>ERZ891418.500-NODE-500-length-13551-cov-6.626482_pt1 | contig 13551 bp, 8 predicted proteins | sample MGYA00521236_ERZ891418 | MGnify/ENA primary metagenome ERZ891418 (study PRJEB32303, sample SAMEA104408696) | aquatic metagenome | biome: Brackish water; feature: Chemocline; material: water | place: Baltic Sea | collected 2014-10-18T10:34:00 | depth 100 m ... | reverse complement strand
TGCGGCATCTGGAGGCTCTCACACATCTTGAGGAGCTGTCGATCAGCCACACTCGCGTAACGGATGAGGCGGCCCAGGCCTTGCAGAAGAAACTCGGCCTGCGAACCCTCACGACCGTTTGCGAGTATGACCCGCCGCCGCAATTGCAAACCGGGCCGGCGCTGCGACCGCTGATCGGCATCGGCAACGGCGAGGCCGGACGCGCGGTCAACAAACGCCGCGAGGCACCGTACACCGAGGAACTGATCCGGCGCGGCTTCACGCTCACCGAACGCGACGACGGTCGAACCGGCGTCCTGACGAGCACCCGGTCGGTGACCGACGACGACCTGCGATTCGCCAGCCGTCTGACGGGGCTGAAATCGGTGGCGATTTCTGTTGCCAATCTGACTCCGGTCGGAATGTGGTCTCTCATGCGGCTGCCCGAACTGGAATCGCTCACGCTGACCGGACCAGATGTCAGATCAGAACTGTTCACACGAATTCCCGAATTGAAAGCACTCCGCGCGCTGACGATCCGGGAGTGTGACATCGACGACGCGGGACTTTGGCAGATCGCCTCTTCACAAACATTGAAAACCGTTCGGCTGGAACTGGCACCGGGAACCAAACTTTCCAGAGACCGCATCGGCCAGGCGGGCACAGGCAGAATCTCGTTCGAGATCGTCTCTCCGCAGCCCGCGACCGCGCCGGGTGCGACAGAATAAGAAGCTGGCCGGAGACGTGTTTCTCTACAGGAGCCACACCTCGCAGTTCAAGGCACCAGCGAGAGGGCGTGCTCGTGTTTCAGCGAGGTGAAGCGACGTCGAGTACCGGAACCTGCGACGCGTCGCCATCCGCCTCTTCATCGTCGGTGTCACTCGTGGCCGGGGCGTTCTCAGCTTCCTCGGTCGGCGGCCTGTCACTCTCCGGCCGTTCTCGCTGGAAGCCGCGGATTCGGAAACGTCCGATCTGGGCACAGTGGTCGCTGTAACCGGTGTCGAGAATCCGGTAGCTGAGGAACTCGATCGGAGCTGTCCCCAGAATGTGGTCCAGCCCGCAGACGGGGAACGCCCGCGGAAACGTCAGGTGCGGACCGGCTCCTGATGAAAGGTGAGCATTGTCGAGCCCGTTGATTCGCAGGTTGTGTGAATTCCACGGAGCATTGAAGTCGCCACCGAGAATCACCGGCTCGCTGCGATGCCGGGCCAGCCACGATTCCAGCAGGGCTCGTTCTTTGACATGCCATGCCGACTTCATGTCCGCCTTTTCGTGGAGCCCGGTCAGTCCGTCGGCTGTCCAGAATGCTTTTGTTGTGTGTACGTTGACCAGCCAGATTCCGGTCACCTCAGACTTCGACTTCGCGCTGGTCGATTTCCGGATGGGCAGTCGCAATGCGAATGTCCGGTAGCCGGTGATGGCCGTGTCAATCTCAACGGGCTGTTGGCCTTTCAAAGACCGGTGAATTCCAATCAGTGAAGAAAACGGACCGTGGTCAGAGTGCTCAAACGTCTGTGACTCGTCGGCGTGAACGAAGTCGAATTCGCTGAGTCCGTTAACGAACGCCGAGCGATTCTCCGGCCGAACTTCCTGCAGCAGCAGAAAGTCGACGTTTTCTTTCCGGCACAGCTCTGCCAGTTTCGCAACGTGTGCCGTTTGGTCATGAACGTTAAAGGCGAGAATCGTGAAGCCGTCCGTGCGGTCGACAGCCGCACCCAGTGAGGCCGGTCCCCATCCGAACTGAACGCCGAGCAGGCCGCAGCAGGACATCGCGATCCAGGCTCGCTTACGGCAGCCGCAGGCGGCAAACACCGAACTGGCCGCAATCGTCACGGCGAGGCACAGATACCGCGGCGGATAAGTCAGCAGCATCCCCTCGCGAAACCGATCCAGGGCCAGCAGCGAGGCCACGGCGGTCGCGATTCCCCACACAAGGACGACCGTGGAAGGCAATGTCAGCCACCATGTGGACGGCTTTTTCGCTTTCTGATCAATGTCTCTGACGGCCTGACGCATTTTCCAACCTTGCAGGAGAACTCGGAAGAGAACTCGATTGAGAGTAGGTCAGGCAACACGAAGACGCAGGAATTCAGCCGCGGTTTGCCCGATCAGGGAGCCACAGGGAGCCGGTCGTAACGAATACCGATTTACTTTTTTCACGAGCAATCGATTTGTCACGACTCAGGGGCGAGCAGCTTATGCTCCCCCGCCAGAAACTGCCGAGTGGCAGCAATCAGAAACCTGTAGAACGGCATTTCACTCTTCGCCGTAGCCGCATCGAGCATTTCTGCCGGCCAGCGCAAATGTTCCTCGGCGAATCCCTCCACGACGTCCTGCAGGTCTTCTGAGTCAGGGTCGCCGGCGAGGCACCGCAGGAAAACTCCCATCAGCAGCAACTGCACGCCGAGGTGATCGGGAATCTCCTCGAGCTTCGCGACGGGCTCGCTGAGCAACTCCAGACACTCCCGCATGGACGCGACGGCCTGGCCACCATGTTGACCGGTTTCCCAGACTGACTGAAACGGGGCCACTTGATCGCGCGGTCCGACAAACAGTCGGCAGTATTCCGTGGCGAGGTCTTCCAGCTGCGAGGCCTCGATCGAAGGTCCGCCGAGTTCTGACCATGCCGCCGCGAGTAAACCGTCGGTGAGTTCCGAAAGCAGCTCGGCATCAACCTCGTAAAGCCACAGCCGGCTGAGCAACTCGTAAACCCCCGCTCGGGCTGCGAGGTCTTCCGTGGAGGAACCGAGTGTCCGGAATTCAGCGTCAGACATTTTCGGCCGCCCCCACGCGCATCGTCCCTCGCTCCTCAGCACTCGTCACTTGCCGCACCAGCGGTCTCACAGTCACGACCGTATCGTGAAATGCCTGCTGACCCGTCACCGGATCCGGCGCAATCGGCATCAAGCGGTTCTGGTTCCAGCCGTTGCCGGTGTTCTGCTGCCACTTAGACGGGTCGCCGCCGGACTTGTCCTCCCACCACATGTTGCGTTCCCAGTCGGCGTCGCGGTAAGTCTCGCCGTCGCTGCCGGCCAGATTTCCGGCTGCTTCGCCGGGATTTCTTTTTGCCTGAGCAACGCTCGTGTACTGCGTGTGGCCGCACGAGTTGCTCATGGCGATCGCTTTGGGATGGATGCCCTCCATCGTGACAATCGGAACCCGCATTGTGGCCACGACTCGCCGTCCGTCTGCGGTCGTGTCGGCGTGGTTGAGGTGAGGCGATCTTTCTTCGAGATCTTTCGAGAAATAGCTCGTCAGTTCGATCCAGTCGCCGTCCTTCAGGCCGAGCTTCTTCGCCGTCTGCGGGTTGATCCACGCCGGGTTGGAGTGAACGATCTCGGCCAGCCATTTCAGGTTCATCGTGCGGCCGTGGTTGTGAACATTCCACTTGAAGCTGGTCATGATCAGGTCGTTGTCGGCCATGTTCTGGTGCTCGGACAGCTCGTAGTAGATCGGCATCGAGTCAACTTTGATGTCGTGCCCGCTGTGGTGAGCCGGACGGTTGTTCGTTTTCGTCATGCCACTTCTGGCGATGAGGTCCGAGCAGTCCTGGTTCCGCCCAACCTTCTCGATGAAGGCACTGCGGATTTCGAACAGCCGCGTGGGAGTCTGGAAGCCGCGCACGGCTTTTCCGTTTCTCATCAAACCGATGCCGACTCCGCCTTTGGTGATGATGCCGGTTTCGGGATCGACGTCCGCTCCGGCAAGGTCTTCCTCGCTGAGTGACTTCGCATACGGTTCGTAAAATGGCTCGCGGGTTTCGTCCTCCCAGGTGCCTTCATCGAGTAGCCGGTCCAGTCCGGCCTTGCCGGTCTTCGGGTTCTCCGGCACGTTCTGAGCCCAGTGCCGCACGTAGTCCTCGGTGGATCCGTACTCGTAGAATTTCTCCATGCCACCGCCGATCCGCTTCGCGAGATCCGGGAAGAAGTCACGGATGTCGCGGGCCTCGCCCAGCGGTTTGACCATCGGCGTCCGCAGCCCGACGTACGGCCGCAGGTTGTACGACGCCCGCGCGTCCAGGTCCCAGCGTTCGAGGTACGTCGTCCACGGCAGCACGATGTCCGCGTAGTGAGCGGTCTCGTTGTAAAACGCGTTGATGCAGACGTGAAAATTGATCAGCTCCTCACTCGTCAGGACCTGCGCCGTGAGGCTTTCCTCGGGCCACGTCAGCGGCGAATCGAGGTTGTACGTCATGTAGGCCTGCAGCTTCGCCCGGCCCTGAAGCAGGTAGAGATAAACGATCTCGCCGACTTTCATCCGCCGCCACACATTGGCCAGGGCGTACTCCGGCGGGTCTTCCAGGTCCTTGATGCTGGCGGACGGCGGTGCCTCCGGCATGCCTGGTGTTTTGACAATCGGGTCGAGGCCTCCCCACGGGCTCCAGCACCAGCCTCCCTTCCTTCCGACTGAACCGACCACCGCGTTGAGTAGATGAATCGCCCGGTCATTGTAGAATCCGTTGAGGTGCGCCGAGCTGCCTCGGTTGCACATCGTCGTCGCGGCGGGAGCGGCTTGCGCGAACTCGATGGCGATGCGCGAGATGTCCGCGGCGGAAACTCCAGAGACAGCCTCAGCCCACTCGGGAGTGTTCTCCTTAAAATGCTCGCGCAGTTCCTCGACGGACACGTTGGTCCAGGTCGAGATGAAACCGGCATCGTGCAGTCCCTCACGCAGAATCACATGGCACATCGCCAAGGCGATGGCTCCGTCCGTACCGGGGAACGGAAAGAACACCTCGTCGCTGCCACCGGCGGTGTTCGACAGCCGCACGTCGAACGTCACCAGCTTCGCGCCGTTTTTGAAGCGGCCGTTCTGAATCCGATTCGCAAACGGCACGTGTCCCTGATGAGCCTCGAACGCGTTCGAACCAAAGTTGAGGATATACTTCGAGTTTTCGACGTCGTTCAGATCCCAGTCGCTTTCCCAGAGGTAAGCCAGATTCGCCGCGCGGCGGTTTCCGGAACACAGCGAGCGGTGAGACAACTGCGTCTTCGTCCCGAACGCGGTGAGGAATCTTGCGATGGCGTCTTTGCTCCGCTGCCGGCCCTGGTGGAATGCGAACTCTTCGGGATGCCCGCTTTCGCGAATCGCCTTCAGCTTTGTGGCGATTTCGTCGAGAGCCTCGTCCCACGAGATGCGCTTCCATTTGCCCTCGCCGCGCTGGCAAACCCGCTTGAGCGGATACAGCAGCCGCTCGGGATTGTACTGATGATTGAGAGCCGCCTGGCCTCTCGCACAGAGATGGCCGCGACTGTTCGGGTCGTTGGGATTGCCCTCAACTTTCAGCAGCCGTCCGTTTTTCACGTAACCGACAATCCCGCAGATCGTGCTGCAGAGCTGGCACATGCCGGGAACTTTTTCGGCTCCCTTGTACTTATCCCGATCCGGCCAGTTGCGTCTGGCAAGCGGCCCCGGCAGGTTGCAAACACCCGGCATCGCCACTTTGCCTTCGGCATAGGGCAGGCCTTTGGTGCGTTTCCATTTTTCAATGTCGATGCCGAACGGAACGAGCGTCGGTGGTTTCGTCTTGGCCGTTGGCTTCCCGGCCTGTGCGAGTGCTACACCACTAAGCAGAGGCAGCGCCCCGGCAGCCAGTCCAAGCTTCAGGAAACTTCGGCGAGTTGTGTCAGTCATCATCTGCCTTCGTTAATCAGATCACTGAGGTACGCCGAAGGCGTTACAGACCAAAGCCTGGGGTGGCGCCGCGCCGCGGCGCCACCCCAGAAAAACGGCCCCGATGAAATCTACCCCGAGCGGGTTGCACAACCGATTCTGCATTCTTGTGGAACCCTTTCAGGGTACGTTTCGGTCTCGGCTTCAACCTGGGGTGGCGCCGCTGCGCGGCTGACCCCAGGCTTTGGTCTTTAACGCCTTCGGCGTATTTCTGTGTTGCAAGGAAAACGGCCGGTGGGAACCGGCCCTACGTCATTTGTCCGCCTCCGCCGTGTCCTCTTTCCAGTTGTAAATGTTGTACGCGTCGGGGCTGTACGACTTGCCCTCGCGCGGGACTCGTTCGTCGATCTGCACGACCGCCGGGCCGGCGAACCACATCCGCGGCTTCGTTTCTTTCTCCGGGCGAAGCTGCTGCAGCTCGACTCCGTTTTCTTCCGCATCCTTCATGGCAACGCTGATTTTCGACTCGGCGTCGTTGAGGTCGCCGAAGTAGAGGGCTTCGCTGGGGCACGTCGGGACGCAGGCCGGCTCCATGTCGAGCTCGGTCCGGTGATAGCAATTGTGGCATTTGACCGCCTGGTTCGCGACGGGGTCGATGTAGATCGCTCCGTACGGGCAGACCTCGGCGCAGGTCCCGTGTCCGCAGCAGGTTTCGTAATCGATGATGACGCTGCCGCCCTCGGCTTTACCGAGAGCTCCGCAGGGGCACGCTTTGATGCAGGGAGCGTCTTCGCAGTGCTGGCACGCCATCGGCAGAAACATCCGCGCGACTTTCGGGAACTCGCCGACGTCTTTGTAAAACGTCTGCCGAATGAAATTGCCGAGCGGCACATCATTTTCGGCCTTGCACGAGACCTCGCAGCCGTGACACCCGAAGCAGCGTCGCGTGTCGACGAACCAGCCAAACTTCTTGCCGTCGTCGGGAGCTTTGATGCGATCTTTCCAGTACTTCTCTGGCTGAAACAGGTCGCTGGGTGAGAAGTCCTGGGCCTCACCGGATTCCGGTGTCAACGCCGAGGCTGCACCGACTCCGGCCGCCGTCTTGCGGAGGAAATCCCGCCGGGTGTCTGTCATGGGAGCATCTTCAGAGCGGTGGGAGCGGGGAGGGCCAGGCAGCGTTCGTGGGGATGCGGCATTGTCCCGCAACGGAAACGGAGTGGCAACGGTCCGAGGAAGCGGAAGGCTATTTTGTTGCCGGCACAGGTGTGCGCGGGGCGGGTGGTCTCGGGCGAGGCCTCGGTCGCGGGGTGGGTTTCTTCTCGGGAAGGGGCGGCGGTCCCGTCAGTTCACGCCGTGTCGCGAAGTCAAAGACGGTCCCTCCGGGAAGCACGGTTCGTTTAAGACCCGTCGCCGAGTCGCCGTCTTCCGAATCCGACTCGTAGAACGAAACGACATTGGGACCCATGATTTCCGCCCGGGTTCCCTCGACAAGAATCGCCGTCGTTTCGTCGATGCCGATCCCCAGAAGTTGCGGAAATCTCTGCATGACTCCCTCCATGTCCTTCAGGCGGCCTCGCTGCGAGAAGTGCTGATCGACGGCGGCCCCGGGCAGAACGTTGAGGCCGCGTTCGTAGCCATCGGCCATCATGTCGGTGTTGCCTAGCGGGCTGCCGCGAAGCATGTACTCCGCCTGAATTGACGCTCCGGCCGAACTGCCTCCCATGATGCCGCCTCGGGCGAGCACGCCGTGCAAGGCGGCTTCGGCCTTCGTGCTTTCGTATGCGTCCATGAAGTGCCACTGCCGGCCGCCGCCAAACCAGACTCCGCCCGCTTTGTTGATCACCGAAAGAAACTCTTCGCTCTCAACTTCGTCGCGAGTTCGCTGTTCCAGCACGACCGTGTTCGTGGCGCCTCGCGCGGCGAAGTATCGCTGCATGGATGCTCCCGAACCCGGCTGCGTCGACGAGATCGGCAGGATTGCGATGAGTGCTTTTTTGCCGCCGGCATGTTCGACAAACCGGTCGACCATCTCACCCGTGAGGCCGCCTCCGCCGACGATGAGCAACGCTCCGTTTTTCACATGTGGGCTTTCCAGAACGTCGGAAGGAAACTGTTTGCCGTTGCGGTCCCGGACTGTTCTGCGAAACGCCGTGAGGTCCGCGTAGCCGCCCGCCTTGATGACAATTTCTTTCTGCGGCCGCCCGGCACCTTCCGGCAGGATGACCGTCGCGTTGCCCGTACCGAGCACCCGCATCTGCCGGCCGCGCACCACCACTGCCGTGCTCTCATCGATGCCGAGGCCGAAGTGGTCGCGGTGTTTGTCGATCGTGTGGACAAGCCGCGGCTTGCGATTCCGCTCGGCAAAGTGCTGATCGATGACCGCGTCGGGCAGCAGGTCAAAACCCTGCTTGAGGACCGGAACCGCGTTTCCGCTGGCGATCATCAGCCGCGACTGAATCGCCGCTCCGGCCGATGTTCCGCCGATGAGCCCGTCTCGCGCGGCGAGTTTCAACAGTTCCTCTTCGAGCTTTGTCCCGACATAGGCCTCGGCGATCAGCGACTGCGAGCCGCCTCCAAACCACACGCCGGTTGCCTCTCGGAGCGGTGCCAGGAACTCGTCCGAGTTCGCCACATCCCGGTCCCGAGTGTGCATGACGACGGCCGAAGCGACTTCGAGTTTTGTAAACGGCTCAAGCATCGCCGCATGGCCGGCTTCGTCGTCGGCTTTCTCCGAAGCCGTCGGCACGACGACCAGCTTCGCATCCTTGCCGCCGGCGAGTCTGACAAATTGTTCGAGCATGTCCTCGGGCATGGCTCCCCCGCCGACGATGAACAGCCGCCCGGGAATGCCCCGCGCGTCGATATAGTCAGCGGCGGAAGCTGAGGCCGAGAGAAGGCAGAGAGCAATGAGGAAGATTCGTGTCAGCATGAAACGCCATCTCGTTTAACGCCCAGCCGAAGGCGCCGGCAAAGGCTGTCAGAGTGCCCGGAGCCGGCGCCTTCGGCTGGGCGATAAATAAATACTGCCCGGCTATCGCCGAACTGTCTTTTGACTGCTTTTTGCCGGTTTCTTTCCACTTCGGATGCCCTTCTCGAACGGGGCATTCGGGGCACTCGACCTGGGAAAATGAGCGGCCAGTTCCCTGCGCACCGCAGCGAGCAATTCTTCCCTGGCGAGGTTTTTCCACTCCATCGGGTCGGCTTCGTGGTCGTAAAGTTCCTCGTCGCCATTTTCGTAGCGCGTGAAACGCCAGCGTTCGGTGCGGACCGAGTAGTTGCCTTTGCCATGCGCGGTCAGTGCCGGGTGAGTCCACTCCGCCTCACCGTCTTTCAGAAGCGGCACGAGGCTCTGGCCGTCGAGGTTGTCTCGGTGCGGGACGCCGCAGAGGTCGCACAGAGTCGGAAAGACGTCCACGAAGTCGACCGTGCGGCCGCATTGGACGCCGGGCGTTGTGACTCCCGGCGCGATGATCATCAGTGGAGCCCGGCACGCTTCCTCCCACAGCGAGAACTTCCGCCAGTGTTCTTTCTCTCCGAGGTGCCAGCCGTGGTCGCCCCACAGGACGATGATCGTGTTTTTCGCGTGAGGCGACTTGTCCAGCGCGTCGAGGACTCGCCCCACCTGACCGTCGGCAAATTTGATGCTCGCCAGATAGGCCTGCACGGCGTATCGCCAGTTGTCCGTTTTCTGGATGTTGGCGTGATCTCCTTTCGGGTTCGCCATTTTGATCCCGGCTGGCGGAACATCATCAAGGTCTCCGGCGAGCACTTTCGGCAGCGTCACCTTTTCCGGCGGGAACAGGTCGTAGTACTTGCGAGGCACCTGCCACGGCATGTGAGGTCGGTAGATGCCGCACGCGAGGAAGAACGGTTTGTCATGCTCCTTCGAGAGAAAGTCGATCGCGTAATCAGCCATGCGGTAATCGTTCATCTCGGAGTCCTCGACACCGAGCGCTCCCCAGACGATGCCACCGGCCGTGCTGTGCGGATCTTTCAGGACCTTCTGCGTCGGCTTCGGATCGCCACCCTTCTTGAGGTAGTCGTTCCACGAAGCATCGTCATCGTAGCGGCCGTGATAAATCTTCCCGCTGCCGGCCGCGTAGTAGCCATGCTTCCTCAAGTGTTGAGGCAGCGTCTGGACATCCTTGAGCACCGGCCGCCACGGTTGCGGATTCACGTAGACGCCCGTGTTCGACGGCAGCATGCCCGTCATCATGGCAACTCGCGAGGGATTGCATGCCGGGGCCGAGCAGTACGATCTCGTGAAGAGAGTGCCACGACTGGCCAGCCGGTCGATGTTCGGAGACTGCCCGTCCGGATGCCCGCCCAGGCAGCCGATCCAGTCGTTGAGATCGTCGACCGCGATGAACAGGACGTTCGGTTTCTGCTTCGCAGTTTCCGCGGCTTCGGTCTGAAAGCAAAGTTCGGCCGCAATTAAAAAGACGAGGCAGACAGAAAGAACAGAGGCACGTCTCATCAGAGTTCTCCTTCGACGATGTCATCACTCGGGTCGACATCATTCAGGATCGTTCGCCTCCCGGCAAGCAGGATGCACCCAAGCGCGGATGCGGATTTGTTTTGAACAGAAGGAACAATGAAAACGAAGTGACGCGCAGTTTTCGTGACCTTTGACCTCATCGAGAAAGACACCGGCCACGTTCTTTCCGAAGAAATGTGGAAGCGAACGAAAGCGTTCTTCGGCCGGCATTTGAAGTGACTCAGCGTCCTCGCTCATCCGGCGAATCGGATGTCACCGAAAGCAAGGCTGTGTATGTCGACTTCACCGACGAGCCCCATGTCAAACGGTCACACGCCTGCTTCGAAGCCGAACCGCTTAAGAATGCTAAGGTGAAGAAGTTCTTTCAGCTCGCTTTGACGGGAGAGCGAGCGGAGAAGGCCCTCAAGTATGACTCCGTGCGCCGCGTCCATCGCCTGAAATCAGGTCGGTCGAGCTGAGGTCACCGGGAATCACGAAAAAGCTTGTTACTTGCCAGAGCCGTTCCGGCGGCGGTCCGGGGCCTGCGTTCGATTCGCCAGTTCCGAACCGCGTTCTGGCGTCACTGCCTTGAGCCTGACCCAGCGGAAGTGCCACATCAGTACGGACTTCGTGACGACGCCAACTCCACCGACGGTCATCAATGGCCAGCCGGACTCGAGGGGCATGGCAAGTGCAAACGCGATCGTGGAAAAATCCTTGCACGTTGTCAGCTGGTGCATTCTCAACGAAATCGCTCCCGTTTGACCGCTTCGTCGGATCAGGACGATCTGATGGATGATTCCCTGCCCGAAGACGGCCGCTGCGAAGATCGCCAGGATCGCGGAGACGTCACGGCCCTGGCGGATGACCTGCTCGCCGGACACCAGGACAGCCACGGCGAGGACGAACAGAACCAGCGAGCCGACCAGTGCCAAAGCGGGCAGCCGTCCCCGCCGGTCATGCCAGATCTCATACAGAATCGCGACTGCCAGCAGAGTCGCCGGCAATCGAGTCCACACGAGGTAGTGATTAAACGGCTCGCTGCACAATCCGTAGACCAGAAACGAGTAGAACGCCAGGAAGCTGGCGAAGAACTGGTTCAGCGAAAGAACGGCCGTCGGACGGTCGAGTTCGCCGTTTGATTTCCGGCAGGTTCTAAAATCCAGTTTTCGTCGCCAGATCTCCCGCAACTGCATGAAGATCCCGGCGAGCGACAACAGGAAAAAGAAAACGCTGATCCAGCCAGTCACGTGATAATTAACGGGCATGCGGGGATCTGCGTTGAATCGGAAATGAAAGTTGAAGGCGAACCGCTAACGAGAGCGGTGCAGCGTCGACACGGGATCTGTCAGCGGTGTTCACGTCGTGGGGCTCACCGCACACTACCGATATTTATCGCCCGTTATCAAACCGTCGCCGTCGTAATCCCGGAGTCGATTGCGGTGGACTGAGTCGTCCATTATGGAAGCCTCAACGCCGCCAGGCGGAAAGCCACTCGCCACTTGATAAAGCCATTCGCCACTTGATAGAGAGACACGATGTCGAAAACTCAGGAACAGTATTTCGAGCTGATGGAACTTGTCCGGAAGCAGGCTCTGCTGACTTCGGTTGGATCTGTGCTGGGCTGGGATGAGCAGGTCAACCTGCCGGCCGGCGGTGCTGAGCATCGCGGCGAGCAACTGGCGTTGATTTCGGGGATGACTCACGACCTCGCGACGGACCCGCGGATCGGGGAACTGCTGAGCGAACTGGAATCCGTGTCGGATCTGGGCGAGGAAACTTCGCCCGAATTCGTCAACGTCCGCGAGGCGCGGCGGCACTTCGATCGTGATGCAAAAATGCCGAAGAAGCTGGTTGAGGAACTTTCGCGCACCGGCACGCTCGCTCTCCACGCGTGGGTGAAAGCCCGGCAGGACAAGGACTTCTCTGAGTTCCAGCCGTGGCTGGAAAAAATGCTCAACCTGAAACGCGAAGAGGCGGCGGCAATCGGCTTCGGCGACGGGGTTCCGTATGACGCTCTGCTGGACGGCTACGAGCCGGGGGCGACCGCCGCGGAGATTCAGGCGACGTTTGAGCCGCTGCGCGAGGAACTGGTGAAGATCGTCGCGGCAATTGCGGAATCACCACGGAAGCCGGCCGAGACGATTCTCACCCGGCTTTACCCAGAGGCGGCTCAGAAAGAATTTTCCATCAAAGCAGCGGCAGCGATCGGGTTCTGTTTTGAATCGGGCCGACTCGACATTGCGGCACACCCGTTCTGCAGTGGATTCGGGCCGGGAGACTGCCGGCTCACCACGCGGTACGACGAGCATCATTTTCCCGGTGCGTTTTTCGGGACGCTGCATGAAGCCGGGCACGGAATTTACGAGCAGGGCCTCAACCGCGAGGCCTTTGGCACGGCGATGGGCGAATCCGTGTCGCTCGGCATTCACGAATCGCAGTCGCGGATGTGGGAAAACCTGGTCGGCCGCAGCCGCCCGTTCTGGGAGCACTTTTACGAGTCGGCTCAGACGACGTTTCCGCAATCGCTCGGTGATGTCCCGCTCGACGATTTCTGCCGGGCCGTCAACGACGTCCGGCCATCGTTTATTCGCGTCGAGGCGGACGAGGTGACCTACAACCTGCACATCATGCTGCGGTTTGAGCTGGAGCAGGCGATGCTCAGCGGAGACCTCACTGCGGCCGACGTGCCTTCCGTCTGGAACGAGACGTTCACTCGCTACTTCGGAATCACGCCTCCGGATGACGCGCTGGGTTGCCTGCAGGACGTCCACTGGAGTGCCGGGCTGTTCGGTTATTTTCCGACGTACGCCCTGGGCAACATGTACGCCGCACAGTTTTTTGAACAGGCGGACGCGGACCTGGGCGGGTTGCACGAGCAATTTGCACGGGGCGAGTTCGGCCCGCTGAAAACGTGGCTCAACGAGAAGATTCATCTTCAGGGTCAGCGGTTCCGAGCTCAACGGCTGGTGGAAGAAGTCACCGGCAAGCCGCTCTCTCACGAGCCACTGCTGAGACATCTGCACGGCAGATTCGACCCGCTGTATGAATTGTGAAAACGAAAAGAGGACGCTGAAGCCGCGCCCTCTTTGAATCTCCCCTGTGGAAGAATCTCCCCTGCGGAATTTCACCCGTCAACGATACTGACCGTACCGCTGGCGACAGGCCGTGTCGCCGGGAGCTCACTGGCCGTACTGTGGCGGATACTGACCAGCCATGTTCGTTGGAATCGGCTGAGCAGAGTACATCGACCGGGGAGCCATCTGCGGCTGCTGGAATTGAGACGGTGCCATGTTAGCTCCGTACGGTGACGATGCCTGTGGCCCGAATCCGTAATTCTCGGGGCCGTCATATTGAAACGCCTCTGAGTAGCCCTGCGCCGCAGGAGTCACTTCGTTGGACCAGTTTTGAGGATAGCCCTGCTGCTGAGGGAACCCCTGCTGCTGAGGAAAACCCTGCTGCTGAGGAAAACCCTGCTGCTG
>ERZ891418.499-NODE-499-length-13588-cov-6.733023_pt1 | contig 13588 bp, 8 predicted proteins | sample MGYA00521236_ERZ891418 | MGnify/ENA primary metagenome ERZ891418 (study PRJEB32303, sample SAMEA104408696) | aquatic metagenome | biome: Brackish water; feature: Chemocline; material: water | place: Baltic Sea | collected 2014-10-18T10:34:00 | depth 100 m ... | reverse complement strand
CATCAACGAAGGCGAATTCGGATCAGGACGGCCAGTCAAAGTGGATTGAGAGCGAGCCAGGACCGGTATTCCAGGTGAAAACAAATGCAAACTGAAGGAATCCATGACCACGCCAAAGATCCTCGCCTTCGCCGGGAGTGCCCGGAAAGACTCGTTCAATCACAAGCTGGTGCAGGTTGCGGCGGAAGGAGCCCGATCTGCTGGTGCTGACGTTACGATTTTCAATTTGAAGGATTATCCGCTTCCTTTGTTCGACGAAGACCTCGAACGGGACGAGGGGACGCCGGAGATCGCCTCCAAACTCAAGCAACTGTTTCTTGAACATGACGGTCTGCTGATCTCGTCGCCCGAGTACAACAGTTCGATCTCGCCGTTGCTCAAAAACACAATTGATTGGGTTCCCCGCCCGGTGGAAGGGGAGCCTCGGCTGGCAGCCTATCAGGGCAAAGTCGCCGCAATCATGGCGGCGTCACCGGGAGCACTCGGTGGGCTGCGAGGGCTCGTCCACGTTCGCTCGATTCTCAGCAGCATCGGTGTCATCGTGCTGCCGGATCAGGTGGCGATCCCGAATGCGTATGAAGCATTCGATGAAACCGGGCGTCTCAAAGACGAGCGGAAGCAAGCCAGCGTCGAGGGGCTTGGAAGTGGACTGGCTCACATCGCCGGCAAGGTAATCGACTGAAGGAGAAGATCAAAACCGTCGAAAAGTCGTTCCAGCACCAATGGGCGTTTGAGATCGAAGGCCAATCTGTGATGAAGCAAATCGGCCGACTCCGGCAATGCCCGCCGCCCGCGCTTCGTTTCTGGCCGGTAACAGGAGCAGAGCATGAAGAGAAGACTGCAACTCGGTGGTGCCACTTTCATTGTGATGGGTTCGTGTAAATTCTGTTCACGCCTGGCGGCATGCTCATGTCATTCGATGAATCTCAGGCCGTGGCAGCATCGTCCGCCAATCTCGCAAAACAGATCGAAAAATCTCTGATTCCTTCCACCGTCGGGTTCCCGCTATTCGCAGGCGGAGTAAGTTTGTTCGTAATTGGCACTTGGCGCTACCGAAAAGGACGGCAGATCACCGTTTAGCAATCTTCTCTACGATTCCACCGAACAGTCTCTCTTCCAAGGAAGTTGCATAAGCGATTTAATGTCGCCCTGCCCACCGGACCTTGCGTCCTTTTCCCACCTCATTCGCTTGCCTCAAGAGTCCTTCGATGTCCACCGATCCAACGCAGAAACTTCGTGTTTTAGTCGTCGACGATGAACCTGATCCCCGTCAGTTCATTATTCGTGTGCTCAAATCTGCTGGATGCGAGGTTCGAGCGGCAGCCGACGGAGAGCAAGCACTCATTGAGGCGATCGACTTCCAGGCGGAAGTCGTCTTTCTCGATGTCGGAATCCCGCTGCAGTACGGCTGGCTGGTTTGTGGCAAGCTGAAACTGGTCGCACCTTCGCCGATCGTGGTCCTGATGACCGGACTCGATTGCGACGATCTGAGTAGCTTCTCGGAATTCGTCAAAGCGGATGACGTGCTGCGAAAACCGTTTTCCGCAGAGGACGTCCTGCGGTTCGTTCCAAGCGTCCCGGTGTAGGTATTCTTCGCCTGAGCGAAGCCTGTCCCCGATTTCCGGGCCGGGATCAGGATGATGCTGATACTTCGGCCATCCACCGAGCCGTACCCCGGGCAGCCTTACAACCACAACGAGTTCCGCAAGCTCTATTCGGACCACCTTCTGGTCGATTTCCGGCTGACGATCCCCGGCGTCCGACGACGACGCCCCGTTCCGAATCGCCAGCGGCGAGTGAGTGGAATCCGGGAGTGCGAAGTGGCTACGCCAGAATGTCGTGGAGGATTTCGCCCTCAACATCGGTCAACCGGAAATCGCGACCGTTAAACCGGTAGGTGAGTCCCGTGTGGTCGATGCCCATTTGATGAAGAACCGTCGCGTGAATGTCGTGAGCGTTCACGCGATTCTCGACGGACTTGTATCCAAATTCGTCGGACGCTCCGTACTGAGTTCCGCCTTTGAAGCCACCGCCGGCGAACCACGTGGTAAACGCGTTCGGGTTGTGATCGCGCCCGCCTTCTCCCTGGGAGTCCGACGTGCGGCCGAACTCGCCACCGTAAATCACGATCGTGTCTTCCAGCAGACCTCGCTGTTTGAGGTCGCTTAACAGGGCGGCTGTCGGTTGATCGACCGTCCCGGCGCAGGCCCGGTGGTTGCCGTTGATATCGCTGTGCCCGTCCCACGGAACGTCACTGACCGCGCCGCCCGGAGTGTTCGGACACGAGGCGAAGACCTGAATGTAGCGCACGCCACGTTCGATCAACCGGCGGGCAATCAGACACTGCCGGCCGTAATCCTTCGACTCATTCCGATCCAGACCGTACGCCTTCTGAACATGGTCCGGTTCCTGCGCGAGGTCGAAGGCTTCCGGAGCCGATGTCTGCATCCGGTAAGCCAGTTCGAACGATTCAAGCCGGGCGTTGAGATCGCGGTCGAACGGACGCTTCTCGGCATGTTTCGAATTGGCCGTGTTGAGCACGTCGAGCAGCGATCGCTGCTGGTCTCCGTTCAATTCGCCAGGCCGCTGCAGATTGCTGATTGGCGCTGTTCCACGCGGGTCAATCGCCGTCGCCTGGTAAACCGACGGCAGAAATCCCGATGACCAGATCGGGTCTGCTCCACGCGGCTTCGTCCCGTGCATCACGACGTAAGCCGGCAGGTTCGAGTTCTCGCTGCCCAGTCCGTAGGTGAGCCACGACCCCATGCTCGGAAAACCCTGGCGGATCATTCCCGAATTCAGTTCCAGCATCGCCGGCGTGTGGTTGTTCGACTGGGAGTAGCACGAATAAACGAACGCGATGTCGTCTACGTGCTTCGAAATGTTCGGGAAGATTTCACTGGTCCACGCTCCGGACTCACCGTGCTGAGCCCACTTGAACGGCGACTTCAGACACTTGCCGCTCGTTGTGAAAAAACCGGTCTTCGGATCAGCTCCGGCCAGCTGCGTCCCGTCGCGCTTCTGCAATTCGGGCTTGTAATCGAACGTGTCGACCTGCGAGGGGCTTCCAGTTTGAAAGAGCCAGATGATGGCCTTGGCTTTGGGAGCGAACCGGGAAGGCTTTTCGGCGAGAGGATTGTTCGAGACCGGTGCTGCCACGATTCCTTCCTGATGAAGAAGCCCGGTGAGAGCGACCGATCCGAAACCGAGCCCGGCTCGTTGAAGAAAATCACGCCGACTGGCCGAGCGGCTGCACGAGTGATGATTCATGGTTTTCCTGCTGATTTGAGGTGAGTCCCGATAACACGCTGCGCCGACCGACGTTCGACCGGACGACTTACGCCGTTCCGCTAAATGCCTCTTTGAGGCATCCGGTTCAGTCGACATACACAAATTCGTTCATACACAACACGAGGTGGCAGAAGTCGCGCACGGCCAGGTTCTCTGCATTCGCATCGTCGCCGCGCGATTTCTTCTGGTTCAGAACAAACGCCGTCATCACGTTCCGCTCTGTGTCAGTTGCAGACCGTGACAGTGCCAGTTCGTACGTCCTGTCGATGGCCTCGTCGATTGTCGTTTCCGCGTTCGGCCGCACCTTCGTCGCAAACTTCGCGGCGAGGTCTCGAATAATCGGAGAGTTCAACAAAGCCAGCGCCTGCGGCGCGACCGTGCTTTCCTCGCGCGAGGCGATTCCCTGCATCGCATCCGGAGCGTCAAACAGCTGCAGGATCGGAATCAGCCGGCTGCGTTTCACCGTGAAGTAGACGCTGCGGCGATTGCTGCGCTCGTCGAGTGTGCCCTGGCCGAACTGTGTCAGATCGAGAGTGCCACTGACGGCGAGCAGCGCGTCGCGAATGACTTCCGCCTCCAGCCGCCGCGAATTGCGCCGCCACAGCAGAAGGTTTTCCGGGTCGTGCTGTTTGCCGGTCGGCGTGACTTCACCGGCCTGCATGTAGACCGCGCTGGTCATGATCAGCCGGTGGATCGGCTTCAGCTTCCAGCCACCGCGAATCAGCTCAGCCGCCAGCCAGTCGAGCATCTCCGGGTGAGACGGCTTTTCACCGCGGGTGCCGAAGTCGCTGGGAGTCGCGACAATGCCGCGTCCGAAGTGGTGATGCCAGAGCCGGTTCACGATGACTCTTGCCAGAAGATGGCCCGCTCCGTCATCAACATCGGTCAGCCAGTCGGAAAGGCCAAGCCGGCCGGGACGCGTTTTTTCCTTCGCCGACGGATCTGCCAGCCAGCGTTGTTCATCGATTTCCGTCCGCATGAGCACCTGGAAAAACCCAGGTGTCGCTTCGGACTCTTTGTTGTCCACGTTGCCGCGTCGAAGCTGGTAAACCTTGTACGTGTCCGCCCCGAACTGATACGTCGTCCCGTTGACCCGTGCGGCGAACACGTTGGTCAGGTCCGGCTTCGGGTCCTGAGTCTGCTGACGCACGACCTGTTCGTTGAGGCTCAACCACTCCAGATCGAAGCCCTTGTGCCAGTCGACCAGCCGCTTTTTCTGAGGGTCATTCCGCTTGTCGGCGGCGAGGGCGAGAATGTCCGCGACGTCTTTCGGTGGCTGCCCGGGGCTCGCCGCGAAATAGAAGCCGGTCGCTCCGCCACTGTTGACAATTTTCATGAGGACATCGTTTCGGCCTGCGGCGAGCTGAATCGTCACGTTTTCCTGCCCGGCCTTCGCGACGTTTCGTCCGACCTTTTTCTCCAGGACCGACCGACCGTTGACCCACAGCTTGATCCCGTCGTCGCTGCCGAGCGACAGCGCGAGAACTCGCGGCGCGTCAGTCTCGAACGTGCGGAAAAGGTAGTTGGCGCAGTTGGTCCCGGTCAGCTTATCGTTGTGTTCCGCACCGTCTTTCCACTCAGGCTGCTCGACCCATTTCAGTTTGCCATCCTGAAATGTCTGGGTGAGGTCCGTTTGAAGTTCCGGCGGAAAGACCTCATCGAAGGCCACGTTGAAATCCGCGGCGGCGAACGGACCGACGTGATGCCAGTTGCCGATGCCTTCGATCGAGGCTGGCTTCGTCGCCGACGCCGCGAAGTAGAAACCCGACGGACCTCCTCCATTCACGATCTTCATGAGCAGTTCGTTGCGACCCTTTTTGAGAGCCGCCTGAACGGTGTCCTGCCCGGCCACGACTCCGCCCGCGACCAGCTTCGACAGAACTTCCTTGCCATTGACCCAGACTTTGATCGCGTCGTCACGGCCGAGCGACAGCGCGACAGCCTGGTCTTCAGGAGACTCGATCGTCCGAAAGAGGTAGTTCGCCGAATTGTCGCCGGTCAGCGTGTTGTGAATCGTGCTGTCCGTCCAGCCGGGCTGCGGAGTCCACTTCACTTTGCCGTCCACGTAAGTCGCGGCGAGGTCGACAGACTTCTCGGGATCGAATGTCTGTTCGAACGCCTTCTCAAAACTCTCGGCGGGGAACGGTCCGGCGTGCTGCCAGTCGGAAAGTTTCAGAGCTCCCGGTGCCGCGGTCGGTTCAACTTTCTGAAGACTGGCCACCCACGTGTCGAACTTTGCGGGCAGTTGTTCCTGCTCGTACTTTGTCTGAGCAGCGGTGAGCGGCGCGAGGGCTGCGTCGTATTCGGTTTTTGCTTTGCGGAATTCTTCCGGTTTCACATTGACGCCCGTGTCCGAAAACCCCACGTCGGCGAAGCACGATGTCAGGCGGTAGTAATCGAACTGAGGCAGCGGGTCGAACTTGTGACTGTGGCAGCGGCTGCACCCGACAGTCAGCCCGAGCAGTGAGGTGCCCAGCGTGCTCACAATATCGTCGAGCTGTTCGTAGCGACTTCGCTCGCGTTCTTTCTGAGTCTGCTGCGTCGTGTACGGACCCGACACAAGAAAGCCTGTCGCCGCCAGCGTGTTGATTGCCTCTTGGGCTTCGGCCGTCGATGGGGCATTGACGTCAGCGAGCAGGTCGCCGGCAATCTGCAACTTCACAAACCGATCGTAAGGCATGTCCGAATTCAAAGCCCGGATCACGAAATCGCGATAGTGCCAGGCGTTCGGCCGGTCGCCGTCGAAGGCGTAACCGTGACTCTCGGCAAAGCGGGTCACGTCGAGCCAGTGCCGGGCCCAGCGTTCTCCAAATTGCTTGCTGGCGAGAAGTTCATCGATGAGCCGGTCATACGCACCGTTCGGATCCGTCGCGGATTCGGCGACGAACTTTTCAACGTCTTCCGGTTTCGGGGGGAGGCCGATCAGATCGAAGTAAGCTCGCCGGATCAACGTTCGTTGAGAGGCCGTCGCGTTGGGAATGACGCCGGCCGCTTCCTGCCTGGCCCGTACGAAACGGTCCAGCGGGTTTCGTCCCCAGGCCTCATCTTTGACCGCAGGCAGAGTCGGCTGAGTCAGCGGCTGAAACGACCAGTGCTTCCGTCCGACTTCAATGTCGATTTCTGTTGTGACCACGGCGACGCCGTCCCGCGAATCCGGAGCTCCCATCTCGACCCACTTGACGAAGTGAGCAATCAGCTCGTCCGGCAGCTTGCCTTTCGGCGGCATCTTGAACGAGTCGTGTTTCAGCGCTGTGATCAGCAAACTTTCGTCCGGCTTGCCAGGCACGACAGCCGGGCCGCTTTCTCCGCCCTTGCGACTGCCGTCGCGCGAATCGAGAAACAGTCCGCCCTTCAGATTGTTCTTGCCGAGAGCGCCGGCCGAGTGACACTCGTAGCAGTGCTCAACGAGCACCGGCCGAATCTTCGCCTCGAAAAAGTCGAGCCCTTTTCGGTTCGGGTCGGCGGCCTCGGCAACGGACGAAATTCCAAGAAGCATCAGAAGGACAGTCAGCTTTTTCATAGTGGGATCCTGAACGTCCGGCGGGCCGAAATCGAGGTGATCGCGGGGGAGTGCTGAGGCTGAGAACGGGAAGTCCTCAAAGGGTGGGTCACGGAGTCAGCTTACCACAATTCGAGCTTTCGGAAATCACCGATGCGGTTTTCGGGACGCGAGATCCCCGGAGGTGAATGCCGAGTGTCGCCTTTCGCTCCGAGGCTGTGAATTTATCGTGACATTCACAACTCTGGTGCCATTGGGCCAGCTTCGTCGTTTCAGTCCAGACGCGAAATCCGATAGCTGTTGCGGCTTTCGTCAAACAGCTCCGGCAGCCAGCGCGTTCCGATTCCCGGTCGTTTCGGCGGAGCGATCATTCCATTTGCGACGACCACTTCCGAGTCGATCAGTCGCGGATAGATCGTCGCGATGTGAGCCCGAACAGATTCCTGATACGTCACGCCGGGCACGGCCATCGCCACGTTCAGTCCGGAAAACAGAGTGAACGGTCCCGTGCAGTCGTGCATCAGGACCGGCACGTTATAAATCTGAGCGAGCTCGGCAATGCGCCGCGTCTCACTGATCCCGCCCACCCAGGTCGGGTCGATCATGATGTAGTCGGCTCCGTGCTGTTCGAGGATCTGTCGGTAGTGGTCTCGCAGGATGAGCATTTCACTGATCGCGACCGGCACGTCGGACTCGCGGCGAAACTGGGCGAGCGTTTGCAGACTGTCCGGCCTCACAATGTCTTCCATCCAGAGCGGCTGAAACTCGCGCATCGCCTTCGCGATTTTCAGACCGGCCGTCAGCGAGAAGAACCCGTGACCGTCGAGCATCACGTCCATCCGGTCTCCCACTCGCTCGCGAATTTCGCGGAACGGGGCGATGGCCTTTTCGAGATCCTGATTGCTGATCCGCTGACCTCCGGAATTCCGGTACGCCGGGTCGAGCGACCACAGCTTCATCGCTGTGTAACCCGCTTCGAGCAGTTCTTCGGCGAGGTCGCCTGGCGTGTTCATACACGCCCAGTTGTCCTCCAGAGGTCCCGGCTTCCCCGGATCGCCGTGGCCGGGCCAGCTCGGCCGCGACGGCGCGTTCGGATCCGAACCGCCGTAATGAGGACCGCCGCTGCTGTTATAAACGGGTACGGCCTCTCGAACCGGACCGCCCAGCAGCTTCCACACCGGCTGCCGCGTCAGTTGTCCCAGGATGTCCCACAGCGCGAGGTCGACCGCCGAGAGGGCTCGCAGTTCCGCTCCCGTCCCGCCGAACGCCGTCGCGCGTTCGTAGAGGAAACGCCAGTGACTCTCAATCGCGGTCGCGTCGGCGCCGAGCAGCCGATGCGACATCCAGTCGTGAATGACCGCGGCCGCGGCTTCGGGAATGTAATACGTCTCGCCATGCCCGATGACCGGCTCGCCATCGAACGTACCGGCGTCGGTATGAATCCGCACGGCCAGCAGCCCGCGCATCACGTCGGCCGGGACGACGGTCTCAACGGCCGTAATCCGCGGCCCGGTTTCGTATGCATGATCTTGTGTCGGACCGGAAGAAGGCACGGCAGGGTCTCCATCAGATCGAATTGGACTTTACATGATGAGCGAGTCGTCAATGTCGGCAACCGTTTTGCAGCCGGAGGTCAACATCGCATTCGTGAGTTCATCACGCAGAATATCGAGGACTCGTTTGACACCGGTCTCGCCGCCGGCTGCCAGTGCCCAGGCTTGCGGACGTCCGATCAGAACGGCACGAGCTCCCAGCGCGAGCGCCTTGAGCACGTCTCCGCCGCGGCGGATTCCACTGTCGAAGTAGACCTCGAGTCGATCACCCGCCTCGTCCACGACGTCCCTGAGAACATCGATGGAAGCCGGCATACCGTCGAGTCGTCGGCCTCCGTGATTCGAAACCACGATTCCGTCGAGGCCCAGCTGAACGGCCTGCTGAGCGGCCTGCTTCGTCAGGACGCCTTTCAGAATGATCGGCAGCTTCGTCTGCTTGCGCAGCCACTGAAAAAACTCAACGCTCAGCGACGGGTCCCAAGCCTGCAGGTTGAACGCGACGAGTTCCTCGTACGTGTTCCGCTCTGTCAGGTGAGTGAAGCCGCAGTCGCGCAGATGCTTTAACAAGAAATCCTGCGGCACGAAAAATCGGTTGCGGAGGTCGTCGTCTTTCCGCTCGCCCAGGTCGACGGTGACGACGAGGGCTTTGTAGCCGGCATTCTCCGCGCGGCGCACAAGTTTGAGCGCGACGTCGCGGTCTCGCGGGGCGTACAGCTGAAACCACTTCGGTCCGTCCGCGGCCTCGGCAATTTCTTCGAGGCTGTTGTGAGCACTCGTGCTGGGAATGCAGATCGTCCCTGCCCTCGCTGCCGCCCGCGCCGAAGCGCGAGCTCCCTGCGGATGAAACATCCGCAGCGCCGCGACGGGAGCAAGCATCACCGGCAGTGCGATTTTCTCGCCGAGTACCGTCGTCGACAGGTCGACTTCGCTCACTCCGTGCAGCAGAGGCGGAAGAACACGCATCCGCCGAAACGCCTCGACGTTGTCCCGCAGCGTGACCTGATCTTCGGAACCGCTGGTGATGTAGTCAAAAGTCGGCTTCGGCAGTCTGGCTTTGGCCAGCGGAATAAAATCCTCGACCGTGACGGGCAGGCTCGCCAGCGGATTCTCTGCCGCTTCCCGAGCGACCGTCGCGTTACCACCGGCGTCGCCTTTCTCATCGTTCTGAGCGGCCGCGGTTTCTTTGGGAGACGCGGTCAGCATTCCCGCTCCAAATGCCAGCAGTTGAGAGAAGACTCGACGGTTCACGGCGTGCCCCTTTGTTTTCGACGGGCTTCGGTTTCAATCGAGGTTCGTGAGAAGCCGTTCCAATTCGGATACCTTGTGCGAAGTCACGTTTTAGCGGTGAGGCTGTTTAAACAGAAGGAACGAAGGAAACGAAGTGTTTCGGGAGGGCTCACACGAAGGCACGAAGACACAAAGGAACCTGGTGGAAACCGGTTTCGGAGATTGATGCGGCAGAATCTGAAACACAGAGGCACGGAGATCACGGAGAAGCTGTCATGAGAGTTTGACTCTGCGTTCTCCGTGCCTCTGTGTTTCAAATCGTCGCGACCCGATTCCCAATACGCACGACTTTGTGCCTTCGTATCTTTGTGTGAGAGGAATCGCACCGTGTCCGTAAGGCAAGGAAACTTCAGTATGAAATCTCGCGATGCGGCCCTGCTGCTTCTCGTTGCGGCACTCGTTGGGGCGTCGATGATTCTGCCGGGGCGGATCGCTCCCGTTGAAAATGGCGAGGTGCTCGCCAGCCCGGCCGACTCAGAAAACCCGGACGCGAAATCTGGTTCGCACAAGGCTCGCCCGCGCGTCATCGTCGTCGGCTCGGGAATCTCCGGCCTGACGACGGCCCTGGAACTCGGACGAGGCGGCGCGGATGTCACCGTCGTCGACATGTCGTCGGTTTTTGGCGGGCACGCGGTGATGTCTCAGGGAGGCGTCTCGGTCGTCGACACGCCGCTGCAGCGCGAGGTCGGGATCGCCGACAGCGCGGACATGGCCAACGGCGATTTCCTCAAGTGGGGCGAGGATGCGGATCCCGACTGGGTGCGGTACTACGTCGATCATTCACGAACTGAGATCTATGAGTGGCTGCTCGATCTGGGCGTGCGGTTTGAGAGTGTGCTCACCGCGCCGGGAAATTCGGTCGACCGGTTTCACCAGCCGGCCGGGCGAGGCATCGCGCTGGTGACTCCGATTTACGAAGCCTGCCTGGCGCAGGAGTCGATCCGGTTTGTCTGGAACGCTCAGGCCACAAAGTTGCTTGAGAAAGACGGGCGTGTTGCCGGCATCGAGGTGCGGCACCTCCGCGAGGGCACACAGGAAAAACTGAACGCCGACGCCGTCGTGCTCGCGACGGGCGGGTTTCAAAGCAACCTCGACATGGTCCGCGAGTTCTGGCCGCAGGACATCACGTTCCCCGAGCGGATTCTTGCCGGCTCGGGTCGGAACTCGATCGGGCTCGGGCATCGACTGGCTCAGTCGGTTGGCGGCGAGCTCGTGAAGATGGACCACCAGTGGAATTATTTCACGGGAATCCCGGACCCTCGGCGACCCGACAGTCAATGGGGTCTCAGCGCGGCCAACATGTTCGGCATCCTCGTCAACCCGGACGGCAAACGATTTGCCAGTCTTCACAACTGGGCGAAGGAAGTCATGCCGCCGATGCTGAGACAGAAACGCGTGACCGTATGGTTCATTTTTGACGAGGCGACGCGAAAGGAATTCGTCATCAGCGGCACCGAATGGACGGACTTCAAGAAGGTTGAGCGGCTGGTTCTCGACAATCCAGACCTCGTGAAGAAGGCGGACACGATTGAGGAACTCGCAAAGAAGTGCGGTCTGCCGGCGGAGAACCTCAAAGCAACGCTCACCCGTTACAACGAGCTGGTCGACGGCGGGCGCGACCTGGACTTCGACCGCTTTGGCCCGAAAAAGACCGAGTACAACAACCGAGCCTCACCGAAGCTGAACTCACCGCCCTACTACGCGATGCAGGCCTGGCCGCTGACCCGCAAGAGCATGGGTGGCGTGGCGATCGACCTGGGCTGCCGCGTGCTCGACAAAAAAGAAAAGCCCATCCCCGGCCTGTTCGCCGTCGGCGAGCTGACTGGTCTGGCCGGCATCAACGGCAACGCGGCTCTCGAAGGCACCTTCCTCGGCCCGTGCATCGTGACCGGTCGAGTCGCCGCGCGAACGATCCTCGGCACTCAGCCGGAGAAGGTGAAACCACTGCCTCGCGAGACGTCGCGCTGTGTCGACTGCCACGACGTCGAGGCACTTCTGGAAACACGTCGCCCCGGTTTCTGGCACTTCGAGCAATCTCATCAGATCGTGCTGGAGCGGAAACTCAACTGCATCCTGTGCCACTCCGAGCTGGCTCCGTACGACGAAAACCGCCACAGGATCGACGCGAAAAAACTGACGTCCTCGTGCGTGGGCTGCCACGTGGCTCAGGAGTAAATGCAGGCTGCTTGTCGCCTTTCGTCCAGTCTCTTACGCTGCGATTCGCGGTTGACCACCAGCCGGATTCGCCATCGAGGAGACTGCCATGCGTCACGCGTCCACCCGTTGCGTTGCCCTGACCGTAATCTGTTCCGGGCTTCTTCCTGCCCTGGCAGCTCCTCTTCAGGCCGAGGACTGGGCTCAGTTTCGAGGCCCCAATGCGTCGGGGATCGCGGCGGAAAGTCAGAATCCGCCGGTCGAGTTCTCTGCGGAGAAAAACGTCGCGTGGTCGGTCGAGCTTGGCAAAGGCGTCGCCTGTCCGATCATCGCCGATGGACGCTGCTTTGCGACGACGATGATTGAGGACCAGAAGTTCGTGGTGCTCGCCTTTGACGCGGTCACCGGGAAAGAACTGTGGAAGAAAGAGTACGACGTCAGCGGGCACAAGCTGCCGGAGATTACTCCGCCCAACGAGCATGCGTCCTCGACGCCGGCCTCCGATGGCGAGCGGGTTTTCGTCCACTTCAGCACGATCGGCCTGCTGGCCCTCGATGCGAAAACCGGGAAGGAACTCTGGAAGCATCCTCTTTCGATGCCGTTTTATCTGATGGGCTGGGGGCCGGCGAATTCGCCGATCGTTCATGGCGAGAACGTCATCTTCAATCTCGATGACGATCTCCTGTCGTACATCATCGCCCTCGACCGGAAGACTGGCGACGTCCGCTGGAAGAAAGAGCGGCCGGAAATGCTGGGCGGCTATGCCGTGCCGGTCATCTGCAAGGCGAACGGGCGGGAAGACATCGTCGTGGCCGGCAGCGGCAAGATGAAAGGCTACGACCCGAAGACCGGCAGCGAGCGGTGGTCGTGCAATTCACTTCTGCGAACGATCATGACAACGCCCGTCGTCCAGGACGACCGCATTTACATCACGTGCCAGAGCTACGGCGACACCAGTCGCGTTCTGAAGTTCGCCCTGCTGCAGTGGCGGGACACGAATCAGGACGGCAAGCTGGCGAAGGACGAGCTCGAAGAGGCCTTTCACGAGAAATTCGACAAGGGCGACGCCAACAAAGACGGCTTCCTGGTCGACGACGAAATCAGCGCGGCATTTCAATCGCCGACGAATATGGCTGGCGGAGGGAACATCATTCAGGCGATCCGCGGCGGCGGTGAGGGCGACGTCACAAAGAGCCACCTGGTCTTCAACCTCGATGAAAAAACGCCCTCGAACATTGCTTCACCGCTCGCCTTCGACGGTCGGCTGTTCATGGTCAAAAAGGGTGGCATCTCGGCCGCGTACAACCTCAAGGACGGCAGCACGGTCTGGACGAAAAAACGCATCGGCAATTTCGGCAACTACTACGCCTCGCCCATCGCTGCTGGCAAACTGATCTACGTCCCCGGCGAGAACGGCAACATCGTCGTCCTGAAAGCCGGTCCGGAAGTCGAGGTTCTCTCAAAGAACGATCTCGGCGACAGCCTGATCGCGACCCCGGCGATCGCCAACGACCGGCTCTACGTGCGGACCTTGCACAAGCTGTTGTGTTTTGCGAAGGAGAAGTAATGAGTCGTGCCCTGCTGGTGACCGCTGTGCTGTTTTGTCTGGCCAGTCTTCCCTCGCGATCAGACATCGCTGCAGAGGAGCTGACTGTTGGCGAGCAGGGCGTCATGCAGGCCATCAGCGGGCCCGCGTCGTTTGTCCGACTGTGGCCGGTCGGAAAAATGCCGGACGAAGATTCGGCGGACCGTGAGGAGACATTTCAGAAGGTCCAGGTCCACCGAGAGGCGCTGGTGATTCGGC
>ERZ891418.498-NODE-498-length-13591-cov-8.348921_pt1 | contig 13591 bp, 8 predicted proteins | sample MGYA00521236_ERZ891418 | MGnify/ENA primary metagenome ERZ891418 (study PRJEB32303, sample SAMEA104408696) | aquatic metagenome | biome: Brackish water; feature: Chemocline; material: water | place: Baltic Sea | collected 2014-10-18T10:34:00 | depth 100 m ... | reverse complement strand
GACGAGATGGTTCGCAAGGAAATGTTATGTTCGATGGTCGCGTACAACCTGGTGGTGCAGCTTCGGCGTGAGGCTGCAACAGTCGCCAGACTTCCGCCGCGTCGACTGAGCTTCACCGGGGTCTGGAACACAATGCAGAGTTGCCTGCTGCATCAATCACAGTGCGACACGTCCACCTGGCAGGAACGCTACGCCAGAGCCCTTGCAGTGGCTGCGAAGGATAAGTCCCCCATCGCCCCGGCCGTTCCTACCCGCGTCGCGCACACCCGAAGCGTCCGAAGTCCACAAAATTCATGAAGCTGCAAACCCAGAACCCAAACACCACCACCGACACCCCCCCCCGCACCAACAAAGTAGATGCCATTGAGCTTGCGCCGCTCCGCTACCTGCCTGCGTTTGGCTTTTCAACGGGTTGCTACGACTCCTCGTCGCGTTTCTCTTTGGTGACCAGCAGTTCGACAAGCAGGTCCGCGAATCGGACAAGTGCTTCCTGCGGGATCGTGTGGATGCCGGGGAACTCGATGAACTCGCCATCGAATTCGGAATCCGCAAAGAGGTCGCGCAGCCAGGTGGCCGCCTCGAACGGCAGGATCGGGTCGGTCTTTCCGTGGCTCTGCAGAACTCTCAGCGGACCGCGTTTTGAGGCGAGCTCCCGCCACTCGTCTTCGCACAGCAGCGTGCCGGACCAGATGCAGAGTGCGGCCGGTCGCTCTTCCAGGCGCAGCGCGACATCCGTTGTCAGCATCGCTCCCTGAGAGAAACCGCCGAGCACGATGCGCGACAGCGGCAACCCTGTCTGCCCCTGAACGGCCTCAACGACGCTGATCAGTTTCGCACGAGCCTCCGACAGGCCGGGCGGATGATCGTTGCGGAGGTTTCGGAACTCGCCAAGCTCAATCGCCCGCTGAAGCTGTTCGACATCGAGCGGCCACCAGGCGCGACCACCGTACAGCTCGGGAGGTGCCAGCGGAGCTTCCGGGAAAATGAGGCGGGTCGTCTCGCCAAGTTGAGGTCGCGCGCTGAGCAGTTCCGGCCCGAGCGGTACCAGGTCTGTTCCGGGAGCACCGAACCCGTGGCAAAGGATGACGACGAGTTCGGGTTTCTCAGACTCGTCAATGTTCTGCACGACCCGGCAATTGAGGTCGCCAAGTTTTTCAAGTTTCATTATCAGGAATCATTTCTGTGAGTCGATAGACGACGGGCAGGAGCTGTGAACCGGCGCGTGCTATCATCGTTTCCGCCACTCGTGTTGTGAACCGACCTGGACGAGACTTGCATTCGCGAGTGCGACCTCAATCGCGGAGCCGTGTGTGAGACACTGGAAAACGACCGTCATCCTCGTTTCGATCGGCGTGCTGATTGCTGTGGGCTGCCTGGCCACAAGCATGGTTCAGTCGCAGGACGCTTCTCCGCTACTGATCGGCGCCTGCGTCGGAGGACTTGTCGCGCTGCTGGCCGTTGTGCTGAGGCCGCCGAACCTGACTCAACTGGAAGCGGAAAATGAAGCGCAGCTGCGACAGCTCGAAGAGGAAACGGCGAAGGCGAATGCCAGCCACAAGGAGCTCGAGGCGTTTCGCGTCGAGCTGGAAAAGGCTCTCGGGGTCAGAGCACAGCGGCTCGATGCGCGGGAAGTGGAGCTCGACAATCGGCTGATCACGTTTCAGGAATGGCTTGAGTATCCACAGCCCGAGGCTGAAAGCGCGGCGGTCTCCGTCGCAAACACCGTTTCGATCGTTGACCTGGCAGATAAATCGCCCGCGGAACTGTCAGCGAAAGACCAGCAGGTTCACGATCTGCTCGAAGCGGAATCGAGTGCTCTTTACGGAAAGCTCAAAGACGGTTTCTACAAAGGCGAAAACGGCAAGTTTGATCCGGCAAAGGCCCGCGACGATGTGCTGGAACTTGTGACTCGCGTCGCGAAGATCTACCGACCCGGGTCGGTCAACCCGCTTCTCGAAACGAGTGTCGAGCAACTGTTGCGGGCCGGCAGTCGGACGTGTCTGCACCTGCTGATCGTGCTGGAGCGACTGCCGCTCAACATGAAGGACGCCAACTTTGCGACCGTACACGGGCACCTGACAACGGCCGTCAAGGCGTACGATGTTTATCGGTCGGCCGAGCCGTGGCTGGGCTATGCCAACAAAGCCTTGTACGGAGCGAGGATGGTGGCCGGGGCAAACCCCGTCACGCTTGGCCTGACGTGGGTGTTGAGTGAACTTGGCAAGGCCGGCGTCAAGCACGCCGCGAAAAAGTTTGTCGATCACCAGGCGGTCAACGCGCTGCACGATCTCGTGCGGGTGATCGGTTTCGAAGTCGCGGCGATCTACGGCGGCGATTTCCGGTATCGGGATCCGAGCTGGGTTTACGCGAGCGAGCTGACGTCGCTGATGAGTCGGTTTCCTGTCTCGAGGGAAAGCCTCGCCCATTCGCTGCGGGAAATCGGCGCGCTGCCGATGCGGAACGAGTATGACCGCGTTTTTCTTTACCGGTGTCTGTCGAGCCACAAGTCGCCGCAGCCACTGATCGATGCCCGCGCGACGATTTCGCAGAGCGAACGACAGGAAGTAGCAAAGAAGCTGGAGCGGTTTTTCCGCACGTTCGTACACGGCAAAACGAAGCAGCGGGCTGAGGAGTGGCTCGACGATCTGGAAAGCCGGCTCGGCGTGCGGCTGTCGATTCCGGAACTTGAGCACCAGTCGGAAGCGGACTTCGCCGGAGCTGACAACGACCGGCGGAACGCGGCAGTCTCGCTCGCCGGATTCCTCGTCGGCGTCAAAGCGCGACCGCTGTCGGAAATGCGTGAGCGACTGGCCGAAGGGAAAACGCTCGGCTGTCTCGATGCAGATGCGGTTTCTTTGATTCTCGATGAGCTTGCCCGGGACCCGTCACAGTTCTTCGAGCCGCCGGACATCGACGCGGGGTCTGACGTCCTTGACGATTACTTCGAGGATCTGATCGACCTCGCCGTGCAGACTCCGCCGCAGGACGTGCAGGCCGACGATCTGATTCTGGAGACGGCAACCTACTTCGGGCGGGATGTAAAAAAGACGCGGAGCCAGATCGATCGCTGCTACGTCGAGCTGATCGTTTCGCAGTTGTCCTCGGATGCACCGTCGAAAAAAGTGGACGCCGTTGCCGCGCGAATTCTGGTCGCGGAACTGGGTGAGGAAGAATCGGCTCTGTTCATTTATCCGGGCGTCTCGATCAGTCCGGCGGCGGGTGCATCACTGCTTCCGGAAACGCCTGGCGACGTCTGGCTGGTTGGCACAGATTCGCGATTGATGATTCTCTCCGATCAACGAGGACTGCTGTGCTTCGCTGAGCCGTCGGCGCTGACTGCTAAGAAAATCGACGGCATGGTCATCGACGATTGCCGTCTGTCGGGGACCTGGGCACTCCCGAATGGAACGACGTGCCCGCTGTCGGCGACCGTCAAAGGGGCCGTCGTGACCCGTTACGATTCGTACTTCCGGGCCATCGTTGAATACCTGGGGTGATCAATCATCGAGGCCCGATGACTCCGGCGACGGAGTTGAGTTCAACATTCCGTCAGGAAACATCCGATGGCAACTTCAGAACAGGACCTCACGACGGCCGCTGGTCGCGAACTGGCACTCGAACTGGCCGCGGCGGCCGACGTGATACACCACTGTCTCAGACAGCTCAGCGAGGATCAGGTGTGGTCCCGCTCGGACGAGTCGATGAACAGTGTCGGCAACCTGATGCTGCACCTGTGTGGCAACGTTCGGCAATGGGTCATCTCGGGAGTCGGTGGAGCTCCGGACACGCGCGAGCGTCAGAGCGAATTTGACGCGCGAGGGTCCGTATCCAAAGTGGAGCTGCTGTCGCGTGTTGACTCGACCGTCCATGAAGCCACAGAAGTGCTCCACGCGGTTTCAACGGAGACGCTGCTGGCTGGCCTGGTCATCCAGGGATTTGAGACGACCGGTCTGGGCGCGATCGTGCATTCGGTCTCGCACTTCCGCGGCCACGTCCAGGAAATCGTCCACATGTCGCGAAGCATTCTGGGCGACGCGTACAAGTTCCGCTTCGTTCCGAAAACGCCAGAGCAGGGAGCCAAGTAGCAGTCGTCGCCGACTTCGCTTTGACCAGCTCAGCCCTTGAACGCGCCCTGCCTGCGAATCTGCTCGATCGGAGACAGTCCGCTGAGGTCTTCCGTCGGTGGTGCTGCCGCTTCCGCAGGAGCGGCTTCGGCAACAGGAGCGGCTTCGGCAACCGGAGCGGCCTCGGCAACCGGTTCTTCAGCGGTCGGTTCGGGAGCGGCTTCTTTGGCCGGTGCCGCTCCGCCCGCGCCTTGCTTGCGGATCATGTCCAGCGGCGAGCCACCACCGGCGGCCGGCTTTTTCGGAGCTCCACTCGCTCCCGCTTTTCGAATCGCATCCAGAGGCGAGCCTCCCGCAGCAGGTTTCTTCGCGGCCGGAGCTCCGCCGCCTGCTTTGCGGATCGCGTCGAGGGGGCTTCCGCCACCTGCCGCTTTTCCGGCGGCGGGCTTCTTCTCGGCCTTGGCAGGCTCAGCCGCTTTCTCTTTTTTGACTGGCTCATCGACAACGGTCAGAAAACTCGGATCGATGTCGTACCAGCCGATATCCGCCGGTCCGTTGAATTCGACGAGAGCTCGACAGCTCATGTTCACGGTCTTGACCTTGCCGGTCAGACCGGAAAATCGCCGCAGTTCGGGAGTGGTCTTGTCCACGACAACCCACTTATCAGTGAGGTCCCGTTTGAGCTGTTCGGCCTGTTCGATCGACATCGCGGTTTCACTTTTGACGCTGACGGAATCGGAATCTGCCGGGCGGAGCGGTCCGCCGGTCTTCAGAACCAAGCATCATACTGCCCGGGTTTCGGCTTGAAAACTGTCCCGCCGACGCACCCTCAGTTACAGGAATTGCACCTGAGACCGGCTCCCAGTCGCCACCGGTCAGTCAAGATACCGTTCTTTGGGCCAGTCTTTTGCGAGCTCGCACAACCGGGCGAGGTATTCGCGATTGGGGCTCGTCGCGACGACGCCTGGCAGACGCAGCATGTCGGCACGATCGTCCATCCAGAGTTCGTCGAAGTTCACCGGCTCGCCATTGTGAACCCAGACCGAGTCGCCACCCAGAATCCTCGCCAGATGCAGCGCGACCGGGAAGTCGTAAATGTTGGGCGAGTGGATCAGCGAGCCGGCAAATTCGCCAGACGCCAGCAGCGGGTAAATGCTGCCGGGCATCGCGTCCGGAGCGACTCCGTCGAGACCGAGGTCCGTCACATTCTGAGCCCGCTCGACGTCGCGATCCTGAAATCCGATCAGATAAAACTTCTCCGATCCGCCCCAGCTTTGAAGATCGACCGGCGTGAGCGCGTCGAGAGCCTGCCGCGCCGGCATCCGCGGGTTGTCCGGTCCGACGAGAATCTGGTCGCCGACCGCCTCGACCCACGTGCCGTGCTCACCATCTTCCGGCACGAAGACCAGCGAGTAGTGCACGGTGTCCCGCGTGCGGAGATGCAGCATGACGCACCACTGATCGCCGGTGCGGTCACGGTAGTACTTCGTGCCGTCGATCGGGTCGAGCGAGATGACGTAGTCGGATTCGGTCGCGAACGCGGCGAGGTCTCCGTTTTCCTCTTCAGCCTCAATGCGACAACTTTGCAGCACGGTCGACCGGTCGCGCATCGCAGCCACGGCGAGTTCCTGCACCGTCAGATCCGCCAGCGTCAGCGCGTCCGTGTTGGAGCTGCCAGAGGACTTTCCATCGATGGCAACGTTGAACTGCCGCAGCTTCGTCGCGATGGCTCCGCACCAGCGCAGAATGTCCGGGCAGTGCGTGGAGAGGGCGTCGGTGATTTCTTTGAGTTCAGGCATGGCGGGTCGCTGTTCGTAGTCCCGCCATCAGGCGGATGAGAATTGGATGAGTGTGGCACGACACTCCGTGTCGTGTTGCGCGGTTCTCGGCTCGGAGTGCCGAGCCACACTCAGCTGACATCGACGACCGGATCGCCCAGCAGCTCGAACCGCGGCGTTGTGCCGAGGCCGGGCTCCGTCGGGGCGCTCATGCGGCCGTTCTTTCTTTGCGGAGCTCCCTCGGCATTGCTCACCGTGACGTAGCTGTTGAAGTCGGTCGCCGTGAACAGGAACTCGGTCGGTGTGCTGTGAGCCAGGTGAGCGATCGCGGCTGTCGTGATGTCTCCGCCCCAGCTGTCTTCGAGGGTCATGGCGATGCCGAGCGACACGCACAGGTCGCGGGCCTGCTTCGCTTTGGTGAGGCCGCCGAACTTGCTGATCTTGATGTTGACCACGTCGGCCGCGCGGTCGGAGTGCAGCCGCAGCAGCATGTCCATTCCGTCGATGACCTCGTCCATGACGAAGGGGTGGTCCGTTCGCTCGCGGATCGACAGGCACTCTTCGTACGAGAGACACGGCTGCTCGATGTAGACATCGACGTCTTTGACTCCGCGCACGACCCGCGCGGCTTCGTGCATCAGCCAGCCAGTGTTCGCATCGGCGATCAGCTTGTCGCCTGGCTGAAGCATCTTCGAGACCGCGTGGATCCGGGCGATGTCTTCGTCCGGATTTCCGCCGACTTTCAACTGGAAGCGGCGATAACCTTCCTCGCGGTAGCGGGCAACGTTTTCTGCCATCACGTCCGGGGGCTGCTGAGAAATCGCGCGGTACAAAACGAAATCCTCGCCGTTTCGTCCGCCGAGCAGCGTGACGACCGGCTGCCCGGTGGCCTTGCCGAGGATGTCCCAGCAGGCAATGTCGATTCCGGTTTTGACATAGGGATGCCCCTTCATCGCGGCATCCATCAGCCGGTTGAGGTTCCCCAGTTCGAGCGGATTCTGCCCGATCAGGTGCGGGGCGAGTTCCGCGATCCCGGCTCGGACACCACCGGCGTAGGCCGGCAGATAAAACGGCCCGAGCGGACAGACCTCGCCGTGTCCGACGATCCCTTCGTCGGTTTCGACCCGCACGATGGTGCTGTCAAAAACGTCGACGGATTTCCCGCCGGACCATTTGTAAGAGCCTTCGTGCAGCGGAAGGTCGATCTGGTACGCGGCAATTCGTGTAATTTTCATCGGAGCAGCCTGTCATCAGAGAACGAGAACAGGCCGGACGGTAGCTCAAATGAGAGGCCGCTTCGAGCGAGCGATTTCGTTGATCAGACTCGGGCCGGGCTCAGCGGCGGGGTACTGGCTGACGAAACTTGACTCGCGGCAACGGGTCGTCGCCGAGCCGTACCCGCGTGGCTTCGGGCAGAGACGCCTCCTCTTTCAACTCGGACTTGTTCTCCAGCACCTTGATCAGTTTCTGAATCTCGTTGCGGAGCGATCTCACATCGGTGCGGAGGTCACGAATTTCCGTGCCGATGGCCGGAACGACTTTGGGGGCGTCCGATCCGTCGGCGGGCAGAAGCTGGTTCGAATCGCGGGACTCTGTCTGGTCGAGGACCTTTCCGTAGTATTGCTCAGCGATCTCGACAATCTGTTTTGCAACGGCGCTTCGCGAGACCTTGCCCCGAATGACGATGGCGCCGTCGACCTCGGTCAGTTCGACCTTGTCGTCAGGAAACAGTGTGTCGAGCGTGCGGCCGAGGAGTCGTGTGTCGCCCCGCACGATGACCTCGAAGTGGAATCTGGCGGTGCGTCCGGCGGCATCTTTGCCGGCTTCGAATTCGACAGTCCCGACTCCCTTCCGGCCGGCCTGAATTGCCAGTGACGTCGGCTCCAGGGGCCGGGCCATCAGCAGAGACTTCTGATCGCCGCCTGTGTGGACGTTCGAAACCTTGTCGGACAGAACGACCTCGACGATTTCGTTTTCCTGAATTTCAAGAACCCACACCCCGTCGCGACGCGGGATTTCACTTTCCTTGACCACTCGCTGAACGACTCCGAGATTCTTTGCAGAATTCGGCCCCGCGACCGCCTCGACGATTATGCGTGATGCCGGCGTCCGCGCGGGTCCGGTGTCGTCCAGTTTGAAGAGGGAAGGTTTCGGCGTGCCCTGAGGCGGAACCAGCGTCTGTGTAATCCGGTCCGCCAGACCAGGCCCGTTCGGGTCTTTGGAGAGACGAATGATTTCGGCGGCAGGATCCATCATCGACGACATCATCCCCATTCCCATCCCTGTGCTCGGTTTCGGGGCCTTGACGGACAGCAGAATGAAGGCTGGTTGATCCGATTCCACGAGCTGCGGGATCAAAGCCGTCTGCCCGACGCCGAGAGTGACTGTGTGCTGAACCCGGTCAAGCTTCGATTCGGGTTCGTCACCGGCCGTAAGGGTTGACATGACACGGTCGAGTCTCAACTGCCAGACTTCTGCCTGCTCTTTCGTCTTCGGGAAGGTCTGCGCCAGCGGAGTCAGTTCCAGGTGCAGGCCAGTGTGAACGAAGTTAATCGTGTGAATCTCACTGCCAGTCCTTGCGTCTTTTTTCTTTGCGAGACGCGGCAGGCTGACTCGCTGGTCGAGCACGACTGCGGTACTGCCGAGTGCAATGCGGCGGCTCGAAGTATTGGTGATGTGTGCGACGTTTTTTGCACTCATCCAGGTGAGCAGAGCCTGAAATGGCTCTGTTTCCAGCACCTGATGCTTGATGGGTCCTTCGGCTGAACCCGCCCTCAATTTAGCGGAAACATTTCCTAACATTCCTCCTGCAAAAAGCGGTCTGAAGCCAGGCTGTCCAGCATTGGGGTATCCCACCGCCGCGGCTGGTTGATTCCCTTTTGCGATGTCGAACAGCCCCCGGATGCTGTTCATGTCGTCATCTCGAATCCGGTTCGTGTCGAGCAAAACAATACGGAATTCCACCTCGACTAGCTTCAGAGACGATGTCCGCTCTCCCTTGAGGTCATCGACAAGTAGTGGATCCACCTCAACCTGTTTCTGATCCTGCGTCATGGCCAGAGACGAAAACACAGACGCCATGACAACGCCCAATAAAAGTACAGAACTCATTTTCTCGAGCATCGCTCGTCTCCGGTTCATTGGAAGCTTGTGATTTCGATTCGGAATTTAGAAACCGCCACCCGCTGACGCGTCATGTTGCCGCTGAATCAACGGCCTGGTGAATCCAGAGCAGGCGAATTTTCCACTGGCGGAATGGCTTCAGCAGGACGGTCAGCACCGACACCGCCAGATTCAGCTGCCCTGGATCCCGTACCCGGGTCGGGGACTGGACGGGGATTGCTGGCTGGCGTTGCGGGGTCCGGGTCGTCCGTGCTGCTTTCATCGCCCACTGAGGGCTCAAATGGGTTAACCAGTTTTCCGGGCCGTGGCTGCTTCGAGTACGAATCGTCTTCGATCGTCGGCGGCGGGATCGGCACCGGGCGTTTCGCGGGACCGATTTCGATTTTCCTGCCGAACGGATCCGGAGTGATGAGCTCTGGTTTCGGCTGATGTTCGCGGCTCAGTACTTCGACCAGCTTTCCAAGCTGCTCGCGCAGTGACCGCACTTCCTGGCGAAGCTGCCGCATTTCGGTCGAGACAGAGCCGGCCGGTTGAGGCTTCAAATCGCCAGTGTCCACATCCGGGATCCCGGGACTCCCTACCGGACTCCCAACGGGGATCGCCGGAATCTCAACGCGGGTCGGTCTGGTGTACTTGCCGTTTTGTCCGTACGGGTTCAACGGTTCCGCATACGGGTTCGGTTCACCATACGGGTTGGACTGACCATACGGGTCACCGGCCGTCGGTTGAGGAATCACGTAGGGACGCTTCAGCTTCGATTCCGGGCCGAGGACGAGGACCGCCAGCAGCTGCCCGTGTTTTCTCCCTTCGGCGACCGCTTCCTGAAACGAATTCGGGCCGGTGAAGGACTCGCGGATCTCTTCCGTCTCGCCCTGTTTGTTTGGCACCGAAACACTTCGCGGATCTTTCATCACAACAAAGCGGCTCACAAGCTCTCCCCGAGCGGCCACCTTGACTTCGTGGTCATCCAGAATCAAATCGACCGGAAAATGCTGCAGGAAGTAGCGAGTCTCTTCGTTGGCCGCGGTAGTCACCAGGACCGCATTCACCCACACGTCGTCGCGGAACTCCGTCGTACGAAACTGAAACCTCGTCTGGCTTCCCGTCGGTACATTCTCGCGGTGAGCATTGTACCGAATATACTGAAACTGGCCGCTGATCTTCTTCCGCATCTGCCACGTGTCCCAGGTCTGAACTCTGGCAAACCCGCCGGATTCCGCCGGCGTCTGCATCGAGATGAAACCGGTGTGGAGAAACCGCACCTGTGTTGTGGGCTGAGAGACCGCCGCGACATCGAACCCGACAATCGGAGAGACTTTGGATGCGGGGCGCGAGTCCAAAATGCCAACATCGAAATGGAAAGTGTTTCCGTTTTCTTCATCTGTCGCTTTGAACGGCACAGCGATATCAATGGCTGGGCGAGGCTTGCGTATGACGGTGTGATCGCTCGCTGGCTCGTAATCGGCGTTCGGATCGGGCAGCACGGGGCCGCTGGCGTCTGTCGGCAGACGCTGTGTCGTCGCCACACTGCCAGGCGGGCCGTCCGGACCGTAACCCGCAGGTTCATCGGTCGGTGGCAAGTATCTGGAGCTGCCCAAACTGTCTTGAGGCTCAGTTGCAATCGGCTGATGAGACTTCATCCGCAACAGAACGGTCTCGTAAAGCTGTTCGGCAATTTCCTGAATCGCAACGGCGTCTTCGGGAGTCGCCTCACCGGTGATGACGATGCTCTGTTCGGTCAGTTCGTGCGCTTCCACTTTGGCCTTCGGATGAAACCGCTTGACCATCGCGTCGAAGTGCCGCGTGTCGCCCTTGACGGTGACTTCGATCTCGTATTCCCGTTCGTCGTCGTCGAGCAGCCGGATCGTGGCGACGCCCGCTTTGAGCGCCTTGATCGTCCAGATGTCGGCCGCGTATTTCTCTCCCGCATCGCCAGCCGCGAACGAATCCGTCTTCGCAGCCCCGGCCGCCTGAGGAGTCATGATGCGGCCGCTGATCGAGATCGCTCCGTCTTCCGGCGATTCCACCAGCAGCGACGATCCGTAGTCGAAATCTTTCGACGGAATCGTCAGCGATCGCCAGGTACCGCGAGTCAGTTCGAGCTGAGTCTTGCCGGGTTTCAAGTAGAAGCTGCCCGCTGACGATGCGGCGGTTGTATTCCTTGCGGTCCCGACCGCCCCCGTTCTCAATTCGATGGCGTCCTCGGACGCGAAAGGTTTCGATGAATCCACGGATGGCCTGGGGCTCACAGGCAGCACCTTGCTCGGCGAGTCCGGAAGGTCCGCCTCGTCAAACTGCAGCAGCGCGGACTCGACCCCGACGTCCGCCAGCTCGATCGTCATGAAAACGACTTTCCCTGACGCGTCTGATTCTCTGGTTTCCCGATCGTTGAGCACGACGACATCTTTCGGCCCGAGCGTGAATGCGGTCCGGAAAGAACGCCCGACGACAACGGGATACGTTCGCCCCTCACTGGCCAGTCCGTCTTCGGCCAGACGCGAAAACTCAGCAGTCAACTTGATCTGAACCTGGTCCCGTTTTGCTCGACGCGGAGTGACTTCGACTCGCGTCCCGAATTCGAGCCAGTCGATTTTGGTGGTCTCTTCGTCGGACGAAAAGAGAGCCGGGGCCTCGCCTCCGGACAGAAATGTGGCCGTTCGCCCGTCCAGAGTCACCAGAAGCGGCGCAGACAGAACCCGCACGAAACCGGCTTTTCGGAACGCTTCGAATTGCTCATTGATTGTCTTTCGAACGCCTTTCTGGGGGCGAAACTCGAGGTCTGGTCCGAGTTTTTCCGTGTCCATTTCGTAAACCCGAAACTGAATCCCGATCGGCGGCCCGGCCGGCTTCTTCGCGACGGGTTCCGGCGGCAAAGTCTCACGCAGTGCCGAGGCGACCTGCAGCACGCCCGGAGGTTCCGCGGCTTCGAGGAGTCCCGTCAGCGCGGGGACAATTGCGAGTGCAAAAATGATGGCCGATTTCATGGAGACGAATCCTGTCGAGGTTTGAAATACGGTGAGCTGATTTGAAGTCAAGTTCATTCGTCAGACGCTTTTTGTTGCAATTGGAATTCCGGTCCCGGGGGGAAATACTGCACGTCGTCCTTCAGGTAAAACGGACTGGCTGTCGCCGCGTCCGGGTCTTTCTGTGAGGCCTTGATCCGTTCGTCGAGCGACTGGCGTCGCGCCTCAAACGAGACAGCGCGAGCTCGAATCTGCTCGGCCAGCTCACGCACGCGAACATCGCCGGGGTACTTTTCGAGCAGCCCGGCAACGCGGATCAGGTCGGCATTCAGTCCTTTGAGTTCCGCCTGAAGCTCGTTCCACTCGGCCTGCCAGTCGGCAGACGTTTGCGGAGCGCGGGCTTCAATGAAGGTTTCCGGTGGTCCACCAGGGGTGAGCGGGTTCACTCCGGTTTCAGAGATCCCGTGGCCCGGATTCACAGCCGGCGGCGATTCTTCTTCCGCCGGAACTGAGGGTTTCTCTGTCTCAACTTCGCCGGCATCTGAACCAGTGCCGCTTCGAGGTGGCGAATCGGCATGCACGAATTCCGCCCTCGGCACGGACCAGACAAGAGCGCCTCCAGCGGCGAGGACTCCAACCAGGACAGCGCGCTTCCGCCGTCGCGATTTCCACGCATCGTGAGGCCGTTCGTCCTGAACAAGACAGTCGATCCGACTCGACAGTGTGCTGCGATGACCGCCCGCGGCCAGGATCGCACCGGACTCCTGGCGATCCAGCCGCCACTCGGCGATCTTTGTCAGGCACTGCGCAAGTGACAGCGGGCTGACATTCGCATCGGCCACTGCCCATTCGTCGGACAGAAACTCGGCGGCCTGCTGCCAGCGTCGTCTCGCCAGAAAGTTGAGCGGCTGAAACCACAGGCACGAGCAGACAATGTTGCCGACCCACAGCCAGGCCGTATCGCCTCGCACCAGATGCGCCAGTTCGTGCGCGAGCAGCCCCTCAATCTGGTCCCGGTTGAGCCGCTGCTCGACGCCGTGAGGCACAATGATCGTCCACCGCAGAACACCGCACGCGACGGGCTCGACGAAACCGTCTGAAACCAGCAACCGCACGCGACGCCGAATCTGTTTCCGATTCAACAGCTTGTCGAGTTCGCTTCGCGTCACGCCGTCCGCCACGACGCGACACTTCCGCAACCGCCGCCAGAATCGACCTCGCTGAACGATCAACAAGAAAAGCCCGCCACCGAGCGACGCCAGCACGGCCAGCGCGAAGCCGAACGCGACCGGGTCGAGTCTGACGGCAGGTCGACGACGAGTTGCCGCCACAGTCGACGACGTCGAAGCAACGACTTTCGGCCTCACGTCCGAAGTCGATGCGACGCCAACTTTGACCAGGGTCGTTTCCGGAGTCATCGCCAGTTCGCTGCGGGATGTCTGTGGTGGTTCCGTCGGCGGCCAGTCCGGTTGAGTCGCCCGAGGCTCATGGGTGGCGGTCGACTCCGGCAACGGTTCGACGGGAGCCAGCTCGGCAATCGGCAAGACTGCAGTCGCCTGCAAATCTGCAGGAGCCGCCGACGGAAATGCCGTTTCCGTCCCTTCTCCCCTGCGGGGAGAAGGTGGCCGAAGGGCGGATGAGGGGGTCTCGGAAGCTGGCGTTG
>ERZ891418.497-NODE-497-length-13644-cov-6.859960_pt1 | contig 13644 bp, 10 predicted proteins | sample MGYA00521236_ERZ891418 | MGnify/ENA primary metagenome ERZ891418 (study PRJEB32303, sample SAMEA104408696) | aquatic metagenome | biome: Brackish water; feature: Chemocline; material: water | place: Baltic Sea | collected 2014-10-18T10:34:00 | depth 100 m ... | reverse complement strand
GTCACGGTCATTCTGGCGGAAGTCCCGCTGGCAGAAATGTTTGACTACGCGAACGAGCTGCGATCGATGACGCAGGGCAAAGGTCAGTTTTCCATGGAATTCCTGAGGTACAAACAGGTACCGAAGAACGTCCAGGAAGAAGTCGTCGCCCGCCGCCGCAAAGACAAAGAAGAGAAACTGGCGTTGGCATAATGTTTCTCTAAGCAGGTCAAAGGCCGGTGGAAGATTCTCTTTCACCGGCTTTTTTATTTGGAATGCGTGCCGAGATCATGAGTTTATGATCGAATCGGCTTAGCAATCTCCAACTGCCGTCTGTCATACGCTTTACAGCCGACACGAGAAGCCAGGACGCGAATGTTGCCGGAACGGCGCAGCGGCACCGTCAGCAGTCGATTAGAATCCCGCTGTGATTGAGCAGTCCTGCTGGACGCAGCTGCTTATGAATTTCTGCTTTCTGCGGGTCCACTCCTGCTTGAGTGTCAACTCCGCACCCTTCGACTGGAACATTCTTCCTTCCTTTCCGGCGATGTCGCTTCGAATCGAAAGAAGCCAACCTTCGGCCTCAGGATGGCCGCTTCCAGTCAATGCTCCACACGGTGTGGCATCACGCAGGGATTGCTCGCTGATGTGAGCCTGCTGCAGTGCCATAAATGTTCGAGCGCTCCTTCTGCTTTCTCCTCAGACGTGATTCCCGGCGCGACTGGATTCCGCCGGATTCTGAGCATTCATTGAGAAGCTGGGTTTCAGCTTCCGACTTCCGGCTGCACGCTCGCGCGGATGTTTCTGACGATGGACTCCGAATTGCGCGCACACTACTCAGAGAGGCTGACGAAATGAAAACACTGCTGCTGCTGCTGTTTTTTGTCGGTGCGACGACGTGCGGATTCGCGTTTTCTGAAGGGGCCATGAAAACATTTTTCCAGTACGCATGCTTCCTGTCGCTTGTCGTTTCTGGAGGCATGCTGATGACGGGAGCAACTGATTGACCGACCGACCGACCGACTCCAAGTTCACAATCCGCCCTTAACCGGACCGATCACGTTCCTGTCAGGTAACGTGAACGACCGGCCGAAAGTGAGTCGCGAATGTATCAGACGATTGGATTCGTCACGGCTGGAGCCCTGGTGATTGTTCTGGCTGGTGTGACAATCCGCTACACAGGCCTCTGGTTCCGCGGCTGGGTCACTCAGGTGGGAATCAGCCTGCCAGCGCTCGTGTTCATGTCACTTCGCAATGTCAATCCAACAACGATCGTCGACGCACAGGTCATGTCAGTGCAGGCAGGTCTGCCTCGTATCCCAAACAATCAACTCGAAGCCCACTATCTGGCAGGCGGCGATGTCCAGTTGCTGGTTCGGGCGTTGATCGTCGCTCACCGGGCGCGGATCGAGCTGAACTGGGCCACGGCTGCGGCCATCGATCTGGCCGGCAGAAACGTTCTGGAAGCAGTTCGAGTCAGCGTCAATCCGGTGGTGATCGACTGCCCCGATCCGGTCAGCGGCCGCGACACGCTCGTGGCAGTCTCCAGAGACGGCATCCAGCTGAAGGTCCGGGTTCGAGTGACCGTGCGTACGAACCTGGCTCAACTGATCGGCGGGGCGACCGAACGGACCATCGTTGCTCGAATCGGCGAAGGCATCGTTTCGTCGATCGGTTCCTGCGCAACATTTCGAGAAGCTCTCGAAAATCCAATGCTGATTGCGCAGCGTGTTCTCCGAGCCGGCCTCGACTCTCAAACGGCCTTTGAACTTGTCTCGGTCGACATAGCCGACATCACAGTGGGCGATAACATCGGTGCCCGATTGCGCATTGACCAGGCGGAAGCCGACATCCGGGTCGCTCAGGCGCGAGCCGAGCAGCGTCGCGCGATGGCCGTCGCGCGTCGGCAGCAAATGATCGCCCTCACCGTTGAGAACACGGCGCTGGTTGTACTTGCCGAAGCGGACATTCCGCCGGCAATTTCACAATCATTCCGTGCGGGAAACCTTGCACGGCGTGCACGTCAGACATCGCTCGCGAAAGACTCATTAAGTTTATTTCCGTCGATCAGAATCGCGTGAGCTGATCCACCAGTCGGCGAATCAATCGGCCGCGGGCACGGCTACCCGAACAGAGCCTTGATTGGTTCGCCTTTATCGACAATCCGCATTGGCCGTCCGAGAGGGCTCATATTCTCTTTGGCCGGGTTCACGTTGATGGCGCGGCACACCGAGGAGAACAGGTCGCCGGGTGTCACCGGGTCTCGCTCAACTGCCGAGCCGTCTTTCGTCGAAGCTCCGATGACCTGTCCGCCCTTCAATCCGCCCCCTGCGATGGCCGCATTGAAGACGCGAGGGTAGTGGTCGCGGCCGCCGCGCGGGTTGATCTTTGGTGTGCGGCCGAACTCGCCGGTCCACAGCACGACGGTGTCCTGGAAGAGACCGCGATCTTTGAGGTCCCGGATCAGCGTCGCAAACGCCGGATCGATCATCGCAGAGTTTTCCGCGGTTCGTTCGAAATTATCCTGGTGAGTGTCCCAGTTCGCCTGAGAAGATCGAGCGGAAATCTCGACAAATGTCGTTCCCTGCTCGACAAGTCGCCGGGCGAGCAGGCAGCCTCGACCGAACGTATTGTCTCCGTAGGAATCCTTCAGGCTCTGCGGTTCATCAGAAATGTCGAAGGCTTTCAGCTCCGAGCTGAGGACCATCTTCGAGGTCTTGCCGTAAAGCTGTCGGTGATTCTCGACGACAACATCGCCACCTCGTTCCGCAAACTCACCTTCCAGTTTGTCGAGCAGACCAAGCCGACGCCGATAGCGGGTACTCTCGACCGAAGTCGCGACGTTCTGTGGCAGCGAACCGGGGTCGGCAACGACAAACGGCTCAAAGTTGACACCGAGGAAGCCGGCTCCCTGAGTGGCTCCGACGGAAACAACCGCTGGCAGATCGAATTTCGGATCCGCAAGTTCCTTCGCGATGCTGGCGGCAAAGCTGGGATGCTTCACGCTGCCAGACGGGATGTATCCCGTGTGCATCTGATAGGTCGCTCGCGGGTGCGAACCTTCCTTGTTCGTCATGCTGCGGATGATGGCGATGTCGTCCATCATCTTTGCCGTCTGGTCCCAGCCCTGAGCGATCTTGATTCCGGGAACGCTCGTTGAGATGGCCTCAGTCGGACCGCCGTTTGCTGTGCCGGGTTTTGGATCGAAGGTCTCAAACTGACTCGGTCCTCCGCCCATCCAGAGCAGGATTACGGACTTGCCCTGCTTGCGAAGCTCCGCGGCCTGGAGCGTCATGACGTCCCGCAGGCTGAGCGTTCCCGCCGCGAGAGCGCCGGCGGAAACCTGATGCAGGAAGCTGCGGCGAGAAAAGCCGCTGCCATTTGCTTTAAGTTGATCGTGTCGGGCAATTGTCATCGTGTCACCTCGTAGGGTGCGTCGTGACGCACCGATTTAGAGAGGTTGAAAATTGGATAGTCGATTGGATCCGTGCGTCGCGACGCACCCTACCGTTTAGAAATGAACTCGCTGGAATTCAGCAGGCTCCACATCAGATCTTCGTAGGCCTCGTCCCGGTTGCCGACATCTGCGATGTACGCGCGGCAGATTTTCAGTTCCTTGTCCGACGGTTCCCGTGAGAGGATCATCAGATACAGCTCGCTGATGGCGTCCTGGTCGTCTCGATATTTCTGAACGAGCTGCGAGAGTCGCGTGCCGAAATTCGCTCGAATCTGCCCGTTGATCTGCGGGCTGTTCATCATGAACAGAGCCTGCGGAACAGTCCCGGTGATGTCCGCCTGCGGCGTCGAAGGGTCAAAGCCGAACAGCAGTGAAAACTGGTCTCGCGGGTCGCGGTTCCGGCCGTACATTCCCTGGCCAGCCATCATGCTGCCAGGTCGGTTTCCCCGTGAAACATTTTCGCCGCCCATCGCTTTCACGATGGCGCTGTAAAGCTGGTCGCCTCGCAGTCGTGTCGCGGTCGCTGAGGCAAACGGAGTTCCGCCGGGCTCGACCGTTCGAATCTGCCGCTGGTAAGTTTCGGTGAGAGCAATCGTTCGGATGAGCCACTTGATGTCGTAACGGTTCCGGATGAACTGGCTGGTGAGAAGCTGCATCACCTCGGGAAACGACGCCGACCGTTCCGGGCCCATATCGTCGATCGGCATGTAAAACCCTTCGCCCGTCAGCTCGGCCCACATCCGGTTGACGAAGGCCTTCGAAAACCACTCGTTGCTGGTACTGGTGAGGTATTTTGCGAACATCTCGCGCCGCTCAAGATCATCCAGACCGGTCTTTGCGGTCGCACGCGTCACGAAGAATTTCGGATCGGTCCTTGTTCCCGGTGAGGACGGATTGGAGAGGTCGGGCATGAAGTGTTCGGCCGTGCCTCGCCCCACCTGTGGTGGCATCGGGAATTCAAGTTCTTTGATCTCGGTCAACGAGAGACCGCCGTCTTTGTTCTTGTCGCCACGTTCCAGCAGAAGGTCGAACTGCCGACTCAGCGGCGAACGCTCCGCTTCGACTTTCGTCAGCTTGCCGTCTTTGTTCCGATCGAAGAACCGCAGCATTCCCTCGGCCCGTTCCTGCAGTTCCGCGAATCGAGCCTGCGGATCAAATCGGGAATCGACAGAGGCGATTTCATAGGTGACGAGCCTCATTTCCTCGCGGATCGGCCGGACGCTGACTCGTGGGAAGAACGCGGCCAGCTCGTGAAACTGCTCGCGTTTCCAGCTGTCCCACGGGTGGTCGTGGCAGTTGGCACACTGCATCTGGATGCCCAGAAAGATGCGCGATACCTCGCCGGCGATGTCTTCCGAGACGCCTTCCTGCGCGAACATCAACGCCGTCGCCCCGACTTCGCGAACGTCGCCAGAGGCAGTGATGATCTCTGTCGTGATCTTGTCCCAGCCCTTGTTCTCTTTCAGCGACTCGGTCATCCACGAAACGAAACTCCCGTTGACGAACGGAGCCCGCATATTCGTCGCCCGGCCGAGGATCACGTCCCGCCAGTATCGGGCCCAGGTTTCCGCGTAATCGTCAGACGCGAGGAGCCGGTCAATCAGCTCGGCCCGCTTGCCGCGGCCTGGATCGAGCCCGAACAAAGTCACCTCGCGAGCCGACGGCGGAGTGCCCGCAACGTCGAACGACACTCGCCGCAGGAAATCCTCGTCCGTCGAAATGGCCGCCGGAGTCGCTCCCGTCGCGGTGAGCTCTTTCTGGATGAGCCGGTCGACCTCTGCCGCCACCTCAGCCGCGCTCATCTGAGCGGATGCACTGTTCTGAGCGGTCGCACTGCCCGCCAGGAGACAGGAAATGACGATCGCAACACCAGCGTGCGAGAAAGTCTGCTTCATCGTGAGTCCCCTGAAATCCACTAATTTCGCGAGCCCGTTCGACGATCGTGCCGCGCGGCAATGAACCGGATCTGAATCTGTTACCGCAATAAACCAGGCAACGCACACAAGGTTTCGGCTCGGCCGGGAAATTCTGCGGATTCGGGTGCACCTTTGCGTCTCCGCGCCTTCGCATCAGAGCCCGCGTCTCAGCCCGCCATCGGAAACAGCGTCGCGGCGACGATCGTAGCGACCAGCCCCACGACGCCCATCAGCGTTGTCATCGGCGTGACGTATTTGAGACCTTCCGCCTCAGTCATGCCGCTCATTCTGGTGATGACCCAGAAGCCGCTGTCGTTCATCCAGGCGATTGGCTTGGAGCCGCACCCGATCGCGACGGCAAGGTAGACCGGGTGAAATCCGAGATTCCCGCCGCTTGCCAGTCCGCCAAGAATTCCCACCGCCGTGATCATCGCGACAGTCGCAGACCCTTGAGCGGTCCGGATCGCCGCCGTGATCAGCCACGCCACGGTGATGATCGCCGCCGGAGACTCCAGCGAAATCCCTTCGATCAGAGCGGCCACTCCGGTGTTCTGCAGAACCTGGCCGAACGCTCCGCCGGCCGAGGTGATCAGGATGATCGTCCCGCCGCTCGCAAGGGCGGCTCCGACAGATTCGGAGAGCTGCTGCCGAGTGATGCCTCTCGTGCGGATGAGAGTCACCATTGCGATGATCGCTGAGATAATCAGTGCGATATTCTTATCGCCAAACGTGTCGATGGCCTGCTGCATCGAATTGCCTGGTACAAACACTCCCGCATTCTTCAGTGTCGAGAACAGCGTGCCACCGCCGATCAGAAGGACAGGCAGAATGATCGGCAGAACCGACAACCAGAACGGCGGCAACTGTGACTCGTCGCGCTGTGCGAGCTCCTCAAGATCCTTCATCGAGAATTCGGCAGATTCTCTCAGCGGAAGCGTCCACCGTTTGTTGGCAAACCACGCCGCATAAAAGTACCCGAATGCCGCGGGGAAAAAGCCGATGATGATCCCCATCAGAATCATCATGCCAATGTCGACTCCCAGTTCTCCCGCGACCAGCAGCGGGCCCGGAGTCGGCGGCACCAGCGAGTGAGCCATCGTCGCCCCGGCAACAATCGTCAGCACGAAGAGCAGGTAGTTCTTCCCGAGGCGAAGCTGCATCGCCTTCCCGAGCGGAATCATCAGATAGAAAACCGTGTCGAAAAACACAGGGATACCGAGCAGAAAACCGCTCACCACAAACGACACCGGAGCAAACCTCTCGCCGCAGACTTTCAGCGTTGAGCGGACGATCCGGTCGGCGGCTCCGCTGTCGAGCAGGCATTTTCCCACGATCGATGCCATCGCGATGAGGATGCCGATTTTCATCGCCGTATTGCCAAACCCCTCGGCAACTTTCGTAGCGATCGTCTGGCCGCTGACTCCGATCGCCGAGTTGAACGCACTTCGATGGATCACGCCGATCTTTGCGTCCTTTTCGGTAACAGCCTGAATTCCTGCATCGATGATTTCCTGGTGTGAGTTTTCCGAGGCGTCGCCCGGAATTGGGATCGTCACATTGCCCTGAATGGTTGTCTGTGGAGCATCCTTGTCTCCCGGCAACAGGCGAACTTCTGTCAGATACGCCAGCGTCGAGTAAGGGCTTCCGGCTTTCGCCCACCCGACAATGACGTACGCGTCTCCGTCGGCAGGTTTAAGCTTCTTCTTGACCGCCTTCGTTTTCCCCTGAAGCTGAAACGTGAAACGCCCGCCGTCTGCCTCGACGCTTTTCACTTCGACGGCATCTTTGCCAACGAGGTAATTCTCGGTGGCGGCTCGCGGAGTCAGCAGCGCGACGGTGAGCGCCCCGAATGTGAGCGCGAGGAACGCGTGCAGCCGCAGTGCGAGGATTCCGCCAACGACCACCGTGATGCCGATACAGATAATGCCAATCGTCCAGGTAGCGTCCATCAGGGTTCCTCAGAGTGAGTCCGTTTCGAGAAAGTCAGGATACTCGCGTGCCGGTCGAGCAGCGAGTATGACGGCGGGGCCCGCAGGACGCGGTCTCACTGGCCGCGCACTGCCGCCTCGCACCAGGCGGCGACGGCGAGCAGGTCAGCCTCGCCATTTCGTCGGCCGGTCAACTGAATCGCCAGAGGCAGGCCGTCATCGGACAGTCCGATTGGGAATGAGACGGTGGGCAGTCCGGAGTAGCTCCACGGCGCGTTCATGCAGGAGTCGCCGGTGGTCGACAGGTCCGGAGCCGGGCCGGCGGCGGCGGGCGTGACCAGCGCATCGAACTGGCAGGCGACTTCTCCAAGCTGAGCCGACAACTCGGCCTGATGATTCCTTGACGCGACATAGTCGACAGCGGACGCGGCGAGTCCCTCTTCAATGAGCTCCGTAAATCGTGGCTGGTAATCGTCCGGCCGCTCGGCGAACGCCTCGCGATGAAATGTTGCCCCTTCAACCGCCATGACTCGCCGATGATGAATCAGCAATTCGGCAAAATCGAATTCCCGTTCGACGTCGTACACGTTGGCCCCGGCCGCCATGAGCACGTCGAGGGCCTTGCCCATCGCCTCGCGCATCGCGGGATCCATTCGGTCTTCAGAGAAGTTTCTGACACGGCCTATCATCGGCGGCTTCGTCGCGTCCTCCTCACCCGCCCTTCGGACCCCCTCTCCCCCAGAAGGAGAGGAGACGGAATTCGGAACCAGAACCGACATCATCAGCGAAAGATCCTCAACGGTCTTCGCCATCGGCCCCGGATGGTCGAGACTCTTCGCGATCGGGACAACGCCCGCGATCGGGATTCGATCCAGCGACGGTTTGCAGCCGGCGATTCCGCAAAAGGCGGACGGGCGAGTGATCGAACCGCCCGTTTGAGAACCGATCGCGCCGAGGCAGTGTCCCGCCGCGACGGCCGCTCCCGAACCACTCGATGAACCCGCGGGCGTCCGTTCAAGGTTCCACGGATTGCGAGTGACCGGCGGATCGAAACCTGCAAACTGAGTTGTAACTGTCTTGCCGAGAATCACCGCTCCCGCTTCGCGCAGCATCGTGACCAGAGGCGCATCAGTCTCGCGCGGTGCCTGGCTCGACCAGTAACTCGAACCGGCTCCCGTGACGTAGCCAGCGACGTCGATGATGTCTTTGATGCCGATCGGGATGCCGTGCAGTGGTCCGCGTGAGTTCCCGGCTGCAAGTTCCGCGTCCAGTTTCTGCGCCTGGGCGAGTGCTCCGTCGCGGTCGATCTTCACCCACGCGTGAATGTCTGGCTCCGTCGCATCGATCCTGGCGAGACACCGGCGTACAATTTCTACGCTGGTTGTTAGTCGGTTCTGAATCTGCCGGCTGGCCTCGGCGAGTGTGTTGTCGATTTTCGGGAACGGCTTCACGAGGGACTCCGGCGTGCAGTTTTGAAAACAGTCTTGAGGTTTCGGAGTGTCCAGGCGAATGGGCGAGTCTTCAATCCAGCAGCAACCGACCGGTCTCACCGCGTCCCCGGCCTCCGCGCGGGAGAACGCCGGGGCCGTCAACTGTGTGCGGACGATTCTCCTGGCAGTGCTGATCGGGCTGATTTCCTGGCAACAGATCGCCGCTCAAGACTCCGCGCCAGCTCCAGCCGATCGCAGCGTGGGGAAACAGCCCGAATACTCCGAGACCGATCGCAGCCACTGGTCGTTCCTGCCGATTGAGAATTCTCCTGCTCCATCATTTATCGATGACGCGGATCGACAGTGGATCGCAACTCCGATCGACGCGTTCATTCTTGCTGACCTGAAATTCGCGGACCTCCGACCGGCTCCGCGTGCGGACCGGCGAACTCTGGTGCGGCGACTTTATTACAACCTCACCGGGCTGCCGCCGACTCCTCAAGAAATCGCGGCGTTTCTGGAAGATGACTCGCCCGACGCCTGGGCGCGGCTGGTCGACCGTGTTCTGGCGAGTCCGCATTACGGCGAGAAGTGGGGCCAGCACTGGCTCGACGTAATTCGCTTTGCCGAGTCGGAAGGCTTTGAGTATGACCGACACCACGCGTCGGCCTGGCGGTTTCGCGATTACGTCGTGCGAAGTTTCAATCAGGACAAGCCGTTCGACCAGTTTACGACCGAGCAGCTGGCCGGCGATGAACTCGCCGCCAGACGCGGTGATGCCGACCCGCGAATTGACGAGTCACTTCGCGATCAGATCGTCGCGGCAGGTTTTCATCGGCTTGGCCCCGTCCGCCGAAATGCCGGCAACCCCGAGATCGCGTTCAGCCGGAACGAAGTCCTCACCGAAATGACCGACGCCGTCGGGACGGTGTTTCTCGGGCTGACGGTCGGCTGTGCCCGCTGCCACGATCACATGTTCGACCCGTTCAAACAGAAAGACTATTACCGATTGCAGGCGTTCCTCGCTGCGACGAACGAGTACGACGCGCCGTTCGTCGACCGCGACCAGTGGTCGGACTGGAAGGCGAAAACCGACGCGATCGACGAACAGATTGACAAACTCAAGGACGAAGCTGGAAATGCGCCGGAGAAACAGAAGGCGGAAATCCGGGAACAGATTGCCGAGCTGACAAAGCAGCTGCCGCCGGCAGTGCCGACTCTCTTCAGCGTGCAGAACGAGTCCGCCAGGCGTGCTCCGATCCACCTGTTGAAGCGGGGTGACGACACTTTGCCGATCGGCGAGGCACTGGGAATGAGGTTTCCCGGAGTGCTCCTCGCCGAGGGTTCCCGCGAGCTGGCCGCGGATTCCGTTCACCCGAAAACGCGGCTCGCCGAGTGGGTGACGGCAGCAGACAATCCGCTCACCGCGCGGGTCATCGCGAACCGGGTCTGGCAGTACCACTTCGGTGAGGCGCTCGTTTCGACGCCGAACGACTTCGGGCTCAACGGGGCGACGCCGACTCATCCGGAACTGCTCGACTGGCTCGCACGACAACTGATCGATTCCGGATGGAGCCTGAAGTCGCTGCACCGGCTCATCCTGACGAGCGCCGTCTGGCAGCAGTCATCTCGCGTGGACGAGGACACGCTGGCGAAATCGCGCAAGGTTGACGCGAAGAACCGTTTGCTCTGGAAGTTCTCGCGACGACGACTGACCGCAGAAGAGCTCCGCGATTCGATGCTGCAGATTTCCGGCGAGCTCAATTCAAAGCTGACCGGCGAGAGCGTCATCACGCCTGTCGATCCGGAACTCGTCAAGCTGCTCTACAAGCCGGATCAGTGGGCGGTGACAGAAGACCCCGCGGAGCACAACCGGCGGTCGACTTATCTGATCGCCAAGCGAAACCTCAAGCTGCCCTTCATGGAGGTCTTCGACCAGCCGGACCTGCAGACCAGTTGCGAGTGTCGCGAAGCCAGCACGCACGCGCCGCAGGCTCTGGAACTGCTCAACGGAGAATTCTCAAACCGAATGGCTGCCCGCCTCGCCAGGCGACTGGAGAAACTGAGCGGGGGATCAGAACCACAGTTTGTCGACTCGGCGTTCGAGCTCGCGACGGGGAAACTACCGACGACGGCACAGCGAGAAGCAGCGATCGAGGTTCTGCGAAGCGGGCTACCGACTCGCGAACTGGCGCTGGCGCTCTTCAACCTCAACGCGTTTCTTTACGTTGAGTAAAGTGCCGACATCCAGAAAGTGGCATGGCGACCCTGCCCAAAGAGGCCAGGCCTGGCCAAACACAATTTATGGCCTGAAGGGCCGTAATACGGTCTCAGTCATCCATATCGCCGAGCGGGACAACGAAATCATCGTCTTGACTGTCCATTGGCAATGCCATCGCGCCGGAGAATTCGATTTTGCCTCCGCCGGATACCTCGCCCATATCGACCGAACGGCCGTTCGCGCCGACGACACGAGTGCGGTCCATTCTCGGTGCTGGCGGATCGTCCCGATCGCCGAGCACATCGAGCGTTGCGTTCAGATCGATCGATTCCGGATTGGCCTCGCGAGGCAGTTCTGCTGCTGCTGCTGCGCCGGTTTGAACAACATCGTAGACGACGTCGCCAATCATGAGCTCGTCACCCGGCCCAATGTCAGCGCTGTGCTCGACCCGGTCCTGGTTCACCCAGACACCGTTCATACTGTCGAGATCGCGCACAACAAACCGGGAATTCACCAGCGCCAGGCAACAGTGCTTGCGCGAAATCTTGGGGCTGTCTGTGATGATGAGGTCACAGTCCGGATGCCTGCCGACAAGCACGATCGGCTTATCGATGACGACCGGGCGGCCACCACGATGTGGTTTGAGGATGACGGTCATTGGAGTCCCGAATGGGATGGTCCGGCTGGCTACCCCTCCGCAGCGGCCCGCTGAACAGCCTGGGAAACTTCAGCAATCTGAATTCGCATGAATCGCCGTGTCTGCCACCTCGCAAAGCACAAACGATCACAGAACCAACAGACTAACACTCTATCGGATGATTTCGCAATCCGGCAGTAGTGTTCGCAGCGTGGAAATCGCAGTCTCTGAAAGTGATGTTCCAAATATGTTGAGAACAGCGAGTTGCCCGAGCGAAGCTGCCAAAGCCACAAATCCGTCACCAATCGGACAGTTCCTCAAGCCAAGTTCTCGCAATCCTTCCAGACCAGCAATCCACTGTAACCCCTGTTCGGTGACTTTCGTGCGATCGAGCCAGAGCGCTTCCAGGTTCTCAAGTGCCGCCAGGCCGGCCACTCCCTTGTCAGTGAGAGCAACGCCTCTCAGGCTGAGGCCGACAAGACTCTTCAACCCGGCGACATGATGAATGCTCGCATCGCTGAGCAGCGTGCCGCTTAAACCGATCCGTTCGAGCGACTTGAACTTGTGCAGATGTTTCAGGCCGTGCCCCTGTATCCGCGTTCCACTCAGTCCAAGTCCCTTCAATTGTGTCATGTGCGACAACTGAGTCAGTCCGCCATCGGTCACCAGAGTGTCGCCCAGGAACAACTCCTCAAGCTTGAAGAGTCCGTGAAGATGAGCCAGCCCGGCATCGGTCACCGGCGTGTAAGCCAGATTGAGCACGGTGAGCGATGACAGCTCGGCCAGATGCTTCAGCGACTCATCAGTCACATTCGTGCCGAGCAACCCGAGCCGTTTGAGGTACTTCAGGTTCCGCAGATGTTTCAGACCCGCGTCCGGCAACTGGTGGTGATGATACAGGCCGAGGTCCTCAAGCCGCGTCAGACGTTTGATGTACTCCAGCCCCGCGCGAGTCAGTTGAGCCTGATCGACCCTCAGCCGAGTCACCTGACCACTGTCATCCGTGACAACCTGTCCGACTGTTTTCAGTGCCGCAACGATGTCGCCCTGATGCGTCTCTAATGCTTCCAGGAGCGGGTCGGGAGAGTATGCGATGAAGCATTCCGGAATGTACGCCTGAAGTTCTTTGACGCCAGCGGGCGTCACCATCGTCGTACACAAATCCAGAACCTGCAGGTGCTGCAAATGCTTCAGGTGAAGGATGCCCGCATCCGTGACGCCTTTGCAGAACACAAGACCAAGCAACTCCAGAGCTTCGAGCTGCGTCAGATGCGGCAGCCCGGCGTCAGTAATGTCCGTGTAGTCGATGTTCAAATTGTGAAGCTGCGTCAGCTCGGCCACTTCCGCCAGACCGGCGTCCGTAAGGTCGGTGTCCGACAGGATGAGCATCCGCAACTTCAAATTGTTTTTCAGATACCGCACACCGCTGCCGTCGATCCGGCACCCGCCGAGAATCAGCATGTCGAGATTCGGCAGGTTCGCCAGATGACGAAGCCCTTCGTCGGTCACCTGAGTCGTCGACAGGTCGAGCGTCTCCAGCGTCTTAAGCTGGCCGATGATCTCAAGTCCCGCATCGGTAATCTCGGTGTCCGAAACGATCAGGCTGCGCAAACTGGGAAACTTCATCAGCAGGTCGAGTTGCCCGTCTCCAAATGGCGCCTCGGAAAGGTCGATCAGCTGAACCGTCTCGGCATCTTCGACGACCCGTCCGGTCAGCTCTGTGATCCGCGTGATCGCATCAATTTCGACTGGCCCGTTGGCCATTGAATTCTCCCTGTTTAACGCCCGCACCCGGTCAACTGCCCGCACTACCAAGTCTACCGCCCGACCCGCCCTTGTAAAAACCAGCGATGTCAATCGGGTTTGACGGTTGGGATCACCAGACCCGGCGACATCAGCAAGGCAACCACAGACTCATGACGGCACGGCACCAAAACACGCGTTTTCAACACGCGTTTTCATAACTGACGTTTCGAGGCTGCAGGTTTTACTGTAGCACGACACTCCGTGTCGTTTGCCTCGCTTAGGGACGGCGGCGAAATTAAATCGGCATTCTCAGAGACGCTGTGATTGAAA
>ERZ891418.496-NODE-496-length-13655-cov-8.578015_pt1 | contig 13655 bp, 9 predicted proteins | sample MGYA00521236_ERZ891418 | MGnify/ENA primary metagenome ERZ891418 (study PRJEB32303, sample SAMEA104408696) | aquatic metagenome | biome: Brackish water; feature: Chemocline; material: water | place: Baltic Sea | collected 2014-10-18T10:34:00 | depth 100 m ... | reverse complement strand
TCGGCTGCCGCACGGCGATCATGTACTCGCCCGAGGATCTGGCGTGTCTGTGGAACAAGTGGTCGCGGCTGACTCCGCCGAAACGCCCGGCGGTTCTGCAGGGGCGTATCACGAAATCGATGCGGGTTGGAGCCAACGTCATCGCCTATGCCACGGGTCGTGAGCCACCGAACAAGCTCGAAAGCCGCATGATCACCGCCGAAGAAGGCAGTGCGGACACGATCAAGCGAGGCCTTCTGCAGGTCGCTCAACTGCGTCACACCGGTGGCTGGGACACGGCACCGAAGGCTGCGCGAAATCTGCTGCTGGCCCTCAACCGAACGGTCGGCCTGACCGCGTCGACGAAACCGGAAGCTCTTCTGCCTGGCAGCGAGGACTTGAAAAACTACTCGCTCGTTCTGATGCACGGTCGGCACGGGTTCAGCATGTCGAAAGAGGAAATCAACAACCTGCGGAAATACCTCTTGAACGGGAGGGTTCTCTTCGCCGATGCGTGCTGCGGAGCGAGGCCGTTCGATTCGTCTTTTCGCGAATTCGCGAGGAAGTTGTTTCCCGAGGGCAAGCTGAAACGGATTGACCCGGCCCACGAGATCTTCACGACCGAAATCGGGCACGACCTGAGCCATGTCCGAAGACGGACTCCCTCCGCGTCGAACAGCGACACGCTCGACGGAAACATCATCACGGACAAAGCCTTCCTGGAAGGCATCGAGATCGGCGGTCGCCTGGTCGTCATTTACAGCAAGTACGACATCAGTTGTGCCCTGGAGCGGCAGGCTTCGGTCGCCTGCACGGGCTACATCCCCGACGACGCGGTCAGAATCGCTGTGAACGTGGTTCTTTACACGATGCTCCAGCAGGTGGAACTGGTCGATCCTTGAGCGTCATGAGTTCATTCTGATCCTCGCGCTTCGGACTGGCTTGCGTGTCAACGTGAGTCACCGCCGGAAAGCTGGCGAATCGCCGAGGCCGCGCAGACGGCGAACAGGATTCCGTACCCGATAGTCCACGGAATCGATCGGGACTCGGCCCACGCGTACCAGGCGCACCCGGCTGCGATGACGGCCAGCAGTACGGCGACCGCGCCGACGGCTGCCGTGCGCTGCTCAGCAAAAAGCCCCCAGAGAACGACGCCGAATACAGAAAACAAAGCGAGCAGGACCAGGACCATTTCGATGTTCATTGCGTCAGGCCGATCGTTCGTCGCGCTGATTCAGAATCTCGTTCAGGTCGTCGCAGTTGTGGCTGTCGTGTTTCTTGTTCATCGAACCGACGTAACGCAGCTTCGGCTCGCCCCCTTGGAGAGACGGGAACCTGCTCCGGAACCGCTGCCTGGCCGGCGCAGCGCGATCAATAAAAGATGCCGCCGGAAATCAGAGCGACTCCCTCGGGATCGTAATCGCCAAGACCCGAGCGGTATTCGAGCTGGCGGTTGAACGCGTAGCCGAACTCGACAAACGTCGTGATGCCGTAGATGTAGCGGATCTCGTGGCCGGCGGTGATTCGCCAGTCGGTATACGTCACGCGGTCTCGCATTCCGATGGCCCGATCGACCTGCCAGGTCCGGCCGAAAAACTTTGCACCGAGGTACGCACGCTCGGTGAAGAATTCGTTCTCGTTGATCTTTGCGGAAATGCGGGTTTCCGGGAAAACCAGTTCGAGTCGGATGTCATCGGTCGGCTGGTAAACGACTCCGGCCACCGGCCAGGCCCAGACATCGCCGAGGTTGAAGTAGGCCACACCGAGAACCACCTGCAGGTCCGGGTTGACTTCGAAGGCTCCAATGCCGGTTCCGGAAACTCGCAGAGCTTTTTCAAGATCTGCCGAAGAACTGAAGTCGGAGTAGGCTCCACCCCGCGCGGAGACGTGCATCCGGAATCGATCGTTGTAGCGGTGCATCCAGGTGGCTTCGAGTTCCGCGTCGTAGACGCGCGAAGGCAGATCGGTCCGGCCCGGTCCACTCAGGAAGTAGGCGGCAACCGTCGGCCGCAGGATGACTCCATTCAGCTTGGCAAGGCCGATGCCGACGCTGCTTCGCGCGGACGCGATGCCCAGGTCATTGTCGCTGCCGGCGAGCCACGTGATTTCGTTTCGCCAGTCTTCGATTCGCAGCCAGCTTCGCTGATCGGGATGTTGAAGATGCGGGTCTTTCGGAATACCACCGTGAGTGAACCGTCCGCCGTACTCCTCAAGAATGTCGTAGAGGTCCAGCTCGCCGTCACCGTTTCCGAACTCGGGCAGCGGCGGATCGATTTGCGGAATGGGAGCGTCGAGCGAACCCCAGTCGAAGTCTCCCTGAGCAATCCGATCGTCGCCAGGTGACTCGATTCTCCCCTGAAAGAGAATGGGTCCGGGACCTGGCTGAGGATTGGCGATCGCTCCTGGAGCCGGACCGGCGAACGAAAAACCGGGGTCGCCTTGCGAATTCCAGTTTTGATAAATCGGCGGCAGCGGCACGGGCAGAGACGGCGTCTGTTGCGTTTGCAGGAAGTCCGACTGCGAGTCGGACGGAAACCCCGGCTGCGGTTGGAACGGAAGCCGCTGTTCGGAGTACGTTCTTTGCGGCCCTGAACCAGGCCCTGAACCACTCCGCGAAGTCAGCCGCAGCGGAAGGCCCGTGATCGGATCGACGGCCTCGTTGACACCGGATTGCAGCCCTCGCGGCCCCATGTATTGAGAGGGGTCGGGCAGGGAGCCTCGCGGATCAGCGGCCGGTTCGAACGGCCGGGCGCGTGGATCCTCAAACTGGGAATACTGATTCACAGGCTGTGAGTCTTGTGGCCGAAAGCTGGATGGCTGCGAGGTCCGGGCTGGCGGATAGGGATTCGCCAGGGACTGCTCGACAGTACCCGTCAGCTGCGGAACGGGACGAGGAATCACGTTGCCGACCGGTGGCGGGTTCGTGGATCGTGGCGCGTAAGCCGGCGTTCCGTACTGAGTCGGCAAAGGCTGCTGACCCTGCGCGGTAAGGCAGGCTGTCACGCCTGCCAGAAGGCAGACGATCAGTCGCGGGAGAGTTTGATTCACTGCGGAAGGGTGGGTTGGAGAAGCGCGAAGTGGCGAATGCCGGCGCTGCAGAGGGAAGAGCTGCTGGAAGGGATGCGTGAGATATCAGCTTCGGTCGATTCGGGTCAAGACCGGTTGAAAGCCGCCTGAGGCGTTTGCCGCTGCCGAAGAGGCCGGAGCCTCCCTGCCAGCCGAACAGCACGGTTGAGCGAACCGATAGGCTCGAACTTCCACCGCACGGGCGGGCACGGTTTGATCATCGCCTCGCCGTATCCCATATCCATGTGACGTGTCATTCCCGACTCACGTGGCCCCCGGTGTATTTCGAGCCGGACAGTTTCCATGATCAAATTCTGGGCAGTTGCCTTAGCGCTGATCTACTTCATGTGGAAACAGCGAGAGAAGAAAGACGGCGCGCACGCGATGCGCGCCGGATGGTTCGTGGCGATCCTTCTCTGTCCCGCCTGGCAGCAGTTGCAGGTTCGATCCATCTTCCTCGACCACCGCTCCATCGCGGCCGGCCTCGGTCTGGTCCTGCTCTTCGCGTTTCCCCGCAAAGACGGCCTCAGTCCGCTGAAGCGGTTTGTGCCGATGCCCACCGACTTTTTCATGGGTCTGCTGTTTCTGTCGATCATAATTACGGTGTTCCTTAAGGAACACCTGGCGCCTCTGACTCCGTTCGAATTAGGGCGACAGCTTCTACTGCCGTATCTGATCGGTCGGATTTTTCTGCAACGGTCAAAAGATATCGAGGAGATCGCTCCGGTTCTCAGCCGAGTCATTCTGATCGTAACCGTGCTGGGCATCCTGGAAGCGCTGACTCGGAGAAACCTGGTCAACGAAGTGTTCGGCATGCGGTTCGGGCTGCTGGAGACCGGCGAGGGTTATCGCTGGGGGATGAAGAGGGCGATCGGGAGTGTTCGCCATCCGATCTTCAACGGGCTGATGCTGGTCATGGTGATCCCCTGGACGGTCGCCGTGCATCACTACTGGAAACGCGGACCAAAGCGAAAACTGTGGAGACAGATGCCGCTGATGGGTGCGCTCGCCGTTTTCTTTTCGGTCTCGAGAGGACCGCACGCCGCGGCGATTGCGACTGCCGGAATCATGACGTTCTTTCGGAAGCCTCTGCTGCGCGTGCCCATTGCGGTTGGCACGATCACACTGGCCGTCATCGCTGTCGGAGCAAAAGACCAGATCATGCACTTCGCCGGAAAACTGGCTGGTGAAGAAGAACTGGACGAAAACAGCTACGTCTCGATCAATGGCGAGCTTTATGCCTACACCGGCACCAGGCACCGCGAACTACTCGACATCGTCTACGCTGAGGCGGTTGTCCGTAACGACTTCTGGGGTTACGGAGCCGGCCTGAAAAACGTGCCGGTTCCCGAAGACGCGAAGCAGCGGTTCAGCTCAATCGACAATGACTACCTGATGTTCTTCCTGCAGTTTGGCTACTCCGGGTTTTACCTTTTCAACATTCTTCAGGTCTGCGCGGTGCTGCAGGTATTCTGCTGTGCGTGGAACACGAAGCACGGTCGCTCAATTCTGTGCGCCGGCCTGACCGGCTCGTTTGTCGGTGTCGGGATGCTCATCAAGTCCGTCTGGTTCGACACGGACTATGGAACGGTCTGGCTTTTCTGTGCGGGCCTTTCCGCGTGCCTGGTCAACGTGCAGGACGACGAAGCCGCCTTCCGAGCCGGCGCGACAGACGGCGAAGCCAGCACCTTGCCGGAGAAAACCGTGGTGCGAGTCCGCAAACGAAGCCTCGTTCCCAGCTACACACCGATCCCCCGCAGTGAAGCGCAAGGTCAGCAATCAGCCAGCCCTTAAGCGCCCTGGGTGCGAGCAGCGAAGCGGAACGCACCTTGCGACTGTTCACGGAGTCGGCTTGATCTGCCACGACTCGTCGAAGAAGTCCGCGGCGACGAGTTTGCCGGGCCAAAGCGAATCGGCGGGAGTTCGCACGTCGACGACGGCCCAGTCCGGAATCTTCGGGACCTGCCGGGCATTGTTGAGGTACGCGAATTCGCGATACGTGAAACCACTGTTGAGCACGACGTAGCGCGACGGGTTCTCCGGATTCGGGTAAATCAAAATCGGAGCGTGATGTTCCGCGTCGTAGCCCGCGTCGCCGACCTTCACTTTGTCACCGGACCAGCCGACTGGCAGCTTCGCGTTCAGACGCCCGATCAGCTTGTTGCTGTCCGGATCGCCGAACAGGATCAGGTTGTGCGAAGCGATGTCTGCTTCGGTCACGGCCGAGTCGTCTTTGACTCGCGCGTCGCCGCGGAACTGCTGCCGCCACTGCGCGACTAAATGGTCGAGCTCCGATCGAGCCCACTTGTCGACCGCCTCGTGCTTTGACGTTCCAGTCGGTCGGACGACGAGGAACGAATCCATAAATGCGTCATCGACCGGTCCCTGCAGATCGTGAGTTTTCCGCAGCCCCTCGCCGGTCGCTGCGCCGAGCTTCCATGACTTGCCGTCTCGATGCAGCTCGCAGTTCCAGTCCTGGCTGGTCGAGGGTTTGCCACACGCGATTTCCTGGCCATCGACGACGACTGTGACGGCCGCGTCCAGTGCGAACGGGTTCCAGCCGGGAGCGATGTCCAGCTTCAGGCCGGTGACGTTTTTCGTGTCGACGGTGATCTTGTTACCTCGACCGATCGTCGCGTCGACCCGCGCCGGAACCCAGTGCTCGCCGAGACCGGTCACCGTCAGCCAGTTCGTCCGGTTGTACTTGAGTGTCGGCGTCGCGAAGTGAATTTCGCGCGGCAGCTTCCGCCGTCCTCGCTCGGCCAGGTGAGACAACTGTCGCTCGATCTCGACCATCGAGTCCTTGTGGATCGAGTGTCCCATCTTCGGCCCGATGAGGTGTGTCAGCCGCAGCCCCTCATTCGCGGCCGCCGCTTCCATGATGTCGGCCGCCTGTTTCTGTGTGTCGTTCTCGCCGCTGTACGCGACTGTCGGAAGCTGTCGCAGATTCGCGACGTAGCCATCGCAGTCGTACATCTGCCACAGCTTTTTCTCGTACCAGGTCGGGTTGAGCGTTTCCTTCTGGAAGAACTTCAGAAACTCCGGCGTTTCAGAGAAACCGGCACCGGGATTCGCCGCGAAGAACAGATCGGGATAGTGGACCGCCATCTGCCAGCAGCCGGCTCCGCCCATCGAGAAGCCGCGCACGGCCACTCGGTCCTCGTCAACGCGGTAATTCTGCTGAGCGTGGGCGAGCCCTTCGAGGACGTCGATTTCGCCGGCGAATTTGAAGGCGTTGCTGTATCGGCCGTAGGAGTGCAGCACGATCGTGTCCTGCGGTGAAATCTGCCCGACCTGGCTCATCCGGCCGGCAATGAACTGCACTTCGCAGGTCCGCTCGCCGCGACCGTGGAACCACAGGTCCAGCCGGTACTGGCTCTTCCCGGAAAACGTGTAGGACTCGGGAATGACCAGGCCGTACGGCTGCACCGTGCCGTCGATCTTCGAACGGAAACCTCGCACAACCAGACCCTTTTGAGTCGCCCAGGGTGTCTCGCCTTTCAGCAACGCTTCGGCTCGACTGAGCCCTTCCGCGACAACCCGCTTCGCGCCGGCGATGTCGCCTTTCGAGTAGAGCTCCTGATAAGCGAGCCCCTGGTGGACAGCCCGCGAGAAGACCTCGACGTCCGGCAGAAACCGCGGAGTCCTCGCGTCGCGACGTTTCTGCAGAGCTGCGATTGCCTCATCGAGCTTTCCGAGACTGGCTTCGATTTCGGATCGATCCGCCGCGGGAACTTCGATCCCGACCGCCGGCACCTGCCGGACGTTGTCAGGAATATTGTCCTGCGGCCCGTCGGCCCGAGCAGAAACGGCGAGCAGTCCGACGAGCATCATTGCGGAAAAAGCAGAGCGAAGGTTCATGGCGGATCCTGTTCAGCGGAGTCGATGTTGTCATTGAGTCTCGTACGATGGCTCTTCCGGGCCGCAGCGGTCAGCGTGTCAAAGAGCGTGAGCGAGGGCGAAGGGGTTGCGTGTTGCCAGTCCGCTGCAAAACGTAAGCGGCACGGCCTCCACGGCCTCCCAGGCCGTGATTCATTCCGAATGCCGCATGGGCAGGATGGCCATGCCACTTTTCCAACAGGCTGCCTATTGCCGATCCAGCGGAGGGAACTTGAACAGCTCGGACTTTGTCCTGCCGTTTTTCATGATGGTGGCGAAGTCGGCGACGAGTTCCGGGTAGTCGGCTGCGACGTCTTTCGATTCACTCGGGTCGGCTTCGAGGTCGTACAGAAAGATGCGCAGCGGATCGCTGTTCTTTCGGGTCATGTTCTGCCGGACGGCTTTCCAGTTGCCTTTCCGCACGGCCTGCTGACCGCCGTACGCCGCGAACTCCCAGTACAGATACTCGGGCTTTTTCTGTTTTGCCGTTTCGCCAAGCAGCGTCGGGGCGAAGCTGACTCCGTCGATTCCCTCCGGAGCTTGCGTCCCGGTCAGCTCGGCGATCGTCGGCAGGACGTCCCAGAACGCGGAAATGTGGTCGCTTTCCGAACCCGGTTTGATCCGGCCCGGCCAGCGTGCGACGAGGGGCACTCGGATGCCGCCTTCATGAAGGCTTCCTTTGAGTCCGCTGAAAACGCCCGCCGATTCGAAGAACGCCGAGTCCGAACCGCCCAGCCGGTCATAGGTCGGCCCGTTATCCGAGGAGAACATCACAATCGTGTTTTCGTCGAGGCCCAGTTCTTTGACCAGGTCTGTGATTTTTCCGATGTCCCGGTCCATGTGAGTGACCATGGCCGCGTAGCCGGCTCGCGGAGTCGGGTGTTTCAGGTAGCCCTTGTGGACGTAATCCTCTTCCGGAATCGTGCGCCGATACTCGGCGAGGATCGGCGAATCCTCCGGCACCTGAATCGACAGGTGAGGAATCGCGAACGGCATGTAAAGGAAAAACGGACGGTCTTTGTTCTCGCGAATAAACTCGAGGGCGACATCAGCGAAGCGGTCCTGGGAAAACGTTTCTCCGTGCAGCGTGCGGTCGTTGCCGGGCAGGATTTCCTTTGTGTCGTTTCGCCACAGAAATGTCGGGTAGTGATTGTGAGCGTGCCGCTGGCAGTTGAATCCGTAAAACAGGTCGAAGCCCTGCTTGTTCGGATCGCCCGTCGTGCCGAAATGGCCGAGCCCCCATTTACCCGCCGCTCCCGTCGCGTAGCCCTTCTGTTTAAGGACCTCGGCGATGGTGACTTCGGAATCGGGGATCGGATTCTGTCCGAGGAACTCCCAGCCGTATTTCGCGGCGAGGTGCTGCAGATCTTTCGGGTCGCCGTTGTTGCGAATGTAGGCGTGCCCAGGATGCCTGCCCGTCATGAGGCAACACCGCGACGGAGCACACACGGCGTTTCCGGAATAGTGATTCGTAAACCGGATGCCCTCTTTCGCAATGCGATCGATGTTGGGTGTCCTGATGATCTTTTGCCCGTAACAGCCGAGCTCGTTGTAGCCCAGGTCGTCGGCGAGCAGATAAATCACATTCGGCGGCCGATCGGCGGCAGCGGCGGCGAACGAAAGAGTCGTGAGGCAGACAAGCAGGGCGAGCAGACACCGTTTCATTGGAAGTTTCCTTCAGAATCATCGAGGGAGAACGTCGGGGATGATAATGGGCTTCTCGTCGCGTCGCGCCTCAACCGCGACAGGTCACAGCGAGACGATTTCTCAGTTGACCATCAACGTTCATTGTTCCTGCGTGAGGGTGTCGTTTCCGCGGGGGGCAGAACCGGGTAGATTCCGCGTTTCCCTGCCCCGTGCTTCCCTCCGAACTGCCATCATGCCGCTGCTCAGTCTCCGCGACGTTTCGTTTACGTTCTCTGAACCGACTCTGCTCGACGGCATCAATATCGAGATTGAGAAAGGGCAGCGGATCGGTCTGCTCGGCCGGAACGGGGCGGGCAAGTCGACTCTGATGAAGCTGATCGTCGGAGAACTTCATCCAGATAATGGCGAGGTCATTCCGGCGGCCGGAATTCGCATGGCCCGCCTCGTTCAGGAAGTGCCCGAGGCGACCGGCGGAACCGTCAGCGAGGTCGTCGCGACGGGCCTGACAGAAACGGGCGTTACCTCGGAATTCGCCGCCGAGCCGCAGGAAGACTGGCAGACCGATCATGCGGTCGCGCGGGCTGTCTCGCGGCTGAGGCTCGATGGCGACGCGATGTTTGAAACGCTTTCTTCCGGGATGAAGCGGCGAGTTCTCCTCGCACGGGCCATCGTCACCGACCCGGACATCCTGCTGCTCGACGAACCGACAAACCACCTGGACATCGACTCGATCACCTGGCTGGAAGGATTTTTGAAGAGCTATAACGGCACGCTGATTTTTGTGACTCACGATCGCGTTTTTCTGCAGGCACTCGCCACCCGGATCATCGAGATCGACCGTGCCCGTCTCTTTGACTGGACCTGCGATTACGGCACGTTCCTGAAGCGGAAGCAGGCGCAACTGGCCGCGGAAGAAAAACAAAACGCCGAGTTCGATCGCCGGCTGGCTGAGGAAGAAGTCTGGATCCGGCAGGGAGTCAAAGCGCGACGGACCCGCAACGAAGGTCGAGTCAGAGCCCTCGAAGCGATGCGCACCGAACGTGGCCAGCGGAGGAACAAAATCGGCAACGTCAAAATGCAGGCTGTCGAAGCGGAGAAGTCCGGCCGGCTTGTGCTGGAGTCCAAAGAGGTCGGATTCTCGTGGGGCGACGGCCCGATCGTCGACAGCCTTTCGACAATGATCATGCGCGGCGACCGGATCGGCATCATCGGCCCGAACGGGGCCGGCAAGACGACGCTGCTCAAAGTTCTGCTCGGCGATCTCGAACCAACTTCCGGCTCGGTGCGGCACGGAACAAAGCTCGAAGTCGTCTACTTCGACCAGCTTCGTGAGCAGATCAACGAGGAAGAATCGGTCGTCGAGAATGTCGGCGAAGGCCAGGACCACCTCGTGATCAACGGCCGCTCGAAACACATTTACGGCTATCTCCAGGATTTTCTTTTTACTCCTGAGCGGGCACGTCGTCCGGCGCGGTTTCTTTCGGGCGGTGAGCGGAACCGGCTGCTGCTCGCGCGGATTTTCAAGCGACCGTCAAACGTCATGGTCCTCGACGAACCGACCAACGACCTCGACGAAGAAACGCTCGAGCTGCTTGAGGAACTGGTCGCGAATTACCAGGGCACCGTCCTGCTGGTCAGCCATGATCGGGCCTTCCTGAACAACGTCGTGACCAGCACATTCGTGCTCGACGGCAACGGCGGAATCCACGAATACGACGGCGGCTACGACGACTACATCCGCCAGCTCGGGGAATCGGAAACAGCCGTCGCAGTGGAAGCGGCGAAGAAACCTCAGCTGCGGTCGGCGAAGGCTGCGACGCGAAAGCGAACGTGGAAAGAGGAGCGGGAGTTGAAAGAGATTCCTGCCCGGATCGAACAACTGGAAGTGGAGCAGACCGATCTCCACACGACGATGGCCGATCCATCATTCTACAAGCGGGACGGGGCCGAGATCGCCAGCGCGACCTCGCGGATCGCGACGATCGAGGATCAGCTCGCCTCACTGATGGCCCGCTGGGAAAAGCTGGAGTCGATCGGGTAACACGCTCGCGGCGTGGCAGCTTCGATCAGCAGGTCTCGCGAGTCATTCCGACGGCTCGGCGAAAAATTCCAACTTCTCCGTGGACGCGCGGCGTTCTGATTGACGATCTGGACTCGAACAGCCCGCGATTTCGCCTCATCCCGGCCTCTCCGGCTGGTGAGTTTTCCGGTTGTGACGGTCAAGCCGGATTGGAGATGCCGTCTGGCTCGGGAGGCTGAACGTGCGACTGTGGCCCGAAGTTGCCGAAAACCGTCTCCGCCACTGAAGTCGTTCCCGCAGCTCTGGCAGTCAAGTGTCAGAGTTAGGCGTCAACTGTGTACGAACAGTCCACTGGAGCTCTCATGGATCTGCCACACGACACACTCGCCCGAATGAAAATGCTTGCATCGCTGAACGGTCTGTCCGACTCGGATGAATCCGCGGTCGGTTCAACTGCGGTGCTGGACGATGTGGAGTCCGACGCCGCCCGGGAACACGGCGAGTAATTACTGCCGGTTGCTGACGACCATTTTCCCGACCAGCTTGTCGTCCGGGAAATTCGCCAGCAGGTACGTGTTGCGGCCGTCCTCAATACGGACGGTCTGCGAGGCGCCTGCGCCGATCGGCCTCTTCCCGCCGAGCGGTTTCAGGTGGATCGCGTGCTCGCCAGCTGGCAGTTCAATCCGCAGCACTTGAATCTGGTCGGGCAGCAGTCCCCAGCAGCGAGTGTCCGCAGACTCGGTCGCTTCCCACGCGCTGCCCGCGAGGTCGAAGGCGAGCTCGGCAAACGGGTTTTGATCGTTGCCGAGGGCCATTTGCTTGGCGGCGTAGACGCTGCCTTTCTTGACCACACGCCGCACGATGGCCCGCGCCATGATTCGAGGGAACACCGCCTCGTACTGCTGCAGAGCCATCCGCCCGATGTCCGTAATCGTCGACGTCGTGCCGGCCGTTTTGCCGTCGACGTTCACGTCGAGGCCGGTGATTCGATTCCGGCTTCGAACGACAACCGGCACTTTGATCGGCGCGATGGTCGGTGGCAGCGAGTGCTTGTTCGTCTCGGACAGGATTCGATCGGCGATCAGCAGCGCGGCGGACGCAGGAATCTCTGCCCGCTCTTCTTTGTACGGCCCTTCGCCCACCAGGCCGAAGACGTACAGCACGCCGTTGCCCTTTTCGGAATGGCGACCGTTCTGGATTCGGTTGAGGTCGGCTTTGGCGTACTCGAAATCGGGTTCCCAGTTGGCAACCAGCTGAATCGCCCGCTCGGCTTCCTGGTATTCGGTGTGCGAAGCCTCTTTCAACGTCGCCTGGATATAGGCTCCCAGAGCGACCTGCTGATAAGCCAGCTTCGGATTTGTGCCCTCCTTGTCGGATCCGTCCTGGATGATCCGCCGCTGTTTGTCCGCGACCTGCAGCGAGTAGGCCTCGGCATCGATGCCGTCGTGCATGAGGCTCGACAGTGCCAGGAAGCAGCGGATGAGAACCTTTTCGTAATCCTCACCGGAGTAGGCCAGCGTGTTGTCATCTTTAAATGTGGACAGAACGGTCTCGCCCACGCTGTTCTGTTCGAGATGGTCGAAACTGTCCCGCACCTCGCGCAAAGTCCGTTCTGCCTGCACTGGATTGCCCTCGGCGAGCTCGATCATCGCCCGCTCCAGTTTCAAGACGTCCTTGTCCTTCTTGCGATCCTCAAGCCCGGCGTTGACGATGCTGCGCGCTTTGTCGACTCGCCCGCTGTAATAGGCGTTGCGAATCGTCGTGAGCCGATCGGCGTGCGTCGCGCAGCCGGACAGCCCGGCGACAAGCACCAGCAGCGGCATCAGGATGGCGAGTCGGTTTCGCAATGTGTTGGTCCAGTGAGTCTCTGACGCAAAGCCGCGAAGACGCAGAGGTTCGCAAAGGAGGTCGTCGGAAAGGAACCACTCAAGCGCAACTCTTTGTGAGCCATCGCGACTCTGCGCCTTTGCGTCGGATTCCAGCCTCAATAATTCTGAATCCGGCCCAGCACGCTCGGGTGGTAGCCCTTGCGAATCTTGGCCTGCTGCTTGGTGTGCCGTCCGTTGTGGACGTTGACCAGCTCCAGCGTCAGCAGATAGTCGCGCTGTTTATCGTCGTTCCGCCGCGTCGTACCGGACGTCAGCCTCGCGAACAGCATGTAGTCAAACGGCTGGCCGGCCTGTTCGAGGACCATCGTGAACTCGCGCTGGTTTCTTGGAATGAACAGTTCCGCGGGACGAATTCGCGTCTCCTTCAGACCGGCATCGACATAGCGGCGGCTGATCGAGTCGAACGCGTGAGTCGACACAATGCTGGCGTCGATCAGCTCGTACAGTTGGTTCTTGAAGTCGCCGATTTCCTCGGCACTGTCATTTTCGACGCCGATAAAGCAGACCTTTTTCGGCTGCTCGGTGCCTTCGTTAAACCGAGCCTGCTGGATTCCCGCGATCTCTTCGCCAAGTAGTTTGCCAACCGCCTCTTTGACGAGCGGTTCGTAAACGGCGGCTCCGGCCTCGTGACTGCCGACGAGATCTTTGTCGTCATCGTCGAGGATGTGGGCGTACTGCCGTCCCCGGCAGCCGGTCAAAGAAAAAGCACCCGTGACCGCGCAGCCGCCAGCCAGCTGTAGAAAAGCTCTGCGATCCATGTCGAATCCTTTCGAAGTGGAGGGTCGCGCAGGAGCCAATGCCGTGATTGCTGCCGGTTTTTCAGACAGCGCACGTGTGGAAAGCGCGGTTGAGGTGGGAGTGTGGATTGTTTCCTGAGAAGGTCGGCGGAACGCCGTCAGCGGAGAGGGGCGAAATACTACATCGACACCAGAAACGCCGCGAGATGAGAATTTACAGACAGATTTGCGCTGAGGACACGCTGAACACAGGAGCTTCCCGCTGGCAAAATTCGTCTCGGGGCAAGTTCGGCATCGTGATAAGCTTCGCCGCGATCCTCTGGTGGGGCTCGCTCCGCTCGGCCCACCCTACCCTTTTCCTGCGACATCGATGTCCAGTTCAGACCGCTATCTTGTCACCGGAGCCGGTGGTTTCATCGGCAGCCACCTCGTCGAGTC
>ERZ891418.495-NODE-495-length-13657-cov-11.584252_pt1 | contig 13657 bp, 19 predicted proteins | sample MGYA00521236_ERZ891418 | MGnify/ENA primary metagenome ERZ891418 (study PRJEB32303, sample SAMEA104408696) | aquatic metagenome | biome: Brackish water; feature: Chemocline; material: water | place: Baltic Sea | collected 2014-10-18T10:34:00 | depth 100 m ... | reverse complement strand
CTGAGTCGCCAGCACCAGCCACAGCACTGCCGTCCGCACCTATGACTGAAGGGAGAGAATCGACTGTTGCCTTGATTGCAGCGAATGCCTCTGAATTTCTTTCAGCTAAAGCATCAGCCGCATCCTGCCTGAACTGGAACAGGCGCAAATCTTTTGCGAGTTGTTCTTCTTGAAGCGCGGTTTGTGCATCTGCTAACGCCTCATCTAGTGCGAGCCGCTTATCTTGCCACGCAATAATCGCATCAATGTTTTCCTGCCGCGCTATTTCCTCTAGCCCAACACGCCGAGCCGTTTCGTCTGCTGCCTTTTCAGAGAACTCAATAAACCGCTCCACTTCCTCGGCCTTTCCAGATACGATTGCCTCCGCTGTTGCAATAGCAGCGTCGGCAACTTCCCTGAAACTTGCGACAGTTGTATCGTTGCTCTCGATTATCTTATCGTTGGCTTCTTCGATTACTTCAGCGGATTCCTGCACGCTGGTGTCGAGTCGCTGAATGTCGAGTTCGATCAGGTCGATCTTCTTACCGAACGCACCTGCTAACAAGTTGAACGCTCGAATGGCGTTGTTGACATAGAAGAGAATGACTTCTTTGAAGAAGAACTCGAACGCTGTAATCAGGAAGTTCACGCCCTTCTTCATCCATAGAACAGCGGTATCCCAATTCTGAGCGAGTAGAACAATGCCAGCGATCAGCAAGCCAATACCGATGATGATGCCGCCTGTCGCAATGTTGAGCGCAATCCACGCAGCCACGTTAGCCCAGAGGGTAGTCGTGAATAGTGCGCCCGCGCCTGATGCAACACCCCACGCCACCGCTAGGAAGCCGAAGCCAGCGATCAGCGGAGGAAGGACAAGGCCTATCGATGCAAGTGCTAACGCAACGCCACCAATAATAAGAATGACCGTCTTAGATGAATCATCGAGATCAACGAACCAGCCGACCAATTTAGAGAACGCGCTGATAACCAATGTCGCCGCTGGTAGCAGTTGAGTGCCGAGCGAAGCAGCAGCGTTTTCCATTTGCGCCTGGGCTATCTTCAACTGGTTAGCGACTGATTCAGACGTTCGGGCGAAGTCACCTTGCTGCCTAGTGGTCTGCTCCATGATAAGAGCGTAACGAACAGCGACTTTCTGCCCTTCAGTCAGTGCGCCATTAGCACCGCCCAAGCCCATCTCTAAGGCTTTCGTTTCGAGTGCCGCCTGCGATATCAATACGCCGACAGTCCGAAGCGGTTCAGCCTCACCGACAAGTCCAGAGCGTAACTTGTTCAGTGCTTCCTCAATAGGAATGTTGTTGAACGATGCGAGGTCTGATGCCAGCTTGACCATCTCGACCGACATATCTGCCGACGCTTCAGCAGCCAAGCCGGATGCGTTCAGGATCGTGCCGAGAGTACCGGAGTACTCTAGTGCGGCGCGCTCGCTTAGTGCGAAGTTCTGTGCGGCAGTCGATGCGAATACTTCTACCTGATCCCCGAACGCCCCGAACGTGACAGCAGACTTATTCCGCGCCTCGTCTAGATCAGATGCGAACTTGATCGACGCAACACCAATCGCAGCGACACCACCAGCAACAGCCAGCAACTTGCCACGGTTACGTTCGGCAGCGTCACCGATCTTGTTCAATCCAGACTGCGCTTCTTTGAACGCCTTGTCTGTTTGGAGTTTCGCCTGAATTAGTATTTCGAGTGTTTGACTAGCCATTAGGATTCTTCGCTTTTGCTGCTTGCCATTCGTGATACTCGTTCCGACCTACGAGATAAATCAATCGTTGCTTTACCAGTAGCGCAGGCACACCCTGAAGGTCTGAGTAGTTCCCTGCTAACGGAACACCTAACACCTCCAACATATGCACCTCTACCAACTCGACAGGTAGTTCGTCCTTCCCATCGAGCCAAGAGGCTACGCGCTCGCTAAATTTCCATCAGTGTCCGGCAGGTCGGTCATGTTGTAGATCGCCTGTGCGAGTTCCTTAGCCGCCTTCGGTGACAGCTTCTTGATCGCATCAGGCACGCCAACTTCATCGTCGTTGACACTGATAACACCGCATTTCAATAGCGTCCCTTGATGCAGTCCACCATAAGGAGCCGTTGTTGTTGCCTCGCCTGAGTCGATCTTCTCGCGCCGTTCCATCAGACCATCGAGCATCGCTACGTCGATGTCACCCATAAGCGAGATTGCGTCCTTCATGCTGGCGCGGCTGGAATCGTCCAACTCGCCCCAATAGAGTCCGCGTATCTCGTACTCGATATCTTTGATTGTGATTGACCGGGAATTGTTCAATTTCTTATGCCTCTGTTACTGCGCCCGTTGGGGTCAGTGTGATTGTGTACCGAGTCGAAGCATTCCTGCCTGGTGCTCGGTCATATGTCGTAAGGATCGCCTCGGTCGCAGTTGTCTTAGAACCGCCCCAAGTGATCGTCACGGTTCGTGTCTCGCCTAGAGCGACGAAGATCGCATTCGGGCCAGTCGTTGCAGTGTCATCGTAGAAGCCGCTGAACGTGATCGGTGACATTTTCTGAATGCCTGTGTAGAGCTGTTCCACATATGCCGAGTTGAACGTGTGTGACTCTTCAAGAATCGCTTCGACAGTCGCACCAGAAATCTCGTCAATATACGCGTCCATCGTGACAGGAGTACCGCCAGTGTTATCCACAGCGATAGAGATGTCATTCGGGCCATATTTAGCCATAACCTAATTCCTTCCAACTATCAGTCTGTGATAGCAACTAGCATGGTGATCGATTCGCTTGAACCAGATCCGTTTAGTGTGAGCGTGACCCGCGTATAACGTTCCACACTCGTTGCAATGGCAATGCGTTCACCGACTGATTCAGCCGTGACCACTGTGAACGTGGCAATATCTGCCCACGCATCCCCTGCGCCATCGTCAGAGGATTCCTGAACCTTCACTGTGATCGACGTATAACCGCCGAGTGCTAGTTCAGTCACTTGTAAATAAGCAGCGGATCGAGTAGCCGCCGCACCATGATCGTAAGAGCCGTCCGACGTAGCACCCGCACCTGATTCAGCTGCGAGAGATTGTAGGATCACCCCTTCCTCGATTGCACCGTTCGATTCAAACGTTGCAGATACTTTGGTTAGTTCGTTCCGGTTTGCACCACGCCCGAAGGTCGATTGCATTGCACCGGATATACCAGCACACAAGCGACCCTGTGCGTTACCTGCGAGAGCGACAACCATTGCTCGAGACGTACCCGACTTCGCAGCCAGAGCTTCAGACGAACGATTGTCTGCATCGTCGTAGTAACCCTCTTGAGTTACCGTTCCTCGAACGATTCCGACGTATGAGTTCTCCACGAACGTATCACCGAACGCAGTTGTCTCTTCGAGTGTCGCCGTCTTGCTGTAATTCAGACTGTGAGAGTCTTGCCCTAAGTCGTACCCGCCAACAAGCAGGAACGCTTCATCAGGCCCGCGCTTTGCCATTACTTAGCCTCCAATAATCCACGGTCAATTAACCGCTCTACTTGTTCCTTCGATAGCGCGTACGGAGCAGGATCACCCACCTCGACACGAATCTCTTCGTCTTTGCCTTCTGGCACAATGTCGAAACCGCGAACGGCTGCATAAATCTTCTTAGGCACTGGTGTTCCTTTCAACCTGGCAACTTAGAATTGCGTCGATCCCGTAATATTGTTCGCCGTTGAACTCCAACAGAGCGTCGCCGCCAGTCATGATCGAACTGATAACGGAGTTCGTGCCGGTCGCAGCTGCTAGACCTTGATCGCCTTGCCAGATATTCAGCCAATCCTCCCAGAGTGCGAGGTTAGCTATGGCGAGATTGCGACCTTCTTGCATCACCTTCCCGACGAACCACTGCATCGATATGTCGTAGCGATGCACGTTCTGAGATATGTAGTCGTCCTGTTGCGGGAATTGCCAAGTGTTCTGAACGAAGATGCCGCCCGGTGTCTCCCTGCCGTTAGCCTTGCCAGTGAACACCGTTCTAACCGCATACGTGTCAGAGCCGACCGTCACGCTTCCTGTGAGTTGATCGACTGCCAAGTTCGTTAGCGCAGTTGCTAGTCCTGCCATATAAGCCCAACCTCATCGCCCATCTTGCGGAGTAACTTAGGCATGGCTTTCTGTGTCGCCACGAATCCCTGACGCATGAAGAACCTGCCCTTGATGCCACGCCTTGCAATCGAGCGAGCCACTACGAACGCATTGGCGTTGCTGCCCTTGCGTCGGAGCCAACCTGCAATCGCATCCAACGGCGGCATTCGCCCGCCCGGCTTGCGACCATATTCCATGACGTGGTAATAATCGAGGTTACGAGGAAGGGAAACGGTCGCCTTAGTCGTTGAGACATTCGACTGGATATTACGCGCCATGCTCCCTGTGTCTTTCGGAGCTTCATTCTTCGCTTTGTTCTCAGCGATCTCAGTGGCGCGTGTGAATAACTTCCGCAGTGGCTTCTTCCACAGTGACGAGGTTAGTTTACGCTCGAGTTCTTCCTGCCCGATTATTTGAAATGAAAGACCGGCTGCCATTAGAACATGCTCCCCGGACTCTGGTACGTGTTCATTAGTTCTTTGATAATGAACTGCGCCGGTGCGCTCGCATTGACCACCGAGTCAATCGTTGTGATCTGCCCGGTAGCCCGCGCCGTTTCGAGCCTGAGATATTCAGTGAGTCCGATGACAGCCGACTTGATCTGAGCAGGAACCGAAGGCCAGCCATGCCTCCCGATGATCTGCACGTTCACGCCGCTCGGCCATGCTGCTGCCACAGTGCCATTCCCTGTGAGTTCGATGCCCTGAATGGCTTCCTTATTACCAAGATCCCATCCTTCAGGATGATAAATAACGTCGCCTGAATACTCAGTGAGCGTTAGCGCGGTTTCGTCTGCCCATGAACCGTCACCGTCTGTGTCCAGGGTGATCGAGGTTGGGGCAGCTGATAAGGGAACATTGAGCCAGAGCATATTAGCTTCGGCTGAGGGAACGAGTCGCCCGACACGCTGATATCGAGTGGTATCCGATGCGTCCCTGTTGAATCCGACCTGCTGCAAGCCAAGCATGCGCTCTATGTGGCGGCTGATGCTGTTCAGGTCTACATCGATCTGAGTATCGTCTGCTGTGTCAGTACGTCGTACTGCTGCTCGATACTCTGCGGCGGTTGCGTAGGCTGTGCCTACATCCCCGATTGCCATTTGGTTTACTCCATCGCTTAGGCGGTAGGAAGAAACACACTATTCAGTTGATGCCTACTTAGTAGTGCGCTTCCTTCTTACCCTAGTCTTAGTCGCCGCTTTGTTTGCTGGTGGAGTCGATGCGTCCTTATTCGTAGGTGCTTCGACTTCCTTCACTACCGGATTCACAAGGGATGTGATTGCCTTGATATCCGCTTCGTCTGTAACGATCTTGTCTACGCTATACGCCAGATAAGACTTACCCGACGAGTCAGGCTCAGTCGCAAGATATCCACCGTCTACCCGATACACGCGAACAGGCGTGACGAATTTGCCCCGCCTGTCGGCTTCATGGTTTCTCATTGTGATCGTTAAAGACATTTCATAACCTCCGGGTGATGCCTGCTACTACTTCTTCTTGCCGACGAGGAACTTCTTGACTGTACTTTCAGGCTCTACCACGGGTTCGCCCACGATCCCTGCGAGCACCTTGATCGCTGCGATATCGTCCTCGTCTGCAACAACCTTGTCCACGCTGTACGCGAGAGTTGATAGCCCTGAAGAGTCAGCCTCGGTCGCCAACGAACCGTCAGCGATTCGATACACCCTGATCGGCGATATGAATTCTTCGATCACTTCTTCGTCTTGAATTTCGTTTTCTGTTACCTGGTCTGTCATTTCGTAACCTCCACGGTTAGATTCTCTGTCCCTGAATAAATAAATTAGCCGTTAGCAATAATATGAATGTTGTAGACCGCTGCTGTCAGTCCAGTGCCGCCAACCTTCTCACGAATCCTGATCTGCTCACCGAGAGCACCAGCAAGCAACGTGTCCGCTGCAAGAGCCTCCTGAACGACCAAGTGGCTTGCGCTACCTAATGAGCCGTCAGCGTCCTGTGGAAGTGGCAGGGGGCCGTGTACAACGTGATCTACTGCCGCCGTTGTGATACGTGGGAAGGCGTACCAATCGTCCCAGTCATCTGCGCCGGGAGAAGATTGCGTTGCCCTTTGAATATATATGTCCATCGTTGGTGACGATCCGGTAATGCCGGTCGTTACTTCCAAGCGAATCGAAACCTGCTTGATCTGCGAGATAGCCAGCGTGTCGATGACAGCAAGCGTGCCGCCTGTTGGCGTAGTGGTTGCTGCTGTGGCTCCACTGGTGATCGGGCCGATAGTTGTGCTTGCCATGATTTCCTTAGCCATGATGGGCGACCCCTGTTACAGAGCCGCCCTCATGATTTGTTTACGCGAATGTGATCGCAGTGCTCACTTTGATAGTTCCATTTGGCAACTTCACAGCAAGGTAAAACGTCGGTGTTCCAGTGTCAGTGAGAACGATGTCAATATCGCCATCAACTTCACTTTGAACAGTCCAGTGCTTATTGGCTACGTGCTCAATAAAGATTTCACCGTCTGTACCAGCTGCCACGCCGCCTGATGGAGCTGTGCCAGTTAGCCCTACTCCAGTCGAAGCGTCACTAAGCCACATCTCCACAACGCCGACACCTTGAAGGTCTTGCGATGGATCAGGGCCGTTCAGCTGAACAGCGACAGTGATTGCATTTGTTGCTTCTGCTCCAATAGTGAATCCCACACTTGGAATCTTCGCAGTTACATTTTCGATTACAGACATTTCATTCCTTTCGTTAGGGTCGGGCGAGGCGCACCCGGTCAGTTCGCCCCGCCTTCACCTGATATTGAATTAGAGGCCTGTTATCTCTGTGAATGCTTCTTCACGGAACACTGCTAGAGCAGCCCGCATAGTCGCCTTGATTCGGAGAACGTCATCCAAGAACTCTGATGCGTGCGAGTCAGTAACCGTGATGGTTACACCACGACGCATGTACAGAGCCGAGAAGTTCGAGAAGTCTCCAACGAGTGCTTGTCCAGCTGTCTCCGCTGTGCTAACAGTTACAGGCAAGCCCCACACCAGAGGTGCAACGGCTACGGATGGTGGGCCGAACAGGAACGCACCGTCAGCAGTCTGCGACAATCGAATTGTCTGCCAGTCGGTTGGGTGCATCACGTAGTTGTCAGGGTCTGCGAAGCCAGTTACCTGAACCGCAGTTGCTCCCTTGTTCAAAGCTACAAGCGCAGAGTCTGTGCCCTTAGCCTGAGCGTTGATGCTCGTGCGGTCGTGGAATCCTGAGATGTTTGGCGCAGTGCCGTTACCGACCATGACCTGAAGGTCGAGTCGCTGTGCAAGCATGTTGCCCATCTGCTGATCGAGAATCGCACGAAGTCCGGCGACATCTTCCAACTGCTCAACAGTTACAGGAAGCGTCTGTCCGATCTTTCGTACTTCACTCGAGGTCTCGGTGAACACGATAGCGGCCTCAGCGAGTGCGGCGTTCTCTGCGGCTTCAGCACCGTTGTTAGTTCGGGTGGTTTGCAGCATGTAGAGAATCGTAGACATCGAAGTCGGGAACGTCGGGAGGATATTGATAACCCGTGGAGCCGGTCGAGTTGGAATCTCAACGAAGCCAGGAATACGAATATCTTCCGGTGCCCAACCTGCGGCGGTTGTCATGTCGGTTTTCATAATCATCGACTCGATCATCTTGACCGGAAGATCGATGTTAGTGTCGCCACGGTTGTTCAGTCCGTAGATCGAACCCTCAGCCTTAGCAATCAGTGACCGAACGACTGCTTCACCAACGGACTGCCCCTTGTAAGCGGCGATGTCTGATGATGTGTAGCCCTTTAGTCCGAGATCATCGTTGAACTCTTTCGACTCAGGCTTAGAACCTGGGTGCTTGAATCCTGACTCAACAGCCTTTAGAGCTGCTTCGTTTTCGATGGAGGACTTCTCGCTTCGGTTGAGCGATGTTACTTCGTTCTGAAGTTCGTCGATCTCGTCCCATTTCTGGTTTACGAATTCGGCGTACTGTGTGCCACTGTCGAACTTGCGCCCTGCGAGTTTCTCAACTCCGTCAGCATTGAAGTCGAGGTCTTTGCCTGCGAGTTCAACAAGTTTCCCAGCATCAACGCGAGCAGCCTTTAGAGCCTCACGCTTCTGTGATAGTGCTGTCATTATTTTTGCTCTCCTAGAGCGAGTGAGTCGGAAGCCCGTTGGCGCGCTTGTATCTTCAACAGCAGCAGAGCGTTGTCGCCCTTACTGTCGTGTTGAGCTGATAAGCCCGTTATGAGGTTCTCGACTTCTTGTAAGTCTTTGAATAATCGTTGCAGTGCTTGCGTGGCATCGACACCAAGAGTCTTGCCTTCATCGAACCGGAGCCGGGATACTTCCTTAGCTCGGTCGATTGCTTCACGCACTGTCTTGCTCGCCTGATCGATTTGATCTTTCAGGGTAGTTTTGATCCCCGTTACACCAGTGCGTCCTGGGCCTGCTGCGCCACGTAGGACGAAACTAGCCTCGAACATGTCAGTGCCGGAAATCTCTCGATAGGTCTTGCCATCCTTAGCAACATCGTTCGCTTCCGTTATTTGGAATCCCCACGATAGTTCTTGCATCCCTGCCGTGGCTTTCACTGTTGCGTGAGCGTCACGGCCTGCTGTGCTGTCAATGAATTGACCACGTACAACGGCATGTTTGTCAGTCGTAGAAACAACGCCAGTAGCTATCGGCATCGAATGGGAATCATGACCCCATAGGAGCGGTATCTTCTGGCCTTCGGTGATCGCTGATCGTTTGACAATGTCACCGTCTAGGTCAACAACGTCGAACGTAGAGAACACCGCCTCGAACTCACCGATGTCGCCATCTTTTAGAGTGAGGGGAGCGGATAACGTTTTTAGCAATGTAGCCTCCACCAACTCTGAGCACTTGTTGGGAGGCTACGCGGGACGGTATCAAGAACCGCCTACTTAATTGAGAAGTCTATCAGACGCGTTCTAAGACTTGGAATACTCGCCACAACGAGGGCACTTGATAGACCACGGCGGCGTGACCAGTTCAGCGAGCAGCTTGCGGCATTTGGTGCAGCGTAGTGCTTGGGTGGCTGTGGTCAAATCAGATCCTCTGCAATCCATTGTTGTTGTTGATCGCCCTGCCACTGTGCCAACTCAGCCGATGTATCAGGTACTTCAACGTCGGTGACAGGCATGAACGTCCTGCGACAGTTGGGATGACTGAGCGGTTGTGCTTCTGCTTGGCGTAACGTCCTGATCGTGCCGTTCGCATTGTCGCCGTCATCGTGCGAAGTCCAGCCACAGCCGGGGCCGTCGAACACCTCAACAGCCTTAACGCCTGCCTCACGGTATCGGTCGGTTGCGGCTGCCTGATCTGCTAGTGCTAACTCAGTGCGTGCGATAACCCTGCCTCGTGCTGGCGAGTCGAGCACCTTCCCTATCTCTGAGCCGATCTGTGCGTCGGTCTGTCGTGACGTAACCCCGCGCTCGATCACGCCTCGAACTCTGTCACGCGTAACGTCGTTGATATTCTTGGCGCGCTTCAATAGGTCTTTACGTGCCTGGCTCGATAGGACGGAGGACACCTCAACGTCTACCAATGGAGCGACTGTGCCTGATGTGAACTCCCACTGTGCAGTCTCGTAGCGCAGCATCATGTCGTTCAATGCTTTGATATCTGATGCAGGGATGAGCCTACGAGCGTCGGACGTACCAGCGACAAAGCGACCGCCTGCCGTTGATCCCTGCCTGCGGAACACCTTTACGATATCGTCAGCGAAGCCCGGCTCGAGTGCGTCCTGTGCGCCGTTACGTGCGGCGTTGATTCGGGCTGCTACCTTACGAGGGACACGCTTTGCCATTGGCTATCTTGATTCTAGTTCAGTGATCCGCGTTTCAAGCCGTATGATTAGTTTGAGGAAGCGAGATTCCATCGTGTTGAACTCATCAAATACAGCCGATTCTAGTTCGTCAACATCGTCGTGCAGGTCAGCGAGGTTTTTAGCGAAACGACTGATGCCTCTTCGCTCATTCGCTCTCTTGTGGCGTTCGTCGTTAAGTAGATTCTCAACAGCAGCAACACGCTCGGAGAGTGAAACGGTTGTGTTCATGTAATCGTTGATCGTTCGGTTCGTTGCGTGAATGTCTACCTGTTCCGTTGCCATCGTACCCTCCGGGTGCTTATCGTTCGTCTGCCGCTATTGCGACACGTTCGATCTGCTGCATGAACTCAGGGTAGTCGGGCGATTCTTTCACGCCGTCGCTACCTGCTGGCAATGCTGCCTGATCTGCTTCGATTCGTGCCGGTGGCTTTACGTCCTCACCAGACCGAACCATCTCAGATGTTAGCGTGTTCCTCAGATAACCGTCCTGAGTCTCGTCCACTGGATAGCCCAACTGAGCCTGAGCCTGTGAAACTTTGATAATGCCTGCCTTGACCTGTGCGATCACTCGGTCGGACTTCTGTGTCTCATCGTCCTGAAGCGTGCGAACCTTACGCAAGTCGAACGCTGCCACCTGCTCGCTGTTGAAATCGTCTAGCAGTTGATCGTCTATCTGTTCAGCGATCATCGTGCCTAGAGGGATCAGAAGATTCTCCCAAGCCTGTTCGCGCATTTCCTTCATGGTTGCGCCGACCTTCGTATTCTCTAAGCCAGTACCCAAGCCAAGCACCGCAGGCTGAATGCCAAGCACCGCACAGATACGCTCTTCAGGGAGTTGCCTGATGCGTCCGAGGTCGAGCTTGTCGGGATCTATACCAACCGGCGTGACCTTCATGGCTCCCGATGCAACCATCAGACCGCCTTGCCTGTCGCCACCGAAAGACTGATTCCACCTGCTCTTCGCTTCGTCCCTCGTCTGCTGGTCGAACGTCACGCCCTTCTCAGGAGTCATCATCATTCCCGGCACTGCCGAGTTACGCATTAGAGTCGCTGTGAAGTTCGCCGCCTGATCGTCTGTCGCCATCTCTCTGATGACAGAACCTAGCGGGCCGAGTCCTAAACGCTGATCGTCTGGGTCGAGTCCGTACTTAATATGAACGACATCTTCAGGAAGGAGCAGCATAGGCTCACCGCTCGGAACGTACTCGTAGCCAAGCAGGAAATCGCTGGATGCTTCAGTGTGTGAGATAGGTGTGATGAGTGCTTTCGGAACCCACCAGAGATGTTTGATCGTACCGGCTGCGTCACGTTCTTTCACCCAATAGGCGTTACCGCTCACCATGAATTCGAGCATCGTGCTGAACCAAAGCAATGAGCCAGGATAGTGCGGGTTGGGTCGGCGTATCAACTGAGTGATCGGGTTGCCAGTATCGACAGACAGTTCGCCGTTCTCGTCCTCATTCCACACAGCCAACGGAGCCTCAGGGAAGTTACGTGCTACCCAGAACACCGCAGCGGCTACCGCGCTGTTCAGCATCGGAATTACGTCTTTAGCGTAGTCGTACTTTGTACCCGGCAGGAACTCCCAGCCCTTGTTCCCTGTGCCTTGATGGATGAATCCTGCGACAGCGCGCCGCATCGTGTCGAGTCCGAAATGCATTATGAAAACCTTACCGCTTCGCCTTCTAGTAAATCTGAGCACGCCCAGACGAGCGCGTCTAAACGATCAGGACTGTCGGGTGAATCCTGCGTCCAGCTGGTCATTTGATCTTCAAGTTCTGGGAACATCCCGACATGATGGACGAGTCCACGTTCGTAAAGTGCTGAGATAGGTTCAGCGCGAATCGCTTTGCCGCGTGACGCTGTGACCCCAGTATACGCTAGGTGTGCGCCGCCTTCGATATTCCTGATAGTAGCCTCCACCATATCGCCGCCGTAGTTCTTCTCGCCGACTACTCGATCAGCCTGCAACTCGTGGTACACCTTGACCACTTCAAGACCCCATTGATTAGGCGTGCCATGAAGCGAGCGATCCCGCAGAATATAGAAATGCCCATCGTCGCCCTTCGCAGCTGCAACGATACCGATCTCGTCACCACCGCCGGACGGGTCAACACCGACAGGGATGCGTATGAGCTTCACGCCTTCAGGAACAGCGGCTACTCGATACTGGTCGATCAGATCGTGCGTCCAGAGTGCGCCTTCTACGTCCTCAAGAATTAGCCCTTCAGCTTCTTGCCTGCCTCGCCTGGTTCCTCGGAGTGGCTCGATGACGCTGGCGTACCACACTGGATGCAGGTTGCTTTTGTTCTCGTCTGAGTGCCCGCCTGTGACAAGCGTTAAAGGGTCTTTGACTAGATCACGCATGAACTTCGTCGGTCTGGGAGTAGTCGTTGCGATTACACGCGGACGAACACCGATACGCAATCCCTCGAGCATGTTCTGCCACGCCTCTTGGAATCCGTTGACCTGCCTGAACGATGCCAACTCATCAACGCCTACTAGATCATGCTGAGGCCCGCGTAGTTGGTCGGGTTCTGCTGCTGTGTACGTGGTCGCCTTTGCGCCGTTAGGCCAGACGAGTTCCCTGTTCGACGGTGTGTATTCAGGCATAAAGTCAGGCGGTGAGAGTTTCAATATGCCTGCTTCGCCCTCGATCATCGTCTTGCGAACGTCGGGAACGGTACGCCCCAGCAATCCGATGTTCCGGTATCCGTCGTACTTAACCGCCTTGATGATGTTCTTCGATAGTGCGTAGTTCTTCCCGAACCCTCGACCAGTCATCAGCAACCAAACGAGATAGTCGCCTTCCGGCATGAACTGCTTCGGTCGCCCCCAGAACTCGAAGTCGTAGCGCAACCGCACCTTTGCCTTAGCATCGAGCGTGTCGAGGTACGGCTTCATCTGCCCTGTAGCGATGAGGGATTCAGCGCGGGACATATTGGCGAATGGGCTAAGTGTGGTGGTCATTTACGATACTCGTCATCACGACGCTACGATTTCCGTTCATCCCAGCGGTGTACATATCTGCCTTAGTGATCGCTTCTCGTAAGATTTCCAACGTCCCATACGTCGGAACCGTCGGGTGTAACCTTGCCACATAAGCCCTGCTCCTTCAGCCGCAACCACGCAATACTCATCACCTGTCCATATACGTTGCGGTCGAGGTTGTCGCCCCAATCGTGGGCAAGCAAGATCATCCAGTCACGTACAGGCGACTTGAATGGCGGGTTGTAGTTAATCGGGTTCCTTCTCATCATCTTCTGGGATCATCTTATGTTCGACCATGCGAGCCGTTATCAGATCGACCTCGTTCATCATCGCTTCGGAGTGCTGGCGTTCTTCCTCTGGCGACATGATGTTATTGACCTGGACGTTGACGCTGTTGTTGCCCTCTCGGAAGATAGGCCGTCGAGCCTTCAGTACGAGTTCAATGGCGCGAGTGTTGCCGCCTGCACCCATCTGCCAGAGTTTGCCTTCTAGTTTGTCGAGGGCATCTTCTAACGAGCCATCCCACGCAGCGGCGAACTCAGGATATTTGTCTTTGTGTTCGTAGACCATCGCCCTTGATACATCAGCTGCTCTGCACGCTGCGGTCACGTTGCCGGTCGCACTGAGCGTGAGAAGGAAGTTCAGAGACCACGCGGGCGCGTGCGCAGGGAGCGTCTGTTTCTTCTTATGACCCGCCATGAAGTACCGCCTTCTTTCCTGTGAACGCTTCCCATCGTGCGACGATCACGTC
>ERZ891418.493-NODE-493-length-13668-cov-7.233453_pt1 | contig 13668 bp, 9 predicted proteins | sample MGYA00521236_ERZ891418 | MGnify/ENA primary metagenome ERZ891418 (study PRJEB32303, sample SAMEA104408696) | aquatic metagenome | biome: Brackish water; feature: Chemocline; material: water | place: Baltic Sea | collected 2014-10-18T10:34:00 | depth 100 m ... | reverse complement strand
CATCTCACCCGACGGAGACCTGACCATGATGCGCAACCTGATTTACGTTGGACTCGGCGGTCTTTGTGCCGCGCTCGTCATCGCAGGCTGGCGGACGACGGAAGCTCAGCCGGGAAATCAGAAGCTGCCAGGCGCGCGAGCCGTTGTCGATGCGACTGACTTTTCTTCGATCCAGGCGGCGCTGAATTCACTGCCGAAAGAAGGCGGCCTTGTGAAACTGCCGCCCGGGCGGTTTGAGATTACCGAACCGATCGTCGTCTCGACGGGAGACACTCACCTGGTCGGCTCGGGCGGAGCCACTCACATCGTCAACCTGAATGAAAACGGCAGGCCGGCGATCAGTCTGCAGCACGTCGACGGAAAGGATGTCAAGAAGGACGACCGACTGTGGCGAGTGATGGTCAGCAACCTGCGCGTGACCGGCAATCCCCAAAGCGGGGCCGGCATTCATGCGGTCCAGATTCAGGAAGTCTTCATTCAGGGAGTCACCGTTTCTCATCACGGTGGCGACGGCATCTTCCTCGATTTCTGCTACGAGGACCCGCGGGTCAGCGACTGCCTCATCACGTACAACAAAGGGACCGGCCTGAATCTGCTGGGTTGTCATGACATCGTCGTGTCTTCAAATCAGTTTGAGGAGAATCAGGACGCACTGCACTGCTTCGACGGGTTCAACCTGTGCATGACGGGTAACTGCGTCGACGACCATCTCGGCCACGGAGTCGTCATCGAGAACACGTATGGCTCGGTCCTGTCCGGCAACATGATTGAAGAATGCAACGGCACGGCGGTCATCCTCGACCGGGACTGCTACGGCATCACCATCAGTGCCAACGTGATCGCTCATAACGGAGCGGGCGTCGATCTGCGGGACGCCCACGGCTGTGCGGTGAGTGCCAATACGCTGACAATTCTCAAGAAAGATGCTCTGCGGATCGGACCGGACAGCGGCCGCATCACCGTGACCGGAAACAACATTTCCGACAGTTACGTCGGCGAAGGTGCGGTCCGGCGGAAGCTGAATGACCGTCTTGCCGGCGGTCTGGTTCTTGAGGGAACGACCGATGTCACCGTGTCCGGCAACCTGTTCTCAAGCCTTCTCCCGAAGGCGATCGAAACTCGCGGCGAGCCTTCGAAACGTGTCGCGGTGACCGGCAACGTGCTCAGCGAAGTGACCAGCGATCACGACAAGCTCGTCGGATCGATTGTTGAAAACAACATTGAGCCGGAATGACATTCGCGAGGACTCGCTACGAAACGAACTCGCGATGAGTCGACTCTTCGAATGCGGTGAGTTCATCCATCAGCCGTGAAGAAATCGCGTTCTGGTGACTCTCACTCGCGATCTTCCGACCGTCATTATCCGTGACGTAGAAAACGTCGGCGACCTGATCGAAGTGCGTTGCGATTTTTGCCAGCTCGATGGACAGACCGAGCTGATAAAGCGTCCGCGTGATTGTGTAAAGCAGTCCTGGCTGGTCGTGCGCGAAGACGGAAATGACCGTGCAGCGGTCCGACGTGTCGTCGTCGATTGTGACCCGCAGCGGAAGTTGCATCACGGTTTCCCGCGAGGGAACGCGCGAAAGTGTTTTGTGGCGACGGAAGATTTTCTCCACCGTGACTTCCGCCTTCAGGACGGCACGGACGGTCTCACTCACTTCTTCAATTCGTGACCTTGGAACTGCTCCGGCGTAGTGGTTATCGATGACGTGAAATACGTCGACGACAACGTCGTCCAGCGTGGTCGTGATCTCCGCGCCAAGAATTTCCAGGTGGCGGGCGGTCAGTGCTCCCGCGATGAGGTGGAAGCAGCCACTGGAATGTTCGGCGTCAGTGATGACCCGGTAGGCAGTCAGGCCGGATTCTGAGTTGTACTGCCCCTCAACATGAACCTCACCAGGCTCCAGGCTGCGGATGATGTCCAGGTCGGCGGCGATGCGCGAAGGTGGCGTCATCGTGAGGTAGTTCGGAGTGAACTCGTCGAGCTGTTGATCAATCCAGCGACGGAATTCTTCTTCGTCCCCCTGAGTTCCCAGCGGCACGATTGAGTTGTAAACGTGCTCGCGAACTTTCCGCAGCCGCTCCCGTTCGTGGAATCGGGGATGCTGTCCGCTGAGGATCACCGCCAGCCGCTCGTGAAATTCGCAGAGCAGTTCGGACTTCCAGTGATTCCAGACACCCGGCCCGACGCCGCCGACATCGGCTGCCGTCAGTACGAACAGCATGTCGAGTTTTTCCCGCGTGCCGACGTCGTGGCTGAATTCGACCAGAACCCTTGTGTCTGAAATGTCGTGTCGAAAGGCGAGGTCTGCCATCACGAGGTGCCGATGCACCAAAAAGCTGACAATGTCGGTCTGGTACTCCGACAGGCTCAGACGCTGGCAGACATCTCGCGCCAGTCGAGCTCCCAGTTCGCTGTGGTCTTCCGGATAACCCTTCCCGGCATCGTGAATGATGAGGGCCAGGTGAAGCAGCGCGCGATGCCGGATGCCAAGGTAAGCCGCTCCAAGCTGGGAGTCCTCGTCGCCGAATTTCTCACATAACTCAAGGCACTTCAACGTGTGTTCATCGACCGTGAAGCTGTGGTACTGGTTGAACTGAAGAAGACAGCGGACGTGCTTCCACTCCGGAATGACCAGTTCCAACACATTGGTGTCGTGCATGCTGCGCAGAGTCGCGCCGAGCCGGCCGGTCATTCCCAGCAGGTCCATGAACAGCTTCGCTGCCAGCGGCGATGGACCGGGTTCGAGCTCGCTGGCTTTCCGCGTGATTCCTTCGGTCAATCGAGGTGAGATGTGGACGCGATACGTCGCGGCTGAATGATAAATTCGCAGGATGTCGTCGAGGTTCGAGCACACGTCGGTCACCTTGTCCGACGCGACGTCAAGCTCCGTCGGGCTCAATACGAATCGCTCGTTGATTCGATGCGTCACAAACGCCCGCTGCACTTTTGCCGCCAGAGAACTCGGTCGGTGGCGGCTCACGAAGCGGCGCGAGATCTCGGCAACAGCCATGCTGTGCTGAAAATACTCCTGCATGAATTTCTCAACCGGCCGCTGTGCCTCGGTGGATTCGATTTTCCAGCTGCCAGCAATTCTCAACTGCTCATCACGAGAAAGCGTGTCATGCGGCTTTCCAGCGTGCAGATGCAGATCGATCCGGACCCGAGTTAGAAACTCGACGGCTTTGCGGAGTGCCACTGCGTCGTCGCGACTGAGCAACGTTTTTTTACGAAGTGTCTCGATATCGGTCGTCTCACAATGAGCGAACGCGACCCACTGCAGCAGATGCACATCGCGCAGCCCGCCGAGCGACTTCTTGACGTCCGGCTCCAGTTGCTGCACCGTCGCACCGTGCTGCGTTCGTTCTTCTTCGCGACCGGCAATACAGCTTTCAATGAACTGCCGCCGACTGCGCACAACCCGCCGGTAAAACCGACCGGCAAGCTGCTCGGACAGAGACTCGTCGCCCCAGAGACAGCGAATGTTGACGAGCGAAGAGGCCAGGTGCGGATCGTCGCGCGACTTCGCGACCGCCTCGTGAACGGTGTAAACACGCTGGCCGAGATGAACGCCCGCGTCCCAGAATTCCGGGACAACCGCTTTGGAAAATCGGTCGATCAGATCGGTGATCCTCGGCCGGAAAATGAACAGCACGTCGACGTCGGAGTAGGGAGCGACCTCGCCGCGGCCGGATCCGCCGACAACGACCATCGCACACTCCTGTTGCAGACTCTTCTGGTCGGCTTCGGGAAAGTCCAGCAGAGTTTCCTCAATGATGCTGACCACAAATCGGTCAAGATATTCGGACAGCATCGACGCAACCTGAAGACCCATTGCGCCCATCTCAATCAGAAGGCGAGCCCGTTCGCGGATGCCGTCCAGCACCTGCTTGCGGCGCCAGATTCGTTCAGGCTGAGATTCCAGGGGAGCGGGAGTCGACATTGGATTTAGAGCAGTTTTTGGAGTGATCGCAAAAAGGCGGAGAGAATCGATCTTACGTTACGGAGGCTTTCGAGTCCGCGCAGAAAACCACCCCGGCTGCCTCGCACCCAGGGTGTTATCTCAACGATCTCTGAACTCAAAGTGCCTCGGGACCCGATTCGCCGGTTCGAATTCGAATCACTTCCGTCAGCGACGTGACGAAAATCTTTCCGTCACCGATATTTCCGGTCCGAGCGACTTCGGTAATTTTCTCAACGGCCTTTTGCACATCGTCGTCCGAGACAACCAGCTCGAGCTTGACCTTCGGAAGGAAGTCGACGGTGTATTCCGCACCGCGGTAAACCTCTTTGTGTCCTCGCTGGCGACCGAATCCGCGAACCTCGGTCACGGTCATTCCCTGAATGCCGATTTCCGTCAGGCCGTTTTTGACGTCTTCCAGTTTGTAGTGTCGAATCACTGCTTCAATTTTTTTCATCGTTCTGTTCCTCTTTGTAATACTGAAGGCGCTGTCAGTTATTTTGAGCGGCTGTGTCCGTCCGGTTGACCATTTCCGGCCAACGGGTTGCGTCAGATTGCGCCCTCGCCCGTCTCGCCGGTTCGAATACGGATGATTTCGTCAAACTCTGAGACGAAGATTTTTCCATCACCAATCTGGCCGGTACGAGCTGTCTCAACGATCTTGTCGATGACTGCCTGAGCCTGCGAGTCACTGACGATGACGTCGAGCTTGACCTTCGGCAGGAAGTCCACCGTGTATTCACTGCCGCGGTATTTTTCCTTGTGCCCTTTCTGACGCCCGAATCCACGGACTTCGGTCACTGTCATGCCTTGAACATTGACCTGGTTCAGACCTTCCTTCACTTCCTCAAGCTTGAAATGCCGGATCACTGCTTCAATTCTCTTCATGGCTTTCTCCTGTCTGCATCCGAGCACGTTGCGTGTCAGTAAGGTCCGGTAAAGGAAATGCCGTACCGGACTGGTGCGAGAGAAGGAAAACAATGTAAGTCCTGTTTTTAATTTGGGTTACGATTTACTGGTGAGTGCAGCCCCGGGCCACAAAGCGCCTCGAATTCGAGACACCTCTGCCAGCTTTGTCCTGAACGTCGCAACGAATCGCGGATTAGTTTTCTTAAAGTCCGAGTATAGAACGGGTTACAACAAGTGTCTTGTCATCGAGGCGCTGTTTGGCCTGCTAGAGTGCATTGTGTCTCGAATTAGTGACACATTTGCTCCGGCCGATCCACAAGTTGCCTGGCTTTGTTGAACACCTCGTCCAGCATCTCTTCCGTTAGCCGGCCCGTGAATGTGTTCTGCTGACTCGGGTGAAAACTGCCAATGAGCCATCGGCCATCGCCCAAATCCAGTTCCGCCCCGTGCGAGAACTTCGGAAGCTTTCCCGAGTACCAGCCCTGGTCGCGGGCGAAGTCGACGACCGCTCGCCAGCCGACCTGACCGAGACCGACGAAGACCTGGACCGGTAGCAACTCAATCGTCGAACGGAACCACTCCCGGCAATTTTCGATTTCATCGCGAGTCGGTTTGTTGTCCGGCGGAGCACAGTGACACGCGTTCGTGATGGCCGCGCCGTTCAGGGTGAGGCCGTCTTCCAGGCCTGTGGATTCTGCCTGGTTTGCGAATCCTGCTTTGTGAAGAGCCCGGAACAGCCAGTCTCCGCTTCGGTCTCCCGTAAACATTCGCCCCGTGCGATTAGCTCCGTGAGCTCCCGGGGCGAGACCGACAACCAGCAGCTTCGCGTTCGGGTCGCCGAAGTTGGGAACCGGGCCGCCCCAGTAGTCCTCATCCAGGTAGGCTCGCCGTTTTGTTTCGGCGATCGTCTGGCAATGTTCGATCAGGCGAGGACATTTCCGGCAATCGACCGTTTTCTTGTTGAGCACATCCCACGCGGAATGCTGTCTTGAGGTCCGCTTTCTTTGGCCGCTCGATTTTCGCTTCGCCATGGCTTCCTGCCTGTCCCGTTTGGCTTTCTGAATTGCCGACTGCTTTGTTTCGCCGATCCGACTGCTCTACCATATCGAGCTTCGCTGATCGGTCACAAAGCCGATCGGCCGTAAAGCTGATCTGCCGCAAAACTGAAGCGGCACGAAAAATCGCCCCACAAGAAACCCAACGCTGCCACTGCCCGGCAGCTCGAACTGCACCGAGGAGAAACAAATGTCGGTCACGAAAAACTCCGTCTTGAAATGGACTTTGTCTCTCGCCATTTTCGCTGGCCTCACCAGTGCGCTTGTCGCCGAAGAGAAAGCGGCCGACAAGCCTGCGAAGGACGGCGGCTGGATTTCACTCTTCGATGGAAAGACTCTTGAAAACTGGGACGGCAATCCGGAATTCTGGCGAGTCGAAGACGGCACGATCACCGGTCAGACGACAGCCGATAAGCCGACGAAGGGCAACACCTTCATCATCTGGCGCGGGGGAGAAGTCGCCGACTTCGAGCTGAAGCTGCAGTACAAAATTATCGGCGGCAACTCGGGCATCCAGTACCGCAGCTTTGAGGTCGAAGACAACAAATGGGTTGTGGGCGGCTACCAGGCCGACTTCGAAGCAGGTGACCGTTACTCGGGGATCCTCTACGGGGAGCGGTTCCGCGGCATCCTTGCCGACCGTGGTCAGAAGACGGAGATCACCCGGACCGAAGACAAGAAGAAGATTCAAATCAACGTTGTTGGCTCAGTCGGAGACTCGAATGAAATCGGCAGCAAGATCAAGAAGGAAGACTGGAACGACTACTTGATCACTGCGAAGGATTTTCATTTCGTCCACAAGATCAACGGCGTGACCACCTGCGAAGCGACAGACAATGAGCAACAGCGACGCGAGAGCGGCATTCTCGCGCTTCAGCTTCACGCCGGGCCGCCAATGAAAGTTCAGTTCCGGAACATTCAGATTCGCCACACCAAAAAGCCGGCGAAGAAGACCGCAGCGACTGTAAAAAAAAAGTAAGTGAAGTCGCGGTTCGACTGACCATTGACGGGCAGCCAGTTGCCGCTCAAGTCGTCGGACCCGTGCAGAACGGCCAGAACCGGGTCACCGTGCAGCTTGCCGGTGGCTCGGCCAAAGTTCGCTTCCAGCCTGTCGCTCAGACGAAAACCGAGCAGGGTCAACCTGCTGAGAACAAACCGGCGACAGCTCAGGCAAAACGAGTCGCCTTTGTCGCCGGCGTTCGCAGCCACAATTACGGCGCGCATGAGCACAAAGCCGGGAGCATTCTCCTCGCGAGGAAGCTCAAAGAGGCGATGCCGAACATCGAGACCGTCGTTCACACTGACGGCTGGCCGAAGAATCCGGAAGACCTCGACGGGTTCGACTGCATCGTGATGTACTGTGACGGCGGCGGCGGGCACATGGTCAACTCGCATCTCGCTCAGGTCGACCGCTACGCTCAGCAGGGAGTCGGCATCGTCTGTCTTCACTACGGCGTAGAGGTTCCGAAGGGCGACTCCGGCAACGCGTTTCTCAACTGGATCGGTGGCTACTTTGAAGCTGACTGGTCGGTGAATCCTCACTGGGACGCCAGCTTCAAAAGCTTCCCGAAGCACCCGATTACGAACGGCGTAAAACCGTTCTCGACGAACGATGAGTGGTATTACCACATGCGTTTTCGCGAGGGCATGAAAAATGTCACGCCGATCCTCACGGACCTGCCGCCAGACAGCACGCTCGTTCGGCCGGATGGATCGCTCGCTCGACCGGACAACGCTCACAACAACAACCCGCACGTCCGGGAAGCGCTCTTGAAACGGAAGGAGCGACAGCACGTCGCCTGGGCAGCGACTCGCGAAGATGGCGGGCGGGGCTTCGGCTTCACCGGCGGACACAACCACTGGAACTGGGGTAACCCGAATCAACTGAAAGTCGTCCTCAACGCGATTACCTGGTGCGCGAAAGAGGACGTTCCGGCTGACGGAGTTCAGGCGTCCGAAGTGACGTTTGACGAGCTGCTTGCGAATCAGGATTACGATCCGAAGCCGGACTACGACTTCGCGCGAGTCGTCGCGGATCTGGACAAGTGGAACGGTCGCGTCACTTTGCCGCTCGTTCCGGCCGGTGAGCCTCTTAAACCCGTTGCGGTCACGCCAGCTCCGAAGCCGACTGGCGCTCTCTTTGAAAGCCCCGTCGTCAAGAAAACAGCGAAGGGACAATCGGTCGACATCGATGTTGACCTTAAAGGAGCGACGAAAGTTTATCTGGTCGTCGCCGATGGTGGAGACGGCTTCGCTTGTGACTGGGCCGACTGGGTGAACCCTCGATTCGTCGGCCCGAAAGGCGAGACCAGCCTCACCGAACTGAAGTGGAAGTCGGCCACGGCTGGCTTTGGCGAGGTTCGCGTGAACGGTAATGCCGGCGGCGGCAAACCGAGCGTCGGCGGCAAGCCGGTTGAAAAGGCCATCGGCACTCACTCGAATTCGATCATCGAATATGACGTTCCTGCCGGGACGACTCACTTCAAAGCTGTGGGAGCTCTCGACGATGGCGGTGTGAACCAGGGCTGCGGTTCGACAGTCACGTTCGCAGTTTACACGACAAAGCCAGCGGGAATTGCCGCTGGCCCGATCGCAGCCGGAACGGGCAGTCACGATTCAAAAGACGCGCTGTCGCAGCTCGACGTGGCGCAGGGGCTTCAGGCCGAACTGTTCGCGTCGGAGCCGGTGATGGCCAACCCGACGAACATCGACATCGACCATCTGGGGCGGGTGTGGGTGTGCGAGGTGCTCAACTATCGCCGCTTTGCCAACAAGAATTTTCCCGAGCGGATCGAGGGAGACCGCATTCTGATTCTGGAAGACGTCGACGATGACGGAGACCTCGACTCGCGCGTGTTTTACCAGGGGAAAGACGTGAACTCGGCCCACGGCATCTGCGTGCTGCCGACTCCGGACGGCAAAGGAACGCGGGCTCTCATCTCGTGTGCCGACAAGGTCTTCTTCCTGATCGACACGGACGGAGATCTGAAAGCCGACAAGAAAGAAATCCTCTTCACCGGAATCAGTGGCACCGAGCACGATCACGGCATTCACGCATTTGTCTTTGGGCCGGACGGCAAGCTGTACTTCAACTTCGGCAACGCCGGCAAACAGATCATGGACAAAAACGGCAAGCCGGTCGTCGACCTTGCCGGAAACGTGGTCAACGACGCTCGGAAGCCGTACCAGGAAGGAATGGTCTTCCGCTGCAACATGGACGGCAGCGAGCTCGAGACGGTCGGCTGGAACTTCCGGAATAACTGGGAGATCAGCGTCGACTCATTCGGCACGCTGTGGCAGTCGGACAACGACGACGACGGCAACCGCGGAACGCGGATCAACTTCGTGATGGAGTTCGGCAATTACGGCTACAAAGACGAGCTCACCGGAGCCGGCTGGAAAACTCCGCGAACGAATCTGGAGACGGAAATTCCGCTTCAGCACTGGCATCTGAACGATCCGGGAGTGATTCCGAATCTTGTTCAAACCGGCCAGGGCTCGCCGACCGGCATCCTCGTTTACGAAGGCGACATGCTGCCGGCTCCGTTCCAGAACAACACGATCCACTGCGACGCCGGGCCGAACATCGTTCGCGCCTACCCGGCCCGCAAATCGGGAGCCGGCTACACGGCCTACACGCAGAATCTGCTCTTCGGAGCTCGCGACAACTGGTTCCGGCCGTCGGATGTCTGCGTCGCGCCGGACGGCTCGATCCTCATCGCCGACTGGTACGATCCCGGCGTCGGCGGACACCGCATGCAGGACGTCGACCGAGGCCGCCTGTTCCGCGTCGCGACGCCCGGTTCGAAGTACAGCGTTCCGAAAGTCGACGTTTCGACGATCGAGGGAGCCATCGAGGCTCTCAGAAGCCCGAACCTCGTGACGCGATATCTCGCCTGGACGAAGCTCAACAGTGAGGGAGTCAAAGCCGAGCCCGCCCTCAAAACACTCTTCACGGAAGATAAGAATCCGCGAGTTCAGGCGCGAGCCCTGTGGCTGCTCGGCAAGATCGAAGGCAAAGGGGCTCAGTATGTTGAGGAAGCCATTTCAAACGGCAACGAGGACCTCCGCATCGTCGGTTTGAGGATCGCGCGCCAGCTGAAGCTCGACCTGATTCCGATCGTTCAGAAACTGGCTCAGGATGAATCGGCATCGGTTCGGCGCGAATGTTCGATCGCTTTACGGTTTATTCACTCGTCAGACAAAGCGAAGGCGTGGGCTCAGCTCGCGGCTCAGCACGACGGCAAAGATCGCTGGTACCTGGAATCGCTCGGCATTGGAGCCGGCGACGACTGGGACGAGTGTCTGGCCGCATTCTTTGATTTAAAGGGCTCACCAATCTCCGAAGCTGCCGCGCGGGACATCCTGTGGCGATCTCGGGCGAAAGAAACTCCGGAACTGCTGGGGCGAGTGATCGCCAGCGAACAAACGACTCTCGCCGAGACAGGCCGCTACTTCCGAGCCTTCGACTTCCTGCAGGGACCGGAGAAAAATCCGGTCCTGTTTGACCTGGCCTTTGGATTCACCGGTGACGACGCCGAGAAAGTGGCGTTCGTGAACGAGGAAGCTGTCAAGCGACTTGGTTCGTTCAACATCAAGAGCGACACGAAAGCCCTCGCAGCTCTCAACTTGATGCTTGATCGCGTGAAGGGCACTCCACAGTTCATTCAGCTTGTGATGAAGTTCAAGCTGGCTGACCGCTATCCGTCTCTGCTGGAACTCGCGGTGGCGAACCCGGACAGGCAGATCGGCGTCGACGCGGTTGTCGCACTGTTTGCTGAAGAGCAGTGGCAGTTGATTTCGGATTCTCTCAACAGCAAAGACGAAAATGTCGCGCTGGCGATGGTTCAGGTGATGGCACTGTCCGGGGACGAGCGGGCTGTCGGGCCTCTGCTGCCAATCGTTCAAGACGGCAGTCGACCATCCGTGCTGCGGCGTCAGTCTGCTCAGGCCGTCGCTGCGTCGAAGACCGGAGCGCTCAAACTGATTGAGCTCGCAAAGAAAGACGAGCTGGATGCGGCACTCGTTCCGGCCGTCGCTGCGAAACTGCACTCGTCCGCGCTGCAGGACATCCGCGACCAGGCGGCAAAGCTCTTCCCGCTTCCACCGGTCAAAGGAGCAAAGCCGCTCCCGCCGGTCTCGCAACTGATCGCACGAAAAGGCGACGTCGCTCAAGGGAAAATCGTCTTCGACACAACGGGCACCTGCGCGAAGTGTCACAAGGTCGAAGGAAAGGGCAAAGACGTTGGCCCGGATCTGTCTGGCATCGGCCTCAAGCTGAGCCGCACGGCGTTCTACGAATCGATTCTTTTCCCAAGTGCCGGCATCAGCCACAACTACGAAAACTACTCGGTGATTCTGAAGAGCGGCAACGTGGTGTCCGGATTGAAAATCAGCGAGACCGACGACGCAGTCACCATCAGAAACGTAGAGGCGATCGACCGAACGATTCCGAAATCAGACGTCGACGAAATCGTTAAACAACCGATCTCTATCATGCCCGCTGATCTGCAGAAGCTTGTCACGGAAAAGGACCTTGTCGATGTCGTTGAGTATCTGACGACTCTCCGGAAGGCAGAGGCCTTAGCTAACCCTGCCCGCTGATCTTCTGACAGATTTTTTACAACTCGCGAGTTGCTGTGAGCGGCCGGTTCTTCTTTGTGAAGAGCCGGCCGTTTTTGTGCGCTGACTCAAGTTGCCTGGCGGCAAATTTCGCTGCAAAACCCGCGATGAACTCAGTCTGGCGGCAAACCGACCAGGGTTTCTCGACAAATCTGCAGAATCAGCTGGTGAATCTCTCCAGGGTTTTGCGGTTCCAAGCGACAACTACCACGGTAGGCGAAAGCTGACTCACACCGCGGATCCCGCAACTTCGAGTTGCGCAACCAAGGGTTGTTTGTTCTGAACGCTTTCGACGCTGATCGGCGTCAAACGTCCGGAGCCGTGTTCAGAATAAACACTCCTCGCGTGCGCCGCGCGAACAAAAACGCCTTTTCGGGCGTCGGGTTATCAATCAAATACCGGTTTTGTCGCGTACTGAATTGTGAAACCGTTGATCCTTCGCAACGGAATGCGTTGTCTTCGTGGAACTGACACGTCGGCGGTGAGGTCAAAAAGCAACGTGCAATTGATGCCTCGCAAAACTGCGAAATTCATAAAACTCGCAAACCCCCGTCGGACTGAGAGTTACACAGAAGGATCGCTACGGAATTCAATTTGAAGTGTTACGGCACTTCGTTTGCGTCTTTGACCTGACACAGTCTGTCCATCCTGCAGAGACACGCCAGGCAAACAGGGGTCACTAATGGCACGGAAGAAACGACACTCGATCGACAAACGCGACGGCTACCTTGTGGTCGTTATGGGCGATATGGAAATCTGGGACGGTGCCGATCTGGCTCTGCTCCGGGAAACCCTGGCCGGGTTGGTTAATGCCGACAAACGAGTGAGGGTCGGCGTTGATCTGAGCACAGTGAAGTACATTCCGAGTGGATTCTTCGGAATGCTTTACGACTATGCCGAGCGAGGTACAAAGGTCCGAGTGTTCGGAGCGCTGCCTCACGTTCGAAACATGCTCTGGTTCCGGGAGTTCTTTGAACTCCAGGATTCGACCGACGGCCTGGACACATTCCAGCTTTGCCTGCGAGCCCAGACGAGCCTCTCGGTGGGCGACCCGGGTTCGATGAAGGCACCCTGGGCGACCGACGACGAAAACCCGTTCCCGCATCTCGAACCGCTTCCGGAAAGATTCCAATCGGTCGCCGCTCTGAGGTAATTCCACGCGACCGAATTGCCATCCGCTTACAAATCAAACGGGCAGGTTCCTGATGGAAGCTGCCCGTTTTTCGTTCGTGGTCTCAGTCTTACCGCTGGATCAAAGTGCTGATTCGTGGTCCGAAAACAAAGCCAGCAACCACGAGAGAACAGAGCGCGGCCACAAGAGCGGCCCCCGCAGCCATGTCCTTAACGCGTCCCGCATCGGGATGACGTTCTGGATGGACGAGATCGACCAGCCGCTCAATCACCGTATTGAAAGCCTCGCAAACCAGCACCAGCCCAACCGTCAGCGAGACGGCCAGCCATTCCATCCGCTCGATCTGGAAAAAGACTCCGAGGCCAACGACGAGCAGCATCGCCAGCAGGTCGATTTGGAAATGAACCTCGGTGCGGACGATTTCGAGGAGACCGCGGCAGGCAATTCCAAGGCTGGCAACTCGTGCTGAGAAAAATCCCTTGTGGACAGCTTCTGATTGAGAATGCTGCGGTTCGTTTCGAGGCTCGCTCATACGAATACTCAATCGAGGAACTCGTCAGCGACGTCGAACTTCGGGATGACGATGTTGATGATCTTCATTTTGCCGATCGCTCGGTGCCGGACGCCCGGCGGGATCAGGATGCACATGCCAGGGCGAACAGGAATCTCGACATCGTCAAGTTGCATCTTCGCGTCGTTGCCACACTCGAGGATGTAATACGTCTCGGTGAGTTTCTTGTGGTAGTGCGTTTGCGCGTCGGCGGAAATCTCCGTGACGTGAATCGTTGCCGGGTAATCCTCGACGTCAGCAAATGCCCGCTTCGCAGATCCGCATGGGCACGGGACTCCAGGAATCGCAGCAAAGTCGGCAATCTTCCAGCGGGGTTCGGTCGAGGCACTCATTTCTTAATCCTGGCGAACGGCAGTTTCTGGGGTTCTTCGCGAAAAGCTGGGGTTAATTGTGTAGTGTATTCTATCCGGTGAGTTT
>ERZ891418.492-NODE-492-length-13687-cov-7.489363_pt1 | contig 13687 bp, 11 predicted proteins | sample MGYA00521236_ERZ891418 | MGnify/ENA primary metagenome ERZ891418 (study PRJEB32303, sample SAMEA104408696) | aquatic metagenome | biome: Brackish water; feature: Chemocline; material: water | place: Baltic Sea | collected 2014-10-18T10:34:00 | depth 100 m ... | reverse complement strand
GCAAGGAAATGCGATCGGAGTAGCGCGAGGATGTTTCGTCCGGTTGATCGCCGCCTGTGGATCGATGGCGGTTCACTGAGCTGATCCCGGGCTGCTTTGAGGCGTCTCAAATGACCGATTCCGCCTCACGCTGAACCGCGTGGCCCCGAAACGGGTCAGGCTCCCCGGAAGCGACCGACGTCACTTCTGGTCCATTTGTCGTTCACTCAATCTGCGACAGGACTTTGACTCGTGTTTGAATCAGTGGCCGTTGTCGGCGCGACCGGTGCCGTGGGAACCATCATTCTGAAGTTACTCGAACAGCGGGACTTTCCGGCGAAACAGTTCACGTTTCTCGCCTCAGCCCGGTCAGCAGGATCGACGCTGAAGTTCAAGGACGAAGATTACACCGTCAAAGAGCTGACGAAAGACTGCTTCGCCGGCATCGAGCTGGTGATCGCGAGCACTCCCGACGACACCGCCGCCGAGTTCCTGCCGGCTGCGATCCAGGCAGGAGCAAAGGTCATCGACGAGTCCGGATACTTCCGCATGAAGCCGGACGTTGCCCTCGTCGTGCCGGAGATCAACCCCGACGCGGCACTCAACGCGAAAGGAATCATATCGAGCCCGAACTGCTCGACGACACAGATGGTGCTCGCTCTGAAGCCACTGCACGACGCGGCGACGGTCAAGCGGGTCGTCGTCTCCACTTACCAGGCGACCAGCGGAGCGGGTCTTCAGGGCAACCGCGATCTTGAGGCCGGGTCCCGTGCTCACCTGGCTGGCGAGACCTACGAATACAAAGCCTTTGCTCATCCCATCGCCTTCAACGCGATCCCTCAAATCGGCAGCCACAAAGAAGCTGGCTACACGAGCGAGGAAATGAAGATGGTCTACGAGACGCGAAAGATTCTTGGAGACGATTCGATTCAGATCAGCGCGACCTGCGTCCGCATTCCGGTTTCCAACTGCCACAGCGAAGTCATCATGGTTGAGACAGAACGGCCGGTTTCGCCAGAGGAAGCCCGCGACCTGTTCTCAAACTTTCCGGGCCTGACCGTTGTCGACGATCTCGGAAACGGCGTTTATCCGATGCCGAGTACCTGCGATGGCAGCGACGAGACCTTTATCGGCCGAATCCGAAAAGACATCTCGCACCCCAACGGCCTGACCTTCTGGTGCGTGAGCGACAACCTGCGTAAAGGCGCGGCCACAAACGCGGTCCAGATCGCGGAGCTGCTGGCGAAACACCGCTGAGGGACCGAGGCATGGGCATCCTGCTCGGAGTGTTCGGCACGGCCTCTGCGTATCGCATCGTCAGGCAGAAACCGTGCCGAACACTCTTGGCTACGTGCTGTCGCCGCTCGTCCGGGGCGAATCCCACTTCCTGTCCAGGTGGCTGAACGAGAAAAATCACGCCCCTGGGTTTTGCCACACCCCGGACTGACAGAATTGTCCGTCACACAGGCTGACTTTGCCGCGACGGGGTATCATCTGCGGAGCGTCGATTCGGAATCGACAGTCGGGTCAGATGGCCAGGGTGGACGCTGATGAGTACGGTCGCGATCGTTCGCCTGGAACGGAAGGGCAAGACTCCTTCCGTGCCGCACGCGCAGCGAGGCTCACGCGGCATCCCATCCACGAAAAAAACAACCACCACCCTTCGTTACTACCTCGGAGTTGCCGGATCGTGCCGCTTAAAGAGTCGATTTCCATCCGCCTTCCTTTTGGCGGCTGTCAGGAGTTTTCATGCGAACTGGAATCGCAGCGCGTCGCGGTCTTTCGTCCCGGTCCCGCGGGAATGTCCGAGCCAGCGGAAGCGATCCGAAAAACGCTCGCGTCACCGATGAGTCTTCCCTGTCTCGACCGGGCTCTCGTTCCCGATGACAACGTGGTGATCGCACTCGACCGGCAGACACCAGGCTCACCGGAACTGATCGCCGAGGTCTGGCATTACCTGGAGCGGCGGGACATCAATCCGGAGCGGGTCACAATCCTGCAGCCCGCCGGGCTCGGCACGTCGCGCCCGGCCGACCCGAGAACATTACTGCCCGAGTCCCTGCGATCAGCCATTACCTGGAAGATTCACGACCCGACCGACGAACACAGCTGTGCCTACCTCGCAACGACTTCCGGCGGAGACCGCATTTATCTCGCGAAGGAAGTTGTCGAAGCGGACTTTGTGCTGCCAATCGGGACGACCGCGTTTGACCCGCTGCTGGGCTACCGAGGCACCCACAGTGTCGTCTATCCCGGACTGTCGACCGTCGACGCGCTCGCACGAACCGTCGGGCAGGGACACAGAGAACTCGCCCCGCGCGACTCCCGGCCGCTTCGCCAGCTGGTGGACGAGATCGCCTGGCTGATGGGCATTCAGTTTGTCGTGCAGGTGGTCGCGGCCAGTGGTGAGGGTTTTCTTGACGTCGCGGCCGGCAGCTCGGATTCCGTCTTTGATCACTGTCGAAAGACCGTCGACGATCACTGGATGATCACGATGCCGGAGCGGGTCGACACGGTCGTGGTGGCAATTCCTCATGACACGTCCGGGCATGGCTGGACTCAGGTCGGCCAGGCACTCGCGACGGCCAGGCAGCTTGTCGAAGCGGACGGCCGAATCGTCGTCCTGTCGGAAATCAACGAACCGCCGGGCGACGGATTGAAGATTCTCTGCGGCTGTGAAGAACCGCTCGACGCACTCCACCCGCTTCGCGAGCGTCGACCGCAGGACCTGTTTGCTGCCTCGCAACTGGCTGGAGCCGCCGATTGGGCCCGCGTGTATCTCGTGAGCGGTCTGGAATCGGACCTGGTCGAAAACCTGTTCATGTTCCCGCTGGAAGGCACCGATCAGGTCGAGCGACTGCTGGCTTCTTCCGAATCGTGTGCTTTGATCGGAGCCGCTCAAAACACTTTCGGGTTGATCGAGTAGCCGCATTCCGCTTGACGGCGACCGGGCTGAGGCCTGAGCACCGCGCATGGCGAGCCGCGTGCAGCGATCATCCCCCGCAGGAGCCTCACCCGCAGGAGCCTTGAACGCAGGCGGATTTCGGAGAAATCCGCCGACTGCTTTGTCAGGGCTGAATTTACGGGTCGCAGTTTCCGTGGCGTAAGCTTCCAGCTTGCGATGTTCGGTCACAGTGCGTCGGCAAGCAGGATGCTTACCCCACTTTTCTGCTCTGCCGAACGTGCCTCGGCCCCGACGCTTTCATTGTGAATCTGTAGCGGTTGTGACGTTTTCTCCGGTGACACAAAGTGTGCCGAATACAAAAACTCTTGCGGAAACACCGGTTCGCCGACGTGCACCGATTCGCAGGGTTGCTCCGGCTGTAGGTGTCCTGCGTTCTGCATGGCCAACAGCGGTTCCGGTTGTACGGAATGTTTCCCACGGACCGATTGTGATGCACGCACCGATTGCGATGGTCGAATTACCGATGGAGGAATCGGCTCACCACTGAGCTTGACCCTCCCATCGAGATTGACACCGGGCGGTTACCGGCCGCGTGTCACAGCTGGCGGCAGGGACGCGCGCCGGCTGACGTCGTCTGTACAAGGAGGCACAACGTGGCTGTTCATCCCTGGCTGGAAGGATTGCGAGCGAGACTGACTCGCGGACGCGGACGACGCACGGCAAAACCGGGCAACCGGATTTCGACAAACCGCCAGGTGCAGACGCTGGAAACTCGAACGCTGCTGGCCGCGACCGTTCTTTTGAACGGGACCGAGATGCGGATTCAAACAGACTCCGGCGAGGATGTGGTGGTCCAGCAGGACCCGGCCAATCTTCTGAACGTCGAGGTCACGATCGACGGTGTCGTGTCGCCGGCTGTCGGAGTCCTCGCCGCCAGTACGCTCACCCAGCTGACGATCATCACGGGCGACGAAGCCAACACGGTCGACATCCGCAACGTCGATGAGAACATCTTCACGGGCCTCACGGGACCGACAGCCGTTTCGATTTCGCTGGGGAACGGCGATGACACGTTCCTGGGCAGCAACAATGTCGAAGCCACGATCGACGCGGGAGACGGCGACGACACGATCACCAGCTTTGGCGCTGGCGACACGATCTTTGGCGGCGACGGGGACGACAGCATCCTTGGCGGCGACGGGGACGACAGCATCCTTGGCGGCGACGGGGACGACATCGTCGACGGAGAAGCCGGCAACGACACAATCATCGGCGGCGACGGACGGGACGTCATCACCGGCGGTCCCGGCATGGACAGCCTTCTGGGCGGTGACGGCAACGACGACCTGTTCGGTGGCGCCGGTGCCGATTTCCTTCAGGGAGATCTCGGCGACGACATTCTCAACGGCGGCCTCGAAGACGACGTGCTGTTTGGCGGCGGCGGAGCCGACCAGATCAACGGCGACGACGGCAACGACCAGATCTTCGGCAACTCCGGCGACGACATCCTCACCGGCGGACTCGGCGACGACCTCATCAACGCCGGCGCCGGCGACGATTCGGTCCTGGGCGGAGAAGGCAACGAATTCATCCAGGGCGGTGCCGGCAACGACACCATCGACGGCGAAGCCGGAGACGACATCATCCGGGCAGGCAGCGGAGACGACTTTGTCCTCGGCGATGGACCGGATCCCGGCACACTGACATTCGGCAACGACATCATTCTTGGCGAGGCTGGCAACGACACTTTGATCGGCACCGCCGGGGCGGACATAATCACTGGAGGAACGGGCGACGACCTCATTCAGAGCACCATCACGGGAGACGCGGCAGCACCGCCACCTCCGCCTGTTCCGAGTCCACCACCACCACCGCCACCAAGTTCGGCGTTCCCGATTGAGGATCTGACGGATGCTGTGGCAACCGGTGGCGGAGCAAACCTCGGCGCGTCAGCCACGCTGACTTTTGGAACCGGCGACAACAGCCTGGTCCTGGGCGGACTCACGGCTGATGGGGAATTCAACACGGCTCTCTTTGATCCGCTCGGGGCGACCTATGGCCCAGCCGATGTTCAATTCATCACCCAAACGAACATTCGAAATTCGACAATGGGAACGCGATTCGGCCAACTCAACAGTGGTGGTGCGACGCTGACCGGTACCGCTACCGAAGCGACCGCCACTTTTGTTGACTTCGGCGTGACATGGGACGCAGTTCATCAACTGACGTCGCTTGAGGATGGAGCCGGACAGCCTATCGGTGTGCTGCTCACTTCAACGTACACGATGACGAACAACTCCGCGGCGGACGTTACGCTGGACATGGTTCGCTACGTTGACTTCCACATGACGCGTTTTCCGGGCGCCTTCAACGATGGTGGAGGACAAATCTTCGATTCACAAGGTACGCGTGTGCTCTTTGAAAGTACCAATACCGTAATGCCCGGAGTCCAGGTTGCGTTTGCCGGGATCACGGGTGAGGGTGGTATCCCGCAAATCACAGACAGGTTTCACCTTGCCGATCTCTTCGTTGTCGATGAATCGTCGGGAGCCCCATTGCCGAACCTCATTGAGGGTGACACTGACGGCGACGACATCGTTGATAATCCAACATTCGATAATCGGATGGCGTTAAGAAACCTCTACGTGATTCCGCCCGGTGGCTCAGACACCTACACGTCTCACAGCACATTCGGTGTCTTCGTGCCACTGCCGATCAACATGCCTCCCACTGCCGTGGACGACCCCGGGAACATGACCTTCGCCACGAATCCGGTCACGATCGACGTGGTGTCTAACGACTCGGACCCGGACGGCGTGCTCGTTTTCTCGACGGTCGCGGTCAACCAACCGGCAAATGGGACGGCTGTCAGCCTCGGAAACGGCCTGGTCACCTACATAGCCAATCCGGGATTTTTCGGAACAGACACATTCACCTACACGATTCAGGATAACAGCGGAGATACCAGTAACCTTGCCACGGTCACCGTCACCGTCGCTGGTGGCGACGAGGCAGGCGACTTGCTGAACGGAGGCCTGGGAAAAGACACGATCATCGGTGCTGCTGGCAACGATACGATCATTGGTGACCACGGAGCCGACAGTCTTCTGGGGGGAGACGGCAACGACTCGATGCTGGGGGCTGCCGGCAATGACACTCTGGACGGGCAGAACGGGAACGACACGCTCTTCGGTCAGGGCGGTCAGGACGTCGTGATCGGTGGAGCCGACGAAGACACGCTGGTCTGGCGGAGCGCTTCGGACGGCACAGATACGTTCTTCGGCGGCACCGGCGGCGACACGGCAGAAATCCGTGGCGACGCGACGGACAACAACTTCACGATCGGACAGACGGCGGAAGGGCGGCTGACAGTCGCAGAAGGCTTTGCCGGAGTCACGCTCGACTTCGATATCAGCGAAATCGTGGTCAACGCCGATGGCGGAGATGACGTCATTGCACTGACTTCTGTCAGCAATGTTGTGCTCAGTCGGTTGACGATCAACGGGGGAGCCGGCAACGACGCGATCAATTCCTCGAACGGCGGCGTCAGCAGTCTGCGGATTGAGATGAACGGCGAAGCCGGCAGGGACACGCTCACCGGTGGTGCCAGTGCGGAAACATTATCCGGCGGCGACGACGATGACCTCATCATGTCCGGTGGTGGCAATGACCTCATCCGGGGTGGTGCCGGAGCCGACACGATCAATGGCCAGGACGGAAACGACACGGTCGATGGTGGACTCGGCAACGACAGCATTCTCGGCGGCAACGGCAACGACAGTATCTCTGGCGGAGACGACAACGACTGGGTCGACGGGGAAGCTGGCAACGACACGATTGACGGCGGCTCAGGAAACGACAACCTCATCGGCTCATTCGGGAACGACTCCATCCTTGGTGGACTGGGGCTTGACACTTTGATTGGCGGATCGGGCGACGACTTTCTCAACGGAGGCCGTAACAACGACGTCATCAACGGAAACTCAGGCAACGATACGATCCTGGGCGACGATGGGGACGACTTCATCCGAGGCAACGGCGGCAACGACGAAATCCTGGCCGGCGACGGAGCCGACACGGTGTTTGGCGGCGATGGTGAGGACGGCATCGACGGAGGTGACGGCGACGACTCGCTGTTCGGCGACAACGGCAGCGACGTCGTGGTCGGTGGCGACGGTGAAGACTCGATCCACGGCGGGGGAGCTCCCGACACCATTCTCGGCCAGGAGGGAGACGACACTCTGGTGGGAGCCGGCGGCACCGACGTCATCGCCGGCGGCCAGGGCACCAACACGTTCGACCCGCTGGAAACGGCAGAAATCAACGAACTGTTCGTACTCACTTCGGAGCTGCTCGACAGACTCGATGGAATGTAATCTCCATGAGTCCGTCGGTTTACGAAAACGGCCCGGTCACGTGACCGGGCCGCTTTCATCTGCTGGCATTGTTCGTTCTTCAACGTAGCCCGAAGCACAACTTCAAAGCTTACGCGTCGGGTTGAATTGTGGGCGGCATTTCGAGCGGGTCTCGCCCGGCTCTTTGACGCAACCACTGCACCGCTTTCAGGACGATGCGCTGCCGGATGATTGCCAGTTCGAGCCGCCTCTTACCGGGAAATTCCAGCAGCATCAGTGCGGCGAAGATCGTCAGAATTCCCTGCCCGGGCAGAATGAGCATCAGAATTCCCGCGACCAGCAGCAGCACTCCCAGCAGGTTCTTCCCGATGCGCGTGACGATTCTCAGGATGTGCCACGAGCGGGTTTCTACTCGCGTTTCCCGCACGAAATAGTCAGCGGGGATCCGGGCGATGACGGCCGGCGCGAAGAGTGCTCCCAGGACGAGCATCACGACGGATCCGCCGGCCAGCCAGTAAATCAAAGAATGGTGATCCTGCAGGTATTCAGGCATCGTCAAGCCACAAGCGATCGTCGTTGAACCACAAGGAAATGTCGTTGAAATCGGAATCGGCAACACAGGATACAGATCGGGGCAGAGACTCGCCGAACCGCATCGGTGGGGAATTCCTGGAAAGCGGCTTTTTGATGTTCCGTTGTGGGCTGGCCGCGCGTTTTTACAGGATACAGTGGATCGGGCTCGTCCCGGCAAAACTCGTTCACCCGCTTCATGAATTCATGAGAGACCTATGAAGACAAAACTACTCGCCGCCGCCGTGACTCTGGCCGTGTGCCTTTCGGCCGGTGCGGCCGATGAATCCGCTACGGGAAAAATTGCCTGGCACGGAACGTGGAAGGGCGGTCTGGCGGTGGCTCAGAAAACCGGGCAGCCGATTCTGCTGATCTCAGCGGCTCCGCACTGCCACGGCACGCCGGGCATCTGGTGACCCGGCAAGCAAAAAATGGATGGGAGTTTCCTGTCTGACGCCGAGGTGATTGACGAGTCCCGCAAGTTCGTCTGCATCCGTCTTGCGACTTACGAGAACAAAGAGGAAGCCGCACTGCTCAAGTCGATCTTCATCGGTCGTTCGGGCGAGCTGGAGAACACAACGTTTGCGATTCTCTCGCCGGACGGGAAACGGCAGCTCGTTCGGTCTGGTCGCTCGCCGGACTTTGCGTTCCGGTCGATCGGTACGATGGCCACCACGATGCGTCGCATTTCCAGCCAGTACAGAGCTCGCGGCACGGACATGGACCTGCCAGTGATGAGCGATGTCCGGCTCGCGATCAATGTTGCCTCGTGTGACAACCAGCCGCTGATCGTGCTGCGGGCGTCGAGTCAGGACCGCCTCACCGAACTGAAAGCAGGAATGTCGAAGCTCGCCTGGAGCCACGAATTCATCGGGCAGTTTCTGTACGTTGCGACAACCGATTCCGCAGACCTCAAGGCCATTCGCGGTCTGCAGGCCTCATCGGAAATCATCGTCGTCGAGCCGGGGCAGTTTGGACTGGAAGGAGACGTGCTGGCTCAACTGAAAGGCGGCGTCAGTGACGAGGAACTCCAGGACGCCCTCAACGTGTCCGTCGTGCTGCATCAGCGAGTCGACAAGCAGACGGCCAGTCACACGCGGCTCGGATCGCAGTTGGGAATCCAGTGGAAGACGGCTCTGCCGGTCACCGATCCCGGGGGTCCGGGGAGAGACGGACCGGGCGGCGGGGGACCTCCGGGACGAAGGCCAGGAAGGTAGGCCCGTTTGACGGACGAAGGCGTTCGTCCTACGAGTCCGTTGGCGGTCTGCTTTTTCGATTCTCCAGATTCACGAGCAGGATTCCCGCGGCCACGGCGACGCCTGCCAGGAACAGCCAGGGCGAGAGCGGGTCGCCTCGCAGCAGGACGGCGAACAGGATTCCGAACAGCGGCGTCGCAAAACTGAAGACGGAGATCCGCGACGCGGAGTGTTTTTTCAGCAGCCGCGCCTGGATCGCGAAGCAGAGCCCCGCCACAGCCAGGCCCTGGTAGAGCAGTCCCCACCACGCGGCGCGAACGTCTTCGCGCGATAGCTCGGTCAGGATCCGCGGGTCGAAACGCTCGATGACAGCTCCGTAAATCACGAACAGGATCACGCCGAAGACGTGATGCCAGAAAATGAAACAGTCGGGGTGGATCGTCTTCAACGAGTGCTTGGTCCAGGAAATTTTGATCCCCAGAAGCAGCGCGCTGAGCAGCAGTAAAAGGTCGCCCTCGATCGACGCGGCCTCTTCAATGACCACGTCGGGTGGCTGCTCGGCGGACTTCAGAATGAGCAGCACGCCAGCGGCGGCGAGGATCAGGCCGGCGGACTTGCGGATCGAAAGGCTCTTTTCCTTCGTCACAAAATGCTCGATCCCCACGACCCAGAAGATAAATGTGTTGATGAAAATCGATCCGTGAGACGCGTTCGACATGTGGACGCCGAGCGTGAACGTGCCGATCTGAAGGAACATCAGAAAACCGGCGATCATCGGCGGAACGAGATTCTCACACTCCAGTTTGACGCTCGTTCCATGGGCGAAAGTCCAGCCGAGCATGAAGATCGCGGCGAGGGCGAAGCGGATTCCCGAGACGGAAAACGGAGGCAGAAGGTCCGTCGAAAATCGAATCGCCACCGGGGTGCCGGCCCACAGCACGACCGTCAGCATGACGAGTCCCACGGCGACGAGACTGAGTGGTTCATCGCCCGTCGTAGCGGCTGCCGGTTCTGGCATTGTCGTCTCGTCGCCCGTTGAGCTCACGTCGTTTAACTTTCGACGGTGTCCCGAAATCGCGGATTGCTGCGTCGCTTCCAGATAAAACCATCGAGAATGTAGTGCGTGATCTGTGGCACGGCGAGCAGTGGGACAAGCACGCTCTGAAGGTGGTTCGCTCTGTGAGATTCGGTCAGCCACTCCGAACCGAACAGCCAGCCTCGTTCGTGCCAGATGCCTCGATCCCAGAGAAACTCTTCAAGGAACGCCAGCAGCCAGAGCGTTCCCAGAAAGAAGGCGATTCGCCGAAACGTCCGCGCCGACCGATTGCCGGGTGCAGCCACTTTATCGGACCTCGCTTTGCCGGCAGAGTTCGACTCTCCACCTGGGTTGCGATAGCGATACCAGTAAACGAGGACGAAGTAGGGAACGCCGTGGGTGATCACGTTGGTCACGGTGAAGGCGTAATCTGAATTGAACGTGATAATGCCGAGGTGCCAGCAAAGCGCGGTCGTCGCGACGACGATGTCTTTGCCTGGGTTCCATTCGCCGAGCTTTGTGCCGCGGTAGAGACTGTGGCCGCCGTAGACGAGCAGTGCTGCCCAGTAGACCGGTTCGAGAAGGCTCGCTGCGATCTTTGGGGCGCGTGCGAAGTCTTCTTCGAGAAACCACCAGAAGTTTCTCGGCATGTGCGAGTGCCACCAGACGAGCGGATAGATCGTTGCCAGATAGATCGCGGCCGTGTCGATCCAGCGTCCGGTCGAGGAAGTTTCGCCAGCTTTGGCTCGATAGAGCGCGACCCATCCGTACTGCTGCCTCACGAAATGGAAGACGGCCATGTAGGCGAGAACTCGCCAGAACCGCACTCGGCCCGCATCTCCTTCGGAGTAAATCGCCCAGCCGATCAGAAAGGCGAGCAGCGGTGTCAGCACGTAAAGCCAGCGTCGCTGACGGAAGTCCTCGCGGTCGGCGTAGACTCGAAAGCCCGTCGCGTAAACATGCGCGACGTCAACAAGCAGCACCGCCGTCACCCAGGTCCACTGAGGCGAGTCGCTGTGGAGCACGCCGAGCCAGGCTCCGATGCCGAGGAGTCCCAGCGCTATAACCGCGCTGCCCAGGAACGCGGCGAGATCCACCGTCGGCGAGAACAGCCAGGCAATGCTCGGGTGAGCTGGCTCGACCGAATCGGCAGGAGAAGGGGAAAGGTCAGCAGTCGTCATGAGTCGGACGGTTTCTTTCCGATGGAGTCGGGAACCCTGATCGTAGTCCGATGGAAAAAGTAGCGGAACGGCGTAAGCCGTCCGGTCGACTGCGCATCAGCCCGCGACGACCGGGCGGCTCGCGCCGCTCCGCGACACGGATTGGACTTTTTCAGTGGGCTACCTCAGCGTCGTCCACCGCGCAAAGAAAATGCCGGCGTTCCGGTCCGCCGGCATTCTCAATAAGTGACTTGTGGGAAGCGGCCGGCGCGGGCAGCTTCCGTGGCGGGTCAGACAACCCGCACGTTCTCGGCGCGAGGACCTTTTGGCCCCTCACCCATTTCATATTCGACGGCCTGGCCTTCCTGAAGCTCTTCAAAATCCACGTCCTGCAGGCAGGACATGTGGAAGAAGACGTCGCCTCCGTCGCTGGCGATAAATCCAAAACCTTTTTCTGCAAGTTTCTTGATCGTGCCCGTCGGCATCACTCACTCCTCACGTTGCAGGAAACCTTGTGATCTGGAATTTGCTTCGGCTGGTCGAGACCTGCCTGGTAAACCCATGGAAGTGTCAGCTTCGGAGACGCTCAACCGAAGCTCGTGGCCCGTGCTGACACCTGCGTTGTCAACGAGGCCGGTGGACGCGAGGGGAGTGACACGAAACAACAAACGTCCGGAACACTTGTTGAAACGAATCCGGGAGACCCCGACTCGCCTCTGAATCGACAACACATCTACCATATTCGATGCGTTATTGCGAACCGATGTCGGCGCTCCGACGTTTTTTTGTGGCTCCAGCTTCGGCCGTTTGTCGTTCGACGATCTTTCCGCCGTCACTTGCCGATGCAGTAAAGGTGCTCTTCGCCACGGATCAACAGGCGGTTGCCGATCGGCACGGGAGACGCGATCAGACGCTCGCCCATTTCGTTTTCGGCCAGCAGTTTGAAGCCGTTGCTGATGTCGGCAACCAGGACGACACCATCTTCTCGCGGCACGTACAGGCGATCTCCGGCGACAGTGGGTGAGGCATAAAACTTCGCCCGGTGTTTCGGAAAACGATCCTGCCAGAGTGTCTCACCCGTTTTCGAATTGACGCACAGGACGTCTCCACCGTCCCGAACGATGTAAACCTTGCCGTCCTGCAGGCTCGGTGAAGGGACGAACGTGCCGATGTCTTCCTTCGTCCACACACGGTGCGACTCGGTGACGTCTCCGCTGCCACCCAGACGGATTCCGGCCAGGCGGGCGCCGCGGCCGTACGGGATCACGGCGATGTCTCCGTCGATGACGAATGAGGCGACCTGAACCCAGTTCCGTTTTTCTTCCGGGTTGAAGCCCGCACACGACCACAGCTCGCGACCGTTTTCCGCATCGTGAGAAGTCAAATGCTCGGCGCCCCAGATGAGGATCGTCTCTTTGCCGTTTTGCTCCATCACGATCGGCGTCGCGTAGCTGTGATCACACTCGACCGGAACTTTGTAATTGCGAGCCACCTTCCAGCGCGGTTTGCCCGTCCTCTGGTCGAACGCGGCAACGTAGGAATCTCCGCCGTGCATGACGGCCACGATGACGTCCTGCTTTGTGAGAGCCGGTGAAGTCCCGAAGTCCCAGTAAAGCTTCACCTGGCCGTACGACTCCTGCAGGTTGGTCTGCCAGAGCACGTTGCCGTCGAAGTCGAGCCCGGCGAGGTTGCCGCTTTTGAAGAACGCAAAAACCCGTTCGCCGTCGGTCACGATCGACGGGTTGCTGCCGGAACCGTTGCGATGCTTGCCGGGGATTCCGTCACCGATCTCTTTATTCCAGAGCGGCTTGCCGTTCCAGTCGAACGCCAGCGCCAGATCTTTACCGTCCAGAGTACTTGTCAGCAGAATGTGATCACCCCAGACGACGGGAGTCGAACAGCCGATTCCCGGCAGCTTTGTCTTCCAGAGGTGCCCCTCATCCTGAGACCACTTGATCGGGCAGTCGGCGAGAACGGAACTTCCGGAATCGGCCGGACCTCGCCACCGCGGCCAGTAGCGATCGGGGATTTCCACAGCGAGAGCTTGAGCGGCAGTCGCCAGCACAACGAGCAATGGCAGCAGACGAGTCATGATTTTCTCCCTCGATCACGGAGTCCTGAAATTCAGTGGGCGTTGTTTTTGAAAATCGCTCACCAAAATTAACCTCAAGCGTCGGCGAGGGCGAACGACATTCGGCAACCTCGTCGGATGTGCTCACGTTGGACCCGGCACTGAAAGTTCGGCTCGAGGTCCTTCCGGCTATTCTCATTGCGAATTCACCAGCCTTTCAAAGAAGCACGATCGTCCACTCCCGAATGAGCAACACGAAGTAGATCGGCATCGAGTGTGGCGTGGGAGTCTGAGTCCTCAGCGACTATTCTCTGGCGGCAGGGCGCAGCCGCGCGGGCAGCCCGTTGATTTCGCGACAAAAAAAGAACTAAAGACCGTCTTATGACAAATCGATTTCTGCCGGGCGTCGCCGCGA
>ERZ891418.491-NODE-491-length-13690-cov-7.088596_pt1 | contig 13690 bp, 9 predicted proteins | sample MGYA00521236_ERZ891418 | MGnify/ENA primary metagenome ERZ891418 (study PRJEB32303, sample SAMEA104408696) | aquatic metagenome | biome: Brackish water; feature: Chemocline; material: water | place: Baltic Sea | collected 2014-10-18T10:34:00 | depth 100 m ... | reverse complement strand
AGCGAATTATCCCGGGCGGAGTGAACAGCCCGGCGCGGGCCTTCGGGGCCGTCGGGGGCAGCCCGCTGATCATTGACCGCGGCGAGGGGGCTTATCTTTACGACATTGATGGGAACCAGCTGATCGACTTTGTCGGCTCGTGGGGACCGCATATTCTCGGGCATCAGCATCCCAAAGTGGTTGCCGCAATTCAGGAGGCGCTCAAAAAGGGGACGAGTTTCGGAGCCCCGTGCGAGCTCGAAACGGAACTTGCGCAGATCGTCGTCGACGCCGTGCCGTCCATCGAAAAAGTCCGCATGGTCAACTCGGGCACAGAGGCCACGATGAGTGCCATTCGACTGGCGCGAGGATTCACCGGCCTCGACAAGATCATCAAATTTTCCGGCTGCTACCACGGGCACGTCGACAGCCTGCTTGTCCAGGCCGGCAGCGGGGCATTGACGCTTGGCGTTCCGTCGAGTCCCGGTGTTCCGGCTGGCTGCACAGAGGACACGATCGTCGTCAACTTCAACGATGTGAGGGCACTTTCCGCCGCGTTTGACAAAGCCGGCAGCGAGCTGGCGGCGATCATCCTCGAACCCGTCGTCGGCAACATGGGCTGCGTTCCGCCCGAGCCGGGCTTCCTCGAAGCCTGCCGCGAGCTCTGCACGAAGCACGACACGTTGCTCATCTTTGACGAGGTCATGACGGGTTTCCGCGTCGCGTACGGGGGAGCTCAGAGCCGCTTCGGAGTCACGCCGGACCTCACAACGCTCGGCAAAATCATCGGCGGCGGCATGCCCGTTGGAGCGTACGGCGGCCGAGCCGACATCATGGATGCCGTCTCGCCAGTCGGACCGGTTTACCAGGCGGGCACGCTTGCAGGAAATCCACTTTCGATGGCGTGTGGAATCGCGACGCTCTCGATTCTCCGCGACGAGGATCCGTACGAGCAACTGGAGACGCAGTCCGCGCGGCTGTGCGAGGGACTCAGCGAGGCCGCTTCGGCAGCGGGTCTCGCCACCACGCTCAACCGGGTCGGCAGCATGTTCACGCTGTTCTTCAACCCGGACCGGGTGGTCAGCATGGTCGAATCCGGCCGGAACGACACCAGAAAGTTTGCGGCCTACCACTGCGGCATGCTCGATCGAGGTGTCTACCTGCCGTGCAGTCAGTTTGAGGCGAACTTCGTCTCGGCCGCTCACACCGATGCAGACATCGACAGGACAATCGCCGCGGCAAAAGAGACACTCAACAGTCTCGCGTAACCGCGATCACTGGACCGCGGGAGAAGATTTACCATTGGAAACCGCGTGATCGGCGGCTCCGTGTGCATCGCATTGTTCTGCCTTCGTGCCGGGGTCAATGATCCGGTCAGTCACTTCGGCACGCCGCATGTTGAACATCTCGGCCAGCTTACGCACGTCATGCCCCACCGATTGGGACATCGCATTGCGCACACGACGCACTTCGCTATAACTATCCATCGTTTTCGTCCTCATTCAGAAGTTCAAGAGGCGTCACTAAAGCTGGATTACCCAACCCAAGGATACCATTTACCCGCCGGATGTGTCCGAATTTATTGGCGTTCGCGATGTGCTGACAGTTCCATGTCACGAGGAAATCGCAGCGATGAAATGACGCAACCGCCAGGTGAAAGGCATCACCTCCCGGATTGTTCGGCATCACATGATTCGCGATATAGGCTTCTACCGCTTCGATTACGGCATCGTTCACGTCAAGCAGGGGAAGCCGAGAAGCCAATGCAAGCATGTCGGCCTTGTTTGGGAAATCACCAGCCATGAGTTCAGATTCAACGGCAAGGCTGGTCACAAGTTCGTCTGAAGAATCCAGCGCAGCATCGAGCCAACGTCGTGTCCAGTTCTGGCGTGCAATCATCTCGGGCTCGGTCCGAGCATTGTAGTAGAAGCTCACCACTGTCGTTTCGATATAGATTCTCGCCATCGGGTGGACTTTCAAGTTTCAATGGCAGAACGACCGCGTGCACCGGGCGGCGAGCGACCCGGAACTGTGGAAAGCGGGTTGCTCCGCCGCTCCAGTGCAACGGCTGTGTTCGAGGCCTGACTTGCAGAGTCGGCGACGACCTACGGCAACTCATCCGGCAGTCGTTGGGAATTCTCGTCAAACACCGTCGAGATCGTTGCCGAGTCCATCAGTTTTTTGACGACCGCTTCGGCAGCCGATGTCCGGGATTCGTTGACGAGTTTCGTGTTGATCGCGTTCTGGACATCTTCGAACGGTGTGTAGCCACCGCCCTGTCGTTCCAGGACTTTTACGAGCACGTACGCCGACGGGGTCTCCAGCACCTGACTGATTGTGCCAACCGGAATCTGCCACAGAGCCTTGTCGACGTTTTCCTCGGCCAGGCTGTCGGGCGCGGTCCAGTCCCAGACTCCGCTGTCTGCCTTGCGAGGGCCATCGGAAAACTCTCTGGCCACGTCACCAAACTCTTCACCATTTCTCAATACGGCGACCACCTGCTGCATCTTTCTGGCTGCATCCGCTTTGCCGCCTGATTTATCGAAGCTGATTCGAATCTGCTGCCACCGGGTTTCGGCTTTGATGGCGTACTGGTCGCGGTTTTCGTTGTACCAGTCGAGCAGTTCCTGGCGGCTGAACTGCATTTTCGCGTCAGCATTTTTGCCGATGTAGAACATCGCCATCTGTCGCGCCTCGAAGTTGCCTCTGAGTGTTGCCAGATCGACGCCTTCCCGTTCAAGAGCCTGCTCCAGTTCGAACCGGGTTCCCACGTTGGCTTGTTTCTTGAGTCGTTCAACTTCCTCTTTGAATGCTCCAGCCAGCTGCCCATTGAGCTGCTCGAGTTGCTCTTTGTCGATGCTCTCGCGAAGAGCACTCACCAGAACGGCTTTCTCAATGTGCGGCTGCAGGTTTTCCTGAATGAGCTTTGCTTTGAGCCGATTCAGCTGCTCGGGTGTCAGCTGTTGCTCAGCCTGCCGGAGGTTGAGCGTGAACGGATCCAGGACGTCGCCAGCGAAGATCGGGATCGTATTATTCACCCGTGCCACTTCTGTGGCCCCGTCGAACTCGATGAATTCCTTGTTCGGGCTGAACTCAGTGAGCGCGATGTCGGAGCCCAGTCGCGGCGCTGATTCCGACCCGCCGAGGCTGACCTGGGCCTTTCCAGGAGATTCCTGGCGCGCATTCGGCCGTCGCGGTGGAGCGGTTTCCGTCGGCTCGTCGCGTTTCGACCACAGCTCCTGGAACTTCGACTTCGGCGATCGACATCCGGAAACGAAGAGAGGCGAAACGAGCAGCGAAAGAACGAGGAGGGTTCGAAGGCCCATGGTTCTGCATCCATTCAGAACGAGGTCGTGCCGCCGGGAATCGATGTGAGTCGAGCAGACGGGTGAGCGCAGAGGGCTCCTGGCAGCACGGTAAGACAGGAGCGGGACTATACCCGCGTCACGAAAATGGCTGCAACATCTTTTTCAGCGTGCGTAACAGCGGGTCCTGCTTCGGGTTGGGGTTCTTCAAAACGAACGCCGCCTGCCGGTGATCCATGATCCGCAGCCGCGATTTCAACCGACTCTTCAGCAGATTCATGTACCGCTGTTCGTCATAAGTCAGGTAGATGTAGCCGTCTTCCAGGTGGATTCGAGTCAGTTTCCACAGCCGGGCGAGGATTTGAACTTCCTGCAGCAGGAGCAGCCGCACCGCGTCCTCGGGGATCGGTCCGAAGCGGTCGCGCAGTTCCGCCTCGAAGTCCCGCAAGGCTTCGACGGTCGGCAGCGCGGTGAGACGCCTGTAGACCTCGATCTTGGCTTTGCCGGGCGGAACGTAACTCGACGGGACAAAAACGGTGACTGGCAGGTCGATCGTCACGTGCCGGTCGTCACGCTGCGGCTCGTTCTTCCGAGCCCGCACGGCACTTTCCAGCAACTGGCAGTAGAGCTCGTAGCCGACCGACGCGATGTGGCCGCTTTGTTCGGTGCCGAGGATGTTGCCAGCGCCTCGGATTTCCAGGTCACGCATCGCAATGCGGAAGCCGGCCCCGAGCTCGCTGAATTCCTCGATCGCCTTCAGCCGTTTCGCCGCGGTCGAGGTGACCGTCTTGCCCTCTTCGAGCAGCAGGTAACAGTACGCCCGGTGTTTGTACCGCCCGACCCGGCCGCGAAGCTGGTGCAGATCGGCGAGGCCGTAATTGTCGGCCTGGTGGATGAACATCGTGTTCGCGTTGGGAATGTCGACGCCGCTTTCGATGATCGTCGTGGCGAGCAGGACGTCCGTCTCGCGCCGCACGAATCGCAGCATCGCCGCCTCCAGATCCTTCGGCGTCATCTGACCGTGCGCGACATCGAACGTCGCTTCGGGCACGATCTGTTTGAGGCGGTCCTCAAACTCATGGATGTTGTAAACGCGGTTGTGAACGAAAAAGACCTGCCCGTTGCGGTTCAGCTCGCGCACGATCGCCGAGCGAATGAGCTCCGGATCCCAGCGCGACAACCGCGTCGTGACCGCGACGCGCTCCTGTGGAGCCGTCGTCAGATTGGAAATGTCCCGAATCCCCAGCAGCGAAAGATGCAGCGTCCGCGGAATCGGCGTGGCACTCAGGGTGAGCACGTCGACTTCCAGCCGCAGATGCTTCAGCGCCTCCTTGACCTCCACACCGAACCGTTGCTCCTCATCGATGACCAGCAGGCCGAGGTTCTTAAAACTGACGTCCTTCGAAACCAGACGGTGCGTTCCGATGACGAGATCGACAGTCCCCGCTTTGAGTCCCTCGACAATGTGTTTCTGCTCTTTCTTCGTGCGAAACCGGGAAAGCGATTCAATCGTGATCGGGAATTCGGCTAACCGTTCGCTGAACGAGTTGTAATGCTGTTCGGCGAGCACCGTTGTCGGGACGAGGATGGCGACCTGTCGCCCGGCGTCGATCATCTTGAACGCGGCCCGCATCGCGACCTCGGTTTTTCCGTAACCGACGTCGCCGCAGATCAGCCGGTCCATCGGCCGCGCTTCTTCGAGGTCCTCGCGGCAGTCCTCAATCGCCTTCACCTGGTCCGGCGTTTCCGTGTAGGGAAACGCTGCGGCAAACTCCTGCATCCAGTGCGAGTCGGGTGGGCACGCGACGCCAGGTTTGCTTTGCCGTTTTGCCTGCAGCAGGATCATGTCGGATGCGAGGTCCGCGACTGCGTCGGCGACCCTGGCTTTCTTCTTCGACCAGGAAGAACTGCCGACCAGCGACAGTTCCGGCGACGTCTTCTGACCGCCGACGTATTTCTGGACGAGGTGAATCAGCGAGACGGGCACGTACAGCCGCACCTTGTTTCGAAATTCCAGCTCAAGATGTTCTTCCTTCTCGCCGTCGGTCTCGATCAGCTTCATCCCGTGAAACCGGCCGATGCCGTGTGAGAGGTGCACGACCAGGTCGCCATCTTTGAGCTCGATAAAACTGTCGAGTGCGCGGCTCTCGACGCGACGCTTTTTCGGCGTGCGGCGGACTTCGGTTCGACTGAAGAGCTCGTGGTCGCTGAGAATGATCAGTCCCTGCGGCACGAGCCGGAAACCCGCGGACACATGACCGACACAAAGCGTCACGCGGTCCTTCAGCTCCGGCGTCTTCTCAGCAAGCAGCTCGCCCAGCCGCTCCACTTCGCCTTCGTTGTGGCACGCGATGAGGACGCGTTCGTTTCGGCCGACGGCTTCCTCAAGTTCGCTCAGCACCTCCGCCCGCGGTCCAGAGAACTTTTCAATCGACTCGACCTGAAGATGGCACGGCGTGTCGAATCCGTCGGCCGCGATCGGCGCGACGATGACGCTCGGCTTCTCCGTGCAGCGGGCAAGCACAGCCTCGACACTGAACAACCCCCGCGGATCTTTCAGCCGCTCGAGATACTGACGCCCCTCCGAGGTAATGTCGGACAGCTCACTGAGAACGGACCACGATCGACCTGGGAGAAAATCAAAGAAACTCTCCGCACCGAACCGACTGGACGCCGCCTGCTTTTCAGCCGGGTCGTTTTTCGATGAGGAATCGTCCGCCTTCACTGGCGAGACGATCGCGATGTCGACCGCGTCGAGTGTCTCGACAGTGCGCTGACTCTCGACATCGAACTGGCGGATCGACTCGATTTCGTCGCCGAAAAATTCCAGGCGGTACGGGTCCTCCGCGTCCGGGGGGTAGACATCGACGATGCCGCCTCGAACAGCGAACTCGCCGGGCAGCTGAATCCCCGTGACCTGCTCGAAGCCGCGTTCGGTCAGCCAGGCGCGAAACGCTTCTTCATCAAGTTCGTCGCCGACCACGAGCCGTCGTGTCCCCGCGGCAATTTCTTCCCGCGCGGGAACGGGCTGCAACAAAGCCGCAATCGTTGCCACAACGACCTTTGGCGGCGCGGAACTGGATAGCCGCCGCAGGACCCGCAGCCGCCTCCCGAACACAACATCCGTCACGTCCGTCTCTTGAGGCAGCGACGCCCAGGCGGGAAACAGGATCGGGGGCTCACCAAGAAATGCTGCCAGGTCGTCCGCGTAATCGTCGAGATCGGCTTCGCGCGGAAGCACGACCAGCGTTGTTCCGCCGCACCTTTGGCTGAGCGTCGCCGCCGACAGCGCGGACGATGAGCCCCACGCTCCGTCGATTGTCCCGCTGTTGCCACTCTCCAGAGCGGCGATGAGTTTTTCAAACCCGGGGGTCGTTTCGAGGAGCGATACCAGCGCCGTCAGATCACCAGCTTGCGTTGCCGTCACGGTGATTCACGGTGGAAATCGGTCAGGGATGTGTCGTCACAAGGCCTGCCTGCGTACGACCTCAAAGCAGTTCCGCCCGGGGAACAATGTTCCCGAACCGGAGCCGGGAAGGCTCGCGAGTGACCGGGCAGGTGTCAATTCCGCCCGGCACAAAAAAAGCCCGAAGCGACGTCGCCTCGGGCCTCTGTGAATCCGGCAGTCGACCGCCGCCCGCGATCAGCGAGCGTACTCAACAGCTTTCGTTTCCCTCAGCACGACGACTTTCACCTCGCCCGGATAGGTCAGGTTTTCTTCGATCGCCTTCGCGATTTCCTTCGTCAGCTTCGCGGCTCCGCGATCGTTGACCTCTCGCGAATTCACGATGATGCGGATTTCCCGGCCGGCCTGAACGGCGAACGCCTGGTCGACACCGGGGAAACCACACGCGAGCGCTTCGAGTTCCTCAAGCCGCTTGACGTAGCGGTCGAGGTTCTCGCGACGTGCTCCCGGTCGCGACGCCGAAGCCGCATCGGCCGCGGCGACAAGGACTGTGTAAATGAACTCAGGGCGAATGTCGTCGTGATGGCCGGCGGCCGCGTGGACAACCTCGACTCCCTCGCCGTACCGCTTGAGAAGTTCCGCTCCGACGGCCGGATGACCGCCTTCCATTTCGTGGTCGGCTGCTTTGCCGATGTCGTGCAGGAATCCTGCCCGGCGAGCGATCGCCGGGTCCAGACCCATTTGCTCGGCGAGAAGCATCGTGACGTGAGACACCTCGATCGAGTGCCGCAGCACGTTCTGACTGTAACTCGTTCGAAAGTGCATTCGCCCCATCAGATAGACCAGCTTTTCGTGAAGACCGGCGACGTTCGCTTCCAGACAGGCTTCCTGGCCCATCTTTTTAATGTGAGCGTCCATTTCCTTGTTCGTCTCGGCGACGACTTCTTCGATTCGAGTCGGGTGAATCCGACCATCCTGGATCAGCTTGATGAGTGAGAGTCGGGCCACTTCACGGCGAACCTTATCGAACGCAGACACGACGACAACTCCGGGCGTGTCATCCACGATGACGTCGACGCCGGCGAATTTCTCGAAGGCGCGAATGTTGCGTCCCTCGCGGCCGATGATGCGGCCTTTCATTTCGTCGTTCGGAATGTCGACGGTTGAGACGGTCATTTCCGATGTCTGAGCCGACGAAATCCGCTGAATGGCCATCCCAAGAATCTCTCGTGCGAGCTCTTCCTGGCGATCTTTCAGCTCGGCCTCGTACTTGAGGATCAAGCCACCGGTCTCGTCTTTCAGAGTCCGGTCAAGCCGCTGGAGCAGCAGTTCCTTTGCCTGCTCGGGCTTCATCTCGCTGATTTTGTAGAGCTGGTCCTGCTCCCGTTCGAGGACCCGGTCAAGCTCTTTTTCCTTGACGTCCATCGACTTCGCGCGGGCACTCAATTTTGCCTGCTGCGACTCAACCATCTTTTCACGCTTCTGGAATTCCTCGTCGCGATCGTCGAGCCCGCCCTGGCGTTTGTCGAGTTCTCGCTCTCGCTGATGGAGTTTGTCTTTTGTTTCGTTGAGCGATTCTTCCAGCTCTTCGCGACGCTTCAGCAGCTCCTCCCGGTTTTTCAACTCCTCATCTTTGCGGAGGTTTTCGGCATCCCGCTTTGCCTGTTCGATGATCTGGTCACGGTCCTGGTAGGCTGACCCTCGTTTCAACCGCTCGAAGAAAAAACCAAGACCGCCTCCAACGACAAGCCCCACAGCGGCATAAAGTACATCGGGCATTTCACTGCGCCTTCTTCCCGGCCGAATGGCGCAGCCGCTCGAACTGTCGACCTGAGGCCGAATCAGTCGGACAGCGATTTGGAAAGATGGTCCGCTCGAAAAGAGTGCCGACTCAAACGAGCCGCCACGGCGAACGGATATCAATCCAGAAACACGGAGCGTTGGCCGACTCGATGAACTGAGTCGGCACACCGGAAAGCCGATCGGCGTGAAGCGGGGTCAGAAATCAGAGTCGGCGTTTGTCCAGCGCACGAGGTTCCGTCCGGCTGCCTGATGGCAGCACGTCAGGCGAAGCTCGCCGGGAATTGTGGCACGAGTGCCACAGGGGCGACGCAACAAACTCAAAACGCCGCGTCAGCACGATCGTTTCGCCTCGATCAAAACTCGAAAGCAAAACAAGCGTACCTGGCTGCGCAGAACGCAGCCACAAAACGAGCGTCTGCAGCAGAATAAAAGCTGCGAGAGTGAGCGCCGCTGTCTGGAAAATGACCGACATGGTTTCAGAAAACTGACTGAGTGATTCACAGGACCGGCCGCCCGACGGCAACGCGCCGTGTCGAGAAGCTGCGGTTGTCAAGCCGCTGAAAATCGAAACAAATCGAAAATCAACGACATCGACCGGCATCGTAACAAAGCCCGATGCGCGTTCAAGCGACGCCGCGAAGGGCTGCAGGACCTCTGACGGACAGTCGGCCGACAGTTATTCTCAACTGCGGCCGATCGATGTAGACTGACGATGTCATGTCCACCGAACTGAATGATTTTTCCTGGAAAAGGATGATCGAAGCCGTGGAAGCCGTCCGTGAACGAGCTTTACGTGCCACCGCCGCCTTGCGCGAAGCGGGCATTCCGTACGCTGTTGCCGGGGGAAACGCCGTCGCCGCGTGGGTGGCTCGCGTCGATCGGGCCGCCGTGCGCAACACACAGGACGTCGACATTCTGGTTCGGAGGTCGGACTTCGATGCCGTGAAGCTGGCACTCGAAGCGGTCGGATTCGAGCACCATGAACTGATGGGGGTCGACTGTTTTATCGATGGCCCCGACGGCAGCCCTCGCGACGCCGTCCACCTGCTCTACGCGGGAGAAAAAGTCCGGGCCAGCTATGCCGCTCCTTCAGCAGACGTCACGGAAGTCGAATCAGCGGACGAATACGACGTGCTGTCGCTGGAAGCGCTGCTGCGGATGAAGTTGAATTCATTCCGTGATAAAGATCGGATGCACATTCGCGACATGCTCGATGTCGGTCTGATCGACCAGACATGGCCAGCGAGGCTGTTGCCCGAGCACGCCAAACGCCTGCAGGAGCTGATCGACGACCCCGACGGCTGACTCGCTGCGGCACGGGATCATCGGGTTCGTTTAGGGCCCCGGAAAGACGCAGCTTCGCGAAGCGTTGCGGTCGAATCAAAGAACTCACGTTGACCAAAAACACAGGTCCAGGTAGAAGCCTCGTTCACCTCAGATGGAAGCGGCTTCCGGTGAGCCATCCGCGCTGCCTTTGACAGGTTGTCGGCCGCTTCTCCTTCCCCTGCGACTCCTCACTCAACCCTCCCGAGTTCAACCCGTTTACGGAGTGACACGGATGTCCTTCCGAGCCCCCTTACACGCTGCGCCGATTCTTCTTTCCTGCCTCCTGTCTCTCGTGGCGACAGGCTGCGGTGATTCTGATGAGCCCGATGCGGCCGCGGTTCAGGAAGCCGCTGAGTCTGTATCGCCAGGCACGTCCGGAGCGACCGCGAAGCTGACTGAGTCCGACAAGCTGGTTCAGTCGGCAGTGGCTTTGATTCAGGAGCGGCAGTTTCAGAAGGCTCTCGAAACGCTGAACGATGCTATCAGTCGGGATGAGAACAACGCCGAGGCGCACTTTCAGCGGGCAGGAATCCTCGCCGACGCAGGCGACGATTCGAACGCGCTGACCGATTACGAAAAAGCCCTCGAACTGAACCCGAACGAGACGCGCTACTTCAACATGAAGGGGCTGTTTCTTCTGACGCGACAGCATTACGACGAGGCTGCACTGGTTTTCACGAAAGCGCTTGAGATTGATCCGGCTTTCGCGAAAGCACACAACAACCGAGGTCTCGTGTCGCTCGCCCGAAACGAGTTTGTCTCGGCGGCGGAAGACTTTCAGGCAGCGATCCGGATCGAGCCGGAATATGTCGATGCGTACAACAATCTCGGATTTGCCAGGTACCAGGCCGGCGAGTTTGATGAGGCTCTGAAGGCGTTTGACCAGTCGCTCGAGCTCAATCCGGCCTACGTCAACGCGTTCAACAATCGCGGCATGCTGTATCTGAAGACTGAGAAACTTCAGCTGGCTGTTGCCGAGTTTTCGAAAGCCATCGAGCTCGAAGAGGGCAACATCAAGCACTACCAGAGCCGGATGGCCGCGTATCGGGCGATGGGGCTCGACGATCTGGCAAAGGCAGATGAAGACAAGGCTCGCTGGCTGATCGGCCTCGCACAGATCGACACGAAAATCCGCCAGGCTCCGGACAGCCCGCAAAGCTACATCCATCGAGCCAGCCATCTGGCTGAGGGCGGACATCCCGAAATCGCGCTGACCACATTTGGAAAGGCGCTGGAACTTTCACCTGGCAATGCCGACGCGCTGGCGAAACGGGCGCAGTTCTGGCTGGACCAGGGTGAGCCGCAAAAGGCCGTCGCCGACTGCAATGCGGCCCTGGAATCTCTCAAGGCGAGCGGCGAGTGGAGCTACAAGCCGCTCTCGATTCGCGGCGATGCCTGGCTGTCACTTGGTCGCCTCGATGAGGCAATCGCCGATTTCGCCGCGGCACGCCGTCTCGACGATGCCGTCGCCCGGGCGTATTACGAACGGGCCAGGCTGCGACATTCCCAGGGCGACGCTGCCGGTTCGCAGAGCGATCTCGCGACGGCGCGGAAGCTCAATCCGACTGTCGGCCAGACACGCTGAGAACTCAGATTCGGGGATTCCTGATCAACCCGAAGTGGCTGTGAAGTTTTCAAACGCGAGTGACCAGCGGAAGCTCGATTTAACCGCCAGTTGCGGGCTCGCTTGCGCTTCGGTTTACTCTTCAGTTGTCACTTCACGATCACGAGGAACAATCCGATGCTGCAGTCGCTTCGAATTCCGCCCGTTCTGATTCTTGCTCTCGCCGCGTTTTCCACTTCGTCTCTCTACGCCGAAGACGAAAAGGACGATGGCAAACTCCGCATCATCGCGTTCGGAGCTCACCCGGACGACGCCGAGTTTCAATGCGGAGGCTCGGCGGCGATGTGGGCGAAGGCCGGGCACCATGTGAAGCTGGTCTCAGTCACGAACGGCGACATTGGTCACTGGGCGATGGCCGGCGGACCTCTCGCCATTCGGCGGACGGCCGAAGTGAAAGAGTGTGCGAAGCGCTGGGGCACGACGGTCCAGGTCCTCGACATTCACGACGGCGAGCTCGAGCCGACGCTCGAAAATCGACGCACGATTGCCCGGCTGATCCGCGACTGGAAAGCCGACCTTGTCCTCTCACACCGACCGAACGACTACCACCCGGACCATCGCTACACGGGCATTCTGGTTCAAGACGCGGCCTTCATGGTCTCGGTGCCGTTCTTCGTGCCGGACACGAAGCCGTTGAAAAAGAATCCCGTCTTCATGTACTACCCCGACCGATTCACGAAGCCGTACCCGTTTGAACCGACGATCACAATCGCCATCGACGACATCTTCGAGCAGAAAGTTCACGGCATCGACGCACTGGAGTCACAGGTCTACGAGGGCGGAGCACTCGGTTCTGAGGAGACGCTCATTCAGCGAAAAGCCGGCGATCCGGTCGCGCGGAAGGCCCTCCTCACGGCAAGCTGGGAGCGACGAAACGGCGGCATCGCAAACAGTTACCGTGACTCTCTGATCGAGTGGTACGGCGAGGAACGCGGCAAGGCCGTCAAAGTCGCCGAGTCGTTTCAGCTTTGCGAATATGGCCACCGGCCCACGAAGGTCGAGCTGAAGAAGCTGTTTCCGTTTTTCGATTGAGCCTCGCCCTCCCGTTCAGATTCGTAACGGGCAGGAGATTCTGATGACCATTCCGCAAACCGTCACCGTTTACCTCGCGGTCGTTGACGCGCCGAAGGCGATCGACTTTTACAAAGCGGCGTTCGGAGCCGAAGAGCTGATGAGATTCGACATGCCCGACGGTACGATCTGTCATGCCGAACTGAAAATCGGCGACTCGATCGTTTACCTCGCGGAAGAAAATGTCGAGTGGCAGAATCCCGGTCCGAAGGCGCTGGGCGGAACGTCCGTGCGAATCTGTCTGGAGGTTGACGATGTCGATTCGCTCACCGAAACCGCAGTTGCGGCCGGTGCGGAGATCCTCATGCCTCTTGAGGATCAGTTTTTCGGTTTCCGCCAGGGTCGACTCGGCGACCCGTTCGGACATCAGTGGGTGGTCTCGACGAATACCGAAAACCTGACCACAGAAGAAATGCAGCAGCGATTCGAAGAGATGATGGCGGCCGGAGGCGGTGACTGCGAATCGCAAAACGGCGGCGAGTGACGTTCCGTCAGGAACCGGGCGATCTTTATTACTGGGGCGGGCGGCGGCGGCTGGAGAATCCCATTCTGCGCCGCAAACGCGTGATTTCGTCGTTCGATGGCGAGAAGCCGGTTTACTGCCCGTGGGACATCCGCCGCTGGATCCTGCCGGGAAACGACAGCTACATGGTCGAGGTCTGGCAGGAGATCGCAGCCGCTCATCGTCGAGACTTCGAAACCAGTCACGCTCGCCAGGCGGATCTCTCGGCAAAAGCGATCTGGCATTTCGTCGTCGAGAAAATTCGATACATCAATGACGACAAGGGCTTCGACTTCTGGCAGTTTCCTCAGGAGACGATCAATCTTGAGCAGGGCGACTGCGAGGACAAATCGTTCCTCGTCGCCAGCCTGCTGCTCGCCGCCGGAATTCCCGAGGACCGCGTTCGAGTCACCGTCGGAGCGATGCACAACGAGAAAAACGGTCAACAGAAAGCAATCGGTCATGCATGGCCGATGTACCGGACCAGTCGCGGCGTCTGGTGTATCCTTGAAACCTGCATGAAGCATTTGCCCGTCCGCGGCCAGAGCGGAGAGCTCGAAGCCGGCGCGCCGGAAGACGTCGGCATCGAGAATTCCGTTTTCCTGAATGCCGATCGACTGGCGAGAGATGGGCGACGGATGCAGTACGTGCCTCTGCTGTGCTTCGACAATTCC
>ERZ891418.489-NODE-489-length-13693-cov-6.170919_pt1 | contig 13693 bp, 11 predicted proteins | sample MGYA00521236_ERZ891418 | MGnify/ENA primary metagenome ERZ891418 (study PRJEB32303, sample SAMEA104408696) | aquatic metagenome | biome: Brackish water; feature: Chemocline; material: water | place: Baltic Sea | collected 2014-10-18T10:34:00 | depth 100 m ... | reverse complement strand
GGGTTGCCAAGGTTCTGAAAAACCTTCGCGTAGTTGCGCAGGACCCGACTTGCCGCAAACTCCGGCGAGAAGCACTTCGTCCGAATGAGCCCTTCAATTTCGCCAATTAACTTCTTGTCCCGGAGCATCATCCGATGCGCCCCGAAGATCGCCGCATACTCGTCGCCGAGCCGCTCGCTTGCGACTCGTTGATTTTCTTCGAGTCCGATGCTCACCGCTTCAATGGCCGCACGAAAACGACCGACTTCGGACTCGACGGCATCGACACTGACAAATCGCTGGGGGATCTGGAATCCCTCAGACCCAAACAAGAGCGCCTCGCCGATGGCGACGCCGGGAGAAACAGCAATTCCACTCCGCGTCTGCATGATGGCCGTTGCCTCTGGGGTTACTGGATCACCTTATCCAGGCGTGTCGAGCGACTCTCAGTCAGCCCGCTTCACGTGCCCCTGAAAGTCGGACTCAAAAAGTTTCGCCAGACTGTCAACTGCCTCGTCCGATCCCGGGCCAGTTGCCTGCAGCTCAAGCTGACATCCCTGGCCGGCGTTGAGCGACATGAGATCAAAAATGTTGCTGGCATCGACCGCTCGGTCACCCTTAAGAATCCGAATCTCGCAGTCAAAACCGCCGGCGCATTGAGCGATTTGAGAACACGGTACCAGATGAAGACCGTTCTCTCCCTTCACCAAAACTTTCCGGGCAACGGAACCGCTCATTGTGGGCCAATTCCTCCCCTGGTTCACAGCCGAACCCGACAGACCAGCTGCCGGTTCAGGACTGCTTACTATCCGCTTCTGCGAGCAGTTCGACAACATCTTCCACAGTTTTTGACTGCTTCAGGAAGTTGCAGAATGTCTGATCACGGAGATGCCGTGAAATGTTTTCGAGCCCTCTCAGATGGTCGCCAGGTCGGTCCGGCGGAGAAATCAGCAGAAAGAGAATGTAGACGGCGTCGCCGTCCAGACTCGCGAAGTCAACACCATCGCTTGAGATCGCGACTGTCGCGACAAGCCGGTCAACAGACGGGTGCTTTGTATGAGGCACCGCAACTCCGTTTCCGATCCCGGTCGATCCAAGCTCTTCGCGTTTGAGGATCGCGGCGACGATGCTGGCTTCATCTTCAGCAGGGATGGCACCCGCGTTTTTAAGACTGGCGACCATTGCCTCAATGGCACCGGCTTTGGACACCGCTTCGAGATTCGGAATGATCGTCTCGGTAACGACAAATTCAGACAGATTCATCAAGACTTCTCCGAGACCAGGTGGTCGGAAGGAGTAAACAGCGATGATGCCACCCGTCGGCAGCATCAGAATCACAGACCGTATGCAGACGCGTTCGTCCCGTCAACACTCCCGATGCCGCAAAGCAAACGAATCGTTCGTGGACACCAGTGACAACGCAACCGATGGAAAAACATTGATTTATACGTTTTGTGGGAGTACCGACAGAATAGCCTCGGAACAGCGTCAACAGTGAAGTCAACAGTCAGCGTCTGCGGCAGGAATTCAAAGAATTGAGTCGACGTCAAATTCAGAAACCAGCATTCAGTGATGTATCGTCCTGAGCCTCTTCGGAACTTTCCTCTGTGGCCCGAAAATCCGTGCGAGGCAGGGATATCGACCGGGACGGCTTCAACTTCGACCAGAAACCTGCCCAGCGGCCTTCCGATGGACTGTCGGCCGGTTCCCGAAAATCCGATGGAGCCGGGGCATTCATTCGGCTTTCCGTACCGGCGAAGTGAAGATCACCACTCAACGGCGAATTCAGACGCTCTGACAGGTTGTCGTCACGCCGAGCCAGCAAGCCGGGAAGCTGGCATCCGGAAACGCATAAAGCAGAGACAATCAGCGACAGCAACATCAGGTTTTTTACTGAGCGCATCGTTTCCTCAATCTCGTTTCCGTTTCAACCAGCGAATCCGCGACACGAGCCCTCTAAATCAGACAGCTATTCCGGCTCACCGATTTCCGGCTCCCATTGATCTGGAAGAACATTCAACGTTGGATACGGCACCGGGTGGTCCTTGTTAACCGCCAGCGAAAAACGGCCAAGCTGGCAACCACTCATTGAAAGTGCCGTGACCATGAATGCAGTTAGAGTCCATCGCGTCATCGTTCTATCCCGCGACACAGAGAAGTGAGGCCGGCGCAGGGCACCGTGTTCTGTCGAGTCGCGTGATATCAGGATTCGAAAATTGCCGGAAGACCGACCTGCTCGCACCCAGACTCACGATGTCCCCGTTTTCCCGGCCGATTTCAGCGTCACAATGCTGATTTCGGGGCGGGCATTGATCCTCAAGGGATGCCTGCCACCCACCCCGCGCGAGACGTACAGCAAGGTGGGAGACGAATAAAAAAGCCCCCCTGCGTACCGCACGCCGTGAATACTCGGCGAGAAAACCGGCCCAACGACCGGCAGAACCACCTGACCTCCGTGATTGTGTCCCGTGAGCATCAGATCGACACCAGCCCGCCGTGCCCATGAGAAATTGTCCGGCGTATGGCTGAGCAGAAGCCGAAACAACTCGCGTGGTGAAGCATCGAAGTTCGGATGCCGTCCCATCCACGGACGCTCGTCCCCTCCAATGGCGATCGGCGGACCCATTCTGTCGAGAATCTGCACTCGGCCGGCCATGTCGAGCCAGCCGGATGCAGTCATCTTGTCTCGAATCGGAGTCGTATCGAGATACCAGTCATGGTTTCCCAGGATAAAGAATTTTCCAAGAGGAGCTTCCAGTCGCCCGATCGTGGACGGAATCCACTCGGAAAACTCATCCCCGTCCAGCAGATCTCCCGTGAAGCAGATCATGTCGTAATCGAGCTTCGCAACACCCTCGAACACGTGCTCGAAAAACGGCAGATCGACCGTCCCGATGAAGTGCAGATCCGTCAGGTGGAGAATCCGCAGCCCGTCCCATTCCTTCGGCAGTCGATCGAGCGTGAATTCCCGCTCGTTGAATTCCACGGTGAAGCACTCGTTTCCGGGAATCTTCGTCATGAACTGAAACGGTCCCTCACCGAGCGGTGGTCTGCCGAGAGCTTTTTCCACGTCAATAATCCGTGACGAAAAATCTGTTTGTTGACGCGGCGGTCGATGCAGCAGGTGTCTCGCACACGAAAAAACGAATCCCGCAAATCCGGCGAAGCAGATGCCAAAGTAAAACTGCACCGCAACCGGCAGACCTTCCCAGACATCGGCCGGCGAAATCGGGTGCAGGAAGACACCTGGAGAAAAAAATCCGATGACCACAAACACCCAGGACGGAAAAAGCGGGATCAGCAGGTCATGGACGTGGCGAATTTCCTTGAGATATTTCTCGTGAACCGGCAAAGCGTGAAGTCGATTCACGAGCGTCACAAGAAGCTCAGCATTACCCACTGAGAGGATCATCAGCCAGGAAAGATTCAGCCAGAGCATTGTCGACATCCCATCGGGCCCGCTTCGCGGACCGCCTCCTGCGGTTCGTCATACGGCCCGATCGGCCGACTTTTCATGACCGTTCACTCTTCTGCAACCACTCACAACAGGCACGAGCAACCTGCCATGCGTGCTCACGACTGAGACTGCGAGCCCGTCTAAATAAAGTGCGACAGAGATTACTCACAACCAACACAGGGTGGGTGCAGCAAGCCTCGATCAAATTGTGGGTTACTTCCGCCGGCGATTTGCTTCAACGATGACACTCTGCTTTCGAGAGGCCGGCTTGCGAAACCCACCTTGACGAACTTTCGGGGGACTCCACCCACCCTGCAAATAATCCGTGCTACAGGCCCTTCTTCAGGCTCTCGATTTTTCCTTCCTGAAGAATCGGCAGATAGCGGTTCGGAATCGCCAGAATAAAGCACGCGACGGAGGTTCCGAAGAGAGAACTCGGGCGGCCACCCGTGACGTACCTCGGATCCCGCCAGGCACCATCCTCTGTCGCGGAGTTGGGCTTTCGGATCTGACTTGTCACCAACTGATCACGAAGAATCGGGTAACACTCCTTCCAGTAGTCGCCTCCCACCTGGTACATCGCCTGCCCGACGTAATACAGCGAGTAAGCGTCAAACGGAACTCGGCCATCGCCCTGACGCGGCGGCTTCAGCTTCTTCACGGCATCGGCCAGAATGTCCATGTTCTTGTTGATGCGCCAGTCGTCGTACTGTCCGAATTCCTGCAGACAGACGACCCCTGCCGCAGCCATCGCCGTCGTCCCGTTGTGGCCGTCGTAGGTGAACTGTCCGGGACCGATTTTGATTTTCGGATCGTCGATGCTCCGCGCACCGTTAGAGGCCCGATACTTGCCTCGCACGCTTCGGATGGCCAGCTGTATCACATCGCGGCGAACTTCCAGCCCGCTGTCGACTGCGCTGCGAAGAGCTTTCGCCTGCATCACGACCAGGCTCAGATCGTGCCCGTATCCCTGTCGGCGAGCCCGGTAATCCCAGCCGCCGTCTTTCGCCTGTGTATTCGCAATGAGCCGCAAAGCCTGCTCCAGCACCTTGCTCATCCGCGGGTCATTCTTCATTCCGTGAGCCTGTCCGAGCACAAACGTTGCCAGGCCGTGGTTGTACATGTCGCGCTGAGGGTCCGCGATGTTGAGCAGCCCGGACGGCTTCGCGTTCCGCATCACGTAATCCAGAGCCCGATCGACAACCGCGCCATACTTTCCTCGCCCCGGAAGATGTCCGTCGGCAAGAAACGCGAGCACACCCATGCTGACCAGGCCGAGGTCGTTGGAGTCCCAGTTGCCCTGCGGCCCCTGGTTCTTCGCGAGCCACTCCAGCCCGCGAGACAACGCCAGCTCACTCGTCGGAGTGAATTCCCAGTCCCCTTCAGCCCGCAGCGACTGCGGCACAAAAAGAAGAACGAGGAGCAGCAGACTGATTTGCGTTTTCACATGAATCCCCTGCGAGACTTCCTGAGTCACTGATCAACTATTGAAAAAGTCTGCGTCCTGTCGCGGAGCGGCGCAAGCCTGATGGTACTTGTTTTCGATCTTGAAACACGGAGACACGGAGAGCACAGAGTCGAGGTTCACGGCGGATCTCTGTGTTCTCCGTGCCTCTGTGTTTCAGAAATTCCTGTGAATCCTCGGCGTAAGCCGCCCGGCGCTGGATGGGACACCCTGCTTACGCCGTGCCGCGACTTTATTTCAATGGGCTGCTGAGCAAAGCCTGGCAACTTCGACTGCTCCCGCAAAGCCCTACCCCAGCTGATCAAGCACAGACTTTAATTCATCCGGCTCCAATGAGACGCTGTTCTTTGCGAGTTCGTCCGCCAGATCGTCCGGTGCCTCTTCGTACTCAGCCACACATTGAGGATGAAGATACCCCGCGCCCGATCGGGCAAAGCTGCCCGTGTCGATCTCCCGCTCAACGGCGATCCGAATTTCTCCCTTTGAAATTGTCTCGCCACACACCTGGCAACTGGACCGGCCGGACGGAGCAAATTCGGCGTACGGAAACGTCGTCGGTTTCTGCTTCTTCCGATTCGCGGCAATCGTTTCTTCCAGCTCAGCTCGATCCGGAATGTCCTCTGCAAAGTCGCGCAGCGCTTCGTTGAGGTCGTTGGCCACTTTCTGAGCGGCACATTTCAAGTGAAACCACTGGTAAGTCACGGCGTCCTGAAAGACCGTCTCGTGTCCGAACCGCAGCTCGTCTTTTGCAATCTTCTCGCGACACTTCCGGCAGCTCGCCCGACCGGACTTTGCATGCTCGATGAGATGGGCCATTGAGTTTTCCTCCTTCGATCCCCGGCGTCGTGAATCGCAACCATTCCGGCTTTCGGTTGCCCCTGCCCTTTTCGCCGGAAAGCGTCTCTGCCCACAACCCGATTGTCAGTGACACCACACGGAGTCCACCAATTCCAATCCGCGTGAGGTTGCCCTTTGTTCGGCAAGAAAGACGGCATCCCGGTTAAGAACAAGTTCGTGTCACTGACTCGGCTTGACGTCCACGGCATTTTTTCGAGTGTCTGTTGTTGCGGCTTCGCTCGTCTCAGTCTTGCGGTCTGTCGCCTTCCGTGAGTTCTCCAGTACGACACCCTGCGACCCCGTAATTTTGACGGCTTCGTCCTTGCTGTTATCTGAGAGTGCAACGTTCCCGAAGACGTGAGCGGGAAGTTCAGACTTGTCGACGACGATCGCCGTGCCGAGAAACTGACTGGCGGTGTTATCGGTCGCTCGAACCTGTTTCGCACCAGAGGCGAAAAGAGCGTGGCGCCAGCGATCACTACGGTTGTCAGAAAACGACACAGTGGAACCGCCGTGGCCCCACACAGCGAAATTCGGCGGTCCCGGCCCTCCACGAGGTCCGTTGCCCTCGAACCGGTTTCCGGAAATCGTCGCTGTGCCCTCGACCATCACTCCGGCGACGCCGCCACCGGTGATCGTGTTGTCCATGACGACAGCGGATGACGCTTCACGTATCGCAATCATCGGTGGCATGCCACCGGTCCGCACCAGTTGGTTCCCTGCGATCCAAGCATCTGATCCGTTGCGGACTCCGATCGCGACGGTCTTATTCTCAAGGCATTTATTGTCAACAATCAGTGCTGAGGCCATTTCGCGTACGCCGATTCCTGCGGTCAGGTTGTCCCGGCATTCGTTATCAACGATCAGAGCCCGCGCTCCCGTTTGAGTCCCGATGCCGGCCTCGCCGTTTTTCACACACTGGTTGTTGCGGATCACCGGGAAGGACTGATCCTCGGAACCGATGCCCGCCAGCAGGTTTTCGTAGCAGTCATTACCTTCAATGATCGGCCGGGCCCCGGTGCGAGAGCCGATTCCCGCCATCTGATTCCTGTAGCATTTGTTGTCCCGAATCACAGCGACGGCTTCGGTCTCGGTACCGATGCCGGCCATCACGTTGTCAAAGCACTCGTTGCTGACAATCACCGGTCTTGCCCCAAGCTGAGAGCCGATCCCGGCCATTTTGTTGTCGTGGCAACGATTGTGGCGGATCACCGGCTCCGCTCCCGTTCGGCAGCCGATTCCTGCCATGCCGTTCTCGTAGCACTCGTTATGCTCGATGAGCGGGCGAGCCTGCGTACGGCACCCGATGCCCGCCATGGTGTTTCTGTAGCAACGGTTGCGGCGAATAATCGGCGTCGAGTCCTCTCGCGCTCCGATCCCGGCCATATCGTTGTCGTAGCAGTCATTGTCCTCGATGACCGGTGACGTCGTCGCTTCCGTGCGAACTCCGATCCCGGCGCGACGGTTGTTGTAGCACTTGTTGCCGCGAACGGTCGGGCATGCTCCTTCACTGATGCCGATCCCGGCACGCACGTTTTTGTAGCAGGTGTTGTTAAGAACCAGCGGGCTGGCATTTTCGTGTCCAATACCCGCGTAAAAATTCTCGAAGCAGATGTTTTCCTCGATGATCGCCGTCGAGCCGCGCATAGAGCCGATTCCGCCGCCCATGTTCCGGTAGGTCACGTTTCGGACGATGTGTGGCGAAACATACTTGCCCGGTGCGCCTGTGATTCCGATGCCTGTGTAGCCAATGTGATGCACGATGTTGTTGATCACGGTGCAGCGTGTGATTCCGAGAACGGCGATTCCGGCAGTGCCCGGCGCTCCGATCGGTTCCTTCGCCTGCTCCTCACCCTGCGTGGCGTGATGTCGGTTCCAGCTGTCCTCATCGTACTTGCCGACGCCCGTCACGCTGAAACCGTCAAGCGTCGAGTCCTCGACCATTGTGACGCCCGGAGTTGTTGCGTCTTTGACGTTTCCGTCGATGATCGTCGCCTCAGCACGCTTCAGGCCGAGCTTGCCTGCCGAATCATCACCAGCGCTTCTGACCGTGATGCCCGGTTTCAACTGGATGCGTTCTTTGTAGGTCCCAGCGTCAACCAGAACGACATCGCCCAGGCTGGCTGCGTCGATACCTGCCTGAATCGAGTCGTGGTCCTGGGGCACACGAATCGTGCCGGCAACCGCGTGAGACGTGACCGCAATGAAAACCGCCAGTGCGACTGCCGATTGCTGTCGGTACAGGCTCCGACTTTGTGAGCGGTTGGGCGAAGACATGATCTGGTTTCCTGCATTGTGGAAAAACTGGCGAGTCCGGTCCGGTCGCTGAACGGTGGATCCATCGTTCACAATTCTTCGTTCGACAGCGGGGTTTGGCTCGCGATCATTTTATTCAGGTCATCTTATTCAACAGCCAGGCAAACTTGCGACGCTCGGTGCCATCCAGCCGTTTCGGCATTCCACACATTTCCGATTCGGCAGGACAACGTCGATACCGCTCTGTCGGGAGACAAATCGCGGCGCGGCAGGAGCCTCGAATTCTGGGCACGCGGCGTCAGATCGGGAACTTGTTTCGAACCTATTCCTTGATCTTGTGTCCCCTCCTGCTGGCGAGAGGACCTCACTGGACCGACAGAAGCCCAAGGCTCGTTCGTTCAATCCGCATTCGAGAGGCCGGTTCGTGTCCGGATTTGTCGACGCCGTCGTGAGGCTCACTCGACCAGAAATACCTGACTGACGACCGCTGCGAAAGGACGCGGCTCGATTGTGTTTCCACGACTGTCGACGTGCAGTTGTTGAGGCATCTGGACTCTCCGTTGTACCTGTGTCGGGTTTGGATCAAAATGGCCATCCCACCGGATTTCCTTCCCTCCCGACGCTCGCCGTTTCGGCTTGCTGCCCACTCCGCGACATTCCCATGCAGTATGTTCCTCAACCTGTCGGTTCGGTCAGACTCTGTGTGCTGACATTTGGCGTATGGCTCGCGCTGGGTGTGCCGCTTGCCGCTCAGGACTCAGCTCAGCGGAATCAGGGGCAGGCGATCTATGCGAAAAGCTGTGCCGGGTGCCATGGAGATCAGGGACAGGGCGTCAAAGGGACTCACGAGGACCCGCTGACTGGCGATCGGTCGGTCGTTGAGCTGGCAGATCTGATCGATCGAACGATGCCGGAGGGAGAACCGGACAAATGCACTGGTGAGGAAGCCTCAGCTGTCGCGGCTTTTCTTCACAACGCTTTTTACAGCGAAGCTGCCCGAATTCGGAACGATCCGCCGCGCATCCGGCTGACTCGTCTGACGGGCACGCAGCTCCGGCAGAGTCTCGCGGATCTTTATGGACACTTCGCCGGGTCCGCCTCGTCGACGACCGAACGCGGTCTGAAAGGCGAGTACTTCACCGGTTCCCGCCCGAACAACGACAAACGGAAAATCGAGCGTGTCGACTCGACGATCGACTTCGACTGGAAGCAGGACGGACCCGGCGAAGGCGTCGATGCGAAAGACTTTTCGATTCGCTGGCGCGGCGGACTGAAGGTGCTGGAATCGGGCCGCTATGAAATTGTTGTCCGATCCAGCTGTGCATTCCTCTGCGGGCTCGGGCGCAACGAACGGGAATTCATCAACAATCGCGTGCAATCAGGCGACAGGACTGAGTTTCGAAAATCGGTCACATTGACCGCCGGTCGCGTCTACCCGATTCAGATCGAGCTTTACCAGCGAAAGCGAAAGACCGAGCAGCCGCCTGCGACGATTTCGCTCAGTTGGGTGCCGCCACACAGCACCGAAGTCCTCATTCCGGAACGGAGCCTCGTCCCCGTTTACGTGCCGCCAGCGTTTTCTTTGCAGACAAAGCTTCCGCCGGACGACCGCAGTTACGGCTTCGAAAGAGGACTGGCCATCGATCGGCAGTGGGACGAATCGACGACAGCGAGTGCCGCTGAGTTTGCTCAGATGGCCGTCGATGAACTCTGGCCGATCTATCGGCAGCGTCACAAAAATGACTCGGACGAAAATCGAGCCAGGCTTCGAGGCTTCCTCACCGAACTGGTTGAAACGGCCTTTCGCGGTCCGCTGGATGAGTCCTCGCGGCAATTCTATATCGACGCGCAAATGGCACAGGCAGAAGGCGATGCCGAAGCGACAAAACGCTGCCTGCTGGTGACTTTGAAGTCGCCACGATTTCTTTACCCGGCTCTCGATCAGGACCGGTCCACGTCGCAACGGGCCGCCAATCGACTGGCGCTGACGCTGTTTGACTCGCTGCCGTCTGATGAGTGGCTGATCCGACTCGCTCGGGAAGACAAGCTGCAGACGGCCGATCAGATTCGTCAGGCCGCTCAAAGGATGCTGGATGATGACCGGGCGCACGGGAAGATTCGGGAGTTCATGTCTGAGTGGCTCAACCTCAATCATTTCACGGACCTCGTAAAGAGCGGCGAGAAGTTTCCTGGATTCACACCGGAGATTGTGGCCGACCTGAAAGCGTCTCTCGACGCGTCGATTGACGAAATTGTCCGGAGTGATTCGAGCGATTTCCGTCAGCTGTTTCTGTCGACTCGCCTCTACACGACGCCTCGATTGCAGCAGTACTACGGAGCCGAGTGGAAGCCCGCAGACTCGTCCAGCGGACTCTCTCAAAGCGGGACCGATTTGAAAAACAGCGCTGGACTGCTGTCGCATCCGTACCTGATGAGCGGACTGGCCTATCAGGATTCAACCTCGCCAATTCATCGAGGGGTCTTTCTGATTCGCAACGTACTTGGCCGAACGCTGAATCCGCCGAAGGAAGCGTTCACACCGCTCAGTCCGGATCTGCATCCAGATCTGACGACTCGGCAGCGAATCGAAAAACAGACCAGCCCGAACAGTTGTCAGACCTGTCATCTGAAAATCAACGGGCTGGGATTCGCTCTGGAGAACTTCGACGCCGATGGTCGATTTCGAGAGAAGGAAAGCGACCGGACGATCGATGCCACCGGTCATTACGTGACTCGCGAGGGACAGCCGAAGTCGTTCCGAGGGGCATCTGAGCTGGCTGGGTTTCTCGCCAGTAGTCATGATGTGCATCGAGCTTTCGTGAATCGCGCATTTCAACATTTCGTCAAACAACCGGTGGCCGCCTACGGCCTCGATCAGCTTGATGAGCTCACCGGGAATTTTCAGAGAGACGGTTTCCATATTCGCAGGCTGCTGGTGGAAATCGCCACAATCGCCGCGACACAAACAGAGTCCTCGCCGACAAAAGGCCAGAAAAATGACTGAGTACGCATCACGACGTGAATTTCTGCGTCAGGCTGGCTTGAGTGCCGCCGGGATCAACCTGGCTCTGGGGCTGCCGAGCCTGACTCGGGCGGCGGATTCCGGGGCGTCCCGCAAGCAGCGACTTGTGTTCGTCTTCAGCCCGAACGGTGTCATCCCCGATCACTTCTGGCCGGACGCGCAGAGCGAGCAGTTTGAACTCACCCGCATCCTGAAGCCGCTTGAGAAATTCAAAGATCAGACGCTGACGCTGCACGGCGTGTGCAACAAGATTCGCGGCGACGGTCACATGCGAGGGATCGGCTGTCTGCTCACGGGAATCGAGCTTTATCCTGGTGACATCCAGGGCGGCTCGGACACGCCGGCGGGCTGGTCGAAGGGCATCTCAGTCGATCAGTATCTCAAGGATCAACTGCAGGCCGACCCGCGTACGCAGACTCGGTTCGGCTCACTGGAATTCGGAGCGATGGTGCCGGACCGGGCAGATACCTGGACTCGCATGTCGTACTCGGGACCGAACCAGCCGGTCGCTCCGATCGACGATCCGTATCAGATGTTCGACAAACTCTACGGCCAGGCCAGGAACCGGAAAGTCCTCGCCAGCGTGCTGGATGGACTCAAAGAAGATTTCAGTCGGCTCGAAAAGATGATCGGCAGTGAGGATCGACGCATCCTGCAGGAACATCTCGCCCTGATTCGTGACGTCGAAAAAGAATTGAAGTCTGATTCAGCTCTCAGTGCGAAACAGTCAGGCGTCGGGCACCCGATTCCGGTGCTGACGCCGAATGTCGAAGACCAGAACGACAACATGCCCGAGGTCTGCCGGATGCAGCTTGAGTTGATGGTCAACAGCTTTGTCGCTGACTTCACGCGCATCGCGTCATTTCAGATTACGAACAGTGTGGGGCAACCTCGCATGAAGTGGCTGGGAATTGACGAGGGCCACCACTCGCTGTCACACGAACCGGACAGCAACAAAGACGCCTACGAAAAGCTCATCAAGATCAACACTTGGTACTGCGAGCAGGTGGCTCATCTGGCAAATCGACTGGCCGAGACTCCTGAACCGGGCGGCGACGGCTCTCTCCTCGACAATACGACGATCGTGTGGACGAACGAGCTTGGCAAAGGAAACTCTCACACCCGAAACAATATCCCGTTCGTGATGGTTGGCGGCGGTCTCGGGTGGCGCACCGGGCGAGCACTCGACTTTAAGAACGTGGCGCACAACCGCCTGTTGATGAGCTTCTGCGAATCGATGGGGCATCCGGTCGAGTCATTCGGGAACCCGGATCATTCGCGTGGCGGCACGCTGCCGGAACTCGTCTGACGGACACGGGGAGAATCCCGGCTCAAGCGGCAGGCTCTTTGCTGAGCGAGGTGTGATCATGGATGATCCGCCGTCACGACCCGTACTGACTGTGGAGCGAACGCCAATGAACACAGTCGAAGCCACTCGAACCAGCCTGCTTGTCCGGATTCGTGATTTCCGGGATGAGCTGGCCTGGGGGGAATTTGCAAAACTTTACACTCCGCTGATTTACCGGTTCGCTCGGAGCAGCGGCCTGCAGGATGCGGACGCGTCACTCGTCACGCAGGATGTGCTCGTCACAGTGGCGAGGACGATTCACCGATTCGAATACAACCGACAGAACGGGTCGTTTCGCGGCTGGTTAAAGGTCGTGACGCGGTCGAGGCTGAGTGACTTTCTGCAGGCGCAGGGACGTCACGTTCCGGGGAGCGGCGACACGGGAATGCTGGCCGTGATCGGCGAGCAGCCGGATCCGAGCCAGCCGGACCTCTGGGAACGCGAGTAACGGCGCAGCCTGTTCGAGTGGGCTGTCGACCGAATTCGAAGCGACTTCGAGGACTCCACCTGGCAGGCCTTCTGGCAGACATCGGTCGACGGTCGCGATGCCGCATCCGTTGCCGAAGAAACCGGGCTGTCCGTCGGAGCCGTCTACATCGCCCGCAGTCGAGTGCTCGCGCGGTTGAGGAACGAAATTGAAACGGTCGATCAGTGACGAAACGAAACGTGGCAGTCTGAATTTTCTAACCCGAAGAGGTTGTGGAAAATCGGAACTTGAACCAGATGCGAACAGTCATGGTTGCTCAGTCCTTTTGTCCCGAGCCGGATTTGATTCGTGATCTGCTTTGCGGCGATCTGCCCGAGTGCGAGCAGGACGAAATGGGCTCGCACCTGGAAGTCTGCTCAAAATGTCGACAGCATTTTGAGGCCGAAGCGTCCGGGCCGGAATTCTTCGGCGACGCGGTACGGCTCAAGACTGACAGCGGATGGGAAAACGAAACAGCGTCGCTGGAGCGGCTTATGAGAGACATCCCGCAGCAGCTCAGCAGTGTCGCCGATGCGGCGTCGATCGAGTCCTGGTCGACTGAGGCCGTTGCCGATTTTCTTGAGCCCTCGGACGAACCTGGTCATCTCGGACGGCTGGGCTCTTACGAAATTGTCGAGGTCATCGGTCGAGGCGGAATGGGGATCGTTCGAGCCGATCGGCCTGGCGATTCCGAAATGGTCGAAATGGGAGGGCCGGGTGAAGAGAAAACTCGTCAACCGTCACTTGACGGCGTCGTGTTCATCCTGCCTCAAAACATACGCCGTTTTCACAGCGGACAACACACACACACGGTCCCGGCGGTGAGCACACATTCGAAGCCGTCCCGTCTCAGTTGTGGGGGC
>ERZ891418.486-NODE-486-length-13730-cov-11.663693_pt1 | contig 13730 bp, 14 predicted proteins | sample MGYA00521236_ERZ891418 | MGnify/ENA primary metagenome ERZ891418 (study PRJEB32303, sample SAMEA104408696) | aquatic metagenome | biome: Brackish water; feature: Chemocline; material: water | place: Baltic Sea | collected 2014-10-18T10:34:00 | depth 100 m ... | reverse complement strand
ATGAATACATCTACTGCGTTACCTGTGATGGCTGTTGTGTTGTTGTAAGCTGCTAGTGTCTCATCGTCACCTAGAGCAACATCATTCAGTATCTCAGATGTCATGCGTAGTTCAACGGTAGCACCAATAGCATGAGCGCCTGATGTAGCATCACAAGTAAATGTAGTACCACTGATAGCTGTTACTTTAACAACTTCAGAAGTTAGAGATACATAAGTCCAATCACTAGCGCCTAGTGTTGGGAATGTAGATGCTGATGCTACTGTGAAACTCGTAGCACCTGCCGAAATACCGGCGGACAGTGTAGTGACCGCATTGTTACTAAACTTAACAGACATAGCTGTCCTCCGTATTTATAGTTCTATTAAGATACTGTGATAGTCCAAGTAATCGTCATAGAGTCAGCTACACCTTTGTTCACAACAGCAAACTTAGTACGTGCAAACATGTCACCACCTGTTGAAGCGTTAAAGATACCTGCTTCAGTAATAGCTTCAGTACCGTCAGCAGCTGCCCAAGTACATTCATACTTAATAGTGTTGTCAGTAACAACACCACCTGCTGTAGTAAGTAGGTTTCTGTCTACTTCTGTTACTAGCGTAGTGTTAGCTGCATTTACAATTGTGGCACCTGAATTCGGTGTAGTATCTTTACCGATAGCCATATGCGTCATCTGAGACTTAAGCGTGTGTGTAGGAGATGTGCCTGTGTCCTTAAGACGGTTAGCAACCCACTTCTTACCTACTAAGACTACTAAGTTCTCAGTCTTATGTACTACTTCGTTATTTACTGCAATTGTTAAAGCACCTGTTAGTGCAAAGTTATCATTAATCATTTTCTTACTCCTAGTTAAATGGCATTGTGTTTAAGTTTCTCGTTCCTAGTTGATTACTACGTATGAGATTAACCTCAACTAGGTCGCTTAAACTCATTATATTACTTTTGTCTCCAATATAGTTTTTGTTCACCAGCGCAGCATCATCTAATGTGAATGCGTCAGTAACATGTTTCGCTAATTGTAAACCATAAACGTCATTAAATGTAAAGCTTTCACCTAGTGTTTTGCTAGACAGGAGCCCTGTTACTTCATTTAGTGTGACATCTTCTGTTTCGTTTTTGTTGAATGCTGTATCAAGGGTTTCGCTAAAAGCAACAGAGTCGCTTATAGTTCTCTTGTATGTGGTAACTAACGACACCAACTCTGATAACCCAATTAGGTTGCCCTTGTTACCAAAATAGTTCTTGTTGACTAGCGCTGCGTCATCTAAAACAAAGGAGTCACTTAGTACTTTACTTAGTACCCTTTCATATGAGTCCCCGAACGAAATGCTGTCTGAAGGGTTAATCCCGCTACTAACATAGCTGTCATCCGACATACCGAATGAATCGGTCTTAGGCTTGCTTACTAATATCGCATTTGTGTCATCGACTACAGTGGAGTCGGTTAGTGCCTTACTTTGGTTAACTGCTGTTACTTCGGTAAAGCCTACACCATCACTGCTGCCTATCCCTGTGGTAATTAGTACAGGGTTCTCTTGGGCGTTAAACGATTGTGCATTTAAGGTGCTAGCATTTAGAGGGTTTGGTTTTTCATCGTAGACACTAAACATGTCACTAACTTTCTTTTGCAGGCCTAACGCCGGTACATCAGTAAAGGTTAGTGTTTCTGAAAAGGCGCGCTTGTACTGCAGTACTCTGCTTAATACATCTGTAAACGCTACGAGGTTTCCTTTGTTACCTGAGTAATCCTTGTTTACCTGTGTAGCATCGTCTAGAACAAAAGCATCTGTAACGTGCTTAGTAATTGCGGTTAAGTACATATCAGATAAGCTAAAGTCATCTGCTTTCGGTAAGTATGTTCCTACAGAGGGGATGTCACTAAAGCTAAAGATATCTGTAGTAGCTTTGCTAGATGCTTTAGCTTGTGAATCAGCGAACACAAAGTCGTCATCTGATATTTTAGATATATCTAAGTACGAGGTATCCCCTGGCGTTACATTGTCAGTAAAGTTACGCTTGAACGTAGTAACCACTGAAACCACATCAGATACAGTGTAGTCGTCTGTTAGGTTCTTATTATGCGTTAGACCTATGATATCTGTGAAAGCAAAGATATTACCTTTGTTTCCATAGAAGTCTTTGTCTATAGCGGCCATATCATCTAGGGTAAAGGCGTCAGTGAAGTGCCTCTTGTACGCTACAACCCTTGCGAAGGTATCAGCAAAAGTAAAGCTATCTTCTTTTAGTGCATTGAAGTCATACGCACTAACATCTACTAAAGGTATGCTCTCCGTTAAATTCTTTTCTACAAGGTTAAAGCGTACGTCAGATAAAGGAACTTCATCCTTAACCATTCTGTTATTAGAGTCTGGGTCTGTCCATATACCCGTAGCCTGTGATAGCTCGTAAGTTACAGACGTTGTTGTTCTAGCAGAGCTAACACTAGCTTGCAGTAGTTCAATTGATATTGTAGCGCGTAAGGCCACTTTAGAAGTCCGCTCTTACCTTGAACTTGAGCTTATCGAATATGGTTAGCTTCTTACCTGAGGTGTCTTCTAGTTCGATTTCGCCTTCGTAAGTACCAGCATCAACATCTAAAGTTGTAGGGTTCCACTGCATGAAGCATAGACCACTAGTGTACGGAGCTGTCTTACCGCATGTCATAGTGTCTAGTATAGTGTCACCGCCAAGGGCTCTAAAGTACACTCTAACTGTTTGGGCAGTTAAGTCAATTGGAGCCCACGTAGTGGCGTCGTCTTCATCAAGCGTTTTACCTGCAGCTGCAGTGTTTGAATCACGTAGTGTGAAATTTAATTCTGGTTTATCATCCCCCGATACGAGGTTGATTGTGTCGTAATACGCCATTTAGGCCTCCAATATTTAACCGACTTAGTCGGGTTGTTCTCAGCATTTGGTATGCAAGTAAAGTTAAGGTAACTTTACCCTAACAGGTGCTCCGTGTCAACTAAAAGTTAACTGAAGCTACGCGCATATTTACGCGTCTAGTGTCTCTTCCTTTAGCAGCGCACATTGCACGCTCAAATTCAATCTTACTTCTCATAGAAACTTCAGGGTTGCTCCACTCTTTACTAGGTATCTCAGCGATTCTAGCAATAGCTCCGGCGGCTATAGACCTGCCGTGCGACTCGAATATAAAGTCCTCTATCCCCTTAGCAGTTAAGCTAGGTTTAACTACTAGCACGCCCGTGAACGTGTGTTTAGTAATAGGGGTAGGGTACATACGTATACTAGCATCTGCGAACACACTGAAGTGCGTAGGCGTGCCTGTTACAGCAGAACCATTAACTAAAGTAGCAGGGATGAAATGACGTTCAGATACGTGAGTTAGTGGAACACCGTCTAACGTTAGAACCATAATGTTTTCTAATACAGCCCTGTTAGGTACATCTAACTCGTAGTCAGACGTGTTTGCACTAGTGTAACTAGGCTCTAGGTTGTAGCGCCATATTTCACTCTTAGCGCAAAACTCTGCAGCTGCTTCCTGTAGATGTGTCTTTATAACAACTTCCGGGCACCCTGTAACGTACGGTTGTACGTAAGGGTACAACTTATCCCATATCACTGCCATATTTAGCCCTCTTGTGGTGAAGAGCTAACGTCGCTCTGCGTTTTAACGCCGATACCTGACATAAACGCCTGGTTATGCGACACTGCTCTCTGAGTGTTCGCTGCATACTCAGCGTCCTTAGAAAAGGCTCGGTACAGTACCCAGTCGATAATAGAACTCAAGTACGTATCGTCTAAGTTAATAACTACCGTACTAGGGGTTACTGCTCCTGGGTCTAATTGCGCCTCGGTAAGCGCGTGCGCTCCCGGAGCGTCGGCGTACACAATCTCTACTTGAGCTGCTGTAGTAGCTGGTGGGTAAACAAAGAACTCTTTAGGTTGTCTTGCGTCAAACGTGTAGTTCTGGATGTTAACCGTGTTGGTTTCCCCGTGCCACGAAGGGCGCTGGTCGTCTAAGACGCTTCTACTAATAAGTCGTACTACCTTCTTACTAGAAGAAGTAGCTAAGTTGCGAACTACGTCTAGTAGACGTAGCCCTGTTGGAAAACTTGCGGCTAAAGTTTGACGTGTCCCAGCTACGCATGTAAGTGTAGCGGTCTTCGAGTTAGCATCAGGGCGCATTAGAACGATTTGCAAATAGGATTCATTAATCCAGTTCTGCAGTTCTAAGCGCGGCCACCGAACGTTACTATCTTGAATAACATCTTCGACGCGTTTAATAACATCAATAACTTTAATTGTTGCCACAGGCTTCTCCGTAAAATTGCTTTAAAAAGAAGGGGGAAAACCCCCCTCCCAGTAGGACTACATTATATTAAGGTGTGCCTACAAGCGCAGTTACAAGAGCTTCATTCTTAACAACCTTGCGGCCATAAACAGATAGACCACGAACGATATCGCCGAAGTCTGTCTGGTTACGTAAAGGCTCAGTCTTAGTGATTTGCGAAGCAAAGGCACATGATGACTTAGTACCAGCAACCATCATACGACGTAGCTTAGTACCTGCTACTGTAGCACCCGTAGATGTAGCAGACAAGCCTGGAACCAATGCTTTACCTGCAGCACCGTGAGGTAGCAAGTTAGACACATATACAGTTAAGCGGTCTAGCATACCAATCTTACCAGTACGAATAGTACTAGACTGGTCACCTGTGAAATAAGCTTGAGCAATGGTAGATTGCATCAAGATATTACGGTCTTTAGGTGAGATAATTAACCAACGACCTTCTTCAGGAACGTTCTGCTCATCTAAAGCAGCTGACATAGCTAAGATAGTGTTCAAAACAGTCTGTGCTGTAGCGTCGTTTACTGGAACAGCATCAGTACCTAGGTTATAACTACCTGAAATTGCACCAGCAGTTGCGCCCTTATTGGCAGCAGCAGCACCTTCAGTAGAGAACCAGTTGAAGAAAGCTTCATTTTCGATAGAAATCTTCAATTGCTTAGCAGCGTCATCAGTAAATGTGTTCATTAACTCTATGTCAGCTTGGTGCGCTAATACGTCGTTAATTTGAACAGAGAAGTATTTACCTTTGTTAATCTGCATATCAGTGTAGATTGGTGCAGGTACTTCGCTTGTTAGTACTGAACCAGCGCCAGCGTAGTCGTTAATAGTAATCGACGGTGCTGTACGGATACGGATAGTATCACCTTGGTTTTTAATTTCGCCTTCCCAGTCAGTGTTAGACACTTCTGAAAGCATTGTGTTTGCATAAAATTTAGCATTCAGCTTATTAGACCACAATTGTGGGATAAAACCGCCTGAATACGTTGGGCTAGTAGTGAAACTACTAGCAGTTGGAAAAACAGCCATTTCTTACTCCTTATAAAAGTTTAACATCATTGTAGGTTAACGGCCGTTGAGTACAATCGTGACTAGCTTTTAACTCGTCCTTCCATGTACGCAGCTGTTAACTCTGCTTCAAGTTTTGCCGCCTCGCTATACTTACCACTAGTGTTTAGAGTTCGGGTCTTGGCCCAAGCATTATCCATCTGTTTAGATGAGTAAATCTTAGAACCTGCCGCGCTCTTAGTATCACTAGTGTTCGCTGAACGGTTTGGCGTTACCTGCTTCTCGAGTTCTGTCTGGCGAGCGCTCTTGCCTTGTTCCTTAGGTGCAATGCTTGCGTTGAACAAACTCACGTAGTGAGCTACTGTTTCTGCATCGCCTCTGTTGAACGCGGCTTGAGCTTGATCGCGTCGTGGTCCCCTAGACATAGGGTCATTTTCATTTAACCACGACACCCAACGTTCGTCATTGTCAAGTTGGTCGAACCCTGGAACTAAAATATTTAGCTTATGGGTAAAACCTACCTCTCCAATTTGGTTACCGGTACTTGAGACCTGCTCGCGCAACTCTGCAATTACTTTCGCCTGTGCTTCGAAGCGCCCCTCATAATCCTGGGACACTTCTTGGGCAACTCTGCGTTGGAAATCAATCAAATCATCTCCGTACTCTTCTCGATCGGCCTCGGTTACGTAACTGACTTTCTCTTTAGGTGTTTCAGCTTTGACTTTAGCCGCTTCGTCCATATCCTTACGGATACTTCCTAACTGGTCTATAAGGTCTCTAACCTGCTGATGCAGTCTAGGTACCTCAGCATCGTACTTACCTCGTAGGGTACTGTACTTCTGCTTAAAATCGTCTGTAACATCTTTAGTGTCATCAGCCGGCTTTGCTTCTTCGCCTGCTTCCACTGCTGCTGGTTGTTCGTTATTTAATTCGTCCTTGGTATCCTCAACTACTTTTAGCTTCGACTCGTCGGTCTTTTCTAATCCTTCATTTTGGGCTAGTACTTTCTCTAACTCTTCAACTTCAGCAATCTGTGCTTGCACTTGTTTTGGCAATGCCATTTTCTTTCTCCTTAAAGCACCAACTCTGTTTCGCAGCGTCCTATTGGTATGCTGCTCCCGTTATGGTGTGCTTAACAAACGCGATAGTTTCCTATCGCTCCTCAATCACCTTAGACGATTCATTTATCGCCTTGAGTAAATCTTCAAAAGCTTCTGCTCGTCCTTGCAAACGGTGGAGTTTTCCCGTTTCGTTTGCATACACCAGCTTCTGCTTAGCTCCTTCGAGTTCATCCGTCAGGAGTGTTAATAATGCCTCGTTTCCTGGCTCTTTCAGCTCTTTTAGGGCCTTTAGCGTTTGTGTTCCTAGCGTATTAACGTAAATCATTTAACTACATAATACCAAATAAAAAGGGTCTGTGGTACTTAATTTCACTTACCATTAGGTTTAGGGCTGAAATTGTTGTCTTGTCGACCACCCATTTCAGTACCATCTTCCTGTAAATTAGCAGGCGCTTGTCCTTGTGCCTGTTGCATCTGCTGCTGTTGCATTTGCATCATCATCTGCTCCTGCTGTTGCTGCGCGGCGATGTCTTGCTGTTTCTGGACCTCTTCACGAGTCGGCACAAGCCTGTCAATATTGGTGTTGAGGTTTCCAGCAAGGTCGCGTAATAGTTCAGCCGTTCCTGGCAAGCCAACAATCTGCTGTGCCACAGGGCTTTCCAATACCAGACGTAAGAACTCAGTCTTACGTGTAGCTTCAGCTTCCTTGACGACCAGCGAGGTCGCTCCTCTTGCAATAATTTGAACATCACCAATTAACTCCGGGTCTTGTGAGTAGCGTAAGTTTCTCTGGTACTGACGTTCAAGCATCGGGTTAAGCACATCGTGGTCGATGTTACTTATAACCTGCTTAATACTCTTACCAGCGTTTGAAATCAACATCGACAAGCCGGACGACGTACGTCCTGCACCTGGGACGTGTTGTCCTGTCATGTATTTCGGAATACCTGTAATCTCGTCAGCTATACCCATGAACCTATCGAACACAGCCATAAGCTCTTGAGCATTAGACTGTGGTTGGAAAAAGTTAATAGGCTGCGAAGCGTCACCATATTCTGACTGCTGGAACTGCCAAATCTTCCAAGGAAACATCTGCGTAATGTCCTCGCCTGCAGGTAGTCGACTTACGTTAACTCCTACTTGAGGACCAGAAGAAATACCCATGTTGTTAGCTAAGGCACGGGCAGCTGCGTTACACATGTTCTGCGCGTCCATACATAAATCTGAAACACCGTTGCCGTCAAGTCGGCCTGGGACCTTCTCGAACGACGAGACGTAATATGGTTTACGCCCGATAGGGTCGTAGTTAAGTACGGCTTTAATAACTATGTTATCGACCATCCATACTTCACATGGGTAAGACAGCTGAGCATCGTCGATGTCCTTCTCGTCTAAACCCCATTCTAATAAAAGTTTACCTGGGATAGAGTCCCACAGTTGAACTGCTGCAATAAGGTCCGAGTTAGCCTCGTCGAAGTCTTTACCTTCTAGTGCCTCAAACTCAGAGTCCTCGCGGTCTAACCAGTCGAATCCACCAATACCGAAGTCCGACAGCAACGCTCGTACTGACGCCTCGTCGTATCCCTCGACGCCTATCATGGCCTCGACGTCTTCTCTAGTTAAGTGGTGAACCTCAATGACAGGCATGTTCTGGATGTCGTCACCCCACGGGGCCCAGTATAATTTGTAAGGGTCTACTCTTTCCCACTCGTCTCTAACGATTTCTTTAGTAACAAGCTCTGCGCCATCCCACTTCAGTGTTTTACGCTTGCGGGGGACTGGACCTTTCAATACCGCATACGGATACGTAGCGATATCGTTAGTAAATTCAAATAATGCTTTAACGAAGCCGCCCTCTAGGAGCTGGTCTTCCATTTTCTTTTCCATACGGTCCACGCGTTTGTCCGCTTCGAACTTCATCTCACGCATGGCTACGTCTTTCATGTCTGCTGCTAATTTCTTAAGGCCCATCTCATCGATAGCCTCACCACCCAACTCATAGTACTGCTGCAAATTCTGCTGCATGATACCTTGAAGGCGGTCAATTAATTCTGGTGGAACTTCAGGAACAGGAGTAGCTTCAATAGACCATGGCTTATCGGAACCAGTACCTAGTAGCGTGTCACGCAACCAAGCGGTTGCTGTACGACACTTCGTACTGACGATACCCATAAATAGTTCTGAACCACCTTGGGCTTGAATCTCTGCAAGTTTAGTTGGAGAGTACTCCATGTTTCTAGCTCTAGCGGTTTCAATCAAGCGAGGCTCAATATCTTTCTGCTTGTGGTCACGCATCGTAGTCCAGCGTTTACGCGTATGCGCAGCTAAACCTACTAGCAGTTCACTCTGTTGTTTCTCTTCTGACTCGCGTTTAGCTCTAGCTTCCAAATCGGAAGAACTAGCAACGGGGATTAAAGCAGGACCTAAAGACATAAATTCCTCATATTAACATGAATATGCTAATATGCTACCAGCAGAACGCGTCGTTGTCAACATTTTATGTCCAACCAAAAGCAGAAACTTTCTTAACTTCTCGTCGAGCCCCTTGCCCAGCTACAGTACCGAACACTTCACCACCATCAGCGTGTAAGCAGAGGTACTGGAACGCATCCGCGACATCAGACCAAGGGTGTGATTTTTCTGGTTTCTCATCTTTTACACCGTTCGTGTTGATTTTATAACGATATTTTCCAGCTAAACCTTGAACCAACGAGTTCGCTGCCTCATGGTCTATCATTAGGCCGTACTTACCATCAACTATTCGGGTCATGTACTTTTCTACTGCTGCTAAACGCGCAGCCACAGAGTTCGTTTTCGCGGCTTTTATCGAGAAACCCTCAGCACGATATATGTCGGCTACTGTTCTCTCGTCTGTCTGTGCCCTTTGGAACGCAGCGGGGTCAATTACCACCAGCGATGTCCTTCCAGGAAACTTGTTAGCTAACAACGGCTTCAGTTTCTCACGTACGAACCTTAGCGCGCCCATGTCTTCTGAGATTATCGAGTCATAAATAACCAAACGACCATCGTATATCACTTGTCCTATCACCGCTGCTGGTGTTAGACCCGCGTCGATTCCTATTAGTATAGGCGAGTCACTTACCATCGGTATCAGTGGCGTTTTAGATGTATGGTGTTGTCTATCGAACGACCTAAACACTGGCTGCCCACTCAGTGACTTACCAAACTCAGCATGTATGTACACGGCTTTCCAGTCTTCCGTTTTACCGTGCGCAAGGTTATCGTAGTAGTCATCAGGTAGGAACTGTGTCCAGTCCGCTTCTGGTGCTAAACCAGATGGCTGAATAGTTACGTGCACGTTTTCTGGGGGCTCCGACAACAGCCCTTCCCAAAAGGTATCTTGGTCCGGTGGGTTAGTCATACCCCACAGGTGGGCGTTCGGTTTGCCTTCGTCCGTTTGACAACCTACTCCGTTCATCATTTTGTCCGGGTAACGACCTAGTCGTCCTTGGGCCGCGTTGTAGATGTCTGGATGTATCTCTCTAAACTCATCGAAGATAAAGAACGAGGCCTGCAACGACAGTAGTCTTCGTACGTCGTTAGCGTCGTCTAGACCACGGAACAGGACTTCACATTCTATGTCCCCTACTTTGATAACGAACTTATATTCCGTCTTCAAAAAGCTACCCATGATGCCGTCAGGTATCCACTTCATAAAGTCAGGTATCGACGTATCTCGTAACTGCTCTCGCGTGTTACGTACCCATATCGCTCGTGAGCGGCGGACGCCGTCTTTACATGGGGCCATCTGTGCAGCGTGGTGTAATATTTTCATAACACCGGCTGTAGTCTTAGTTGAACCAACGGGACCAACAGCTAGTGATATAAATTTGGTGGAGTAGAAAAAGTCGTCGAGTGACTTAATCACTTCGAAATTTATTTCATGTGCGGGTGTCTGGGGAGTTGTGCCCATATTAAAAGGTTTCCCCTTCGATAGTTAATGCGTCTTCTTTGTCCTTGGCGCGAGTTATATTAATCACGACCTGAGGTCCGCCGTTACCAACTACGGCATTGCCATCAGGCTCAAGCTTACCCATCTTGTTCAACATCTTCTGGAACTCCAAACGAGTGGCAGGGTTGATTGTGGGGTTCTGCATGTGGCGGAAGAGGTTATCCAAGTTAACTGCACCCATAAGACGGGCTAATGTTTCCATCTTGGTAGGGTCGTCCTCAATCATCTGCAGTTGCCCGCGGGATAAGATGGAGGTATGTTCGAACGCCGGGTCTGTAAGTTTATCTACTTGATTGCTCATAATATCCAAGTGTACCTGTATAGACAGGTGTTTGTCAATAATATCGTTATTTTAGCAGGCTGGAATTTTTTTGGGGGGCTATTTATGGGGCGGGGTGTTTCTATGAAGTGGCTCTTTTTGAGCGATGTCTAAAAATTAGGGGGTTGCTATATGGAGTACATAAGGATGGGTGGGCACCCCCACCCCTCTGCGTTCCCTACCCCCTATATGGACGCATTACCGTTAGTGTAAGAAGCGTTATACCTTATCTCCAAATCCCTTAGTGGGGGCCGAGATTTAAGCTACCGCCCTTTCAGTAAGTGCAACGACGACGGATTGCACTATAAAGATCTTCCTAGAACCTCGCCTTAGGTTTTCGTATTTAGGCGATATACTAACAAAGTATATCCACTTGATAAGAGTGAGCAGTATTCAGCAACAAGGGATAATTGTAAACTTTATGAGAGCTAAATAAATAGCAACGGGCAATGCGGTGAATAACTAAATTTATAACCAAGGGTAACAGCTCCCCGTATCCACCAAGAATGCTTTAATACGCTGAGGGTGGACAGCTACCGAATAGTAAAAATAGGTAGCCTTGAATGGAGATTGAGTAGGTCTACGTCTACAATATCTTCATAGAGAATAACATCACTAAAAGTTAAGCGTGAAAGTCGCAACGCCGTGCCGTGTTATGTCTTTAGAGAAGTCATGTCATATTAAGTTATGGCATGACTTCAATAAGTGTATAAGTCTTTGTATGCTTATTGAAGTCATGATAGATTTCACTTTTATAATCACAGGAGTAATATATGTTAGACACTAAAGCAATCAATAAGAAAATCGGTAGCATTAAAAAATCCACAACTACAGTCCGTGCGAACGTGCAAGAAGTATTGTGCAACGTAGCAGGGCATGCTTACGAACATGGTGATATAACGGCTTTCGACCGCCTTTTAGCGGTATCAACGGGTCTTAGTAAGAGCCGTATCGTTCGCTGGGTGCATGAGTACGGGTTCGCTCGTTATAACGAAAAGACAGGCACGTTTAAAACCAACAAAAAGATGTTGAAAGAAACTATGTTTGGCAATGGTGCGAACACTGACGGCTCAGGTAATGAAGTGGTTAAGTACTTAGTAGATGAGTCTGCCAATTGGTATGAAATGACGGCGGGTGAAGCTTCAGCTGACAAACCTCTTGACATCACTCAGAGTCTAGTTGCACTTCGCAAGCGTATCGACAAAGCTACTGAGAAAGGTCAAGAGATTTTATCAGAGGACTTTCATGTAGCAATGCGACTACTTGAAGCTAAGGTTGAGGGTCTAACTGCAGTTGAGATTAAAGTAGCTTAATCCAAAGAATAACTAAGTGGGCGAGAGGTTGCCCACTTAAAACCATAGCGTATTCACCCGAGTATGCTATGGTTTTATCCAATAAACCTATTAAGACGCTCTTTTGCGTGTCTTATTGCGTGTCTTAATACAAAACGCTTTCGTAGCGGGGAAAAATAAGCCTATTAAGACAATAAGACAATAAGACATAATATAATAGAGAGATAAAAGTTTAAAAAGTTAGAGAATAAAAAGTTCAAAAAGACAACCACCATAGATTACTCCCGAGGGAACTTTCCGTCTCTCTCAGAAACCGTGTCTTATTGTCTTATTCGAGGAATATCAAGGACTTACGCGTGTCTTATTGTCTTAATACAATGTCTTATTGCAATCTTTGGATTAATACAATTTCTGCTGATACGCTCTCATTAACATGACAGGTACTGTCATGTTAACCTCTGTTTTCCACCTTGTCAACCCCTTTTCCATAATAAATAGGAGTAACCCAAATGTTCAAAAAGATAATCACCGATATAACAATCGGCACACTCATATCTATACCGTTTGCTTGGATAGTTCTAAACTTCGCAAGTGGTTGTGGCGACTACTATCTGAATAAGGACTTATCAGTTTATCAATCGGGTGAGTGTATCGCCATGCCGTGGGTATCAGAAACTTTAACAATAGGAGAATACAATGCCGAAGATTAACAACGACCAAATGAGTGAGTTCACGACTCATCAGCGAACCTTTGAAACCAACAACGGCCACGCGTTTGCCAACAGAAATAACCGCAACCAAATGTATGTGGTGTATTCGTACGGGGAACACTTCCCGATGTATGTTTACGACAGCGACATGGAGCATTGGTTTGGTAACTCATCAAAGTATTCGCCCACTACATCAAAGCACCAAACAGCATCACGACCCGATGCACCAACTGACCGCCCTATCGCTTGGTTACCAACAGATGAGTTGGTAGACCTTGTAGCACTTGGCGGTTACGCACCATACTGTGCTGAGCGGTGTGTACACTAGAAGAAACCAAATTTAACCAAAGGAGATAGCACAATGCCATCGATTAACCAAGTAGTAGACGTAGCGACATCAATCCTACGTAAATCACCATCAGCTGTACCGTTCTTCAAAGGGAAACCGGGAATGGGGAAGTCTGACGCTTGTCTACAAGTGGGACACAACTTAGACATCAGCGATGACCGTATCCTAGTGGTACACGTTAACAACCACGACGTAGTGGACTTCACAGGTGTGCCATCAGTAACTGATGATGGTGTAACGATATTCAACCCGACCGAGATGTTCTACAACTTCAGAGAGGGAACGGGAGCGGGACTCATTGTCTTGGAAGAACTACCGCAATCAAGTACGCACCACCAAACGTGGGCTGCGGGCTTTATCTTGGAACGAAAGACACCCACGTTCAAATTAGACAAAGACGTGCGGTTCATCGTAACGGGTAACAGAGTAGAGGACAAAGCGGGAGCGAAACAGATGCTAACCCACCTATCGAACCGTATGTATGAGTTCGAGATGGAAACATCGTTAGACGATTGGTGTGGTTGGGCGATGGAGCATGATGTAGACCCAATGGGTATTGCGTTCATGAGACTTAGACCGCAACTGTTGAACGACTTTGACCCTATGCGTTCGGTCAATCCAACACAAAGAGCGTGGACACAGCTGTTCACCGAAGTACCGAGAGAGTTACCGACCGACTTATATATGTATGCTTGCGAGGGTAAGG
>ERZ891418.483-NODE-483-length-13756-cov-5.512298_pt1 | contig 13756 bp, 12 predicted proteins | sample MGYA00521236_ERZ891418 | MGnify/ENA primary metagenome ERZ891418 (study PRJEB32303, sample SAMEA104408696) | aquatic metagenome | biome: Brackish water; feature: Chemocline; material: water | place: Baltic Sea | collected 2014-10-18T10:34:00 | depth 100 m ... | reverse complement strand
TTCATCAATTTTTAATAATATTTTTTTAATAATTCTTAAATACCAATCAATTTCATAATAATTAGAGTCTTTTAAAATATTAAATGCAGTAATTAACTGTCCCTCAATAGTATTTTTAATTTTGGCTTGGTCTATATAATTTTTAATTTCAAGTATTTTTAAATCATTTGAAATTGATCCCAGACCTTCAATATAAAATTGATAAACATCTATATTATGTTTTTTAAGTAACAATTTTAGATCATAAAACCTTTTATTGATTATGATATCTAAATTTATATTCTTAATTTCTATTTTTTTTTGCCTTGGATTAATTAGTGAAATTCTAATATTATATTTTTTTAGATATTCCTCTAAATTTATCAAAAAACTAGATTTATTTAACTTTTATCAACCTTTAGTGATGACTCTGAATTATAATGTTCAATCTGGTGAAAAGAAGATATTGAAACATCTAACTTAGATCCTTTAAGCTTTCCGGCTTTAGCATATATACCTGGCTCAAATAACATTGATCCATTCGGTGGAATTGCTCTGTAATCATCAGTGTCCATTAAGTTTGAGCCTGTTCGGTCATTCAACTGAACTTTAATCATTACTTTTTGAATATATTCATCAGAAATGTTTTTAACAGCTATTTTAACACCTACACAGTGATCTTCGCTTGCATTTTCAGGTGGATCATTTCTAAAGACACTAGCACCATAAACTCTAAGTTTTCCAAATTCAATTTGATTATCACTTTGTATACATGACTTATGATCTGCAGGAATATCAAAATCACCTAATTTTTTAAATTCTTTTTTATAAGTTGTTAAATCCACTACTGCCTTAGCCTTGCTAAAATCAGATACTAAATAACCTTTTGCGTAACCTGATAAATTCACAGTAAAAGTTTCATCTTTTTCAGCATATGACATTTCTTCTCTATCAACTTCACATGAAACCGTATTATTTTTACCATCAACAATTGTCAAAGTAGATACGGACATATCAACTATATCCTCGTGTTTATTTTCAACACTTACTTCAACATCAAAATTAGTATCTCCATAACTATCTGGCTCTCTATAAACTGCTTTTATAATTTTCATAATTCCTCCATTTGTTTGAAATAATTTAACATCTTTATAAATATATGCAAAATTTATAATATAATTTTAAAAACTTTTTGTATGCCAAATACACGTTATACGATTATTTAATATCTTATTTAGTTTTTAAAACATCTTCTAAATATAACGATTAATTAATCATTTTTAGTGAAATCAGATTGACTATTTTTCACTTAATAATTACTGTTTTAAAATGATTATGATTAAAGTTAGAGCTATCTAGTTCTATTTATACTATCCAAATCTCTAGTAAAAATGCATTTTAAAAGATTTTCATCTCTATTTTCAATATTATAATTATATCTTTCCATAAACTCTTTATGCCAGGTAGGAAGAATTAATTGCTTATTTTCTTCATTGTCTGAATATGCACTTATATCATCTATAAAATATTTTAAACTCCACATGTATTGATGTTCGATACATTTGGGTGCTTTTACATCTTCATTGCCCTTGAAATCAGCTAGAATTTTTTTTATACCTTTTTCAGTAAATTCAGATGGAACCCTCGCACTTGAATGAAGGCCACAACTCAACACTTCATATTCTGATGTGGCTGGCTTACCTGTAAACATATTTTGATGTACCTTCGAAATTGCTATTTGGTATTTTTCATCTGAATAAAAACCTTCTGAGGGTAAATTTTTTATGTCTTTACTGAAGTGATTCATTAAATCTTTAAAAATAAATTTAGCCACATCTTTTGAAAGTTGCATGTAATATGGGATTCTAATAATTCTAATATCAACATTTTTTCCATTTTTTTTTATATACTTCAAACCATCATATTTTCTCTCATCTCTCATTATCTTAAAAGAATCTTTATAATGATCTGGACCATCGAATTCAAAAATTAATCCTAAACTTTCAATAAAATAATCTGGTTCAATATTACTTTTGGCTTCATAGCCTAGTTGTTTTAAGGTTTTTCTAATTTGAATTTTACCATATTCTTTTTCTGGTATAAAAGTTTGTATAACTCTCATTATTGAATCCGTCTTATCATTCTTTTTCCCAGGTTCTAAGCCGCCAACTTTACCTTTTCTTGTAACACCAAATATTTTTTTAAAATTTCTGGTTCTTTCATAGGTCGAATATATTTTATCTACTGAAAGGAACCTTTTAATATTTTTATCCATTTTTAGCTTTATCAAGTTTTACATAATATTCAGTAAGCAGTGCACTAAGATCTTGTTCTGGATCTTCTTCTACACTAGTAATCATTTTAGTTGCAATCTCTACAGGTGGTCTTGTCCTATCACTAAATTCCTCTTGCCAAACATTGGTTAATCTTATTTGTGCATCATTCTTTACTCCTGATTTTTTTGTACTCGCATTATTATTAGTATTGCTAGTTCTTGATGCTTCTAAGCGACTGTTAGTTTCACTCTTTTCAATTTTTGGTAACGCATCCATTTCATCATTATTTCTGTAATGACGCCCTTGTACTGGTGAGTATGGATATTCAAAGAAAACATCCTCACTATTTTTAAATACAAAACAGTATTTATCCTCATTATTGTTATAGCCTTTTTCTTCATTTCCATGTTCAAAAAATTCTATCTCATACTTTTTTACAATCATCTGATTGCTGTTAGTTAAATAAACATAAGCATATTTTAATTGCTCAACCATTTCTGGAGTAATTTTCCATTGTCCTAGAGTTTTGTTCTCTTTATCATTTAAAACATTGTTCATATAATTTTCATAAGTTACTGAAAATATAAGTGAGTTTTTTTTATTCATTGAGATCTCTTGTTGTTAATTAATTTTTTAGAGAAATTTTCCTTCTCCATTTGCTTTTTTAATTCTTTCTAATGCTTCTTTTTTATCCATTGTTAATTCAAATCTAAACTTTTTTTAATTCCATGTTACTTAGCCTTAAAATTAATTGGTATTGTTTTTCATTAACTCTACCATCTAAAAACCCTCTATAAGGGTTACCATTGGTTTGAAATATCAATGGATCCTTGCCAGACTTTCCACCACCAACAAACATTAAACTTTTCTTGTCATCTAATGTTTTTGCCATGTCGTATAAAAACTCAAAAGTTAAACCATCAACATGTCTTAATTGAATACTTTTTGTAATTACAAATTTGGTTAATACTTCCTCTCTTTTAAAAAATTTGCCTGTCCACTTAAGAGGAGGAGTATCATCCCGTACATTGGGTATTATTTCTTTTGGGCTTTGCTTTTTAGTTTCTTCCCCTTCTTTGTTGAAAAGAACCTCTTTAATTTGAGGTGGGGAATAAAGAATTTCATCCTTTGAATTAAATAAAATTCTATCAACATCCCCTATAAATTTACCCGCATACTCTATGTCTAAATCCACATCTTCCTTTAATATTTTCTCTGCAAGATTATCTTTGTAATTCTTGATTAAATTACTGTCTGAGTTTTCTTCTGAATTAATCAATAATCTTGAGTTCTTAATACCTTTACCTTTGTAGGCAAATTTAGGATCGGCTTCTTTAATTAGTGATACAAATCTTACGTTTGCATCTCTGCTCTTTTCATTTGTTATATGTATTTCTTTTAAGGCTACATTTGTCATATTACATCATCTCAAAGTTTAAATCGTCTTCTTCAAATTCTTCTACTTCATCGGGTAAATCATCACTATTTTCACCAATCCAGTGACAACTAGTTTTTCTACCTATTAAAGCAAAGTATTCTGTTTCACTTTTTAAAATCATTGCATCCTCAAGTTTAAAATCAGCATAATAATTAAAGGGGAAAGAAAATATTTCACCTTTATCAAGTTTTGATTGTAAGTTTTTGTCAAAGTCTTTTGGCTCAAGAATATAAACTGAATTAACTTTTAAGTTTAATGCATCTTCGATACTTATAGATTCTAAATTAACTTCTTTCCCAATGGTTGATTCTTGCTTTTCTACTTTTTTTCCATTCTCGTTAATTGCTTCTAAATCTTTTTTTTCAAGGTAGTTTCCTTTGTGATCTAGGTAACAACTGCTGATATCACTATTTACAAAAACTATACCCGTTTCCTCCTCTAAGTTTGCCTTAGAGCATTCCTTACCTTTTTCATCAATAAATAATCTCTTTTTAAATCCATAAAGTTTTTTTCTATCTATCTTTGATATTTCAAAAGATGATTTCTTTTTATCTAGATTTAAAAATATTTCACGAGCCATTATATTTCTCCCAACCCTTTTTAACATTTTCGTCTAACAACTTTTTAAAATGAGTTAATCCAATTTTTTCATCTTCAAAGGGATAAATTTTTCTTTTTATAGGATCTTTTCTACCATCTGAAAAATCTAGGTAATAACAAAGGTAGGATGGATAATCTGAAGATTTCTCTTTATTTGATTTCCATAAAACAAATTTTTTAATAGCAATTCCTTTTTTACTTTCTTTTTTAATCACTTCTTTTTTAATTAATTTACTTTTCGGCAGATCTTTATTGTTTTGTTCTTTGAAGTGCTCTTTTGCAATTCCACTAATTCTAATAATTTGCTTTAACCCGCAATCCTCATAATTAGCTTTTTTATCTTTTCTAATATTTAAAATACTTGAATTTAAAATTGATACTGATCTTGCACGACCTGTTGCATTTAAACTATTATTTGAAAATTCATATTTTAAATGTCTTATAGGTTCATCATTTGATTTATCCCCTTGAAATTCTAATAACTTTACTTCACAAACTATTGCTGGTTTTACAAAATTATAAGCTGAACCATTTGAAGCTATTTTTTGAAAATTTGATTTAACCTTTAGTTTGGTTAGTTGTTTATAAAGGTCTTTTTTTAAGGCATCTGATGTAAAGTTTCCACATGCTCCAATATGAACTATTTCATTTTCATTTAAATAAACACCTAGAGAAACAGAACGAATTTGGTTTGCCTTATCACTTACAGTATAACCAGTTATTAATAAATCAGCCGTCTCTTCTTGTTTAATCTTATAAATTGATGAATTATCTCTAACTATTAAACCCTCTGCATTATTTTTTTCAATTTTTTCCTTAAAAAATTTAGCTAATTCACTTTGTTTTGCTTTTGTTTGTTCAATAGCATGTGAGGGTTCTTTGGTATTGGTATTGAGAGTTTTTTTTAAAAATTCATATTTTTTATCAAAATCTGGAAATAATTTTTCCATATGCACTACATCAAATACACCAAATCTTAATGTTTTTCTCTTTGATTTATCTCCAAGACCAGAAATAGTATCACCGTATCTTTCTCTTTCTGAAGATAGACAATATAATTCACCTGCTAAAATAATATTCTTAACCTTTTTTAACTTTTTATCTAAATCTTTTTTTATATCTTGGATGATATCTGATATTTCACTTTCACTTGTATTTATGATTTTTGAATCTTTATCTGATTTGCAATAAAACCATAATTGACCATCTATCTTCTTAGAAATAAATAGTTCATTTTTTGGTATTGTGTCAATTTCATCTTTAGATACAAAAATATATTTTCTAGTAACAGAGCTTTTGTATTTTTTTATTAAGCTAACGATATTCATTTAATTGATAGCTTAAGCTTTGCAATTTTTTCTTCAACCTCTGATATCGCTTTAGATATAAGGTCTTTTTCCTTATTACTTAATTCTTTTCCTAAAGAACTCTCAGGATCTATAGCTTCTTGAACAACATCCATTAAATTTCCTACTCTACCTCCAATTTTTATTAAGGTACTTTCAACATTTTCAAAAGAATTTACTTTTTTAAATTCATCTTCCAATATTAATTCAAAGTTATCTAAAAAAGGAGTACCCAGTGCTTTTCTTTGCATCAATATGTCTAACTTAATTGCATCACCTAAGTGAACATTATGATCTTCATCTTCAGCATCACTACATTTTCTAAAGTGGGAAATAGATTTATTGGTAATATTTTTAATTTCATTCTCATCAAGTTTTTTAATCACTTGTGATAATACTTGCTCAATACTTAAATATTCTCTTATTTTAGTCATTCATTTATTTTAGATAAGTTATTTTGAAAAAAAGTTGCTGGCAATACCTTATTATTATTACTAATCATACTAAATCGTGACCTATCAAAAAATTTGCTATAAATTTATCCTGATATAATATTCTATTATGAAATTTGACTGTTTAATTTGGTATTCAAAATTAGCGTTGCCAACAGAAGATAATGATTTTGTATCTAATTTTTTAGAACAAGGACTAAAAATTATAAATGATGAAATCAAGTCAAAAAGTGGAAATAGATATGAATTAAATATTGAGTACCTTTATATTGACAAAGGTGAAAATGGTTTAAAACAATTATTTAATAAGTTAGACAGTTACCAGGATAATTTTTTTACGCATGGCCATGCTATAACAAAATACCACAAAACTATACTAGACCACCTTTCAGATAAAAAATTTTTTTATTTGCATCATGACCTTTCCCTAGAAACAGATGTTAATAAGAATATGTTTTGTTTAGCTAAAGTAGATACAAATGCAAAGCTTAATTTAATTGATGATGAAATAGAAAATTTTAAAGAAAAAAAAATATATTTTTTACATAATGAATTAAGATTAAGTGATCAAATTTTAGATAGGTATAAAAGTTACGAAAATTTTACAGATTTTTCATTTAAATCAATTGAGGATGAAAATAGTATTAAACTAAAAATAAAAGATATTTTTTCAAAATTGAAATCTGATGAGTTAATTATAGTAGACATAAACCTTAAATATTTTCGTGAAATATTTGCATATTTAGAGGAAAACAACTTTAAAAATAAGGTGGTTAATACTTTTGGGTCGTTAGAAAATAGATTCAAAAAATTTTCATTTAATTTAATACAGGCAGGTGGAAACATAACAATTCCTTCATTATCTATTCAAGATTTAATAACCAAAATTTACCCTGATGGAATATCTACAAATCAAGCAACATTACTTTCAGATAGTGCGTTTCGATTAGAAATTCCTTTGTTAATCTCACAAGCATTAAACAAATGTGATGATATAGATTTAGAAAAAAAAGATCCTGATAAAATACGATTTGCAATTTTATCTTTTGATGGTGAAAGAGATATTTTTCTTGGTAAAAGACTTCAGTACGGCTTTGATAAAGAGGGAAAAAATATATTTAAGGAAAATTATTGTTATACATTTCCATCATCATTACAGACCAAGGATTTTGTTGTTCCTAAAATTCTTTATCCTAAACAATATAAAACCGTAAATAATCAAGTTAAAAAATTTTCAGTTATTTATTCTTATATTGATATCGAAAGAGTGACTAATATCGATATCAAATCTAGATTTTGGACAGCTGAATTTTATCTCGACATTGTGTCAGATTTAAAAGATCCAATTGATGAAATAATATTTAATAACCTTAGTGCTTTAAATGATAAATTTTCATACAAATTAATTTTTGAGAAGTTGGAAAAAAATGGCTATAATACCAAAAGATACTATGTAGTAGCTAATTTTGATTTCTTGCCTTTAGCTGATAATTACCCCTTTGATTGGCAAAATTTGTATATTGCTCAAACTTTAAAAAATAATGATAAATATATTTTACAACCAATTCCTCAAGAACTAGTAGACCAAGATTTTGATGTTAATGAATGGGAAATAGAAAATTCGTTTTCTGGAATTAAATATAAAAAAAATCGACTTTATAAAGATACAGATCTAAAAAAAACAACTGATGTAAGTAGTGAAAATAGAGTTGGATGGATTTTAAAAAGAAAAAATACAGCTACATTACTTAAAATTGGTATCCCAATGTTCTTTTTAATATTTCTAGTTTATTATTCAATTTTTTTAGATTACGACAAAGCAAATCAAAGTATTGGAATATTAACTACAACTTTTTTATCTGCAATAGCATTATATTTTTCAGTTGAAAAACCTGACCAAAAAAAAATGACAATTATAGATTTAATATTTATATGGTTTTATATCGTAAATGGTGTCACGGTCGTAAGTTGTGGTCTAACATCATTCTTTGATGAAAGTATATTCTATACAACAGGCACAATATTAAAAACTCTTGTTCCACTTTCTTTAATTTCTATGGCAATATATCTTTACAAAAGAATTCAGAGAAACCGTGATGATATTCTGCTTGATAGAGATATATAAATTATATTAATTTTTCTGAAGTTCAGCTCTGTTGAATTTATATTTGATGTATTTCCACATATATAAACTCATCTATCAATGGTTTTTCATAACTTTTCAAATCTTATTTTCTTGTATTTAAGTTTAGAAGTAATAGGATTTAAAATGGCTAAAACACGTTTAGAATACAATGATAAAGCTTCACAAAAGTTTTGGGAAGTCAGTGCTACTGGTAATACCATCAATATAAAATATGGAAGACTGGGAACGAATGGGCAAAACTCAGTTAAAAAAATGGGAACACCTGATGCTGCTAAAAAAGAAGTAGAAAAGCTGATTAAGTCAAAACTTAAAAAAGGCTATAAGAAAAAATAATATTTTTTCAGCAATTTGCTTGCTTTTAAGGGTGTTAATATTCACTAAGTTGGTTTTACAAATCAGTTAATTATTAATTTCCTTTTTTGCAAAAGCTAAAATCATATCAATACATTCGTTATGTTCATCATCATCGCACCTCCATTTAGCTATCGCGTTCAAAACATTTATGTCTAATCCTTTTTTAATTGATTTAATCTGGGCGATTGTTAAATTTTTACCAAACTCATCATCCATCACTACACCTGCAGTAGCTTTTGGATCGTAGTGCGAAACAAACTCTTCTAATGCATGGCTTGAACAACAAGATCCTATCTCACCTTTTTTCCTATGTGTATCTTCAATTAAAATTTTATCCCAAGTATCCGGATTTCCATGAAAAAAATCCACAAGATCTTTATTAAGTTTTTTATCCATAAAATAACAATATTTTTTTTTGATACAATAATCAATAAATTAATATCTTAAAAAAAATTGAAAAATTTAATAGCCATAACAATATTCACTCCTTTTTTGTTTTGAATATATGCTCTTTTTAGAGGATAGTTATAAAGAATTTTAAATATTAATTTAGTTATGAATAATAAAATTGCTCTTTGCTATGACTTTGATGGAACTTTATGTTCTGGTTATATGCAAAATCAACAATTAATTCCAGATTGCAAAATTGATATTGGAGAATTTTGGGGTGAGGTTACTAAGTATGCAAGAGAAAATAAAGTTGACCCCACCTTGTCTTATATGTTGATTTTAGAAAACAAAATGCATGAGGCTGGAGTAGAAATTTCACGAGAAAACTTAATCAATTATGGTAAACAATTAAAATTATTTTCAGGTGTTGATGATTGGTTTGGTAGGATTAAAAAATACGGTAAAGAAAATAATATTGAAATTGAACATTATATTATTTCTTCTGGGCTAACTAATATGATTGAGGGATGTAGTTTTTATAGTCAAATAGATAGGGTTTATGCTTGTGAATATATTTTTAAAGATGCAAGAGGCTTGTGGCCCAAACTATCTGTCAATTATTCCAACAAAGTCCAATATCTATACAGAATACATAAAGGAGCTTTTGAGGTTAATGATCAAGAAGGAGTTAATAAAAAAAAGTATTTAGGAGATCATATCCACGTACCATTTGAAAATATGATATTTTTTGGTGATGGTGAAACAGATGTTCCTACATTTAATGTATTGAACAAAAATAATGGTAAATCGATTTGTATTTATGAGGATCAAGATCAAAAATCTATTGATATTGCCAAAAAGCTCTTTTCAGATGGCAGAGTTCATCATTTAGTAAAGAATGACTACTCAGAAGGATCTGAGGTAGATAATCTAGTAAAAGAAATCATAAAATCAAAAACCTAAATTTAAATATTTTCTTATTTAACTTCATATTTTAAGAGTTTACAAAAATTATTAACTAATCTCATCTCATTTATTTTTTGACAGCTGGTAAGCAAAAGATTGGAATTAAACAAAATAATAGCCACACATTGTGCTCTAGAAATAGCAACATTTAGTCTATTTCTACTAAAAAAGAATTCTTTATGTCTTGGTAAGTTTTCAGGGTCTGACGAGGTCATTGATATAAACACAACCTTTGATTCTTGACCTTGAAATTTATCAATAGTTCCAATTCTAGCATCTTTTGTGTCTATTATTTTTTCTAAGTTATTAACCTGCATGTTAAATGGGGCAACTACCATGATATCATCATGACTAATCTTTTTTATTTCCCCTCCCTCTTTAAAATCTTGTCCAAGAATTTTATTATAATAATCATTAATTATTTTTGCTTCTTCATCAGATTTTTGAGTGCAATCTATATGATCAGTTGGAAGATAAAATATGCCTTCATTTTTAATATTTTTTAGATTTAATGATACCGATCTATCATTAGTAACTGGGTGTGATTTAAGTCTAAAATCATAAAAACTTGATGAAATATAATCACAAATGTTTTTATTAAGCCTTCTGGTTTCACTTAAAAATATACCTTTAGAAACTGGTATTGTATCTTCACCTTCAAGTAAAAAATCTAAAGCACTCTTACCTGAGTTTCCTGCATGAACCCCTTGGATAGGTTGCGATAACTGCATTTGATCACCAATAAGAATAATATTTTTAGTACTTGTTGCAATAGCAAGAGTGTTAGCTAAGGCCACTTGTCCAGCCTCATCTACAAACAAATAATCCATTTGCTGATCATATCTTGGGTCAGAAAATAACCATGCAGTACCAGCGTGTAATAAATAATTTTTAGGAAATTCTTTCATCCCTCCACTTATGTCTTCAATAATTTTACCCTTTAATTTTTGCTCGTCCTTGCTGGATTTCTTTAAACCTTTAAATGTAAAATTTTCTTCTAAAGCTAAATTTTCAATCTGGGCTAATAAATTATTAATCGCTTTATGCGAATTACTTGTAATTCCCACTTTCTTATTATCTTTAATTAAACTTAAGATAATCTTAGCAGAGGTAAATGTTTTTCCAGAGCCAGGTGGACCCTGCACTAATAAATAAGATGAGTTTAATTTTTTTACAGCTAATGTTGATTCGTCAATTAAATCTTTCTGCACATCAAAAATAGGATCTCCTGCTTTAATCTTAATAAGATCAGGAAAGTCATTTTTAAGTATATCTTCAGCACATTTATATTTAGTTTTTTTTGATTCAGAATAATCAACAATAAATCTATTTAAAGCTGACGCTATAGTACCTGAATTAACTACTGACCCAGGTCCAAAATTAAAATTTTTTGGAGGTTCACCAACTTTATCTAGGCGTTTTTTTCCTAATGTGCATTCAATATAATTTTCATCATCTTTAATTTCAGTAATTTTATTTATAGTTCCAAATGTTGTGTCAGAAATAATATCAAACGCTGAGTCATCTTCTTTAATTTTAAAATTTTGTTCATTAAATTTATAAATGAATGTAGTTTTGTCAGAATCTTTTACTGGTTTCTTTTTTACAAATAGTGCATTGGCTATACACTCTGGATCATCCTCAAGTTCTTCAGGTGTTTTCTCAAGACGATCAAATTTTGCCCAATACTTAGATTTATCTTCCCTTCTATGAAAACCTACTAGATTAATTAGCTCATCAATAATTTTAGTATTTCCAGTCTTTTTTTTAGACTCAAGTTTTAATAAAATTGATGTTTCTTGCACCTCAAAGTCTTTTACTTTTATATTTTTATCTGTTTCTTCCTCACTTTGGGAAAACCAAGGATAATCTTTAGGTCTATTATTAATAAGAAAATTTCTTAGATCGTGTGTGGAAATACAATCTTCCTCATTGTAATCAATAATATTTTTCATCAAATTTTTATCATTTGTTGAACACCAATCATCAAACAATCTTATGCTATCGTCGGCAGTTTTTATTTCTGCACCCCTTTCCTCTCTATAAAATACTTCAATTGTTTTTAAAGAAAGGTTTTTCTCTGTTGTTTGCATGCATTGAGATACAACACGATATAGATCAACAAATTTTTCTTGTCTTAATAATCGATCTACAAATTGATTACCTTTTGGAAAAGAAGAAGAAAATTCAGAAGCAAGTTCTCTTAAAGCTCTTTTTTCATAGTCATTATAATGATAAATATATGCTTGAGGGTACTTATCAAAATGTTTTTCTAAAAAATTTATTAAATCTATAAATATTCTTTTCTCTTCAACTTTTTCATACTTTTTAACTCCAAAATATTTAAATTCTTTTTTTTTACCATCATCAAAATATATTCCATGTAAATATTCAAAATTTCTTTTGTCAGCTTGAGGAAATCCTTCTATGTCGTAGAATATATCTCCTTCATTAGGTTTTGGTATTTTATAAAGACCTTTATTCTTTTCTGTATCATTAATAATAAATCTACTTTTACCTGTTGTTCTTTTTTCTTCTTGCAGTTTAGCCTGCGTATGTAATTTTGTTTTAGTAGTAAGGTTTATTTTTGATTTAATTTTATCAACCTTTGTGTTGGCTAAATCTTTTATTGTTTTGATATTCTCTTTTTTAAATTTTATAATTTGTGAATTTTTTATTCCACAGATCTGATTTATATAATTATCTTTATCCCAAATTTTTTCACATTCATCAAGCCATGAACAGATACCGCAAAAAGAACATTTTTCGGGATATAGATCTATTTTATTTGCCTTTGGTAAAAAATTTTCAAAATTATTTTTAGTATATAAAAAATAATCTAAAAATTCGCTTGTTTTAAAGGTATGTGTTTTATTTGCTCCATCAATTAAATACATATGTCTTGGAACAATCTCTTGAATTTTACTTAATAAAAATGAATACCCTGTAATTTGTAAAACATGTTTTGGTTTTAGGCTTTTAGTTACTTTTGTGTCATAGACCTCATAACTATAATTTCCTAATTTAGATTTATTATTTATTTTTAATAAAAAATCAACCTCGCCTCTAAAGTCTTCATCAATCAAAAATGCTTTGTAGATTAAATCATAACCTTTCTTTAAAGCATTAACTGTTTCGGTAAACTTTTCTTTATCTGGTTGTTTTGGGTTTATTGTTATGCTTTTTTTATTTTCTTTTTTAAGTAACTCAAAATAATTTTGTTCATGCTTATTACCATGTTCAATTCGCAGTTTTAGGTTTGCACTTTTCTCTTTTTTTTTAAGCTTCAACTCATCTTTCAACAAATCACTTTTTATATGGTATTTGCATGAGACAAAATTATTTAAATCAGTGGGTGAATAATAAGGCTTGTCTTTTTGTCCTGAATTTTTCATAAATTACCCTTAAACTGACACTACTTATTTCTATCTAATTTAACAACTTTTCCAATTTGATATATGAATTAGAGGTTTGAGGAAGAAATATATAGAAGTCACTAAAACTAGATTAAAACATGAGTGTCCTAGGGTTTAATCCATCCCTGTTACCTCTCCTATATCTTCAAGAACCCCTACACACCAAAGAAAGAACTGATCTATTATAAAGTTTTATTCAATATTTGTCATTTCAACATCACATTTATAATGCTCTAAGAACCTATTATTTTTATAATCATACTTTGATAGGGTCATGCTAGGCTTTGTATCTCCATTAAGCAAAATCATTTGAAAGCCTAATTCATAATCTGCAAACCTTGCAACTTCATCACCAATCCGGTCTAACATACGTCTTTCAACTTTAGCTTCGGG
>ERZ891418.479-NODE-479-length-13840-cov-5.748277_pt1 | contig 13840 bp, 13 predicted proteins | sample MGYA00521236_ERZ891418 | MGnify/ENA primary metagenome ERZ891418 (study PRJEB32303, sample SAMEA104408696) | aquatic metagenome | biome: Brackish water; feature: Chemocline; material: water | place: Baltic Sea | collected 2014-10-18T10:34:00 | depth 100 m ... | reverse complement strand
TGGCGGAGAGGACAGGATTCGAACCTGCGGTGAATTTGCACCCACACACGCTTTCCAAGCGTGCCCATTAAACCGCTCTGGCACCTCTCCGCTGCATCGTTTTAGACCGATTTAATTCGGTCTTCGCTCATCGGTGTTGGAAGGCGGCGGACCAACTCCGATGTAAATATGGCGGAGAGAGCGGGATTCGAACCCGCGATATGCGGATGCATATACCGGTTTTCGAGACCGGCGCCTTCAGCCACTCAGCCATCTCTCCGAACTCATCAACTATAACAATCGAAGTGGCTCTTTCGGTGCGCCATTTTGGAGAAATATTGCGAATTTGCCTGAAGTAATCGCAACTACACGTATACGGAATTATTGACGCATAATAATTTCAATCCATACGATTGGATCAGCTGTCGACGTATCTTCATGCCCTTTATTCGGGCAAATAGGGTCGGCTGTGGTGCTTGTTCGCATTAAATTTTAATTGAACGACACTGTTTTACGCACGCTCTACGGTGCTTATCAAAGGTGATCGATAGTTGACGACTGCCGGAATAATCCTCGCTGCCGGTAAGGGCACGCGAATGAAATCTAACCTCCCCAAGATGCTGCATAAGGTTGCTGGGGTGGCACTGGTGGGGCACGTGGTGCGCATTATGCGGATTGCGGGTATCGAAGATATCAACGTAGTCGTTTCGAGCGATATTGCCGATTCTGCGGAACTTCATGAGCCATTATTGCCCGGTGTCAGGATTTCAGTACAAGCAGAGCAACTGGGCACTGCCGACGCACTTCAGGCGGCTCGATCGGCTGTCGCAAGTGCCGACACGATCGTTGTCGCTCCGGCTGACATGATTCTCGTAGCAGGCGAGCTTGTACGACAGATGATCGATCAACACATTTCATCAGATTCGCTCGCGACTGTTCTTGGCGCAAGAGTTGACGACCCGGCTGGTATGGGGCGGATACAGCTGGATGATTCAGGTCGGCCGTCGGCAATTTTGGAAGAGCATGAGGCCGGTGAGCAACTTTTACATAGCAAGTTGATCAATACGGCCTGGTACTGCTTCGACAATCGTTGGATTTGGGATGAACTCGATAAGGTGAACGCTGCCGATACTGGCGAGTTTTACTTACCAAGAGTCATAGCTGCTGCTGCCTCGGAAGATCGCTCAGGGGTCGTCGTTTCGAACGACCCGGACACCGGGCTTGGCGTAAATGATAGAGTTCAACTGTCGAGAGTCGAATCGATCATGCGCAAACGAACGAACGAGGCACATATGGCGAGTGGCGTTACGATTAGTGACCCCGCAGCCACTTATATAGATATTGATGTGGAGATTGGTGCCGATACGACTGTCGGACCGGGCTCTCACATAGGAACGCAATCGATAATTGGCTCAGGCGTGGTCATCGGTCCAAATACGCAAATTACTGGCAGCCGGGTTGGTGACAACGCGATCATCGATGGAGCACGCGTGTTCGATTCAATCGTGGGCGAAGGCGCTAGTGTCGGTTCTAATGCGCTGCTTCGTCATGGGGCTGAACTGAAACCAAGATCAAAGATCGGCAATCTAGCCGAGATCAAGAATTCCGTTATTGGAAGTGGCTCCAGCGTTTCGCATTTTAGTTACGTTGGTGACACCGTTGTTGGCGAAAATGTGAATATTGGTGCTGGGACGATTACCTGCAATTACGATGGAAAAGATAAGCATCGTACGGTGATTAAAGACGATGTATTAATTGGATCGAGCACTATGCTGATAGCTCCGGTCACTATCGGAAAAGCAGCTCGTACTGGTGCAGGTTCTGTCGTACGTTCCGACGTTATGGCAGGCGACACAGTAGCCGGAGTGCCGGCGAAATCTATAAAATCTAAGTGATCAAATTATGTTTCGAGTAAAAGACGAGACAGAAATATAAAGGAATGACCAAAAATACCGAAGACCCCGATAGTACGGGGCAACCTCCAGATACGGACCAGCGGCGGACCGGGTTTGAGGTGATCGCCTAGTGTCAGCTGAACTGCTAGCCCTGCTGGCTCTTGTTATTTCTGGAAGCGTTTTCTTCCTCACTGCCATAGCGATATCTTCGCTCGGTACGCGTATCAGTCCGATGCCTGCTGCCATTCGACATCCTGGTTCAAACGGTAATGGTGATGCCGAACACTATCACGACCACGGATTTTCGGGTCGGCTCAGTGCTGAAGCAAGTCTTATAGGCAGAAGCTTGCAAGCTGCATCACTCATGGCATCTGCGCTCGCTGTGTTCGCTATCTTTCAATCAGGTACTGGCTTGGCCGGATCTGGATACGAAGTCGCCCTGAGCGGGGTGCTTACGGCGGCTGGCGCAATAGTTGTGCAGCTAATTGCATCTGGTCTTTCAGGTTACCGGCGCAACTGGTCTCGGACAATTAGCCGACCGACCGGCACGCTCCTGAGATGGAGTAGCCTGGTGCCAGGTATTTCGCACATTGTAGATTTTTCACTGTCTCGTGGGCAGGGCGATGACGCCGTTGGAGAAGACGTATCGGCGGCACTTCAGGAGAGTTTAGATTTCCTCGAAGAATCGGTCATACCCGCAGATCAGAACGAACTTCGAATGATTCGCGGAATACTGCGAATGGATACCGTGAAAGTTCGAGAGATCATGGTTCCTCGCGTGGATATGAATTCTGCTTCAGCGTCAGCCACTATCGGAGCGGTTGCCGATCTTATGTCGGTTGGTGGTCACAGCAAGATACCTGTGTACAACGAGAGCATCGATTCGATCGCCGGAGTGGTTTTCGCCCGAGATGTTCTTTCTGCACTGGACAACGACGCCAATCCTGAAGATCAAGTAGCAAGCCTCGCACGACCTGCCCTGCACGTTCCAGAGTCGCAAAGCCTTGAAAGGCTGTTAAGGCAGCTTCAGGAGCACCGTACAGGGCTCGCGATTGTGATTGATGAGTACGGTGGCGTTTCTGGATTGGTGACGGTTACAGACCTTATTGAAGAGATTGTTGGTGAGCTGATCGACGAATTCGACGTTGATGGCCCTGAGGTGGAGGTTGCAGACTCAAAAGAGATGTTCGCCGACGCTGGTGCTTCAATCGACATAATGAACCAGACTCTCGGAACTTCGATTATTCCTGATGGCTTCGATACGGTCGGTGGTCTGGTATTCCGTGAACTTGGGAAGATGCCTTCTCCTGGTGACATGGTATCGGCCGAAGGCGTGATCATTACGGTGCAGTCGGTGATCGGCCGTCGGATACTGCGAGTAAAGATCGAGCGCGCTGAATCGTAAGCCGCCCGCACCGGTCGGCCTGAAAGGCTGTGCAGTTTCGCTGAGCGTGTTGAACTACGGGTGTAGGCGATAGATGGCGATTGGTACGCCCTCGATGCCATCAGTAAGCTCTTCGACCAACTGCCAGCCGTGCGACTCGTAGAAATTTCTCGCCCTGACGTTCGCTGCGATAACTCCAAGTTCTACATTCTTGAACCCTCGTTCTTTGATGAATGTGATGGCTTGTTTCATTAGTAGGCTGCCGATGCCAAAACCCGTTGTGTCGGGGGCTACGTGCATGCCATTAAGCTGTGCATCGAAATCGTTTGAATCAAGTGAAGAGACTCGAACTGTCCCAACGATTTCACCATTGTTCTCTGCTAGGAATACTCGTGTGTCGGAGGATTCGGTAGCCAGTAATTCCTTCCACTTCGACTGGTACTCGTTCAGATCACGAGAGCCGACCCAGTCGGACGACGCGAACGGTGCGAAAGAGATCGTGTGACTACTGAAGATGAGGGCAGCTACAGATTTGCAGTCTTCTGGTAGTGCTGTTCTGACTCGTATTGGTCGTGTCTGCATGGTCTCGGGTCGCTGATTCATAACGGTGGTGTCATAGGTTAAACAAAAACGCCCCGGCTTTCACCGGGGCGTTTTTCGAATCTCTAGATTCAGGTGTTATCCAGCTACCTTGTCAACAAGGATGAATGCCGAAGCACCACGGTTGCCTTGGTCGCCCTCAGCGGTGACGGTAAATACCTCACCCGCTGGGAATCCACCACCGGTACCACCGACCTGGATTTCCAGATCAACAGTAACCTCGAATGCGCCGTGGTCGTTTGCGACCGCGTCACCTAAGAGGAATGGGAATTTACCTGGCTTAGACGAAACTGAGATGCTCTCGCCAGCTTTGAATCCACCACCAATTACGGTGATCGATGCAGCGCCACCAGTGATCTCAGCCGCACCGGTCGAAGGACCGCTAGCGTCGAAGACAACAATTCCTGCAATGTGTGTTGTACCGTCAGCGCCTGCAGCGCCGTCAGCGCCTGCAGGTCCTGGCACAACTGAGTCCGCACCAGGGTTACCTGGGTTACCTGGGTTACCTGGTTCACCAGCTGCACCTGCTTCACCTGGGTTACCAGGGTTACCAGGGTTACCTGGTTCACCAGCTGCACCAGGTGCACCTGAGTTACCAGGATTACCAGCTACGCCTGCAGGTCCAGCCGGACCGCGTTCACCCTGACAAGCAATTGCTGCCATGAGGGCGAACATCGTACCAATCAATAGGAAAGCCTTTAGCTTTCCGTGGAGCAGTCCTGTCATTGGGCCCCGTCCTCCGGTTCTTAATATTTGAATGTCGTGCCAAACGCTGCGGCAGAACTCATTCTGGATTCATCCACAATGAGCGTAATAGATGCGCATTACACGCGAATTACTGCAGATGCAGGTGGCATACCGGAGGTCATGTTATTAGGGCGATTTCTCTGCTGTCAAGCAATACAGGCTGGGCTTATGGGGCGTTTTGGTGTTTGGTCCGTTGGATATACGACTGTTGCTTACTATTACGGGTGTGCTGACCTTACCTAAAAGAAGGTCAGGGGAATTGGGGGCGATGTACGCGTTAATAGATGTGCTGATATGTCTAGCTTCGTGATAATCTTCTAAGGTTGTGATATCACAAGAACGAAAAACGAAGTAACTAGAGAAGAACAAATCACAGAATCCCACCTTGTATATAGGCGGGTTGCCGGCAACAGGCCGGGTATTTGCGATACGGAGAGCACCAAACTTGGATCAGTCAGAACGAAGCGCTGTAATTGAGAAGTACAGGACCCACGAAGGCGATAGTGGATCGTCAGAGGTTCAGATAGCGCTACTGACAGCTCGGATTTCCGAGCTAACGGAACACCTGCGAGAGCACAAGCACGACCACGCAAGCCGAAGAGGCCTATTGAAAATGGTCGGGCAGCGTCGCCGTCTTCTTAACTACCTTAATGATGAAGACGTAAATCGATACCGTGAGATCATCGTAAAACTCGGTCTCCGTAAGTAGAAAATCGCCCCTAAACAGGGGAGTTTTGTTCGCATGAGCCTTCCGCTACTCTCAAAAGATCAGAGTTTTGGCTCAACGGGTACTCGATTACCCGAAGCGACATTCCTGCACAGGTGTCAGTTCTATTTTTGGGACTTGGCACCGGGCGACGTCCCTGTGAATACATGTGCGTTGAAAAATAGAAACAGAATATAAAATGATTAATAATTTTGAAATGGAAATTGGCGGACGGGTGCTCAAATTCGAGCATGGCCGCGTAGCTGCCCAAGCTGGCGGCGCAGTTACAGTTCAGTACGGCGATACAATGTTGCTCGCTACTGCGACTGCCTCGAAGAAACCTCGTCCAGGCGCAGACTTCCTACCTATGACCGTCGATGTTGCCGAAAAGGCTTATGCTGGCGGCAAGCTGCCGGGTGGCTTCTTTAAGAGAGAAGGACGGCCGTCTACTGAAGCGATTCTGGCTGCCCGGATGATCGACCGACCGATTCGTCCGCTATTTTCCAAGACGATTCACAACGAAATCCAGATTATCGTAACGATACTGGCTTCCGACAAGGTGAATCCTTACCCGGCTATCGGAATCATCGGCGCTTCGGTTGCGCTGGCAATTTCCGACATCGCATTCAACGATCCGATCGGCGCTTGCGTCATCGGTCTGGTTGAAGGTGAGTTGGTGGTCAACCCTACATACGAAGAACTGCAAACAAGTGACCTCGAGTTACTGGTTGCAGGAACTGGCGAAGCCACAATGATGGTTGAGTCGGGTGGTAACTTCGTCTCCGAAGCAGTATTGCTAGATGCACTTGAGTTGGCCCAAGAGGTCAACGGTGCGATTGTAGAGCAGATCGTAGAGATTCAGGCCAAAGTCGGCAAGAAGAAGTGGGAAGCCCCTGAAGTATCTGACGAAGAGAAGGCTGCTGAGAAGGCAACCCGATCTCACGTTGGCGAAGATTTCCTGAAGGCATTGAAGTCTCCTGGAGACAAAGCTGCTCGTCAGGGTCGTATGGACGACGTGATGGACGGCACGATTGAAAAGCTTTCAGTCGACCACGATGCTGGTCATGTGAAAGCTGCTCTTTACGCTATCGAGACAGAAGCTGTACGAAGCATGATCCTCGAAGACGGCTCGCGCCCAGACGGACGTAAGCTCGATGAACTTCGTGATCTGAACTCTGAAGTTGGTTACCTGCCACGTGTTCACGGTTCAGGAATATTTACTCGTGGTGAAACCCAGATCTTGGGCGTGCTTACATTGGCTTCGGCTGGTGAGCGACAGCGCTTAGACACTTTCGGTCCAGAGAATGAAAAGCACTTCATTCATCACTACAACTTCCCTCCTTACTCAGTAGGTGAGGCAGGTAGATTCGGGTTTACTGGTCGACGTGAAATCGGTCACGGTGCGCTTGCAGAGCGTGCACTGAAGCCGGTTGTTCCAAGCCAGGCAGACTTCCCTTACACAATCCGACTCGTTTCTGAGTCGCTGGCATCGAACGGTTCAACTTCGATGGCGAGTGTCTGTGCTGGTTCGCTGGCAATGATGGACGGTGGTGTTCCGATTTCAGCTCCTGTTGCTGGTATTGCCATGGGGCTTATCACTGGCGAGAACGGCAAATACGCAGTTCTGACCGACATTCAGGGTGCTGAAGATCACTCTGGTGACATGGACTTCAAGGTTGCCGGCACGCGTGAAGGTGTTACTGCGCTTCAGATGGACATTAAGGTAAAGGGAATTACATTCGAGATCATGCGTGAGGCTCTAGAGCAGGCTCGGATTGCTCGATTGCAGATTCTCGACAATATGGAAAAGACCATCTCGACTACTCGAGATGACCTCAGTGAGTTCGCTCCTCGAATGCTTTCGCTCAAGATTCCTACCGACAAGATTGGTGCGATTATCGGCCCTGGTGGCTCGGTTATTCGTGGCATGATCGACGAATTCGGTGTGACTATCGATGTTCAGGACGACGGCACAGTTGTTGTCGGATCGCCTGACCGTGAGAACGCTGAAAGAGCCAAAGCTGCAATTACAGCTCTTACTAAGGACGTTGAGATCGGTGACAAGTACACCGGTCGAGTTGTTCGAATCATGCCATTTGGTGCGTTCGTTCAGATCCTGCCTGGTAAGGACGGAATGGTTCACATCAGTGAGCTTTCGCAGCAACGAGTTCCAGACGTTGAGTCGGTTGTCAGCATTGGCGATCAGCTTGAAGTTATGGTTATCAACATTGACGGCATGGGCCGGATCGACCTGTCGCACCGTGCGCTGCTCGAAGAGAGCAACAATAGCGGCGACAGCAGCAGCAACGGAGATGAAGACTCATCACCGCGTCCCGAGCGACGAGAATCTCGTGACGGAGACGATCGCGTCGGTGACAGTGGCCGAGGTGGCGATCGAGGTCCTCGTGGCGGTGGAGACCGCGATCGTGGCGGAGATCGTGGAGGCCGAGGTGGCGGAGGCGACCGTGGTCCACGTCGAGAGCGCAGTGATGATCGAGGACCTAGCCCAGAGCGAAGTGATCGTAATGAGGAAGGCAGCTCAGATCGTGGCCCAAGGCGTCCTACCGGTGGTTATGATGGTGGAAACCGTCGTTCAGGTCCGCCTCGACGGCGCTAATCCTTTCGCGGTAACTTCTGAAAGAAACTAAGACACGATGTCACCGGAAATAACAGTTGCAGTAAATGGCGCGCTTGGGAGGATGGGTTCAACCGTTCTCTCGGCCGCCGCCGCCGAACATGGGGTAACACCTGTGGGCGGCGCTGATATTGCAGCTTCGTCTGATTCTGTGACCATTTTCGGTACATCGATGTCGGTTCCGCTGGCTCCAAGCCTTACGGAGCTTTTCGCAATCACAAAGCCCGATGTTGTGGTCGATTTCACCAACGGTGAAGCTGCCAAAGAGTCGATACTCACTTGTATCGCCGCGGGCGTACGAGTCGTTTCTGGCTCGACAGGCCTTTCCCCTGAAGATATGGAAGAGATAAGGCAACGTTCGTCGAGCACCAGGGTTGGCGTTATATCGGCATCTAACTTTGCGTTGGGAGCCATTGTGCTGATGCACTTGGCTGGTATCGCATCCAAGTATTTCGACTACGCCGACCTCCTGGAGAGCCACCATGAGATGAAAGTCGACGCTCCTTCAGGCACTGCTCTTTCGATTGCGGAAGCGATGATCGAAGGTCGTGGTTCACGATTTGAACAAAACGTCGCCGATTTACAGACCCTACCCGGGACTCGCGGCGGTGACTTCGAGGGTATCAACGTCCACAGCGCAAGAATGCCTGGGCGTGTCGCCCGTCACGAAGTCGTGTTTGGTGCACTTGGTCAGACCCTTACGATGATCCACGATTCAGCGAATCGCGAGAGTTTCATGCCTGGCGTTATGCTGGGAGTGAAGCACGTGGTTAACGACACCGAGTTGGTTGTTGGGCTCGCAAACGTCCTTGGACTCGGTAAGTCAAAGCCGTAGCCGACATTCGCAGCTGTAAGAGCTTACGGATTGTTGGCACCCCATATTTATTATTTTCTAAACCGTAGTTAATTGCGTAAAGTCGTTTGGCGAATTGATTTGCCGACGCAGTACTTTGAGACTAAGAGATGAACAGTAACGAAATAAATATCGCCGTTGTTGGAGCCACCGGTGCAGCCGGTGGAACTGCACTTGAGCTACTTCTCGAACGGAATCACCCTGCCGACAAGATCGTGGCCATGGCATCTGAACGTTCTGCTGGCAAGAAGATTCAATACGGTGATGCTGAACTGACGATCATTCACGCAACGGTCGACGCGTTTGAAGGTGTCGACGTTGCATTGTTCGCTGCTGGCGGCTACGTAAGCCGGCGACTGGCTCATAAGGCGGTCGAAAAAGGTGTTTTCGTCATCGATAAAGGGTCGATTTTTAGAATGGACCCGACGATTCCCTTGGTCGTTCCTGAAGTTAACGGCGATGACATTGAGTGGCACCCCGGAATCGTTTCGACTCCGAACTGCACGAGCACTCCACTTGTGATGGTTCTCGATGCGTTACGCAAACTATCTCCGATTACAGCGGTTACCGTGGCGACTTACCAGTCGGTAACTGGGACAGGCGTTGCAGCCAATGAAGAGTTACTCGAGCAGTCAAGAGCCGCTCTGGCAGGCGAAAAATCTGTGCCGAAGGTTTACCCGCACCAGATCGCTTTTAATGTGCTTCCACACGTGGATGACTTCCTTGAGGACGGTTACACGAAGGAAGAACAGAAAATGTTGAATGAGTCACGCAAGATATTGCACGATGATTCTCTGCGTGTATCGGCAACGTGCGTGCGCGTTCCAGTTGAGATTTCGCATAGTGAATCGGTGCAGATCGAATTTGAATCAAGCGTCGACGTAGCAGATGCAAAGCGTGTTCTTTCAGAGTATGACGGCATGATTGTTGTAGACGATCCTAGTAAGAATGAATATCCTACGCCGCTGAGTGCTACGGGACGTGATGAAGTTCTGGTTGGGCGAATTCGAAAAGATATTGCTCATGAGAATGGAATTGCACTGTGGCTGGCATGTGACAACTTGCGCAAAGGCGCCGCTCTGAACGCGCTTCAGATCATGGACGAAGCACTTCGTCGAGATGCTTTCAAGCCCGCGGCTCAACGTATGGCAAAATAACCGACTATTAAATAATCGATATTTCGTAACAATCAGACAGTAACCGACGAGAGGTCGGTCAATCATGGCAGAACTAGGGCGACTTTTAACGGCAATGGTCACTCCCTTCAATGAAGAGGGCGATGTCGACTACGCACGAGCACGTGAATTGGCGAAGGCGTTGCTCAAGTCGGGTTCAGACGGGCTTGTCATCGGTGGAACCACTGGTGAAGCCCCGGCGATGAGCGACGACGAGCTGTTACGGCTGTTTGGCGAAGTCAAAGAGGCCATCGGTGAAGATGGCGCTGTGATTGCCGGAACTACGAACAACAACACTCGTGGTTCGATCGCTTTGTCACAAGCGGCTGAAAAAGCCGGTGTCGACGGACTGTTGTTGACTGTTCCGGCTTACAACAAGCCAACTATGGGCGGTTTGTACCAGCACTTCACTGCAATCGCTGATTCAGTTTCGATCCCTGGAATTCTCTACAACGTTCCATCGCGGACTGCTCTGAACATGGATGCAGCAACTACTTTGCGCCTTGCAGAAGTGCCGAACATTGTTGGTGTTAAAGAAGCATCGAGCGATCCGGATCAGATCGCATATGTGATCAAAGATTCGCCAGAAGGCTTCAAGGTGTGGAGTGGAAACGACAATGAGATTTTGTCGACTATGGCAGTGGGTGGCTACGGAATTGTGAGCGTAGCTGGAAATATCATCAGTGGTCAAATTCAGAAGATGATAGGGCTGATGCTCGAAGGTGACGTCGAGGCTGCTGCCGTTGAGCACCTTAGGCTGCTGCCAATATTTAACGCGTTGTTCTACATCACGAACCCGATTCCCGTCCGATACGCCATGAATCGCTCTGGCTTCAACGTAGGCCCTGCAAGGCTGCCTATGGTTCCTGATCAGGGTGAGCTGGACGCATTCAGCGCCAAATTCGATCCGATAATGGATCAGTACGCTATCGATTTAGCTGAGTAGACCCAATTTTCAACGTTGGATCTATGAAACGTTGGCATGGTGAATGCGGTACTTTATACCGTATTCGTACTGTGTGACGAACGCCCTGAAGCAAGTCTTGTGGCATCCTGACGAAACCGGAGTGTGTCGCTCCGGTTTAATAGGGATTGTTCGTTTGGGTAAAAAACGTAAAAGTATTGTGGTGATCGGTGGAGGAAGCGGTTCCGCTGTGGCTCTAAGCGGTCTCAAATCATACGATGTTGATCTAACAGCGGTCGTAACTATGTTCGATAGTGGCGGCAGCACAGGCATTCTTCGCGAAGAGTTTGGCTATCCGCCATTGGGTGACATTCGCAAGTGCCTAGTGGCGTTGAGCGACAAAGGCAACAATCAAATAGTAGCGCTCAACAGTGCTCTCGACTTCCGGTTTGGTGCAGAATCTAGTCTTAAAGGGCACAGCGTTGGTAATCTGGTGTTGGCAGCCTTAACAACCGTTTATAGCGGCGTTCAAGGAGCTATAGACGAGCTATCGAGGATGATGCAGCTCGAAGGTCAGGTTGTACCTGTGACGCTTGATGAAGCGCATCTATGTGCCCGGCTAATTGACGGACAAGTGATTCTCACCGAATCAGCCATCGATCTTCGAGGCGCAAATGGTCCCGGGATTAGCGAAGTATTTTTAGACAGTGAAGTTTCGGCCAATGACCGCGCCTTACAAGCGATCAGGGAAGCAGATGCAATTCTGCTGGGGCCGGGAGACCTGTACACGAGTGTGATTCCTAATCTACTTGTACAAGAGGTTCGTGATGCCATTCGAGACACTCGTTCTCCGGTTATATATGCTTGCAACTTGATGACCAAGTTGGGTGAAACCGCCGGCTACGGCGCCTCGACATTCGCGTCGGAGCTCGTTAGGTACCTAGGAGGCCGTAAACTCGACTATTTGCTGGTGAATAACACAACTTTCACGCCCGACGTTTTGGACGTTTATGCTGTTGAGGGTGCGCAACCCGTTGAGCTTGATAATGGGGCCACTGAGAAATTTGCTCACGAGATTCTTGTGAGCGATCTGGTGTACATTGACGGGTTGATGGTGAGACACCATTCCGAGCGATTAGCTGGAATGGTAATGGCGACCATTGAACAGCCTGTGAAGAACCCACTGAGCACCGGACTGGAATAGTCCGGCACTCAGCGTGAATTGTTCCAATGGTCCTAGCCGATCAGGTCTTCGATGACAAGCGTCTCATCGCGATGTGGTCCGGTCGAAACGATCTTAATCGGCACTCCGATGACTTCCTCAAGCTTGTTTAAATAAGCCTTGGCGCCGTCGTTGATTTGGCTTGGTTTCGTAATTGACCGAGTCGATTCGGTCCAACCTGGAACAGATTCGTAAATTGGTTTTGCTCGTTCGAGCCTCGCCGCGTCAATCGGAAACTGGTCAGTGCGCTTGCCGTCTAGTTCGTAAGCGACACAAATCTTTATCTCGTCCCAGCCATCGAGTGTGTCCAGGCGGGTGACTATCAGGCCGTCGAAACCGTTCACACGGGCGGAGTACTTCGCTGCAACACCGTCGAACCAGCCGATTCGGCGGGCCCTTCCAGTTGTCACTCCGAATTCGCCTGCCATTTCGCGTATACGGTCGGCTTCTGCACCGTGGATTTCTGTGGGGAATGGACCTGCACCGACTCTGGTGCAATATGCCTTGAACACCCCAGCAACTCCACCGTACGACCGAGGACCCATGCCCAGACCAGTTAGAGTTCCTCCAACTGTAGGGTTTGAGCTCGTTACGTACGGATATGTTCCATGGTCAAGATCGAGTAGCGCACCTTGTGCGCCTTCGACTATGACGTTCTCGCCATTATCGAGAGCATCGGCGACCAAGTTTTCTACTGGGCGAATGTACTCCGCCAGCTCGGTTGCCCATTTTTTCGTCAGCGCAATAATATCTTCAATGTCGACTGGGTTACCACCGTAAATTTTGGTGATGATTTCGTTTTTGAACGCTACGATCTCAGGGAGCCGAAGTGCAAGCTCTTCTGGGTCGAGCAGCTCGCCCACCCGTAGGCCTTGCCTTGCAACTTTGTCGACATAGGCGGGTCCGACGCCTCGGCCTGTCGTGCCGATCGCTGCGTCACCGCGCTTGGCTTCCTCGAGTCGGTCGAGAACCACGTGGTACGGCATGATGAGATGAGCACGATCGCTTACAGCCAGTCGTGACGGGTCTAGATTATTCTCGCCAATTTCTTTCAGCAGAACTTCTGGATCAACGACCACACCGTTTCCGATTACGTTCATTGTGTGAGGCCAGCAAATTCCTGACGGCACGAGATGAAGCTTAAAAGTACCAGCGTCGTTTATGACAGTGTGTCCGGCGTTATTGCCGCCGGAGTAGCGTGCGATGATCGCAGCTTTTTCGGCAAGGAAATCAATGATCTTGCCTTTGCCTTCGTCGCCCCACTGGGCGCCAATGACGGCGTATGCCGGCATTTCGAACTCCCTTGTTACGCGCCGCTGGTCCGCAAAAATAGCCATTGTTAGGTGGCGAACGGACCAGCAAATTTATGCAACAGGTTGTTGCCGACGAAGTATATCAGGCAAATAGTAGTCAACTCGCGTGCGCGGGTGGGTGCGTGCGAATGCTCGCACGTGTGTGCGTGTGCGGCAGCAAGCAAGCAAGACTGCATTGAGAGGATTCATGGGTGGGGAAGTCGTTCTCATATGGTGCGCTGTGGACGGTGAATAACGATAATCCTATTTGTGAGCGCTATGAAAATATTGCCAAATAATCGATTGATCGGGCTATTGCTAAATCTAACGATCTCTGGGCGTCAGAAGGGTTGTTATTACCCGGCGATAACGTGGCCCCTGAACGGGTCTGGAATTTCTGTGTGGAAATTCGTCATGTTGTTGTTGACTCTCTGGAAAATTGCGTTGT
>ERZ891418.478-NODE-478-length-13878-cov-6.665630_pt1 | contig 13878 bp, 8 predicted proteins | sample MGYA00521236_ERZ891418 | MGnify/ENA primary metagenome ERZ891418 (study PRJEB32303, sample SAMEA104408696) | aquatic metagenome | biome: Brackish water; feature: Chemocline; material: water | place: Baltic Sea | collected 2014-10-18T10:34:00 | depth 100 m ... | reverse complement strand
CGGCGGCGGCGAGCAGCACGATCAGCGGCTCGTTAATCGAAAATCGGATGATGGCTTTGAGCATTTGTTGCTTCTGTGGTGGCCAACGAATGAGACGAAACTCACGAATCCTGCACAGTCTTGTTTCTGAAGCTGTTCCTTGTTTCTGAAGCTGTTCAGTCGTCGTTTTCGTCTCATTCGTTGGCCGTTCCCTTGGGAGTGAATGGAATCCGCTCGGATTGGAGTTTCGGATGAGTGCCGAAGTTCACCAGGAGGCCGAGCCGATACCCAGTCGCGTTCAGGTAGTTCAGGACCTGAGCTTTGTGCTCGTCGACCAGGCTGGCCAGAGCTTTGATTTCCAGAATGATGCTGCCGTAGCAGACAAAGTCCGGCCGGAAATGCTGTTGCAGAGTTCTGCCTCGATACTCCAGCTCAAGTTCGGGCTGTGCCAGGAATGGGATGCCCTTCTCCTGAAGCTCGATGGCGAGGCATTCCTGATAAACGGATTCCGTAAACCCGCAGCCCATCTCGTTGTGGACCGCGAAGCAGGCACCCATGATCGCGTAGCTTTCTCCCGCGTAGATTAATTCTGCCATCGGAATTTCCTTGTGTTTGAGACTGCCAACGAATCACACGAAGCTCACGAATGTTACGCGGTCCTGCTGCTGAGGTTTTTCATTCGTCGTTTTCGTCTCCTTCGTTGGTCTTTGTGATTCCTGCCAGACTCAACTCATGAACTTTTTTTCCGCAGGTCAGCATCTCGCTGCCCTTGTACGGGTTTCGCAGGTCTCCACCAGGCTGCAGCCAGTCGCCTCCTCCTCCTTCGACCATCGGGCAGAAGAAGTGCGTGAAGGACTGTTTGGATTCCTTGCCGCGGTACTGCGTGGCAAGCGTGACGACCGCGTGGCTGACCGGCTTGAATGACTGACGGGCCGGGGCCAGTTCCATGTGGTGCAGATGCTCGGAGGATTTCGCGATGATCTGCAACTGTTTCCGGGATGCTTCGGGGAATGCCGGGACATCGGCCAGTTCTGTTGCCAGCTTGTGCAGAGCCATCGCCGATTTCGTCTCCGGCTTGCTGTCGGCAGCGAGCGATTTCTGAATCTCAAAGTACGCCGTGTAAAGTGACTCGAGTTGGTTACCGGATTCTCCTTCGAGCGGCTTGACGGTGGGCTCGTCGAACTCCAGCGGCTCTTTCCGTTCCCGCTGTTTCGCGATCGCTCGTGCCGGGTCGATGAGGCTCGGCTTGCCAGCCAGTTGCATTTGCGAATCGATCAGGAAGTTCCCTGCTGTCGCGACCTGCTCGCCCTCTTTCAGGCCGCTGAGGATGACGACACGGTTCCGCAGAATCGGGCCCAGGACCACGGGGCGAATTTCGAAGCGGCCAGGTTCGGTCTCAACGTAAACCACGCTGTTCGCACCGGCCATCAGTAACGCCGACCGCGGAACGAAAAGCGACGCGGGTTGCTCGACCGGACTGTCGACGTAGCCGTAGCGCGAAGTCGGGACCAGGTCCATGCCGCAGATCGGGCACGGGCCGGGCTGGTCCCGGATGATCTGCGGGTGCATCGGGCTGATCCAGCGTCCGGCCAGGTCCTTGTCGTAAACTTCCCCCTGATCGCCAATCGGCAGGAAAATCTTTGCCCGACCGTAATCGCCAGGCCGCAGCAGGCCGTCCGTGTTGAGGAATTCGACTCGCACGCCGACCGTCCGCGTTTTCTGATTGACGGTCCGATCGATGTAGGCGACGCGGCCGTCGAAGGCCTTGCCGGGCAGCGACTGCATTTCGGCTTCGACCCGCTGACCGAAGCGAATTCGCGCGGCGTCCTCCGGGTACAGTTCGAGCATCAGCCAGACGGTCGTCAAGTTGGCGATGCGGTAAATCGGGTCCCCCGCTTTGACGTACTTGCCTTCCAGGGCGAATTTCTCGATGACGGTTCCGGTGATGTTCGAGTAGATCGTGAGGCGCGATTGAGCCTCGCCGGATTTCTCCAGGCGGGTGATCTGCTCTTCGGTCATACCCAGCTCAACGAGCCGCTGTCGGGCGCTCTTGACCAGTTTTTCCTGAACCGACCGAACGGACGCCAGAGCCCCGTCGTCCATCTTGTCCAGCAGCCTGCGGAATTCCAGATACGCAACCTGAGCGGTAAACAGGTTCGGACTGTAGACGACCGCCAGGTGGTCGTCCTTCTTGACTTCGACGCCCGTGTAGTCCGCAAACAGGCGTTCGATTCGCCCGTCGATGTAAGACGGGATCGTCGCCATCCGGCTCTCGTCAATCGCAATGGCACCGACGGTCTGAATCGTTGCGGAGAGTGGCTCGCGACGAACCTGATCCGTCTGAATGTTGGCGAGGCGGCGTTGCGTTGGCTCAATCCTCACGGCAAGTTCATCCAGGTCCCCGCCGGAGGTCCTGGGAATCTCCAGCTTCATGCCACAGATCGAGCAGCGTCCAGGTCCGCGCTGACGGATGTGCGGGTGCATCGGACAGACATGGATGACGTCGGAATTGTCTTCGTCCGCCGCAACAGGTGCTCCGCCGGCGCTGAGCCAGCCGATTTTCTGAGCCGCGCCCACAGCGACGATCAGCAGCAGCCCGACCGCGGTGAAGAGTCCTGCCGAGATCAGCTTCCGCACCCACCAGCGCCGCGAGTGGCCGGCCGGTTTGGGGGCCGTCGCCTCTTCTGGATGTTCTTGTTCTGCCGGGGTCGTTTGTTCGGTTGAGTCAGACATCAATGGCCTCCTTCAGGGAAGCACAGTTTTGAATTTCGATGTGGTGTTGTCTGTTCGCTGTGAAAGTGAGCTCGCTGTGAAAGTGAGCGGCCGGCTGCAGATCAGCCAACAGCGTTGGAACCATGCCGAAAGGCCCATCCCGCCGACCGCTCGAAGTCGCAAGAACGATCAGCTTTTGGTGGCCTCGGCGGGTTCTTCTTCGCCGCCTTCTTTGTGTTCGCTGTGGTCCGCCTTGTCGGCTTCAGCCAGCTTCGCGGTTTTGTCCTCATCCGAAAGCTTTTCGAATTCCGGTTTGCAGCCTTCGCAGCAGAAGCCAATCGTCTTGCCGTTCCAGGCAAGAGTGCCTCCGTCAGCGGTCACAGCATGTCCCATGATCGGGCAGTTCTTGTTGTCGGTCGCGACAGTCTCCGTTGCTTTCGGAGTCGATTCGCCAGTCGCTTCGGGAGTCACCTGGTTTTCGGTGGAGACAGTTGTGTCACCGGCACAGCCAGCCAGGAGAGCGACCATTGCGAGCAGCGACAGTCGAGATAGATTCTTCATCAGAGTTTCCTTTGTTTCGCGACGTGCCTTCACGAGGCAGCGTCATAACAGGAGCGCAGCGGCGGACGCAGCTGCAGAGAAAGTCGAAGCGCACTCAATTCAACAGGAATGAGTGAAGGACCCTGGCGGCATGCCGGGTCGCGTTCGGGAGACGGAAGCGCAACCAAAGTTGTTAGTTCTGAACGCTTTCGGCGCTAATTTGCGCCGAACATCCGATTCCGTGTTCAGAATCAACACGCCTCGTGTGCACACCGTCTCCGGCGTTTTTAGATCTGCCAGACGCAGAACACGGTCTGGCGGGACGCCGAGCACAAGGCCGCAGGCAATGCTCGCGAGGCCGGATTCAGCTCGTCCCTGATCGAAACGGGCTCGCTCAGCAAAGCATTGCTCAGTGCCAGCCATTTGAGGCTGGATTCGACGGAACTCTTCTGCCGTTCCGGGGAAACCGGTGGCAGGTCGGAGTCAACGCCACAGCAGCACGCCAAAGAACGCTCAGGCTTTGGTCGGGAACAACACGAAGTCGCGGTCGCACAGCACGATTTCGGCTCGGAATCCGACTTCTGGCAGCACGATTTCGCAGGTGACCTGGTTTCAGCCCGGCAGCAGTTTCCACACGACCCCGCTCCGGCCAGCACCGACTGCGTCAGCAGCGATAAGGCCGTCATGGCGAGGATCAATGTGTGGAAACGTCGCAAGTTCACGAGTTCATCTCATAGATCAAACAGGGCGCGGCGATTATGCCAGGAAAATCTGACCACCGCGAGACGAGTCTCTGGCTAAATCGCGAGTCGTTCTGGATTCCCTGGAAGGCCAACGAATGACATGAAGTTCACGAATCTTCTACTTCTCTTAACGTGACTTCTCATTTCATTCGTTGAGTTCGCGCGATTCGCTGGCCCTGGGTCGCTCCGCCAGTGGAATCGCCGTACCGACTGCCTGCTCAATACGTGCCAAAGTCATCGCCAGTTGGCCGGTTGCCCGAATTAGTCCCTCTTCCAGCGTGAGCACGTTCAGGAAGTCGCGGACGACTCGATCAAATTCGACGGTTCCGTTTGCAAATGCCTGGATGCTGACATCCCGCGTTTCGCGAGCCTGGGGCAGAATCGTCTTGATATAGAGCCCCCGGGTTTCGTCCGCCGCCCGGGCCTGCTCCCACAGGTCACGCAGCATCGAGTCGTAACGAACGGTCAGTTCGTCAACCGACGTGTGCGAGGCGGCGTGCTGCCATCCGGCTTCGTTTTCCATCGCGTCGTACTTCGCGCGCCAGATCGGCACACTCACCTGTGCTCCCAGCGACCACGCGTCCCGGCCAACGTCGACCACGGTTGAGGCCGGCCGGTTGTCATCCATTAGAAACCAATTGGCGTTGACCGCGACGTTTGGCCGTCGCTCCAGTCGGGCAATCTCGATGCCCCACTGAGTCGCCTGAGTATTCAGCCGCGCCGCGGCGATCGCCGGTTGATGCTCCTCGGCAAGCTGCCTCAGCGTCGCGTGCGACCAGTTTGGCAGCGATACGTCGAGGCTCTTCGGCATCGACACAATTGCGTTCGAATCCCGGCCAACCGCCCGGTTCAGTTCGGCCTCGGTCGACTGAACCTGCTGCCGCAGCGCGACGAGTCTCTCCTCGAGCCGGCTGAGTTCCAGTTGTCCCAGCTTCACGTCTGCCTCGGATGCCTTGCCGCCTTCAATTTGAGCATTCGCAACCGTGATGAGCGACTTCAGCGGCTCCTCGGTTCCACGGACGATTTCAATCTGACGGCCGAGAACGAACAGTCGATACCACGCGACGCGAACCTCGGCCGTGACACGAAGCTGCTCAGCCCGCAGTGCCTCCTGGATCGACAGCGCTTCATAGCCAGCCCTTTGCGATTTCGCGTCGAGCCGTTGCAGCCAGGGAATCATCTGACCGATTGACAGATTCGCGCGCTGTGACCCGGCCGCCGTCTCAATCGGACTTCCGAAGACGTTGGCTCCGATGGTTGGATCGGGCAGCTTGTCCGAGTAGCCGGCCTTCGCCCACGCGGCCTGCACCTGCTGTTCGAGTCGCAGGACGGTGGGACTGCTGGACAGGGCGAGTGTTTCCAGGTCCGCCAGACTGACAGCAGAGCCCGGCTCAGCCGCAATGTCAGCAGGTAATGCCGCCGGTGGTTCTGGATTTGGCAGCGTCTCGTTGAGGAAAGGCTGATTGGCTCGCGGAGTCGAGGCGGCTTCCTGGAATGCCGTCTGCACGATCGGCTCGACAAGTGGATTCCGTGTCGAGTCCGGCGGCTCGGAAATCGCGTGCAAAGTGTCCGAGCCAGTCCCCGTTGAGAAGACCTCCATGTGCTGGCCGGGCTCGCTTCGGGCCGTCGTTCGCGCTCCGCTGGAGCAGCCGCAGAGCGAAGCGGTACTCAAAGCGAAAACGACAACGGGAAGTCTGGAGAGCTCGCTGAGGGCCCATCGCCACTGCAAATTGTTCGCACGGCGGGAATTTCGTTCGTCGCGGCCAGTCTGTGCCATGAGACTTCGTGATCCCGTTGATCTGTTCCACTTCGCGCAGCGTCAGCGTCAAAGCGCAGCAGATTGAATTTGAAAATGGCACGGTTCCATCGCTTGTATCGGTTTCAGGCGTTCTGCGGGCGCATTGGCGTGCGCGAGAGCGGGCCGAAATCCCAGGCAAGGCTCCGGTTCTGCCGGTCAGGTCGACTTTACGGATTGCACAGAAATCCGGCAGAACCCTGCTGGCGAGTTTACCGACCTGTGAATTCACACCTGCGGCGCGCCTGACTATCTACGGAAGTCTCGGGACCTCGGCACGGCGAAATCCGGGATTGAATCGCGCTGGCTCTTCCAGGGTGGCTCCGGCGTGGCGAACTTGTTTTCTGGAAAGTGATTCGCGATGCGTCTGGGCAAGCAATCGCTGAACTTTTTCGCTTTTCGGGTTGAGTCGTTCGCAGAATTCCAGGTGCCGCATCGCCTCCATGGGTTTGCCGAGATTCTGCAGCCAGATGGCGTTCTCAAGACGAACGACGAAACTCGACGGAGCCGCTTTTGCTGCCGACTCCAGACACTCTGTGACTTTGTCCGGGTCGTTGAGTTTTACAAACACGGCCGCTGCGGCGAGCAGGTCGTCGGCGCGGTCACGATTGTCGGGCTCGCGGGCTCTCGCGACGAGCTGCTCAGACAGCACACGCAGCAGTCTCTGCTCATCCTGATGAAGCTGCATCTCGGCGAGCACATCTGCCATCCGCGTCAGCTGCTCGATGTCTGGCTCAAACGCTTCCAGCAACAGTCTGGCAAGGTCTGACTGATAGTACTCAGCCAGAACCCGAGTAATCTGCAACTGCATGCTGATGTCCCGATGGAAGGATTTCTTCCAGAGAGCCATTGCCGTTTCGAAATCACCTTCTGCCATCGCGCCACGACCGGCCGCAAACAGTACCTGTCCATTGAACGGGGAAAGTTCGAGAGCCTGCGCGACGCAGTCCTTCGAAAACCGGGTCGTCGAGTCAACGAATTCTTCGAAGGATTCCTGCTCGTCGGAATCCGCATCCGGCTGGCGAAGGAATTCCAGTTCCGACAGGTAGAGGTACGCGTGAGCCTGAAGTGGATTCAGCTCAAGGCACCGTATTAGGTGCCACCGGGAAGCGTGAGCGTACTTCAGGTTGGAGCCGACCGCCCGCTCAAGCCACTCGTGCATTTCCTGGCGGGAGTCGAATCCCCCATCCAGCCCTGCGTCATGCAGTTGCGACAGCGTCATCGGGTTTTCCGCATGCTGCTGCAGCTGATGAAACAACGAGTGATAATAAAGTCCCAGTCGTAAATGGAACCTCGCATCCTGCGGGTCGGCCGACGCTGCACGGTAGATCGCAAGGATTTTCGTGCGAAACTCCGATCCACTCTGACCTGGATTCAGGTCGCCCCGGACTTGACGCCATTCTTCGTCCGAGTTCGCGTCGAGAGTCAAGTATCGATACTGCCGCCAGTGCGTCTCGGCAGCGATTGCCGGAGCGAGTTGTTCCATCATCCAGCCACCAGTCACAACAATGATGACTGCCAAAGTGGCGATGATCGCCCGAGGGATCCGAACGGGCTCGCTGTGACTGGACGGACTCCGCGAGCTTCTCTCAATCTGATACAGACGACTGGCACAGGCCATCAGTATCACGACCGAGACCATGCATCCCTGGATGTACCACACGAAGTCGAAGAGGGACTGAACGCAACTCACAACCAGCGAGCAGGTAATCGCCGTCAAAGCGATCGTTGTGTCGCGTGACTGACTGATCCGAACTCCCTTCGCACACCAGAAGAAACACGTAATCAGGCACAAGCCGGCGAGGCCGGCACCGACCAGTCCGGTCTCCGACGCGATCTGAAGATAGCTGTTTTCCGCGTGAGTGTACTCGCCTTTCGCAAATGGCTGATCAAGGTATCGGTGGTGAATATCCTGATGGCTGCCGATCCCGGATCCGAACAGCGGGAAGTCCTGAATGATTTCGAGATTCGCCTTCCAGATCAGAAAGCGGCCGCTGTCATCCCAGTTGTCCAGTCGCGCCACGACACTCTGATAGCCAACGGCGAGCACAATAATGCCCGTCAGTCCGCCCAGCCCGGAAATTGCCAGCAGCAGGCGTTTTGAGATCAGTGACCGGGCGTAAAAAACGACCATCAGAACGGTCAGGCCGGCGGAGGTCGCCAGCACTGCCCCGCGAGATCTTGCGAGGAGGATCGAGCTGATCACGATCGCCATCCCGGCAAGAACACTTCCTGTCAGAACTTCCTGAGGGATCGACGCCCTCTGTCCCCACGAGCTCTTGCCGTCGCCTTGATCGCGACCGATGGTCATGCACCACCAGATCAGTGGACCGACTGACAACGCAGCAAACTGAGCAAAATGATTCTTGTTCGGGAACGCGCCTTTGACCCGGTCAATCGTCGTGCCGCCTGGAAACTTGTAGAACCAGTAGAAAAGACCGTTGGCCGTCAAATACTGGATGAGTCCGAAAATACACATTGCGATCGCACTCACGCAGAACCACCGCAGAATTCTCTCGGCGTCTTTCGCGACGCGAATCCGCTGGCTGGTCACGTAGAAAAGGAGAACGCAGGCGAGTCCGCTCACAAGACTCCGGCGCGTTGCACTTACGGCCAGAGACAGAAATGGCCATTCTCCCCCGAGCCCACCGTCGGCCTTCCAGAGCGGCAGCATTGTGGTCGCGTTCGGAGCAAGTGACCGGAGGAGCGTAGCCGGAAGTGGAGTCACTTGAAGCAGCATCAAGGCAACAATGGCGATGAGCAGGATCCCGCTTCTGGATCGAATCCAGCCGACCTCGCGATTCATCGCGACATGCGCGACCCAGAAAAACGAGGCACTGACCGCGGAAAGGGCGAGTGCTGCCTCGCCGATCGCGATTCGGCCGCCCAGGAGAAACGGGACCCCGAAGACCGCCAGAAGCAGTGACCCATCGACAGCGAGCAAAGTAAAGGGTCGCTTTGACACAAGACTGTCCTGCGTGATGTGCCGCGTCTTTTCCTTGCGACGGTGCGAGGATTGCGAATGCCTTTCACTGCTCACGATTCCGGTTCCTTCCATGAACCTCGGTCAGAGTCTCGCAGCCGACGACGAAAAGTCGCCGCCGCGATGTGTCGATTGGCTCGGATCAGGCTGCTTCACGAATCGGCAACGGCAACGTGGTCGCCACTTCGGTGTCGTCAGTTTCGGTGTCGTCGGTTTCGTGGGCGTCCGCCTCGTTATTCCCATAGCCGTGTCCGTAACCGTAGCCGTAGCCATATCCGTACCCGTAACCGTACTGGTCTCCACCGAGGTTCGGTGAGACGCGATTAACGACGACGCCCAGCAGATTCAGATCAACAGCCTTCAGCGACTCCGTTGCCCGGATGACCATCTTGCGTTTGTTATTCGTCGGGTTGATAACAAGAATGACTCCATCAACGAGTCGGCCAACAATGGCGGGGTCGGTGACTGCCAGGATCGGTGGAGCGTCGATCAGGATCTGATCGTAGATGGTTTCTGCCCAGGCCAGCAGTTCATGGAGACGGTCGCTGGAAAGCAATTCGGTGGGATTGACCGGGCGAGTTCCGGACGGGATGAAATCGAGTTTGTCGACCAATCCGCGGACGATGTTATTATCAACACTCGTCGATATTTCAGTATCATCTTTGAGTAAGTGCGAAAGCCCATTGGGGCCTCTGAGATTAAAGAGCGTTGACATGCCAGGGCGACGCATGTCCGCATCGATCAGGAGCGTCCGCTTTCCTGATTGTGCATAGGCGACGGCGAGATTCGCCATCACTGTTGTCTTGCCATCTCCGGGCTCGGAGCTGGTTGCCATGATCTTCATCGTGGAATCAGAAAATGCCAAAGCCGTACGCAGTGTTCGAAACGCTTCTGTTTCAACTCCGTTCGGATTGTGGCAGGTGTGGAGCGAATCGACGCCGGTGCCGCCAGTCTCTTCCATCTGGCGGACCATGGCGAGGACCGGAACGCCAAGCTGTATCTTCAGCTCCTCGGGCGATCGAAACCGGTCGTCAAGAGTATCAATGACGTAGATCGTGCCGAGCCCGAAAAACAGACCAAGAAACGTTGAACCGAGAATAACAATGACTAATTGAGGTGAGGCCGGATTCCGGGGTGCGAACGGATATTGAGTGATTTCTGTCAGTGCTTCGTTCTGCTGCCGGCTCTGGTAGCGGGAAATCTGCTCAATGAGTGCCGAGTAGGTCAGTTGCATTCGCTTGACCTGAGAATCCAGAAAGTGGATTCGTGCCAGCGGACCACCCAGTGCCAGATACTTGTCGTAGGCTGCGTTAAATTCTTCGGCGACGTGGCGTTCGTGTTCGACCGCGTGCAGATACTGCTGTTCTGTGATTTGCAGCAGGCGTGTGGCCAGTTGCGAAGACTGAACAGTCTTTGCGTTCTGCTTTCGCTGGGATTCATTATGAACGTACCAGGCTTCCGCACCTTCGATTCTCATCTCGAGAGCTCGGACAGCCTCATGTCTGGGACCGTAGCCCTGGCGGATGGATCGAAGCTCTGCCTGGTCTGAAATCAGTTGCTGAATAATACGTGACTGCAGATAGGCTTCGTGTTCATTCAGGCCGAATTCCTGGCTCAGCAGGTCTTTGCCAACGGAGTCCATCGACAGCAGTGCGAACTGAAGAATGTCCTGGCCGTTCTCAAGGGCGTTGTGGACCGCTGCGCGAAAGGACTCGGCCTCACTCCGCTTTTTTCGTACGGCAATCAGCTCTTTGTGAAGTTCGAGTGCCTGTTCGCGGTCGATGTTGACGGCCTCTCCCTGGGCATCGACGATTTCACCCTGCTGCTGACGGAGCCGGACCAGTTCCTGCTCGTCGTCTTCCAGCATGTGCTCAAGGTCCTGCCTTTCCCGAGTCAGCGTCGAGAGGTCTTTTTCCTGGCCCCTCTGATGAGAGTTATTCACGAAGTCCAGGTAAGCGGCGAGAATCGCGTTCACCATCGCCGCAGCGGTGTCAGGATCGCGCGACCGGTATCGCACGTTGACAATACTCGTCGTTCTTTCAGCGAGGACTCTTAGATTTCGTCGAATCGCGTCCGGCCAGTCGCTTTCCGGTACTCCTTCAAGGTCCCCCAGATGATCCGGACCGAGATTTTCCAGCGCTTTGCTGATGACGACCTGGCTCGACACAAGCTTGACGTGAGTGGGGATCGCTTTTCCGACCACGTCGAGTTCCTGCTCTGCGCTGCCTCCGGCACCGCCGTCAGCCCGGATCAGGTAGATCTCTGCAACGGCGTCGTACATGCGTGGCGCCACAGAGTAGTAAATTGCTCCACTCGTGAAGGAAATGATCATCGCTGCGATGAGCATTGCCTTTCGCTGCCTGACGACGTGGAGGAATCGAGCGACTGACGAAAAGACATTCGTCTGGTGAGTGGGCGTCGACGGTTCAGCGAAGGCCGGCAGATGTTTGAGGTGGTCCTGGCTCATGTGACGTTGCACTCTTCCTTGTTCACGTCTGCGGCAGGCGGGTTGGTCGTGAGGCCTGCCATGTTGCTTCGATGTCGGCGAGGCTCTTACAGAAGTGGATTGAAACTGCTGGTCACGCCAATTCGAATGATCTGCAGGGCCTCAAGAAGAATCGTCGCGGGGGTGTGTTCGACATAGACCATGTCGCCGGGGGCCAGGCGGATGTTGTCGACCGGATCCCGCTTTAACTTTCTCAGGCTGCACTGGATTCGAATGCGCTCGTACTCAGGCAGTTTCCGGAATACGTAGACTTTGTCAGCGACCTGAGTCGTTGTGTGTCCTGCCAGAGAGAGTGCCTCAAGAAGGTGGAGGTCCTCGTTGACCGGAAATTCGACTTTGCCCGAATTCCGAACAAGCCCGGAAACATGGACGGCTTTCGGGTCGCGCTTCTCGACATGCACGACTCCTCCATCGCCAATGTAATACGCATTCGTTCCGGCCTGAGTCGCTTTGACGAGGTCGACCTGTGCCGAATGCGATGTCCCCATTGCGTAACCGGCCGGTGTGATTTCGGATCCGGTTCCCAGGGCGATCGCGTCCTGAGTCGGTGAGTGCTCAAGCAGGTTAGTGATCTCAACATTGGACCCGGCTTCCTCGGTCAGGCCGCCAGCCGAAAATATCGCGTTCAGAAGGTTTGCCTGCGAAGCAGGGATCAATTTCAGGCCCGGTTCTTCAACGGCCCCGACGACCATAATCTGATAGATCTTCTTCTGTTTCATTGAAACCGTGATTCGAGGATTCACGTACAGTTGAAGCCGAACACCTTCGTTCCGGATGAGGACTTCCGCTTCGTCAAGCTCCAGCCCGGCAAGCCGAATCGGGCCAAGAGTGTCGACGTTCCCGTAACCGTTTTTGGCAACGCGCACGGGAAAGACGAGCGGTTGTTCCGTCGCGATTCCGGCAGAGATCGACACCTCAAGCTGATCTCCCAGGCCGATAATTTCTGTGTTGACCGGAGTGCCGCTCAGTTTTGAAAAGTCGATCGTCTTCGTGTTGACGTTGACCGGCGCGATGAATTCGGGCGGAAGTTCTGAGGCGTAATAACTGTTCGGGACCACTACGCAGCCCGAGCCGAGAACTGCTGCCAGGAGAGCGCTCAACAGCCGAAACTGGAGCGGTACCGACCAGGATGTTCGTGTAGCACTCCGGAGCGCAGCTTTCGCCACAGGAGTTGCACGATGGTGGCTGCCGGGTTCTGCGGAACATGGCAGAAGGACAGCGGGTGAGGGAGATGAACTCGCCATAAGTCCTTGATCAATCCCTTGCTGGACGACCTCGAAGCATGATGGTGCTCCGTACGGGCGGGACTGCCCTGGATTCGGTCGGGTGGTGAGTCTGGATGTGAAAGTTTCCGGAGTCTGATTCCAGGCAGGGAAAGGAGCCGAGACGCTCCGCCTGAATTCCGGGGAAGGGGCGGAATCAGTATGGGATCCCCATTTGTGCGTCAAGATGGCTTCCTCTGGCTGACGCCTTTGGACTGACGCCTTTGGACTGACGCTGGGGAACAAGTCGAAATTGAGCTCGCTGCAAAGCAGATTGCCTTCCGCTCGACAAAATGGGTGTAGTCGCCGACCCGGTCTGCGCGTTCCTGAGCTCAGGTACGGGCAACCGGGCGAGCGGTCAGGCAGTAAACTTTCGCCGATCGTCACGACCAATCTTCCTCGGGCCCGTCATTCCTGTTCTGAGGGATCTGCCTCAAAGTTTCGATCTTCCGATACGGCCTTCTGGTTATAGTCGTCCGCGTGAGGACGGTTAACTCTGCCAGCAGGCTCGGAAACTAACGTATTCGAATCTCCTGGTTGGTCCGAAGACTTTCCTTCACTTTGATTTAAGGCAGCCGATTTCCGATGAATCGGCCAGGGTGCGGCCTGTATTTGTCCAATAATATGCGTGTATCTAAGAAGGAGCTCGGCGACGAGCGGTCAGGAGCGAATTTCATGGTGACGAGCACATTGAAATACAACCACAGAACAGACGATTCGCACTGGGAAGTCCGGATTCCCAGCTGCATCAGTGAATGCCGCCCGGTGGTCGACGAGTTCATCGCTCGTGCGGAAATGCTGGGAGTGACCCGAACTCAGGCATTCGCACTCCGAAATGGCTTTCACGAAGCGGTCGTCAATGCGGTTCGGCACGGCAACGGGCAGGATCCGGAAAAGCTCGTGCGGATCGCGTACGGCTTCGTCGGGAATGACGTGTGGATCGAAGTCGAGGACCAGGGGCCGGGCTTTGACGCGACCATCGTTGCCGATCCGTGTTCCGACGCAAATCGCGAACGGCCGGGCGGGCGAGGCCTGCGCCTGATGCAGCACTTCATGAGCTCTGTCGTGTACAACGACCGAGGCAACTGCGTGCGAATGCTCCGAGTCGGCGCGATCGGCTGACCGGGTTGCGAGCGACGGAAAACAAAAAACGCCCGGCCAGAAGTGGCCGGGCGTTTCTTGTGTTGCCGAGAAGTCGATCTCAGCTCAGATTGTACCTCTTCATTTTGTTATACAGAGTGACTCGACTGACCCCGAGCTCTTTGGCGGTCCGCGTCCGATTGTAATTGTTTCGGCCCAGTGCCAGACGGGGCGCGCACTCAGGGTAGTTTGCGGAAGATAGGTTAACGTGCGCTCGC
>ERZ891418.477-NODE-477-length-13893-cov-11.419569_pt1 | contig 13893 bp, 6 predicted proteins | sample MGYA00521236_ERZ891418 | MGnify/ENA primary metagenome ERZ891418 (study PRJEB32303, sample SAMEA104408696) | aquatic metagenome | biome: Brackish water; feature: Chemocline; material: water | place: Baltic Sea | collected 2014-10-18T10:34:00 | depth 100 m ... | reverse complement strand
ATATGTTCAGCATGTCATGAAAGGCTGTAAGCTACCAACAAGGGAAGCTTCTAAAACTAACTAGCTACTGGGTTCTCCGAACCCTCTTTTAAAAATATAAAAAACAACCATAGAGTATGTTGTCAACTCTATGGATTTCTATTCTCGACAACAAGTATAAAAAGGATTAAATTATGAGTAATTTAAAAATGCCAGAAGGCATCAAGATTGAAGAACTATCATCAGGCGGTGGTTCATTTTTATGGGATACAGGCATTTATGACTGTGTAGTTGATATGGCTTATTTTGATAAGTCAAAAGGTGGAGCACGTTCACTGAACATTACACTATTAAATGATGAAGGTAAAAAGCTTAAGCAAACTGTTTATTTAACAAACAGAGCTGGCTCACCTACATACACAAATGCTAAAGGTGAAGTTAGACCTCTACCTGGTTACAGCATTGCTAATAACCTATGTATTACAGCTGTTAATGAAGAACTACCAGACGTAGATGACGCAGCAGAGCTTAAGACAATCAATGTATATGATTTCACTAAGAAAAAAGAAATGCCTACAGAGAAATCAGTAGCTACTAAAATTCTTGGTCAAAAAGTTAAAGTTGCAGTCTTTAAGCAAAAAGTTAACAAGCGTGTTAACGATGGTTCTGGTAATTATGTAGATTCAGCTGACACTAAAGAAGAAAATGAAATCAAAGATTTCTATTTCCCTGATACATCACTGACTGTTGCAGAACGTGCTAAAGGCATTGAAGAAGCTATCATGAGTGTTAAGTGGGCTGAACGCAACACAGGTAAAGTAATTGACCGTGTTAAAGAAGTTAGTGCAAGCGCACCTTCTGCATCAGCACCAGCTAACAGCAAAAAGTTGTTTAACTAAGGAGCTAGCATGGACATCAAATTAAATAATAATGACATTCATGCAGCTATCAGAGGCTTTCTACAAGAACGTAATATTGTAGATAGTTATACTGAGCTGAATATCTCATTCACAATGTCTAGAGGTGCTAACCCAGGTGCTTCAGCAGAAGTAACAATTGTAGATACTGCTGATTCAACTAGTACAACGACAGAACCTTCTAAAAGTACAGGTGGTATATTCAATGACGCTGGCAGTGAGTAGTGGAGCAGTTTAAACTAATTGCTGCTACTATAGGGCTATCTGCGGTAGTAATTGCCGTGTTAGCCTTATCTGTAATAGCCATACCTATTATCTTAGGTATAGGTATCACCCTCTCAATATACGCAATCCTGCGCATACTTACTGAGGATGCTGATTAAAAACCTTTACCTGTTAGTATTTCTAGACCAGGTGGGATGATAACTTCTTCAGCTATCTTTTCAAACCCACCTAACGTAGGGAAGAAGTTACCTGTTAAGATGTTAGAATCTAATATAGTTTCAACATCTATATCAAGTAATGCACCACCTGCCCAGAACATACCCACATTTAGTGGCTTCTCTTTGATTAAGTTTATTCCTGCTCGTTGAATACGTAACCAGTATTTAACAAACATAATGGCACCTATATCATTGAGATACTGTAAGTGTCTGTTCATTGGTTGATCGTAGTTAACAAACGTTTCAACCATTTGTTTCCAGGCCTTATCCTTATTCATTCCTTTTTGCTCAGTGTTGTACTTATATAACGTGTATCGTGCTATAAAGTCACTCATCTGAGTAAACTGCATAGAAGCTTTAAACACAGCTGTATGCTCACCTAAGTAGGCATGATTAGCTACATCAAATACTTTACCTTTGAATAGCTTGTTACCTACATCCTTAATCTTATTGAAACCTTTGTTTCGATATGTAAACTCATTCTGATTAATATCTTCAGTAATCGAGGTGAACAATCCCGCATCAACTAATCCAGCAACTGGATTGTTATTCATTCGATGCACCAAACCCGCTCTTAAATCCATCTTACTTTTATCTGTCTTTAAAGCAGGGTTACTCAGCACCTCTAAATCTAATAACTTTAAACGCTTAGCATCATTCTTGTAGCTAGTTAGCTCCTTCATACCTTCACGCCAATGCTTAACTAAGTAGTTAGGTGGTACACCATATAACATTGAAGTAACAAAGTTACTCGCAAAGTTAACTGCTGGTACGATAGGTATCTTAATAACAATATTAACTACAGCCATTGATACAGCTTCTTTAACTAACTTTTCAAGTACTTTAGCGTAGCGTTGACCTGTAGGGTGACCTTTAAGTATTTTAATATTAGATATTGATGGGTTAACGTAACCAAACACCGTGTCTAACAGCTTACGCTCTACATGGAACTGTAATGATCTCTTATCTTTACTTAATGTAGCTCTCTGTTCAATTAACCATCTAGCCTGCTTCGGTAGAGCTAAAAAGTATTCATCATGGTACTTAGGACTTAATATGTCGATGAAAGCCTTAGGGCTCTTCTTATAGTTAGCTTGACCATAATCATAAAGTAACTCAATAGCTTCAGCATTTATAGCTTCAGATTTAACCTTGTCTTCTAAGTGACTGAACATACCTGGCAGTACATCATCAAAGACTAGATTCTGTCCTAGGTATTGTTCAACCGCAGAGTGTTGCATGTTAATTCTATAGTCAACAATCTCCATAGCTTCATTCAGTATCGGAATCATTGTGTAGTTAGACTTATCTAATGTGTTCGCTTTCTGTGTCTGTTTTTTAGCAAACGCTTTAAACCTGGCGTTGATTAATCCTGCATTCTCTTTGTCTCTGGCCAATATCTCTTTAAGCGTTGTACCCTTAGCTTTTTTAGCTGTGGCTGACACGATACCTTTAGTACGTGTTAATTCTGGGTTATTCTTAATTACATAGATACCATAACTACTGTCTTTAACATCCGTAATGTCATGGAATGCACCGATATAAGTGTAGCCTTTTCTGCGCATCGCAGTCTTTGTTTTAATATCTGAAGCTTCAACTTGTATATCAATATCTGGGTCTGTAATTACAGATATATGACCTTTAGTCATCAACACTGGATTATTATTAAAACCTTCTTTAAGTGATTTGTTCTTAAAACTTGTGTGCAAGTTAATTACGCCATGAATACCATTATGCTCACTATCTAACGCAAACTCTTGTGCAGCAACTTCACTAAGCTGTGCTCTGCTTTCTGTTGTTGTCTGCTTAAGTGCTAACATTGAGATGTATATATCTAAATCAGTAATCTCATTTCCTTGTTCTACTTTATAAGTAGGAGAATTAGTATTAGTATGATAGATAACATGTGCGTTCAAATACTGGTTATGGTTATTAGCTTTACCTGTAATCATTACTCTAGCTAACTCTCGTGTTTGTCTGTTGTAATGATTATTGCCACTAATGTTTAGATTTTTAGCATACTTATTAATCTCAACCTGTAATTTATTATCATCAGCTACTAGCTCCATAGCTTCGTCTACTGTGTAAGCTCCTGTGCTGACTAGTATAGACAAGTCTGTTTTCAATAAAACTCTAGTAATAGACTCTTTATGTGCGTCTGTTAACTTATCGTAACCTTTAAATACTCTTTGTAGTGATTCTTTAGTTAATTCTTTATACTGCCTACGATTCGCATCAACTTCTTTATGTGACTTATAAAGTAACTTAACAAAGTCTTGACCAACTCCACCAAATAAGTCTGCTTTAAGGGCACTTAGGTTTCTCAGTGTATTAGGTTTAAAGTTACTGAATGCTCTATCTAACTGTTGTTGTACTTTCGGGTGGTTGTCAACATAATCTTTATATGATGATGTCAAGTAAGCTACTAGCTTTGTGTCATACAACACGTTAGCTAAGAAGTTATCCACCTTACCATCTTTAGTTAGTTTGTCCACTAGCTTGATATATCTATCTGAGCCTATCTTGATACCGGACTTAACTGTGGTATCTACAAAGTCACGTATTATCTTGTTAGCACTATCAGATGCATTACTCACAGCTTTAATACGTAAAGCTTTACTGACAGTATTACGTTTAGACTGGTTAACAGCAACGATGTCTTTAGTAAGCTCAAAGATTTCCATCTCTAAGTTTGCAGGTCTGACTTTACCTTGTAAACTATTTGAAATTCTATTGACAACTTCAAAGAACATTTCAATTATCTTTTGGTATATAGGTACGTCTGTGTCTTTACTCCACATAGCTACTTTAGTAGCTGACATACCTTGTAGTCTATTAACGATAAACTTATTCGTTAAAGCATAAGCTAAGAATTCATCTAGCTTTGCTGTAGGGGGTACTTTACTTCCAAATATGTGATCGTACTGTGCCTTAGCAGCAGCTATCTCAGTTGCCTCATCCGTTAAGAATATAACTTCACCTTTTTTGTTTCTGTGTAAGAATATTTCGTAAGGTTCAGCTCCGCTTTCTAGAGCTTCTTGTTTGAAAGTAGCTTTAACTCCAGCACGAATTCTAGTGATGTTTTCTTTAAACTGTGAGTTATGTAATAAAGCATGTCTAGTTAATACGTGAAGTAGCTCATGTGTGTATACCTCTTGAGCACTCTGCTCAGAGTATGACCTAGGGCTATATCTATTAAAGTTAACATCAACAGCTTCAGAATGAATATGTGCATAACCGTGGTTCTTAACATTAGTCTTGCTCAGCGTCACTGTGGTCTTATCTAACACTTCACCAGCCTTACTGATAATTCCGTCTAGAACACGCTGTAAGTGGCTCTGTTGTGTGTCTCTATCAGCTTCGTTATAGTAAGCTGTGTCATGTAAGTCACCTAACTTAGTAAATATGTTTTGTAGATTATTACGTAGTGGATTCTTTGAATCTGTTTTATACACTTCTTCAAGTTCTACTTTAACCTGCGCATCAATATCAATAGACTTAAATAGCTCTTGTTGTACAGGTTCTGCCTTTTCAACTTTTGTGCTTAGCGTGTTTAACGACTCAGGTAAGTACATTTGAGACACTGTCCACTTATCCATAGGGAATGCTTTTAGTAAAGCTTCTCTTTGGGCAGCAACCTCACTAATCTTTTTAGCTAAGTCTTCAATGAAGTTAGCTACAGTTAGCTCACTAAGTTCTTTATTTAGTTTTAACCTAGCGCCAGGTAAAGGAGGCCTAGCTGTGTCTGTCAGTTTTTTGATTATAATCTTACCTTTAAAACCTTGAGACTGTATTAATTGCTGTACTTCAGCAAGCTCACTATCAGGCATACCGTTAAACAACTTAGTAACCTGTGTGTGTACGTCTTCTAAGAAGCTATGAGATGCTCTGTCTACAAAAGCTTTGTTATAAGCTTTCATATTACTAATAGCGTCAGTCACTGATGAAATTACAGCATCATAGATAGGCAGTACTTCAGGATTAAGTAGTAACAAGTCTCCAAGTACAACAGAGTCCATGTTCTGCACCATATTAATAGCAGAAGATACTCCAGGATTATCAAAGTCAGGAGTTGTAATACCTGCTTGTATGTGTGTATTATTTTGTACTTCTAAAGTACTCCATTCACCTTTACCTTTTTTCTGCTCTACATTGGACCTTACATTTTTAGTTTCAATTTGTAACTCTGAGTTCTCTACTTGCTTAAAATTAATTAACTGAATCAGTTCAGCTTCATTTTTAGACCAAGGACCACTCATACGTGGTAAGTATTTATCAGCAAGCTTGCCTGCAATAGCCATCCTAGTAGATAGGTTAGTTATCCCAGCAGTCTCTTTTTCAAAGGCATTAATAAATGCAAAGTAGTGTGCTTCAATACCTTGGATAATAACTTCTCTGGCTTCTTTAATAGGGCCAATCAACTCATCTAAAACTTCAGTGATAGTATTAGCATAAATCTTCGTAAATGCTTTATCGATAGACCTAGTGTTCTTAAAAGTAAAACCATATAAGTTAGTTGGGTTACCTTCTTTATCTAGTTTAGTGTAGTCTAAACGAGCTGCTAGTGACACTCTTGTACCATTCAAATTAACTAACGCCTGTTCAAACTCAGTAACCTGTTTTCTGATTGCTGACTTCTCAGTTTCAGTCGTAGCTTTATCATAGGCTGTTTGCATATCAGCTAATTTGCTGTACATACCTGGGACAATACTTTCAATAATACCTTCGATTACCTTCTTAACACCTGAACCGTAGTTAGTAATCATTAAAGGATTTTTAGCCAGGTCTCTAGCAAACTTAGTTATCTTAGAATCAGCATCTCTAAACTCACCATGTAGTATATTTAGTGCGCTCTTAACTTTATCAGAGACACTCATACCTTTGTCTATCTTGTCAGACAGTGTCTGGTAGATATCTAAGTGCCCAGCTTTAATAAACTCTTCATAAGAAGTTACGCCCTCAGGGTCGTTAGGGTCGACAAAAATACCTACTTTAGCGAGACGTTCTTTCAACTGTTCTGGGTTACCACCTAGGAATTGTAATAAACCAATAGCATAACCATTAGTAATACCATCTGTTTCAATACCGATTGTAGTAGTAAATTTACCTGTTTCTTTGTACTGTGCTAGTGCCGTGATACCTTCAAGTAAGTGCATGCTTGGGTCTACAACACCATCATCAACTAACGTAGTGATAAGCTCATTTATCTGCTTACTGTTGGCCTTAGGTTCAGCTAATAACGGAAGTAACTCAATCATGGTAGCATTACTATAGATTGTGTCAAAAGCCTCTATTGAAGTCTCTAAGGTCTTTTTGTCAATAGACACACCCAAAGCTTGACCTACTGCTAATTTAAATACAGCTCTGCTCTGCTCATTATCAATAGTAGAAGTTCTGCTTGCAGGGAAGAATAAAGCTCTATGTATCTTACTACGTTGGCCGTTGATAGTATTACTTACAATACGAATCCTGTGCTGTGCCATAGCTTTAAATCTAAAGTAGAAAGACTTACTGCCCGCAGCAATGTATTCTTCTACGTACTTAACATCTTGAAGCTTTTCGGCATTACCTGCTTCAATAGCATCACGCTCATCAATGTGTGCAGTATTAACATCTTTAACACCTATTAGTCTGTGCATCACAGATTCATTCAACACACTAAACACGTTTAGTTCTTGAGTTTTTCCAACCCACTTAACTTGTTGTAGTTTATTTATTAGAGTTCTTACCTTAGCAGGTAAGTCCCAGAAGCTCTTATCAGCTTTAGTCTGTATATCTTCAACAGGCGCGTCATACGTATCTTTAAGAGCAGTTTCAGCTCCCTTGATTAACTTAAGACTATCAGTGCCATCTTTAAAAGTACCAAGTAGCTTAGTTGTAGCATCATTATCATTAACAATAATTGTGTTTAGTTGCTTGTACCCTTTAACTTCACGCACCTCATTACTTTCAGGGAACAAATTAGCAGGGTACTTACCGTGTTTTATATCTAGCAAACCACCTTCAATTACCTTTGACTTACCACTGGTAGCCATATGGCTAGCTGTTAGTAATCCAAGTAGTCCTAATGCACCAGCAGCCTTCTTGCCTATGATAGGGTCTTTAACTAGTATTTTAGCTTTTCTAAACTCTGGGCTTAAGCGTTCTAAATCTAACTGAATACCTAACTCTAGTTCAGTCTCCTTGTCAGCTACAATGTTTAATAAGTCTAATATCTCTAGTCCGATTTCTTTATCAGCTTGAGCTATGGAGATACCTGAATCTACAAACGTATTAATTTGCTCACTTGTCAGATTTACAGTTTGTTTAGGGTCACCATATAACATGTTAGCTATAGCAAATAAAGGTTTAGCTCTGCTAGCATTTTGGTTAATAGCCATCCAATGCATAGTAGACAACATCATGCTGAAGATTACTTCATCAGGAAGCCCATCTACAGTAGCTAGAAGCTTATGTGAACTACTACGTACATACACACCTTTTGCCTTATCTGTTTCAGTGATAGGTAGCATTACGTTATTTAGTAACGTATCTTTAAACTCTTTAAATGTATTAGCAACAGCTTTAATATAAGCTTCATCAGTAACACCTAGAGCTTTTAACTTAGTAGTGATGCTTGCACTAGTTAAGCCTATGTCAGCGTTAGATGAGAAGAATGATTTACGCTCTAAGTCACCGGCTTTAAATATATCAGAGACAGTAAGCAGGCTATCAAATAAAGGTAAGCTAGCTTCTTTGAATTTATTCAAGAACATATTAGCTTTTTTAGTTTTACGGACAGCAGCCTTAACACCTTTCTGGTCTCTTAACATCTTAGCTTGTTTAACTAGTTGTTTAACTAATCTAGCATATGCGGGGGTGTAAGTATCTTTACCTTCGTCCTTTTTTTCAGAAGAAAACTTTTTACCTGCTATTGCTAATTTGTATAACTTGTCTTTAATTGCAGCAATGCTTTTAATTAATTTAGATTCAGTCTCCGTAGGCTTCGCTTTAGGAGCTGTTTTCTTTTTAGATAACTCATTATCTGTTTCGGCTTTAACAGGCTCTGCCTGTACAGCCTCAACAACCTCAGGGGCTGATTCTTGTTTAACAGTCTCAGTCTCAGGAGCAGTTTCTTTACGTGCCTCTAATACTTTTTGGAATGCTACTTTATTAGCATGATTCTCACGCAAGAAGCCTTGAGGTTTAGCTAGGTTTTCTTCAGTAAAGTGAGCACGTTCATGTTCAATTATGAAGCTTTCCCACTCCTCAACAGTGTTAAATGCGTCATCAGCAAATGGTATAACCTTATCCATCTTAGCTACAGTCCAAGCTTTCTCTTTAAATGTACGCTCAACTTCAGCTTTATCAATAAGTATTTGGTTGTTAGCTCTATCAGTTTGGGCAGCAACACGTCTAGTGTTATCTACAGCTGATATGATTTCATCTACGTACTTAACTGGAATAGCATCAGCCTTATTAAGTGTGGTCCCTTCAGCTGCTGACGTATCTACATCTACAGGAATAGGTAATTCCTCTGCTTTGATACTTTCTAAATCAGCTGTTTGTGTAGCAACAGGTTCTTTAGTTAATATTTTATTAATTTCAGCGTTTACTTCTTGTAGTCGATCTTGTTGTTCAACAACAGTAGCTCTTGTATCAACTGTGTCGCCTATCTGATTAATTAACGTACCTATGTTAGAAGCTAACTCTGCTTCTGCTTTGGTTAAGTTGACTAGCTTAGTTGACGTATTATCAACCCACCAGTAATCCTTATACGCTGTGAATACTACTTCACCAGTCCTGTCATCTACACGCTCAGTAACTGATGCGTCTGCAGGCAGCTCACTAGTTACTTCATGTGTAGTCTTATTAATAAATACTCTTTGCTGGGTTTCATCAGATAGTGCTTTAGCATTAGCGAATGCATTAGCTTTACTACGTAAAGTTTCAACAAAGGCGTTAAACCGCTCATTATTAAATTTACCCTCTTTAGCATCTTTTAAGTAAAGGTTAAGACCTTTGAAATGTGAGTCCTTACCTGTAAGGACCTCAGCATGCACACCCTCTAAGGTTTTATTACCCTTAATCAGTGTGTTAATCTCTTGTAGGTTGTTGTTTACAACAACACGGTCATCATATGTCTGCTTATCTGTTTCGTTAAGTGACTCAACATCTATACTACTTAATACAGTTGTGTCTCCCAGTGACTCAATACTTATTGAACTAAGCGTGTCTTCTGACTTAACTGGTAAAGGTTTACCTACTACCTGTTCTTCCTGAACAACATCAAACTGTGCATCAGTAATCTTAATAGAGTCGTCAATACCTTTAATCAGTACCCTCTGTCTTTTAATAAAAGCTTTATCCGTAGATTGTTCTAGGTCAGCAATAGACTTATTACGTATTACTAACATCTTCTGTCTGCTTTGTAAGTACTTAAGCTTAGCTTCAGAAACTTCTAGTTCAGTAGACTCTTCATTTTTAGTTACTGTTTTTAATTCTTCTTCTGCTGTTTTTGTATCAGCAATAGTAGTAACAATTTCCACATCACTTACTGTAGATACTTTCTTGTGAGAGTAGTCAAAGCTATCGGCTGCTGCATCTACTTTATCTTGTACCTCTGTAGAAGTGTTGTCTTTGTTAACTTCAGCTAATTGTGAAGCATGTAACATCTGGTTATCACGCTCTTGTTCAAGACGTTTACGTTGCTTAGGTTTAATAGTTGTATCTTCAAGCTTAACATTAATACGTTCTACTTTAGTTAAGGCTTTGTTTATACGGCCATCAATAACAGCAGTAGCTTTAGCTACATCTCTATCTACTTGTTTTTTAGCTTCTGTCTGTAGAGCATCTACATTTGTAAGTGCCTCTTGACGTTTAGCTTCAAACTCTTCAACTTTATCTGGGTTCTTTGCAATGATTTCGTTATAGTCTTCATTGATATTGCTTTTAGTAATTGCAGTTTCTATCCGTGCATTTAGTGCGCTGTCTCCCGACTTAAACTTTTGTAAAGCCTTGACTAAAGCTCCTTTAAGTGTAGAGGTATTTGTAGTACTTTTCCCTGATGAATTAGTAAGTTCAGTATTACCCGCATTACCTAAAGAATCTAAATAGTAAAGTGCCTTATCTACACTGCTACTGCCTTCCAAACTCTCTGGTAAGGCCACACCTAAGTCAGAAGTTACACGTAAAGTCTCATTTAATACTTCTTCGTTAGCTAACTTTTCATCTTCAGTTGGTAGTATCTTTTGTTTAAGCGTCTTCCCTGGTTGCTCAAGCTTCTTAGCTTCTTCTTTAGCTACATTTTCAATTGCAGTAACAGCAGTATCTACTTCAGCTTCAGTTGAACTATCATAAGCTTCAGCTTCTGTATTTACAGTGTCCCTAGCTTCTTCTAAGACAGCTTCAGTTTGTTTTTTAACAACTTTACGGTTACCGTCTATAGCATCAATAGCTTCAGTGACAGCAGTTGTACCACCTTTAAGTGCACCACCACCTAAACTTGCTTTAACTAAAACGTTTAAGTATTCACTTAAAGCTTCTGGAGTTGTATGGTCAGGGAATTCACCTGTCTTAATCAACTCAGCTGTAGTTTTTTCAATTATCTCTTGTAGTGTTTCAGTTGTTCCTTCAACTACTTTACCTGTAACAATGTCTTTACCAACATTTTTAGCGGCTTTGTAGATACCGTTCTTTAATAACGTATCTACTACTTTCTTCTGGGCCTGTTCTGTAATGCCTAGCTTCTTACCCACCATTCCTGGTAGTACTGAATCTAATGCACCTACTAGTAGACCACCAACTATTGCCATACCTGCTGCTTCAGAATCTCTGAAACCTTCAGACGCAACTTCACCATAGATACCACCGATACCTACGCCAGAGAAAGCAGTTACACCAGCCACTTTAGCGGCTGTACTTGCTGCTTCAGCTGCTGCTTTGTCTGCTTCTTTCTTAAGTCTCTTCTGTAATTGCTTTTTAACTAATAGGCTAGTCCCCATAGAGGCTAATTTACCAGCACCTAAGCCTAAAGCTATTGAAGGGACAAACTCACCCACAGCACCAACTATCTGCCTGTACACAGCATCAGGGTCTCCTGTCCAATCTACATCCTCTACCTTAGGTAGATTAGCCCCATTCTCTTGGGCTTCTTTTAGATTAGTTTGATACTCTATTAACATTGAATCAGCGAATTCTGTATTACCAGTTCTATCTGCAATTAATGCTGCTAAGCCATAACCTGTTGCCTGTAAGTTATCAACACCAGAGCTTACACTCTTAGTGAATACATCCCAGTAATCATCACCACGTCCTTGAACGTAGTTAGGGTCAGTTTTCTGTGGAGCTACAAGCTCTTTTGCATTAGGGGCAATAAAGTTGTCATAAGCAACACCATGTTTAGCTTCATAAGCTTTTCTAACTGCGTTCTGTTTAGGTGAGTCTTTAAACCACTTAGTATTGAACTCAGGAGTATTCATTGCTGCGTACACACCTTTACCTGTAGCAGGATTGATAAGACTATCAACTCTAACTCTTTTTTCATCACGGTAGCGTTTACTCATTGGGTCGTATGTAACTTGTCCTTCAGGGAAGAACATCTGGTCTTCAAATCCTTCAAACTGTTTGCCAGGTCTATTTGACATTGTGCCTGATTCAGGGTCAAGTGTGCCTTGTCCTTCTGTAGCTATTTTTCTGAACTGTTCATCCGCACGTCTTCCCATAGCGAATATCATTTCATTAGTTACTTGTTCTTCAGGTACACCGAAAAGTCTGCTGTAATGAGCAATTTGCGCAGGTCTAGCAGTTTGTTCATTTCTGTATAGTGAGTGTTCCCATGTGTCCATACCAGAGGCACTTCTAATGCCTGTGTTAACACCTGTATCTGAATCTACATAGGCTGAGTCAGCATCAGTACCTTTTCCATAGATATCACCAAAGATAATATTATTAGCCCTATCTTTTTCAAAGAAACTAATGTCACCTTGTGGTGCGTAATTTTCACCTGAAGCGGTAGTGTTGGTTGTATCAGGTAGAGCTATGTTACTTATTTCTATTTTCTTCTTTGAGGCTGCAGCTTCTAATGCTACACGCTTTCTAGCAACGATTGCATTGAAAGAATCATCTTGAGGTAAGCTCATGGTAAGCCCTATATTGAGTTAGTCAGTAGTTTTTTTGTAATTATAGTTATCTATAATAGCTTTTAGGTCTTTATCTTTAGTGTCTTCAATAGACGTGCCTTTTGATGTATGAAACTCATCAATAACTGATTCATCAAAGTATAAATCATTTAAGATAATTCTACGCTGTTTCTCAGCGTCTTTACCTTTAATATTATTAGCGTCAAAATACTTCTGTAAGCGTGCACGAACCTCTTCTTCAGGAGTATCTGCACCTAACCAACCAGTGAACCATGGAGCAGACGCAGCCTCTTTGTTAGTCTTAGTTAACTCTTTAGTTAAGTCAAAGGCAGTTATACCTTTATCCTTTTTAGCCGCCGCTGCTATAGAATCAGCTTTTACCTTAGCAGCCGCTAGTGCAACTGCATTCTTTTGTTTAACAGCTTCTTTAGATGTAAACATAGATAGCTCATCACTACGCTCGTTAGCTGTGTCTCTTGCCCCACTGATACGTTCCATATCTAGCCAGTCTGTATTAGCACCTGCAATCATTTCCTGTACTTTATCAGGTTGGTCTTTGTATTGCATCAAGTTATTAATAAAAGAATCTGTTTCTAATTTAGTTTTATCTTTAGCAAACTGGTTAAATGCATCACCTATACCGCGGATGCCTGAACCTATTTGTTGTCCTGAAGTGTTAACAGCATTAAGAATGCCTGAAGGGGTACTAGGTGCTATATTCTGCCAAGTGACTGCTGCCATGATTACTCCTTAACCTACGTTATATTTAGGAACTAAAGAACCTAAGTCTGTTCTACCTTGTGCTGCTTTCCAAGCATTCTGGTCAGCAATCCTATTGTTGATAGTAGTAGCTTGAGAGTCGTAGTTCTTATTCCACTGATCTTGTTGCACACCTAGTTGTTTCTCACCAAGCTTAACACCTTGTAAGCCTGCCCATGCCCCAGCTAAAGAACCAAGACCGCTTAACACAGAACCTCCAGCCCTTAAAGTACTGTTATTAAAACCAAAACCTTCGCCATTACTTAAGTTTGAATTTTGCATATCTGCTAAATTTGTTTGTTGGTCTAATGTCATTCCAGCAAAAGCAGATTGCCCATCAGCACCTGAGTTTAGAAAGCCACGATTCTGCCCAGACAAACTGTTGAACTTATCCTTATCTAGGTATACGCTGTAGGCGCTATTAGGGTTATAAACGTAATCATTGAAGCCTGCCATTAGTTTTCTCCGTATAAGAGTTAATTATTATAGTTACCTCTATCATACATCAAAAGGTGGTTTGGGTGTTACATTTATATCAGGCGGATAACACATCAAAATCATATACCTGAGCATATGTATTTGCAGGATTGCTCTGCTCGTAATAAAAATCAAACTTTCCTATGTTTAATGCTATGTAAGTATCTGGAAGCATAGGTCTTATCTCAGCTGTTGTAT
>ERZ891418.476-NODE-476-length-13898-cov-7.436105_pt1 | contig 13898 bp, 9 predicted proteins | sample MGYA00521236_ERZ891418 | MGnify/ENA primary metagenome ERZ891418 (study PRJEB32303, sample SAMEA104408696) | aquatic metagenome | biome: Brackish water; feature: Chemocline; material: water | place: Baltic Sea | collected 2014-10-18T10:34:00 | depth 100 m ... | reverse complement strand
GTCCGGGCCGAGGATATTCACGACAGACTCCACGTCCGCCGCGTTCGTCACATCGCACTCAACGAAACCGGACCCTGGCGTCGGCTGATCCGCCGTTCCGAGGACCGTCCAGCCAGCCCGCTCGAAATCGGCGCAGCAGAAGCGGCCCAGCATCGACTCCGCATCGATGACGAGCACTCGTGCCACGACACTCTCTCCTGAAAACAGTTTGATTCCGGCGACAGGCCAGTCCGGGACCGACAGACGAATCTAGCCTGCGCCGCAACTCACACGTCGAATTGCCGTCTCGCCAACGATCTTTCGTGTGCGATAATTGAGGTATTTGCCGAGTGCCCGGATCGCGCATTGGCCACCACGTGCCGATTGTGTGGACTGAGACGGACGTCGCGGCTCAGCTTCCGAGCGTGCATGACCCGCCTGATCCGAATAAAACGTGGAGGGAATCCGCGTCACTTCACGACACAACCGCACACGATCAACCAGAGAACCTCATGAGAATCGGCATTTTCGGCGGCGCATTTGACCCGGTCCACAACGGCCATCTGCTGCTCGCTGAGCAGTGTCGCGAGCGGTGCGAGCTCGACGTAGTCTGGTTCGTGCCCACGCGAGTTCCGCCGCACAAACCGAACACGCTGTCGCCCGGTCGGGTGCGGGTCGAGATGCTCGAACTGGCGACCGCCGGAATTCCTGAGTTCCTCGTCAAGCGGATCGAGCTCGACCGCGACGACGTTTCATGGACAGTCGACACCCTGCGAAGCATCCGCAAATCGAATCCCGACGACGAGCTGTTTCTGCTGATCGGCGGGGACACGCTGAACGACCTGCGGACATGGCGTGAGCCAGAAGCGATTGCGGATCTTGCCACAATCGTCGCGGTCAACCGCAGCGGCATCGTCGAGTCGGAGGCCGACGCCGTGGATGCCTCCCTTCTTGATCGAGTCCGGCATGTCACGATGCCGGGCGTCGCACTCTCCGCGACGGCAATTCGAGATCGCGTCCGCGCCGGACGGTCCATCCGATTCCTCGTCCCGCGGGCGGTCGAGCAGTTGATCCGCGAACGGAAACTCTACGCGGTGCAGGAAACACCTTCCTGAAACACCTCCGAATCCGGTCTTCGCGGCAATTGTGACAGGCGACCAGTCGTGTTTACGCCAAATCCGCAGTGGAGGAAAATGTTCGGCGTTCCCCCGAAGAATCGCGCTCCAGGGTTTGCTTAGGTCTCCGTCCAAGCCAGTTCATCCGTATTCAGACGATCCAGTCGCATGTTGAATCCTCGTCAAACGCTGCTTGCAGCGGGTGCCTTCGTCTATTTGCTGGGGCTCGTCCTGTTGACGCATATCCCGCTTGATTCGTCGGCCGCACCCGGACTGGAAGAAGACCACTGGTCTGAGGACAAGGTGGTCCACCTGTCGGCCTATGCGTGCATCGCCGCCCTCGTCACGGCGATTCCGATGGTGAAACTCCGCGAGGATGACCGCACCGCCAACGATTGCGACATAACGCTGATCGGCGTCATCGCCGCCGGACTGACATTGATTGCCGCTCTGGATGAGTTCAGTCAGCCATGGTTCGGCCGCTCGATGACTCCTGGAGACTGGGTGGCGGACATCGTCGGGGTTGCTGTCGGCCAGGCGTTTGCCATGACGGTTTGCATGACGATGCCTCGATCGACTGATTACGTAACAATCGGCGAGTCGGCCAGCGTCGTCACTTCATTCATCGGTGAAGATGAGCAAACGGATTCTGCCTACGCGGCGGCTCAGTCAGGTGACAGCTGGCTTCACCTTGCTGCAGTCGCCTATTCTGCCGAGCTGCGGGAAACGGACCGGCTCGACGAGAAAGCCGGCTACAGTGAGTGGATTTACGAGGATGAACAGGATGCTGAAATCCGTGCTGAAATGGCAGATGGAAAAAGCGCGATCGGTCACCGAGGGAATGATCGCAGCGCTGTCGACGCCGACCGAGTGGACTCATCAAGTACACCCGAAGGCGAATCACCCGCTGTGGGTCGTGGGACACCTGGCACTGGCGGACAACTTCTTCCTTCAGGCCGCCGCTCCGAATCGGTGTCAGATTCCGGATGGGTGGAACGAGATCTTCTGGTTTGGGACGACGCCCGTCGCTGACCCTTCGCAGTACCCGTCGCCGGACCAAGTCGTCGCGTACTTCCGCGAGAGGCGTGAGACTCTGTTGAACGTCCTGGAATTCATGACCGACGCCGAGCTGCAGGCTCCGATGCCGGAGGGCTTTCCATTCTCTAAATCTCCGTGCCTGGCTCAGGTGTTTTCGCACGCCGCGTTTCATGAAGGTCTGCACTCAGGCCAGTTCTCTGTCGCGCATCGCAGCCTCGGTCACTCACCACTGTTTCAACCGAAACCCGCCGAGTAGTTCGTTTTCTTCACCGACGAACCTGAAAGCAGGGCGAGACTCAGGAACATCTGCAGGCTCGAAGATTGATCGGCTGGCTCGCTACACTCCGCCGCGCAAACGACCACCCCACGCGACCAAACTCACACCATGTCAGACCTCACCACATACCGCCGCGACGATCCGGTTTTCGAGCAACACAGACAGGACGGAATCCTGACGCTGACTCTCGTGGAAGATCCGACGGAATCCAGATACAGCTCGAAGCAGCACGAGTACAACCGGCTCTACAAGATGCTCGACGAGGACGACGTCAAACATCTGCTGCTGGACCTGCACCGCTGCAGGATTCTGGATTCCGTGACGATCGGGATGCTGGTGTCGCTGACGACTCGTTGTCGAAACAACGGCGGCGAGTCCGTTCTGTGCGGCGTCTCGGACGACGTCAACGGCATGCTGGCCCGACTGATGCTTCTTCAGCCGGACAGCAAACGGGCCATGTGGCAAACCTGTGCGACGCGTGAGGAAGCAGTGACCGTTCTGACTGCCCGTTGAAGAAGTCCGAACCATGTCTGTAGCGGAGCGGCGCAAGCCGCCCGGTTTTGCATGGAAAAATGCGCTCAGACCGGACGGCCTCCGCCGTGCCGCTACGTTTTCAATAAGACGAAGCGTCGACCGAATCGCTCGCCTCACACTGCCGACACAGCCACACGAGAAAGCAGCCGACACAGATCACCAGCGGCCCCTCGCTCAGAGTCCACCACAGCGGCATTCCCTCAGCGATGTCGATCCCAAGAAACACGATTCCGCACAACGCAAAAAGACTCGACGAAAACTGAATCACCGGCCGAAACTGAGCCACGTGAAACGACAGATAAAACATCAGCACGCCGAACATCGCGTAGAGCAGCGACGTTGATCGCGCCAGGTAGCTGACGATCCTGTCGTCCGGGAACTCGCCCAGCCCGATTGCCTGATGGACAGCGGCCATCGTCGAAGTCGGCAGCAGGACAGCGACCAGAGCGGTCGCATCGACGACTCCAACAAGTCTCAACATCGCCACCAGTCGCCGTTGCTGTCGAGACAGTTTCCTGTTCTGGTCGAAATCGTTCGTCATGAGATTTGTCGAGGTGCGAGGCTGAAGGCTGGCCGGTTCGAACTGCGGATGCTGGCAAACTGCCACCAGACTGTGAAGCGAACGAACCTCAACCCGCAGAGTCCAACGTCACGTCGGGATTCGATACGATTCCGAGCCGGACCGGAAAGTGACCGACAAGTGCAGGAATCATTTGAGGAGAAACCGTTGAGACGAATTGCAGTCATCGGACTGGGACGATTTGGAATGGCACTCGCCCGAAATCTCGGCAAGCTCGGCGCTCAGGTCCTGGCAATTGATCATTCCATGTCACTGGTCAATGAAATCCAGAACGATGTCGACCTCGCTGTGAGACTCGACTCGACCGACAAAGAAGCTCTGATCGCTCAGGAAATCGACAAAATCGACGTCTGCGTTGTCGCAATCGGTGAGAACTTTGAGGCCTCGCTGCTGACAACCGTGCTGCTGCAGAAGCTGGGCGTACCGCGAGTCATCTGCCGCGCTCAGACGCAGCTTCACGCGGAGATTTTTCGCCAGATCGGCGCGACGGAAGTCATCCAGCCGGAAACGTCGGCCGGCGAACAGACGGCGAGACGGCTCGCCAACCCGAAGCTTGCCGATCTGATCGATCTGGCGGAAGGTTTTTCAATCGTCGAAATCCAGACGCCGACCGACTGGGTCGGCTCGGCAGTAAAAACACTTGAGCTGCGGACAAAGCACGACATCAATCTCGTCGCGATCCGCCGCGAACCGAAACCGCCCGAGGAAGGACAGCCGGCTCCGCCGCATGAAATCGTCAGCGTTCCCGGCCCGAATCACGTGCTGCGTCAGGACGACATGCTGATGCTCATCGGGTCACATGAGGCCATCGACGCACTCCCGCGCGACTGACGGGAATTGACAGCCACGCCACTTTGATCGGCGAGACCGCGAGAGGGTCACAAAACGAGAATGCACGTTGCTCATGTCATCACGCGTCTGATCATTGGCGGAGCTCAGCAGAACACGCTGCTGACGTGCGAGGAGCAGCATCGCGAGTACGGCGACGAAGTGACGCTCATCACCGGCCCGGCGATCGGCCCGGAAGGCAGCCTGATCGATCGCGCCAGGGCAGCGGGTTTTCGCGTGATCGAGCTCGACTCGATGCGTCGCAGCATTCACCCGTGGCACGACTGGAGAAGCTATCGCGATCTTCTCGCTGTGCTGCGCGAGCTTCGGCCGGACCTCGTTCATACACACTCTTCCAAAGCGGGAATCATCGGCCGGTACGCGGCCGCGAAGCTGAAACTTCCCGCGGTACACACCATTCACGGGTCGGCGTTTCACTTCGGCCAGCACCCGCTCGCGTTTCGGCTGTATCGCTTCCTGGAACGGCGAGCGGCCCGGTGGAGCGATCATCTCATCAGCGTCTGTGACTCGCTGACCGACCAGTATGTCGAGGCTGGTGTTGCGCCACGGGAACGCTTCACGACCGTCTACAGCGGAATGGATGTCGAACCGTTTCTGAACCCGCCTCGATCTCGCGAGGACGTTCGGACGGAACTCGGCCTGACCGACGACCAGGTTGCCATTGCGAAAGTTGCGAGGCTGTTCAATCTGAAAGGACACGAGTATCTGATCCGGGCCGCGCGAGCCGTCGCGGATCGAAACGCGAATGTTCGATTCGTCCTGATTGGTGACGGCATTCTGCGTGAGCAGCTCGAACAGCAGATTGCCGACTCACACCTCAGTGACCACTTCATCTTCACGGGACTCGTCGAGCCGCGACGGATTCCCGAACTCATCAACGCCTGCGACATCGTCGCTCACACCAGCGTCTGGGAGGGCCTCGCGCGAGTGCTGCCTCAGGGACTGATCTCCGGAAAGCCCGTCGTGTCGTACGACGTCGACGGAGCTCGTGAGGTCGTCGTCCCGAACGAAACCGGATTCCTGCTTCCGCGCGAGTCGATCACGGAGCTCAGCGCGGCGATCTCCGCCCTCGTCGAGTCACCGGAACTTCGCGAGCGACTTGGATCAACCGGTCGCGAGCGATTCACCGATCGCTTCCGCCATCAGACGATGACGCGGGAAATTCGCGAGGTCTACAAGCGGGTTCTCGAAAACCGTTGACACTGCGCGAGACGCTACCTCGCCGACTGAGCGCCGCCTCCGTGAAACACGGGCGTCATGCGGCGCATGTTGGCAACGCGGATGACCAGCAGCCGCTGCAGGTGCCCTTCTTCGTCCACACTGCGAAAGAAAACGGACGGAACCTGCTGAGCCTCCGCTTTCTCAGATGTCACAAGCACCAGTTCTCCGACGTTGAGGTTCATCGAAAACTGTTGCCCGTAAATGGGTTCGATATTCTGCGAACGTCGCCGGGTCCAGTCTTCCGCCGTCGCGAACGGACGCAGCAGTTTCTGTCCGTGATGAATCTCCGGCACGAACCGCAACTGCACCCAGCCGTCCTGCTCACGATCGACGTGTACTCGCAGCACTGCTTTCGCGTCGGAATACGTTTTCGTTTTTCCGTCCACCTCGACCTTGAGCTCGGACAGAAGATCCGTGACTTCAATCGGAATTTCTCCGCCGGAGGGAATCGCGACGCGACGACCGGTGGCTCGACAGTCTCCGTCCATCGCGTCCGGATTTCCGACGTTTCTTAAGAGTTCTTCCAGAGCTTGCGGCGGATGCGAACTCGAATGACCAACTCGCCAGCCATGCTTCCGCAGTTCACTTCTTTCGTCGGACGAGAAGCCAGCGATCTGATCCACCTTTTCCCACAGAGCTTCGCCGATCAGCGGATCGGAATCCGGCCGGTCGACAAACACGATCTCCAGCTGAACCGAGTCACGCGGCGCGATGAGTCGCGGAAGCTCCGTCGATGCCGAGCCGTCGCCGCGCACCTTCGAGAACAGGCTGCACCCAGCCAGCGCCAGCAGAGCGGTTGCGAGAAGCGAGCAGCAGATCGTGTAGGACCATCGCGAAGTCATTACGGGAAAACACTCTCCGGAAAGAAAATGTAGTTTGATTGACCGAGCGGAGTGAAGCAGGACGCGACGTACTCAGAAGCAGTCACAAGGAAACTCGGCGGGAGTCTACGGAGCCTTTGAAAAACAGGTCAATTCGAATAACTCGCGGTGATCGCAGCCGTTCCACTCTCGAAAAACCGCCGTTGACCTGATTTTGCTGACTCCTTTATAAGCCGCTCTGGACAGTGCTCTGACGGATCAGCGCTTTTCAGGTCCACGCCAACTGACTGGAGTTTTGCGATGAGTGAAGGGAATCCCCTCGCACCGGAGAATCCGGAACTGACACCCGGAACACGGATCGAGTCGACCGGAGTGCTGGCCAGTCACCGAAAGACGATTCAGATCGTCGCGGCCAGTGCCGGAGCACTTCTTCTGGCTGGAATCATCTTTCAGCTGGGCCGTGCCCAATCGACAAATGCCGCGGAAGGAAGTGGCACAGGAGACGCAGTCGCGCGGCCAGCCGGCAATGTCGAGCTTGCGGCGAAGGTGACTCGGAACGGACGCAGCATTCAAATTCCTCTCGACAATGTCGCGCGGGAATGTCTGCTTCGAGTTGGCAACGAAGTTCTGGACAGCATGCTGAACCGGGCCGTCATCCAGCTTGCCTGCGAAGAACAGGGCGTCGCTGTGACTCAGGCTGAAGTCGAGCAGGAGATCACCCGGATCGCTCAGCAGTTTAAAATTCCGGTTGAAAACTGGGTCGCCATGCTGCAGCAGGAGCGAAATATTTCCCCCGAGCAGTACAGCCGTGACATCATCTGGCCGATGCTGGCTTTGAAGAAGCTCGCCGGCTCAAAAGTCGACGTCACCGACGAGGACATGCACAAGGCCTTCACACGACATTACGGCCCCCGGATTAAGTGCCGCATGATCATGTGCGACAATCTTCGCAGAGCCAACGAAGTGTGGCAGCAGGCGAAACTGCAGCCGGAAGAATTCGAACGACTCGCACGCGACCACTCGATCGACCCGAACAGCCGATCGCTGGGCGGCAGTGTCCCGCCGATCGCCCGCTATTCCGGTAACGACGACATCGAAACAGCCGCCTTCAAACTGCGCGACGGCGAGATTTCTCACATCATCAACATCGGATTTAATCGCTACGTCATCCTGAAAAGCGAGGGGATGACAAAGCAACTGGTCACCGACCCGAAACAGGTTCAGGCCGAACTGCACGCCGACCTGATTGAGCAGAAAGTCGAAGAGGCCATTGCGAAACTCTTCGACGGCCTCAAGAAGAGCACCCGTATCGACAACTACTGGAACCAGACAACCACTGGAGACGTGACTCAGGTTTCCGGTAAGACGACTCCTGGAAGTGGCATCCGCCAGGCTTCTGAAGTTCGGCCTGCCGCCGCCGGATCGGCACCTCGAACTCCCGGAAGCCGCACCAGTGGAACAGCCGCGCCGGCCGGTCGATCCTCACTGTCGCTGCCGTCACCAACACAACCCGGAAGGTAGCCACACCCGTGCCAGGCACGACTCGAAAGTACTGACAATAATCGCCGGCCCTGATGTCTCAACTGAGACCAGGGCCGGTTTCTTTTTGGACTTCAAAAAGTTGAGTCGCAGGCCGGACCAGACGCAGCGCCGTTCCGGCAATACGAACGATTCAGGACTGCCGGAGCGGCGCTGCGCTTGTTCCGGCCGACTGAAAACTCGCAGCCTCTTCGAGTGACCAACGGGAGAGAATTCAGACTCACTGTTCGCGATGGACTTCGCTGATTTGCACGAGAACCCTGCTATACTGAACGTTCCAATTCCTGGTGACAGAAAATCATGCAGGCAACTCATCGATTCATTTTCCGTTTCCGGCTGAGTCTCACGCTAGGGCTTGCCCTTGCTGTTTCGGCGCCTTCGATCGGTGCCGAGCCGCTGACTCAACTCGAACAGGCGGTCCTGAAGCACAGCCTTTATCGCGACGCGGACGTGGTGCGGCGGTTTCAACGCGGCGTGGCCGCGCAGGAACAGGGCGAGCTGCTTCGGGCGCTCTCTCTTTATCAGAGCATTCTTGCCGGAACTTCTGATTCGATTTTCTGGGATGTTGAACCCGCATCGGGTGCCGGCGCGACCGTCGATCCTCTGGCCGCGTCGCGCAGGTCGTTCCGCAGCGTGCGGCAGGAAGTTCGGCGACGGCTGGAAGAATTGATCGAAGCTGACCCAGCTCTCTACGAGCGAACTCAGGAGCGTGAAGCGGAATTCCTGCTGAATGAAGCACGGGAGACCGGTAATCAGGCGACTCTGGAAGAAGTTGTGCGGCGATTCTTTGAGACGCGCGCGGGCTTTCGCGCGGTCGAGCAGCTTGCAACGCAGTGCCTCGACCAGAATTCCCCCGAGCAGGCGGCGCGACTTCTTCAGCGGCTCGTGGGATCGCGAGTTCATCGTAAGAGAATCAGCCGGTCCGTCATTGTGAAAGCCGGATGTTCGCTGCAGCTTTGCGGTCAGCACGAAGCGGCTCAGCAACTGCTTCAGCAGGCACAGCAGTCCGGCGTCGCGGCAGCGGAGCTTGCCGGAGCGGAAGAGGCGATCGCCGCTGCAACCGCAGCGTTTCAACCGAAGACTCGGTCGTTCGAATCACGAACGCCGTATGGAGACGTCACTCACAACGGCTCGGGCGACGGAACGGTCCCCTGGCTGAAGCCGGTCTGGTCGCAATCGTACGCAGAGCATGATCCGTTTGAGGCTCTGGTCGCCTGGGAACGCGATCGGGTTTCGGATGAACTCAAAGAAATCGGCACGGTCTCTGCGTCGCTGATTGTCAGTGGGCAGTTGATCTTTCGTGACTTCGACGGCATCCGATCCGTCGATCCTCACAGCGGAAAACTGCTCTGGCGATTCGACAACTCGATGAGCGTTCCCCGAATCGGCCGGGCCATCGAGACCGCGTTTTATGCGCGAGAGGACGACCGCGTCGCCGAGCTTGCCTGGTCCGGCAACGCGATGCTGGGCCAACTGACCTCGGACGGCGAACGGGTTTTCGGAGTCGATCTACTCAGTTTTTCCGCCGCAGACTTTGACTCCGATGTAGCGCCGCGAAGCCAGCGGGACGTTGAGGCTCACAATCAGCTTGTCGCTCTCGATGTTCCTGCCGTCGCCGCCGGGCCCACGCCGGCATCGCCTCGCGCACCGAGAATCGCATGGCGAATTGGAGGCAGCCGCGGCCCGTCGCCGGCCGATCCGCTCGCCGGGCACTTGTTTCTCGGCCCACCGTTACCGGTCGGGGGCGTCGTGTTTGCGGTGACCGAATCTCAGCGCGAGCTATGCCTGGTCAAGCTTGAAGCCGCGACCGGACGAGTCATGTGGATCCAGCGGTTTGGCCTCGTCGAACAATCGGTGTTTGACGACGAGCAGACTCATCGGGCGATGGCCTCGTACCTGCCGGCTTTTTCCGACGGACTTGTGATCTGCCCGACGGGCTCCGGACTCGTCGTGGCGGTCGACGCCCTCTTTGGGGAAATTGCCTGGGCCGCTCACTGCGGAGAATTCGCGACCGCTGGACTCCGAGGTTCCTCGACCACGATTTCAAAGCGTCCGTATGGTTCGCCAGGCTTTCCGAGCCCGCCGACGATTCACGGGGACGCGGTTGTGTACCTGCCGAAAGTCTCAAATCAGGTTCACTGTCTCAGTCTTTCGACCGGCAGCCGAGTCTGGAGGGCACCACGTCTGGACGCACTTTACGTTGGCTCGGTGACCGACCAGGGCGTGCTGGTCATCGGCGAGAACCGGATGCGGCTGCTTTCGCTGGTGGATGGTCACGAAATCTGGTCGACGGCGATGCCTGTTCCGTCGGGCCGCGGAACTCGATCCGGCGACACATTCATGCTGCCGATGAAATCCGGCTCAGTCGCTGTCGTCGACCTGGCGACCGGCGCCATTTTGTCTCAGGCCGATCAACTTGAGAATTCGCTTCGGAGAACGGCTGATTCCGGTGGGCTTCCTGATGCCGACGAAATGGACCTTGCCGAATTCGGACTCGCCAGTCTGCATGTGCGATCGAGCCTTCGGCCAGGCAACCTGCTGCTGCACGATGGTCTGGTGATTTCGACCGGGCCGCGATACGTCACGGCGTTCCGCCAGGCCGAGTCGCTTATGCAGGAGCTTTATACGAAGGTCGCGACAACGAACGACGTCGAGGCGCAGGTGCTGACCGCTCAACTGGAGTTGTCGACCGGACGAATCGACGCGGCGGAAAAACGACTGACCGAACTTCTCAAGCAAGGCGATATTTCTCAGCACGAAGCGGCACGCAAACTTCTTTATCGGCTGCTGATCAGCCAGCTCAACGATCCCCCGAAAGCGCTGACCGATTCGCAACGCGCCCATCTGCTGAACACGATGGAGAGCCTGGCGAAGTCTCCTGACGAAAAGTGGCTGGCTTTTGTGGAGAGCACGCGACTGGCCGTCGATTTGAAAAACTGGAATCAGGCCTGGCCCGCCGTCAACCGGATGGCCACTTCGGATTTTTCTACATTCATCCAGGCCGGCACGGGCTCGCAAACAGTCGTGCGAACTGACGTGTGGGGGCAGAGTCTCGCCGCTCGAATCAAGGCGATCCGGCCAGACTTCGGACAGGAAGCTCCTGTCGATCTCGACGCGTTTCGAGAGGTGCGGAATGGCAGCACGGCTTCGCTTCGCACATTCCTGCGGCTGCAACAGGGACCAAAGCTCGCCGGCCGCGTTCGCAACCGGCTTGCCGACAGACTGATTGAGGAAGGCTCCTACCAGGAAGCCGAGCTGTTGCTCATTGAGAATCGGTCGCGGTCAATGGGCGAATCCCGGGCCGTCGCTGGCCTGCTGCTCATCTCGCTGTGGGACCAGCTCGGCCTGCACGGCGAGGCGGGAATCGCTCTGGCCGAGTTTGCCCAGGAATATTCCGATGTTTCGTTACCGACCATTCACGAGGATCGTCTAACGAGCCTCACGAAGAGGGACGGCGTTCGAGCCGCGCTTGACCTGCGTGATTCCGCCCTGCTCGATGGGCGAGCGATGATTGACAGCTTCGGAAAATCGTCGCTCACGCGAGGCGTCTTTGAAGATCGGCAGCCGCTGCCCTGGCGAGTCGATCGTGTTGCCGTGAGAAAGTTTTCGCTCGACAGCACGCGTCCGGAACTCGGCAGCACATGGACGAGCGGTCGCGTACTCAACATTGGTAAACGGTGCGGTTTCGACCTGCTGCGACGCGGAAACCTCAACAGCACGGACTGGCTTCTCGTCGATCGCTTCGGCGGGAATGAACGAGGCAGCATTGAAATGCCGGGCCGAACGAGCCTGCCGGTTCCGTCTCAGTACCGCATGATCGGTCACCTCATGCCCGTTGGATCACCCGCCGAAATGATGGGCGTCTCTCTGCTCGAGACGAACGGTCACTCTCCGCTCTGGAAGCATCGCTTCCCGCGTATCCCCAGCGACAAACTCATTGAGGCTGGCCCGGCGACGCCGTCCGTATGCGTGTTCCAGACCCGAAAACACCTCATTGGAATCCACCCCGGAACCGGGCGAGTTCTGTGGCGCAAATCGGATCTCGAACCAGACTGCGGCCTCTATGTCGAAAAGGAAGCCGGTTTGTTTGGCGACGATGAGATTCTCATCCTGTTTCACGCCGACCAGAAATCGTGGACGAAACTTTCGACCAGGACCGGCGAGACGCTTGGAACGGGAGAGCTCGATATCGATTTTCGGTCTCCGCTGAAGTACGTCTTTGGACGAAAGCTGCTTCACATTCAGGTCGTCCGCGGCAACGGGGATGACACTCGGAAACGACTTCGCATCTGGGACCCGAAAACCAACGAGTTTGATTTTGACGAACCGATTGACGGTCGTTACTTCGCGACGAGGACTCCGGACGACCGTCTGTTCGCCATTCTGAACTTCGAGGTGCACCGGGACAAAGACGATCGCTCCGTCACGGAGTCGCACCTGCGGGTTTTCCAGATGCCCGATGCCAGGCTGGTTTCCGATGTCAAACTGACTCCGGAGCAGACTGAGGGAATCAGCAGCCTTCGAATCTTTGCCGATGACGACACACTGTTTATTAACACGCAGCGGACTGTGAATACGATGGCACAGGTCAAGTATCACTACCTCGCATCTGATTCGACGCTGCCCGCGATTCCCGTGCAGCAGGGAACGCTCATCGCGCTGGACCGTGCCACCGGTCGGGAGTTGTGGAGCCGCCACTGTCTGTCGCGGACATTCCTCGAACTGGAACAGACCAACCTGCCATTCCTGATTTCCCTGTCGCGAGTCCGGCCTCGAAATCGGACAAACATTCACGGCATCGAACTTGAGGCGGTTGACCGCCGAACGGGCGAAATCCTGGGAAGTCACCTGCAACTGATTCCTGACCGCTTCGTACATACTCGCATGGATCGTGAAGAGGGGGTTCTGCAGTTGTTCGGCCTGACAAGTCGGGTCGATATCGACTTCAGCCGGAAAACTCAGCGAATTCTTGTGGAGCAGGAGCCCCTGTAATGACGTATTTATAAGGAAGGCTCCGTCCTGTTTTCGGAGGCCGACTGACTTCGCATTTCGCCGTCATTCTGCCGTCTTTTTCCCAACTCCCGCTTGAGTCACGTCAGCGTCCGGACACTCGTCCAACAGGATCCTGCAGCAATCTCCGTCTGGTTTCTGCAGCCATCGGGCCGCTTCTTCATCATCCCGCCGAATTCGGCAGGCCCTCGAGGAAGGAGGCACAGCATGCGGTATCATCAGGTCAATCTGAGAGCGAACGACTCCACCGAGCTCTTCGTCCGCCAGTTCGTTCCTCGCGAAACGGAACGACCACACCGGACGCTGCTGGTCGTTCACGGGACCAGCGAGCACGGCGGTCGCTACCGCCACGTGGCCCAGGAAGCGGTCAATCGTGGCTGGGAGGTCATCATCCCCGATCTGCGAGGTCACGGAAACTCTCGCGGCGTCCCGGTTCACGTTGACGACTTCGAACGGTACCTCCAGGACCTCGACACGCTGTTTCAGTTTTTCGAACTGAATCCGACACGCACCGCGATCATCGGTCACAGCTTCGGAGGCCTGATCAGCGCGCGATACGCGGAAACCCGTCCAACGCGGATGGCTGCACTCGTTCTGCTTTCGCCGCTGCTTGGCCTGCGGGTCAAAATCAGCCCGCTTTCGTACCTGCTCGGAAAATGCATGACGTTTGTGGCACCGCGGACGCGTTTTCACAGCACGGTTCCGGTTGAGCACACGACCCGGAACGAGCGAGTGCTTCGGCATCGCCAGCAGGACAAGCTCATCCATCGAAGCATCACCGCGTCATGGTTCTTCGAAATGAAATCGGCATTGGAAGCGGTCTGGAAGGAAGCTCCGGAAATCATTGTGCCGATGCTCACGCTGCAGGCTGGAGACGATCAGATTGTGGAGCCCTCTGCCGCGGCTCCCTGGGTGGCAAAGACGAGCAGCAGAGA
>ERZ891418.473-NODE-473-length-13929-cov-8.018884_pt1 | contig 13929 bp, 11 predicted proteins | sample MGYA00521236_ERZ891418 | MGnify/ENA primary metagenome ERZ891418 (study PRJEB32303, sample SAMEA104408696) | aquatic metagenome | biome: Brackish water; feature: Chemocline; material: water | place: Baltic Sea | collected 2014-10-18T10:34:00 | depth 100 m ... | reverse complement strand
CTGCGTTGTCGCCTTTGCGAGTTGCAACACAGAGAACTGGAGAGCGCGGAGAAACCAAAGCAGGTCCAACGCAAGCAAGGCACACGCCGAGATGAGCAAACCTCACGCGGAACAAAAACGGATCAAGCTGCCTCCACCGTCAACTCCGAATTTTTAACAGCCCAGGCTTGAGCCGAATGGCACTTGGGCTCGCGCCGCTCCGCTGAAACGCTTGGAGCAGTCAGCGCACCATCCGCTTCCGAGCCCACAGAATCAGCGGCGTGGCCCACAGCACGATGACCAGCACTCCCAGCCCGCCCGCGATCGGCCGTTCAAAAAACGCGACGAGCGAGGTCGACTTCGTCAGGTTCTGCACGAAGGTTTCTTCCAGCCGCGGACCGAGGATGATGCCGAGCACGACCGGGCCGAGCGGAAATCCGTACCGCTCCAGCACGAAACCGAGCAGTCCCAGAACGAGCATCACCTGTACGTCGAAAAAACTTCCGTCGATCGCAAAGGCGCCGACCATGCAGAACACCAGGATCAGCGGCAGAATAATTTCGCACGGGATTTTCACGATCAGCGAGCCGGCTCGAATTGCCAGAAAGCCGAGCGGAATCAGCATCAGATTCGCCAGGATAAATGTGATGTAGATGCCGTAAACGAGAGAGAGTTGAGGATTGTCCGGCTCAAAGATGCCGGGACCTGGCGTGATGTTTTTCATCATGAGAACGCCGATGACGATCGCCGTCACCGAGTCGCCAGGGATGCCCAGCACGAGAGCTGGAATCCACGCTCCGGCCAGTGATGAGTTGTTCGCCGTCGTCGCGTGAGCGATTCCGTCGAGCGAGCCCTGACCGTACTCGTCCCGGTTTTCTTTCGGCGCCGTTCGCTTGGAAACCGCGTACGCAACCCAGGCGGCGATGTCCGCGCCGGCTCCCGGCAACATGCCGATGACTGCTCCAATCCCGCTTGAGGCCAGGATCCACTTGACCGAACTCCGCAGCCGCGTGCCGATCCCACCAAAGACTTCATCGACCGACCGCGAAAGCCAGTTCCGACTTGTCGGCGTCTCTCTATTAGATGTGGTTCCGAGCTCGTCCCGCGGCGCGGAACTCAAGACGTTTCGCAAAACCTCCGAAACACCAAACAGACCGATCATCGCTGGAACAAAATTTATCCCGGTAATCAGCTTGTCGCTGCCGAACGTCAATCTCGGAAGGCTGTGTGCTGAGCCGAGTCCGACGCACGCCAGGATCAGGCCGAGCGACAGCGAAAATAGTCCTTTAACCGGCGAGCCACGCGACACGACCGCCGCACAACTCAGACCAAGCACGCACAGCCAGAAGTATTCGTAGGTCGAAAACTGAGACGCAAACCCCGCCAGCATCGGTGCGGCTGCGATCAGAACGAGGGATCCAATCAGGCCGCCGACCACGCTGAAGACCAGCGAGACTCCCAGCGCTTTCTGGTGGAGACCCTTCTTCGCCAGCGCGTAGGCATCGTCGACGTACGCGGCCGACGAGGGAGTTCCGGGGATCCGCATCAGTGTTGTCGGGATGTCTCCGGCGAAGATGCAGCACGCTTCCATCGTGACGATCGCTGCGATGCCGGCGACCGGGTCCAGAAAAAACGTGAACGGCACCATCAGTGCCACGGCCATCGTCGCCGTCAGGCCGGGGATCGCCCCGATAAACAATCCGTAGGTCGCGGCGACAAGCATCACCAGCAGCACATGCGGGCTGAGAGTGTTCTGCAGAGCTGTCGAAAATGCTTCGCTCATACGGCCGTCATAAAAATCGCACAGAAAAGAAACGGACGAGTGAGGCCCGTAGTACGGCCTGCGATCTCACCACCACACGATTCCTGTTGGCAGCGGGACTCGCAGCACGTACACAAACAACTGATAAATCACCGGGACAATGACGACCGTGACGAGACCCGCGATGTGCGGTTTTGCTCCCAGCAGCACGGACAGGCCGGCAAGAATGATCCCCGCGCTCAACACGAAACCGAGAAATTCTCCCGCGAGAGTAAACAGAACGATCGACCCCACGACACTCGCAAACAGCCAGTAATTCGGCGTGTTGTGATCGCTGATTTTTTCAGTTGTCACTTCCTGCCTGGTTGAGACTGCTGAGTCTGACACAGCTGCACCCGCGAGCTTCCTCTGAGGAAATCCGCTCAGCAAAACGATCAGCAGCGAAACGCCGCCCATCGCGAACGCGGTGGCTGGAAACGCCATGCGACCAACCGGGCCTGAGGCGACCTCCTGAAATTCGTCGCGGCCGAGCAGTTCACCAAATGTTTCGTCGCTCTTTTTCAGGAAGGCTGCGAACTCAGTCGTCGGTCGCGAAGTCCGGTCAAATCCCTCGCCGTCCATGAATTCCGGAAACGTTTTGCCCGCGACTTTTGTCTCACCGTTTGTGATTCGTCGCAGCGCGGCGACGAGCGTCTCCTGGATTTCCGCAGGAGTGTCCTTCGCAACACCGAGCCCTCGCCAGCCTTTCAGTTCGCAGTCGAGCGACGGGATCTCTTTGAGATTCAGTAGTTTGAGCGGCGTTCCCTCGCGGCCCGACATGATGCCGAGGCAGCGAACCTGGCCGGCGTCGAGCAGTGCCCGCGCTTCCGGCACGCTGCAGCAGACGATGTCGATGTCGCCGCTCAGCAACTCCTGAAGCGAGGGGTTGGCTCCCTGGGACGGAATCCAGTTGACGTCCGAGGGAGTCCGATCAAACGAGATCAGCCAGCTGGCCAGGGCGAGGTGCCACGCCCCCAGCGCGGCCGTGCCGGACGCGCGAAGCCCGCCGGGTTCCGCCACAACAGACGCTGCCAGTTCCTTTTCCGTTTTCCATTTCGAGTCGCCTCGCACAAACAGAGCGGCCGGGTCCTCGTTGAGCGACATCAGCGGTGCGCAGTCGGTCCAGTCGAGTCGAGTGAGGCCGCGCCAGTGCAGCATGCTCAGCTCCAGCGTCATCATCGACAGCGTGTAGCCGTCCGGCTTTGCCTGCAGCCCGCGCGAGTGCCCGGTGACTCCCTGCCCGCCCGTCGCGTTGATGACGTTGACTGGTTGCCCGAGTTCTTCTTCCAGGTAAAACGCCATCTGTCGCGAGACACGGTCCGTTCCGCCGCCGGCCGCCCACGGACAGACGAGAGTGATCGGCCGGTTCGGATACGAATCGCCCTGCGTGCATCCGCTCAGCGAGAGAAGGCAGACAAGAAAAAGCACGGGACGCAACTTCGCGGCGGAATTCATGAGGCAGACTCGGAATCTCGCGTCGCGGAAATCATGCGCCGCAGACAACGATCGCGGCGGCCTGGCCATTCGTTGTCACGTTCACGCTGAGCACGACTTTGTTCTCAATGGCAAGGTGCCCGCCGCGGACAACGTTGAGTCCGCATTCTTCGTCGAGGTTGTTGCAGTTGATCGTCGCCGGCACGACCCCGTTACGAAGACTGAACAGCGACGCCGCCAGCTCCAGCGTTCCGCATGCGGCACCGGAATTTCCGAGGAAGCTCTTCGGCGCCGTAACGGGGACTGTCGATGCGCGGTCTCCGAATACGTCCCTGATCGCGGCAGCTTCGTTGAGGTCGGCCTGCCTCTCGCCAAGACCGTTCGCGTTGACATGGCCGACGTCTGCAGGGGTGAGGTCGGCGTCAGACAACGCCAGCCTCATGGCATTGGCCAGTGCCGTTCGCTGATCTGGAATTCCGTCTCTGGAAATGACGCAGGACGAGCCGGTTCCAAGCACGGTTCCGTAGACTGTTGCTCCGCGCGATCTGGCGTGCTCCTCTTCTTCGAAAAGAAACGTACACGCTCCCTCGCCGACAACCTGACCTCGGCGACTGGCATCGAACGGGCGGCACCAGGTTGACGGATCGGCATCGTCATAAGAGGCGAGCTCGTCCCAGAGAGCGGCATGAAGACACTTCACCGGATGAATCCGGCTGCCGGTTGAGCCGCACAGCATGATGTCCGCTCGACCGCTGCTGATGATACGAAATGCCTCGCCCATCGCACTGTTTCCGGAAGCCTCGGCCAGGGTCAGCGAGTTGTTCGGGCCGCGCGCCTCTGCCCGGATTCCAATATGGCAGGCCGGCATGTTCGGCAGATATTTCAGCAGCCAGAGCGGATCCATGCTGGCGATCCCGTGCTCGCCCCACTGGTCGAACCGAAACTTGCCGTCTTCCGTGCAGACGGTCAAATTGCCATCCGCATCCCGCGCGTAAAGACCTTCGCCGAGAACGACTGGCGGGCTGAACATCTGGTTGGCCCCGAACTCAATGCCAAGCCGCTCGTGATCGATCGCGTCCGGCGTCTCGACGTCCAAGCCGCTCTGGTCGATGCACAGATTCGCGGAAATGACGCCGAGCAGAATCTCTCGACACATCACCTTCTTGCTCTTTTTCTGCGGCTTGGTGAGGTAGTCCTTGGCCGTATTATCGTTGATGGCCTTCGCTTCGGCCGCGACGTTCGAGGGCAGGGCGGTGGCAGAAATCCGCTCGACCCGACCGATACCGCTCTTTTGTTCAGAAATCGCCGACCAGAACTCGTCGACGCCGATTCCCGTTGGACTGAGGATGCCGGCTCCGGTAATTACAACACGCTTGCTCATTTTAAGTACTGACCCAGAAGAGAGTTACGGCCCTAATGGCGCGATGTGAAGTTCTTCCCTGGAAGAGACAATCCGCTAGAAATCCCAGAAGGAGGTCGGGTGTCAATTGCTGGTTTTCGGCCGGAAACGACCCAGCTAGAGTCCGGTTTGACCCGAGAAACGGCAACTGAACACGCGGGGCGGGATATTCAGGAGAGACGCATAGGAAACCCGAATCGCCGTGGAATTGCAAGCTCAGACTGGCGAGACCCACGCTGCCGGAACCAGCAAAGTTCAGCAGGAATCCCCACACACAAAGCTCTCGAACCAGCGGCCTCATCACCTGATTCATTCTGGTTTTGAAACTGCCCGATCTCCGTTCCATAACTGCCGCAGAGTCTCGATCCTTCTTCGGTTTGTCCCGAGATCCCATCGTCCCAGCCTCGACGACGATCGCACGTGAATTCGCCCGGCAGTGCGGTCGAGCCGGAATTCTAGGTCGTCGACAAAGCGACAGATCAGCGTCCGGCACTCAGCCTTCAACCAATCGTCGGTTTGCTCGATGAGGTACGTCTGGGGAAACGCTGCCAGAATTTCGGCGAGCCGCTGCCATTCTGCATCGACGTCGCCGCAACAGACAAACGGCTCGATGAAGCGGGGGTCGTCGGGAAACTCGCTGCAGACGCAGTTCGGGCTGCCCGGACACCGATCGAGTGGCTCGCCTGATTTGCTCACGATGCGTGTCCGATCCGTTTTGTCGTCGCGCTGCGCCCCGGCACGCGTCAGCACCGAGCGTTGTCGAGATCCGACAGTCCTCGACCTGCCGGTGTCTTGACGGGCTGTGGCTGAGGATCGTTCGGCACGTGACTTTCCCATTTCACTTCAGCGGTTTTCCGGCGAGTTCTCTGACGGCCTGAACAATCTTCTCTTCCAGTCCGGTCTTCCACTTCGAAGGCTTCTGATAATAAAGCATCGACGTGTCGCCTTCGTACCCGCCCTCTTCGAGCACTCGCTCAGACGGGATGTAGGCCATCACGTCGTTGGCGTAGCCGGTGACCCACGTCGAATCCTCACCAAGTTCTTTCTTCAACCGCAGCTGATAATCGATGACGATCTCGCCGCCGAGAGCCACCCACGTGACGCCGCCGCCCAGCTTCCAGACCTGGACCGGGTACGGATACTCCTTCTGCAGATGCCCGAGTTCATCCCACTGGCGGGTGAGGAAGTTCGCGCGATTCCTCACGAAGTAGCTTGAGCTTTGGGCGTCTTCCGCAAGCCGCTCTTTCGAGGGCAGCGTTGCGAACTCAAGGTCGACTTCCTTGAACTTCGTTGTGAGCCGACCGCTCACCGGTTTCATTTCTGAACCGAGCACCTCGTCGACCGACGTCGCCAGCATTCGGCCGTACTTCATCGCGAGCTCAATCTTCCGACGAGGCAGCGGGTTCTGGTCCGCTCCGCAACCGGTGTGAAACATCGCGACGCAACCGGGGTGCCGGTCCTCAAGATAAAGCTGAGCGAACCCGGCATAGTCTCCCGACCAGGCATAGTCGCCCGTGACCGTATTGTGGCACGCGTAACCGAAGACGACCCCGCGAAGCTGCGACCCGTCCGGCGTCTCGATTCTCAGAACCGGAACCTGATGATCGTACGGACCGAGACCCTTCGGATCGCGACGATTCGACGCAAACCGCGAGACGCCACTTCCCGTCGAAAGCCGAGCCGGCTTCAGATCCGCAACCGCCGCCTCGATCACCGAAACCACTTTGGCGTTGAGCACCTTTTGATACGCCTTCACCTGAGCCCAGTCGGCATCCTGCATGTTCAGCATGTAACTGAGGCTGTGGTCGAGTGCCGGTCCGCTGTGAGTATGCGAACAGGCGAACATGAGTCCGCGGCGAGGAATCTTCAATCGCTCCTCAACAATCCCCGAGACCTCGCGCACCATTTTGATCGGCACGCCGATCAGGTCGAGCGACACGAACACCGCGGTCTCGCCTTCGGCATCTCGAATCGCGGCCGCCCGCGCGAACAGGTCGGTGACTTTTCCTTCCGATGCGTGACTGCGTCCGCCGTAACCGGAAAGCCACATCGGCTCGTCCGGAGTGATGACGACCCGGGCAACACCCGCCTGCCACGAATCGGCTGCCTCGCCAATTCTGTCAGCGGAAACGACGGCCGCAAGAGCCGCGACAAAGATCAAGGCAACACGTTGGAATCGCTCAAACCGGAACGCAGGCAGTTGAAGTTTCACGAGTCATCCTCCAGGGCGGAAGCATCCATTGCGGGTGAGTGGCCAGTGCCTCAGCATAGCAAAGCCATTTGCGAAACTTCGAGCTGACCCGGTTTATGCTGAACGCAGAGCTGCCCATTGACCATCACCCGCACAGAACTTGTTCTGATTCTCGCCATCTCGGCTGCGGGTTTCGCTGCGCGATTCGCGAATCTGAGCCGCGTCGCGGTCGAGCATTTTGATGAGGGTGTCTACGCGTCGAACCTGTTCTTTCCGGACGAAGGGTTCGCGTATCCCGACCGCCACCTTTACGCGCCGCCGCTGCTGCCGTCGCTGATCGAGTGGTCGATGATTCTGTTCGGTGAGAGTCGAACCACTCCTCTGCTGCCGGGGATCATTCTGGGATCGTTGACCGTGCCGCTGCTCTCGCTGGTGACTCGCCGCTGGTTCGGCGGCGCGGCCGCGGTCGCAGCGGCGAGCCTGCTGGCACTCAGCGATTTCCACATCACGATGAGCCGTTCCGCGCTGACCGATGTGCCGATGGTCTTTTTTCTGCTGCTGGCCGTGTGGCTGATCCACGAGGGAGTTTCGCAGAGTCGCCTGGGCATCGCCGCACTGGGAGGCCTCGCGACAGGCCTGGCCTTGTCGACCAAATACAACGGCTGGCTGCCGCTTGCCGTCGCGCTGAGCGGCGCGGCGGGAGCGCTCCTCGCGCATCGGCTCTTTGCCAGAAGCAAGGCGGATGTTGATCGCCCGGGAAAAAAGAAAACCCGCAGTGTCAGCGAGGACGCACCGCCCTCGACGCGCGACTGCATTTTCGCCCTGGCGGTTTCTGTCATCGTCGCCGCAGTGACCTGGTATCCGGTGTGGAGTGACCTGCCGAACGGCTACTCAGAAGTCTCCTCCAATCACAGTCGCTACGTCGGCGGGTTTGCGGATTGGCTTCCGTTCGCGATCAGCCACGAGGCGATCCAGCGTCACTACGCCGGCATCGTCACCTGGCTCTCCGGGTTGCTCGCGGCGGTCAGCGCGGCCCTCGTCCTCCGCGCGGAACGTTCCACGTGGAACTCGGGGGACGAGAACTCGAACCGGAATCCCGCGCGGTTTCTGGTTTCCGGTTCGCGCGATTCGAGTTCCACGTGGAACGGCGAGGTGCCTCTCTCCACGATCCTGACAACGACGACTCTGGCCGGAGCCATCGTGCTGAGCCCGCTTGTCGTGCTGCTTGCCTGGTCGCTGGTCAGCTTCGTGACGCTCATCGCGAGAAGCCTTCGCAATGCGGGGACGAAACCCGAGCCTGACCAGATCGGCGCGTTTGCCTTCCGGCTCGCGCTGTGGTTTGGTCTTGCCTGGCTGAGTGGTCTGCTGCTCGCGACTCCGATCTACCGACCCTACCCGCGGCTTGTCCTGCCGCTTCAATGCGCGGCGACGATCGGCACGGCCCTGGCGATCGTCATGCTCCTGTCCGGCCAGGTGCTTAACGCGAATTCGAGCGACGCCGCGCGAGGGGCGAAAGCAGCCCGCATCCGGTTTGCCTGGCTGGTCCCGGTCGTCCTGCTTTGTGCCTGGCGAGCCTTCCAGACAGGAACACCCGCCTGGCCGAATCGGACGGAACTCGCGGAGATCGCTGCCTCCGCCACCGAAGCTGCATCGGCCGATTGTCAGGGCGAGCCGTCCGAAGTTCAGGGCTTCGATTTTGTCGTCTACGTGTTCGGTGAGCCGGGTCTGCTGCACCACGTCCCCGCCACGAACAGCCGAGCCTTCGTCAAGGCGGTGATGGACCTCAGCTTTACAAAGCCAGGATACGACCACGCAAAGATCCCGGCCTTCGTCCTCGCCGGCCCGCACGCGCTCGCCAGTCTCGAATTTCAGATGCAGGTCGCCGAGGCTGGCGACGGTCTCGAAGAGATCGGCGTGTACCCGTACCGGCCGAGCGATTTCGTGCTGCTCGACGATGTCCCGCCCGCGAAGCTCGAAGCCCGACGAGCACAGCTTGTGCGGCTGTACCGAGTCCATTTTCGGTAAGCTGCCCGCACAGAGAGTGGCACGACACTCTGTGGCGTGATCCGCAGTCCTCGGCACAGAGTGCCGAGCCACGCAGCGACCGTTCCACGTGGAACCCGTATTGCCGCGTTCTGGCAGTCGCGGTAACAATCCCGCGTTCCGTTGCCTCGCAATTCTGCGGGCAACATCCGGCAGTTCACGGTCTCGTTTGAGGCCTGCTGATAAATGCTGCGCGGCGGTTCTGAAGTGAACTCGCCGAGCGGTGCACCCAGGGAAGGGTTGCGCATGACCGATTCACAAAGTCCGAAACGCCGTCTCGGGCGAGGCATCGACGCACTGCTTGGCGGGTTCTCCCACAAGGACGAACCGGCAGCAGGCCCCGGCACGAATCCCGACTCACCCGTCGAGCCCGCTGCAACGTCGAGTAACGGTGGCTCGAAGAACGCTGACTTGATCAACGTGGAAATCATTAAGCGGAACCCGTTTCAACCGCGGTCCGACTTCGATGAAGCGTCGCTTGAGGAATTGGCACAGAGCATCGCGATTCACGGAGTCCTGCAGCCGATCCTCGTCCGTCAACTTGGCGAAGACGATTTTCAGTTGATCGCCGGCGAGCGACGATTGCTCGCGTCAAAGCGAGCCGGCCTGGTTCAGGTGCCCTGCCGGGTACTTCGCATGGAGGACCGGCAGGCCAGCGAGGCGGCTCTCGAAGAGAACCTCAAACGCCGCGACCTCAACGTGCTCGAAAAAGCCCAGGCGTTCCAGGATTACGTCAACCGGTTTGGCTGCACGATCGGCGACCTGGCGAAGAGCCTGTCGATGGATCGCTCGTCGGTCTCGAACATGCTGAGGATGCTCGACCTGCCCGAGTCAGTCCGCGTCCTGCTCAAGGAAGAAAAGATCACCGCCGGCCACGCGAAGGCGATTCTGCCTCTGGAAGTCGAAGCGCAGCAGGCAATCTGCGACCGCATCCAGGTCGAGAATCTTTCCGTTCGAAAGACCGAGCAGGTCGTCCGCGAGATCCTCAAAGGCGAGCAGCCTGACGTAATCCCGATGTCTGCCGGACAAAAGAAACCTGGCCCGCCGGAGAGGACCGCTCATCTGGACTCGCTCGAAAAGCAGCTCCGCGATCTGCTCGGGCTGAAGGTCGCCATCCGACAGAAGAGCAAGGACTCCGGCCAGGTGATCATCGAGTTCAACTCGAACGACGACTTCGAAAAGCTGACACGTCTGCTCCGGAAAGCCGCTTGAAATTACGAGGTCGCTCAGCGCAAAGGCGCAGAGACTCGTAAAGGTGAGGGTTCCCTTTTGAAAGCGACTCTACTTTGCGCCCCTTTGCGACTTTGCGTCTTTGCGCTGCCGACAGCGCATCTGTAGACAAACCTCGCCGGAATCCGTTTCCGATCTGAGACTCATTGGCGTCTTCAGGCGGCACGCGGTTGCCCCTCGGTTCGGCGCAGGTGAGAATCGCGGCTTCCGTTTGCTCAGTGAGGACTCCCCGATGGCGCAGGCAATTGTCGATCCGGTTCAGCTCCGCCAGTTCGCGCAGCAGCTCAAGAAGTTCAACGAAGAGATGCTCGAAAAGTCGACCGCGCTGGGCAGTCAGCTCGCGACGCTCAGCAACACCTGGCGGGATCAGGAAAACAAAAAGTTCTGCGAGAGCTTCGAGCAGCACATGCGGCTGTTGGCTCGCTTCATCGAATCGAACAATGAGCACATTCCGTATCTGATGCGCAAGGCCGAGCGGATCGAAGAGTACCTGCAACAGCGCTGAATCGACTCGCCATGCGAAAAGCCAACGTCAAATCGATTGATGTCATCCCCGAGTTCCGGGCTGCGCTGCTCGTGTTTCAAAACCGCGTGCTGGACTCGCTGGCGTCGATGCAGGAAGAAGTCTTCCGGGCCGTCGACTATGTCGAGAACGATCGGCCTCGCCACTGGCGGCAGCAGGTGCTCGAGGCGTTTGACTCGATCGCCGAAATGCGGGTCGCCTACGAGCAGGCGAAGATGCGAAAGGAGACAGCCGGGCTCCGAGCCTCGATGATCGAGGAAAAAACGGCCATACGCGACGCGAAGGAACATCTGCAGAAGTGCCAGCAGAAAGTCGAGATCGTTCGCCAGGCCGGCATCAATCTGCACCATGAAGCCGACGAATTCATGGGCCGGATGAGCCAGTTGCAGCGGCTGGTCGAAACGGACATTCCGAAAATGTGCGGTCTGCTGACGCGGATGCTCGACGCCCTGGAGAAGTACGCAGAGATCGAAGCCGGCAAAGTTGACTCGAGCGGCACGACGCACGATCCTCGCGGCGATTCGATGAATCCCTCGTCCTGACCCGCAAATAATGGCCGTACGTTCCCTATGTCGAGCGAACATCCGATCTACCTGGAAGCCGTCAACACGTTCCGCGAAAAGTTCGCGCGGCTGAACGAGCTCGGCATGCGCGAACCCTCGGCGGTGACGGTCGCGACTGTTGGTGAGGACGGCATGCCCTCTGCCAGGATTGTCCTGCTGCGCGGACATGATGAGCGCGGCTTCGTCTTCTTTACCAACTCACTGAGCCGCAAAGGCACGCAGCTTCGCGAGCATGGCCGCGCGGCTCTCGCGTTCTACTGGGACAAGTGGGCCGAGCAGTGCCACGTTGAGGGCACTGTCGAGAAACTCGCTGACGACGAATCCGATGCGTACTGGATGAAACGGCCGCGCGGCAGCCAGATCGGAGCCTGGGCATCACTGCAGTCTCAGCCGCTGTCCAGCCGCGAAGAACTGCTCGCCCGCTACGAAAAGTTCGAAGTGAAATTCGACGGACAGGACGTCCCGCGCCCGGATCACTGGTACGGCTTCCGAGTCGTCCCGCGCCGCATCGAATTCTGGTGCGGCCGCGACGCGCGACTGCACGAGCGGTTTGTCTACAAGCAGTCCGGCGAGGATTGGACAAAGCAGATGCTGTATCCGTAAGACCGCTTGTCAAAACAGAAAGTGGCACGGCCTTCCCGTCACCACTCGTCGTCGCCTTCGAGGCATCGCCAGCAGTACCAGCTTGCGATCGTTCGGTACGGAGCCCACTTTTCGGCGATCTCCAGGCACTCGGCTTCCGATGGTCGTTCCTCGAAGCCGTACATTTTTCCGATGCCGTTGCGGATGCCCAGATCTCCGACAGGAAGGACATCGGGGCGGCATAGAGAGAACATCAGAAACATCTGGGCTGTCCAGACACCGATCCCGCGAATCTTCGTGAGTTCCTCGATCACCCTTTCGTCGGACAGCCGGCCGAGTTGGCTAAGTTTCACGGTGCCGTCGGTCGTGCAGCGGCACAGGTCCAGCAGGTAGCCTGCCTTCTGCGGCGAGACGCCGGCCTCTCGCAATTCCTCAGGCGAGTATTTCAGTATGACCGCCGGCGAGACTTTCTCCGGTGCAAGCATCTCCGTCAGCCGCTTTCGAATCGACGTCGCGGCACTCGTCGAGATTTGCTGCGAGATGATCGACTGAACCAGCATCGCAAACCGGTCCCGCTTCGGCTTGAGCGTAAACTCCCCGGCAGACGCAATAACCTTCCGCAGAACCTTGTCCTGCTTCCGAAGATGCTTGAGTGCCGATTCGATCTGCTCAGTTCGAAATGCCAAGTGTCCCTCCGATAGGATGGCCCTTCCGGGCCGTCCAGCAGCTGGCTCAGTTTGCCACAAAGTTCACGAGTCGGCCTGGAACGACCACAACTTTGCGGATCGTTTTGCCTTCCAGCAGCCCGGCGATGCTCTCATTGGATTTGGCGGCTTGCTCGATGGCCTCGTTGTCAGCGCCGGCGGGAACGCGAATTTTCGCTCGGACCTTGCCGTTCACCTGGACCGGGATTTCGATTTCTGCTTCGGCGATTTTCGATTCGTCGAAGGTTGGCCAGGGCTCATAGGCGAGCGTCGTGTCTTTGCCAAGCAGTTCCCACAGTTCCTCGGCGATGTGCGGAGCGAATGGCGAGAGGAGCAAAACGAACGGCTCGATGGCGGCTCTCGGGCGGACGTCCTGGCCGCTCATGCCATTGGTGAATTCCATCATCCGGCTGATGGCCGTGTTGAAGGAAAGCTTTTCGATGTCCTCGGTGACGGCTTTGATCGTTTTGTGGAGCAGCCGTTCCTGATCCTCATTAAGAGGTGCGTCCTGGATCGCGGGGTTGAGTGTGATCTCGTCGGCCCGATCGTCGGTGACCAATCGCCAGACACGGGCGAGGAATCGGTAGACGCCCTCAACACCGCTCATGCTCCACGGCTTCACCTGTTCGAGCGGCCCCATAAACATCTCGTACATGCGCAGCGAGTCGGCTCCGTAATCCTTCACGACATGGTCGGGGTTGATGACGTTGCCGCGGCTTTTCGACATCTTGAACGCGCGGCCGTCGACGATGATTGACGAGTCGTTTTTGAGAACCCAGTTCTCGCCTTTCTTCTCAACCTGATCGGGCGAGAGTTTCACTGCGGACACGCGGTCGCCGGATGATTTCTCAACGCGTGCCGTGTTGCCGTCATCGTCAGTTTTCTCTTCAACATTCCTTGCGGAGACCCAGTCAATTGTTTCTGCCTCAGTCTCTCCGTTTAACCCGGAGCCAGAGGCGACGGCTGCGTCGGACACTCCTGCGCCGGATGATCCGCCTTCGTTCTCAGCCTCGGCCATGGGAGTCCTCGCCTCCGGCTCGGCGTTAAACGAACAGTGTTCTGCCTCGTGGGCCAGCGCAAAACCCGTGAACTCGAGATCGCCCAGAATCATTCCCTGATTGACTAGCCGCTGGAATGGCTCGCAGGTCGAGACGTGGCCGCGGTCGAAGAGAACCTTGTGCCAGAACCGCGCGTAGAGGAGGTGCAGGACGGCGTGCTCTGCTCCGCCGACGTAGAGGTCGACCGGGAGCCAGCCTTTTTCCGCCTCTGGCGAGACGAACGCGTTTTCGTTCTTCGGATCGGCGAAGCGGAGGTAGTACCAGCACGAGCCCGCCCATTGCGGCATCGTGTTGGTTTCTCGTTTGAGCTTCGTGCCGTCTTCGGCGGTTTTGTAGAGCCATGATTCCGGAGCGGTGCTGAGCATCGGCTCGGGCGTGCCGGTCGGTTTGAACTTCTCCATTTCCGGCAGCACGACGGGAAG
>ERZ891418.472-NODE-472-length-13935-cov-7.141643_pt1 | contig 13935 bp, 8 predicted proteins | sample MGYA00521236_ERZ891418 | MGnify/ENA primary metagenome ERZ891418 (study PRJEB32303, sample SAMEA104408696) | aquatic metagenome | biome: Brackish water; feature: Chemocline; material: water | place: Baltic Sea | collected 2014-10-18T10:34:00 | depth 100 m ... | reverse complement strand
CAGAACCTGGTCATGAACATGGCCAACAAAGGGTTCAACGTTGCCGTTTACAACCGCACGACCGAGACGATGACTGACTTCGTCAACGGTCTGGGCGATCGGCCGGAAGGCGTTGTTGAGGAAGGCACGCCCGACCGGATTCACGGTTACGCGCAGCTCGAAGATTTCGTCAACAGCCTGGCCTCGCCGCGGCGAGTCATGATCATGGTGAAAGCCGGCGGACCGGTTGATGCCGTGATCGAAGATCTCAAACCGCTGCTCGACAAGGGTGACATCATCATCGACGGCGGCAACGCCGATTACGTCGACACGAACCGCCGGGATGCGGAGCTGGCCGATGAAGGATTTCGATTCATCGGGACAGGAGTCTCGGGAGGAGAAGAGGGAGCTCTCAAAGGCCCCAGCATCATGCCGGGCGGACACCCGGAAGCCTGGCCCTTCGTCAAGGACATCCTCCAGGCGATCAGCGCGAAAGTCGGCGAGAACAACGACATTCCCTGCTGCGATTGGGTCGGCGAAGCCGGAGCCGGGCACTACGTCAAGATGGTGCACAACGGCATCGAGTACGGCGACATGCAGCTCATCTGCGAGGCGTACGACATTCTGAAGCACGCCCTCGGCCTGTCGAATCAGGAACTGTTTGAAGTTTTCAAAGACTGGAACAACGGCATCCTCGACAGTTACCTGATCGAAATCACCCGCGACATCTTCAGCGTCGCAGACAAAGACGGTAAAGGCGACCTGGTCGACAAGATCCTCGACACGGCCGGCCAGAAGGGCACCGGACGCTGGATGTGTCAGCACGCTCTGGAACTGGGCGTTCCGACGACGCTCGTCACGGAAGCCGTTTACGCTCGGTGTCTGTCTTCGCAGAAAGACGCGCGTGTTCGAGCCAGCGAAGTTCTGTCCGGACCGGACGGCACGTTCGAAGGCGACCGGGCTCAGTTCATCGAGGACGTCAAGCAGGCTCTCTACGCGAGCAAGCTGGTCAGCTATGCCCAGGGCTACGTCCAGCTGAACGCGGCTGCCGAGGAGTTTGGCTGGAAGTTGAACAACGGCCCGATCGCTCTGCTGTGGCGAGGTGGCTGCATCATTCGCTCGGTCTTCCTGCAGGACATCAAAAATGCGTTCGACAAAAACCCGGACCTGGAAAACCTGCTGCTTGACGACTTCTTTAAACAGGCCGTCGACAAAGCTCAGCCGTCCTGGCGTCGAGTCGTTTCGACCGCCGTGCAGCTTGGAATTCCGGTGCCGGCCTTCAGTTCGGCTCTGACCTACTTCGACGGCTACCGCCGAGCGAGCCTCCCGGCCAACCTGCTGCAGGCTCAGCGAGACTACTTCGGGGCACACACATACGAGCGAACCGACAAACCCCGCGGCGAGAAGTTCCACACCGACTGGATCCGCGAACGAAATATCGACTGAATCCAGTAGGTCAGGCTCCGCCTGACGAAGTGAAGTTCACTGACTTGCTCAACTTCGACACGCTCAACTTCGTCAGGCAGAGCCTGACCTACGCAGAGCAATTGCGTATCGAACACGAAGCCCGGAAGATCATCTTCCGGGCTTATTCATGCGCAGGCGGAGAATCGATGCTGGACCTATTTTACCGACTGACTGGCTCACTCATCGCGAAGGGTATTCGCGTGTGGGTGCGCGTCACCGGCCGGCGAGTCCGGAAAGACCAGGCTCCGTGGCTCAACTGTCCGATGGGGCCGGCCGGTCAGATCGGCGTTGAGTTCTACGCGACGCTCGCCGAACAGCAGGAACTCACCATCGAGAAATCGCCCGATGCCGGTCTGCTGCCGGACTTTGACGTGCTCGCGCGGGACGGCTTTGACCCCAGCCAGGTGAATGCCGGGGTCCGGGACTTTTACGAACACACCGCACGGTTTCGACTCGAAGCGTGGAGTGAGGCTCCGTTACTCACACGTTTTTTTCTGTGGGGCCTTACGCGGTTTGTCAGTCGGCAGATGGACCAGCTCAACTTTCCAGTCTCGTCACTGGAACTGGCAGGCGGCATGTCCAGCGAAGTGCTCCCCATGACTGACCGCGACGGCCATCGCGTTTACACCGGCTGGTCGCGGTGCCTCGTGAAGTCGAGGCAGGTGATCTACACCGGTCTGTACTCGACCGAGCGGCCTGGCGGTGACGGGGATCCCTGTGTCAAAGTCAGCTTCCCGCTGCCGCTCGGCAGTGCCACAGTTTTTCTGAAGCCGGAGATGGATGCCGACGGTTCGTTTCGGCTGATCAGTTCCGGCCGTCGTTTCGGTGACTCGGGGTTTTACCGGATGGTGGAAATCGACAAGGATCACTGGAAGGTCCGCTACATCCGAACGCTTCGCGAGTTCTTTCACGTCTACGTCGACGAGCAGGGAACGCTTCGCACCGATCACCTCGTGAAATTCCTCGGCCTGACCGCACTGCGGCTGCACTACCGTCTTGAGCAATCGCATCATTGACGGTTCGACGGATCAGTTTGGGACAGCTTTCAGCTCAGCAAGCTGTCGGTACACCTCCCGCGCGGAGTCGAGTTGCGACTCGACATGAGCTCGAAGTTCGGCGGACGGAATGCGATCGCGAATTCGCACGGCGAGGGCCAGACGGTCGATCCACTTCAGAAAGTACAACGCGTCTTCGCGCGAGCTCGCTGGCCTGCCGGCAACCTCGACGTAGATCGGGCTTGAGTGAGCGTATTGACCTCCCGTTGGCAGGTCCGGGTGTGACGGGCCAGAGGCGCGGACAGCGAGCCAGCTGCTTTGCTCGCAGCGGATCGGTATCGAGAGACTTCCGGAAACCTTGTCGTCGCTCAGTTTCGCGGAGGCAATGACATCTCCGTCTTGAATCAGCTCGAACTTATCGAGCGGAAACTACTCCGCGTCAGACTGAGAGCCTTGTTGAAGACACAGGACTGCGACAAGAGTCAAAAGCGTGACCGCAACGGCGCTGAACGATCGCATGGGAATCTCCTGTGTCAGAATCCATCACTTGTCTGCATTCGAAACACGCGAGCTGACCATTCAGAATCCGATCGTGACTGACTCGAACTGACGCAGGATTCCCGTTCGGCCGGTCCAGTGTTACGTTGAGCTTCCCCGGGAATTCTTTTAAGGAGCCTCACGGTGAAACTCACTTTTGCATCAGTTTTCGTTTTGCTGACGATCAGTCAGGCGACGTGTCCGGCTCAGGAGGACTTCGTGAAAACGACCGCCGTCTACAAGCAGGTTGGTGAGCTGAAGATTCGCGCGGACGTCTACCGCCCCGAAACAACGGATGTGCTGCCCGTTGTCGTGTGGATTCACGGCGGAGCTTTGATCAACGGTCACCGCGAGGGCGTGAGCGGCCGCGTTCGCGAGTGGGCCAGCGACAACGGTTGCGCGATGGTGTCGATCGATTACCGGCTGGCTCCGGAAACTCAACTGCCAGGAATCATCGAAGACCTGGAAGACGCTTTTCAGTGGATTCGTGGAGCCGGCGCGAAACTGTTTCACCTCGACCCGAATCGAATTGCCGTGACGGGCGGGTCGGCTGGCGGGTGCCTCACATTGACGGCCGGGTATCGAGTCAAGCCGCGGCCGCAGGTTCTGCTGGCCTTCTGGGGCTACGGTGATCTGATCGGTGACTGGTACAGCAAACCCAGTCCTCACCCGCGACACCACCTCAGCAAACTGAGCGAGCAGGAAGCGTGGCGGCAGGTCAGCGGGTCGCCGATTGCCGACTCACGGGACCGCAAAGGAGACGGTGGGGCGTTCTATCAGTTTACCCGTCAGAAAGGCGTCTGGCCGAAAGCCGTCACTGGCTGGGACCCCGTCGTCGATGCGAAAAAGTTTCATCCCTTCATGGCGGTGAAAAATGTGTCAAAGGATTATCCGCCGACCGCAATGATTCACGGGACGGCAGACACCGACGTGCCGTATGAGCAGTCAATCATGATGGCCGAGCAGTTTGAAAAGCACTCGGTCGAACATCTGATGCTGACGGTTCCCGATGGCGAGCACGGTCTGGCTGGTGGCGATCCCAGGATCATCGAGGATGTCAACCGGCGCGGCTTCGAATTCCTGGGCAAACACCTTCTTGGAAAGTAACTCACCTGAAAATGAAACCGCTTCTGACAGGCGACGCGGCAAAAGAAAGGAACGTTGATGAAGATTGAACATCTCGCGCTGAACGTTGAAGACCCGCTGAAAATGGCACGGTGGTACGTTGAACATCTTGGATTCATCGTGAAGCGGCGAGTCATGGCCGCCCCGTGGGCTCATTTTCTTGCCGACGACAGCGGGACCGTCATGCTCGAAATTTATGGCAATCGTGATGTGCCACTTCCCGACTATCGGACGATGCATCCCGGTTCACTTCACCTTGCCCTGGTTTCGGCCGATGTTTCGGCCGATGTGGCGCGTCTCACCGCGGCAGGCGCGAAGCCTGATGGAGAAATTCAGAACATGCCGAACGGAGATTCGATGACGTTTCTCCGGGACCCCTGGGGACTGACTCTGCAGCTCGTGAAACGGGGCGAACCCATGATCTGACAGGCAGACACGGCCGCGTCATTCTGCGAAAAAGAAACGCCCGCTGGAAAACCAGCGGGCGTCTGTTTTGATATCGCAATCGGACCCGGAACGTCAAAAACCGCCCCCAGCGTTCATCGGGTTCTGCGGAGCACGCTTCAGTGAGCTCTTTTTACGCCCCTTCGGCGTGGCACCAGACTCTCCGTCGTCACCACCAGGGTATGTCGGGGCGCCGCCGTATCCACCACCAGCACTCAGAAGACCTTCAATCCCTGATTGTTGTGGCGGAGCAGTCGACTTCTTGCGGTAAATGGCCCAGACCTCTTCCTGCCTCTTCATCAAAGCGGCCGCTGACTTGTAGGCGGCATCTTGAGCGACGCTGTCAATCTGAACCAGCTCACCGAAACGATTGATCATGACGATCTCGTCCAGAGCCAGGCTGACTCGTTTCGTGTCGAGATTAAGATCGGGATGATCGGCCGGGTCCAGAAGAACTGTCTTGCCGAGATCGATCAGCGTGTTGGGCGTGACAAAGTCAATGACTTCGTCGTCGTAGGTTTCCTCATAAGGACGCAGAACCGGCGTTTCGATTCCGGTCCCTTTCTTGTAGCCACCACGGCGAGTGTCTTCTTCACGCCAACTGGCGATTTGATCTCCAGCGAGCAGGCCAGAAAACGTGCCGTTCACATAGCTGCCCGTGTTGGTCATCCATTCGTGAACTTCGACTTCTGCCACTCCGCGACGGTCATCAAGCTTGGCGATGTAGAAGTCGGTTTCGTCCTCGACGACAGCTGGCGTGCTGGGATCGGACCATTCCGTATTCCGGTACTCGCCTTCGCGTGAAGCGATGTTTTCCAGTTCAGAGGCTTCACGGCCGAAGTTCGGATTCTCGATCTTGAGTTTGATTTTGTAGCGGTACGCGTTGCCCGGAACGACGCTGAAGTCAATAAAGCGGAACAGCAACAGTTCGGAAATCTCTGTCACCTTGGCGAGGCCGAACGCCCCCTGAGTCTGGTAGCCACTGTTCCCGTAGGGATTGGGTGGGGCCACTCCGTCTGCTCCCGGCGCATCCGCGCCTTCCATCTCCTTCATTCGTTCCATGAAGCTATCCCGCATGGCAGAATTCTGAGTCGCCTGTCGAGCAAGGCCCTTGGTGTCGTGCTGGATCGGGCCAAATCCCCCTTTAGTTTTTACTGCCGCTTTCTGTGTTTCTGCTGCTTCAATCAGGGCCGTGTTTCGCCGTTCCTGCTCAAGTTGCTGTTCGGTGGTCAGGACCTGTTTGATGCTGGGATGCGATACCAGCCAGGAATTCTCGGGCGAGCCCCAGTTGCCCGAGATACGGTAAGGAAGCGGCATCGTGAAGACAGAATCGCGAAATCGCTCGTCGACGACGTCCACATCGAAATCTGTTCTTCCGAGCAGATCAAGCGCGTACGCGATGTCGACTTTTTCCCAGGGACCCGACCACGGATTGGCACCCGCGACGGCCGTCTGGCGTTCCAGTTCGAAATCCCAGAACACCAGCTGCTGCGCGGCTTCCACCGGGCTATCGAGATTCAACGCCGTCTTTAGTTGCTCGACCTGTTTCTTCAATGGAAAGATCGCTCGGATTGAGACGAACCGAGTCCCTCGTCCCTCGCCCCTTTTTTCCTTCTTGACGGCGGATGACGTCCCGCTTCCCTGCATGGCCAGCATCAAGTCGTCTGCCCCATAGCCGGCACGGGCTTCAGGCGCTCCGTCATTTCCCACTCCCTGTGGGGTCGTTGCGGTATCGGAGCTTCCAGGAGTGGAGCGACCAGCGCCGGATTGCCGCGGGCCTTCGACGCGAGGGCCATCCAACCGAGGTGGCTGAACTTCTGAACCAGGAACGCCACCGGGGACCTTGACTTTGAGCTCGCCTGAATCAGAGGTGGCAACCGTTGTGGTCCCTTCCCGGGGCAGGAGCTCCATCAGCATTTTACCGGCATCGGCAACGACCAATTCAAACCGCTGCCATGATGGTTCTTTGATTTTTTCTTTGCGCTTGTTCAACGGCAGGACCCAGCGCGTCGAATACGGGTACGTTCGGGCTCCATCAAACAGCCTGACAACCTGCAGCCCCGGATCATCCGCCTGAAATTCTTTTTCGCGGTCTGTCGGCCAGACACCGCTCTCGAAATTACTCCGGCCGTTTTTGACATTCTCTTCAAACTGGCTGGGCCGTTTGTCATAGGTTCCCCAGCTGGTCGTGGCGAGGCCGATCAGCACGATCAACCCGGCCATGCCGAGAACACCCTTCTCGACATGAGTAACAATCAGTTCTTTCCAATTCACGTTTTTCATCGTGACACCTGTTGGTTTGAGTTCACGCGATTGTGATACACGTGCAGTTTTCGGCAGGCAGTTTCGAATCAGCTCGGCAGTTTTTCAGTCGGCATGCAGTTTCAGTCAGTGAGTCCGTCAGCTACCGGGTTTGACCGGTTCTGGTGTGCCGGGTTTGACCGGTTCCGGCGTCGAAGTGTCAGCAGCCGAAGACGGCGGGGCGGATGCTGGCGATGGGGTCGCCGGTTTCGGAGTGACCGGAGCCGGAGTTTCAGGCGTTGCCGGTGCTGGAGCGCCTTCCGTTTCACCGGGGGCAGCTGGCGTCGTCGGAGCGGTTGTTGTGTCTGGTTCGGTCACCTCTGGCTGAACGACTCCTTCAGGTTGAACTGTCGGATCGCCAGTTGCTGGAGCTCCAGTTGCTGGAGCTTCGGTGCCGGTCGTTCCAGTGGCAGCCTTGTCTCCTTCGGAAACCGGTGGCGGATTGTAGAGGTACAGCTCGCCAACGATCATGACCTCGACAAGGTCCAGTTCGTCCAGCGCTGCTGCGACTGCCTCATCCGTGATCGGTACCCGTGACGCGCCTTCAGTTGGATTGGAGAAGCTGTCTTCTGGATTGGAGAAGCTGTCTTCGGAGGAGCCAGTGTTGCCTCCTGTATCGGGGGCTCCACCGCTTGGGTCGGCATAGGCTGAAGTATCAACGCCAGGACCACCCGGTGATGATGAGGCCATCGATTTCATCGAAGGACCGCCGCGAGGATCGGTGCTGCTTCCGTCAGGCTCATCCGGATGCAGAGCTGCCTGCTCGATTCGAGCAATCGAAATCGGATACTGCGAATTCAGCAGCTCTCGCACGAGGTCGGGGACGTACTGCTGGTGGACAGTGACAACCAGTTGAAATCCCCGCGTCCGATACGCATCCGCGACGGTGATGTAGCGGTTTTCATCCAGATTCAGGTCGTCTGCTCCTGATGCGGTGGAATTTCCTTTCCCATCACCGGTCATTTCCGGGCCAGGCATCATGTTGTTCATGGGTGAACGGGATTTCGAAGCGAGACCTTTGGGAGCAAATTCCTCGGCAAGGTCAAACCGGGCACTTGACGGGACCTGATGGCCTGACCCACGTCGCCCCATCGCCGGCGGGAAACCCATCGGCGAGCCTGGCATTCCGGACTCGTCGCCGGTTTTGGCAACTGCCGTCGCAGCAGGCGCATCGCCCGGTTTGACACGGTCGCCGCCGAAGAGGGCCACTTCCTGAATCTGTCGCACGAACGAATCGGTAATGGAATTCGAACTGGAATTCGTTCGCTGGACAGCGAGCAGAATCTGCTCAAGCAGCCAGAGGTCTTCCTGGCTGTTCCAGATTTCGATGAATGAGGGTGGCAGATTTCTCCACTTTTCCGCACTCACCTGAGGCATATTGTCGAGCGGGAACCAGACCTTCTTAGCCGCCTTCGGCGGGATCGGGTCGGCCGCGTGGCCGATCGGGTCGGCCAGCAGCCAGACCCGACGAACTTCCAGCGGGTAATCACGACGATAGTCAATCGGAACTCGACGTGAGATGGCGGGGTCCGTGATATCCTTCCGGTACTCGCAGGAATCCATGTATTTCGCCACGTTCGGCGGCCATTTGACGAGCGTCTTCTGCCAGTCCCACAGCCGATCGACAGTCCGAATGTTGGTCTCGGTTCGGATGCCAATCTGAGCATTGGCTTTGTCGATCCAGTCTTTGTTTGGCGTGTCAGTTCCCTTCGGAATCGAATCGAACGCCGAATCGAGAGCCGTGGTTCGCTCGTCGATCGTGGCCTGCAGGCTGGATGTTGTCATCCACCAGGCAGCGGGAGGCATGATGAAAGCCGGCACGAACAGGAGCCAGAAATGGTACTTGATGAAAGGCTGTAACTTATCCATGAGATTGCCTCGACTACTGGACTTCCGGAGAAGACGACTCAGGCAGCTTCTGTCAGTTGTGGTGTCTTAAAACGATTGCGTCTCGATATTCTTAACTCGTTAGTCAAATTCGTTTCCGTCACGGCGTGGTGACGGCACCGGGTGTCGCCGGTGCAGGAGTTCCCGGTGCTGTTGGAATCGGTGTTCCGGGAACCGGCGACGGATTCGTTCCAGGGGAGACCGGATTTCCTGGCGGGGAGCCTGTTGGCACTACGGGGGCTTCCACAGCCGGAGTCTCTGGAACTTTACGATTCTTTGGAATGGTCGGCACCCAGGCGAACTCGAGCGTGAACCGGGTCCGCTCAATCGCCTTCCACTCGTCCACCCTGGGTTGCGACGCACCCGTGGCTCCTGTCGGGAGAGGGCCCAGCATCGGACCTGTGCGGCTTGTTTTCTGGCGAGGCGGGCCTTTGGGATACCACCGGACAACTTCCATCGGAGGGTCGCGAGTAATCACCGGATGAGAGATTCCCAGAACCGAAACCGGAACTTCCTCACCGATTGTTTCCCGCTGGCGGAAGTACGGCTTCCGTAGGTTCTTGAGAAGCGTCTCAGCAACAAAATGAATGTCGCCCTGCTCAAGATTCGCCGGTTTGTAGAAGTGTTCCCCGTCGATCGTCACGATATAGCCCGGACCCTTCGGGGGCTTTTCGGCCTCTTCCTTCGTGAAACTGTCTTTCCGCTGCTGCGGCAGTTCTTTGAACCAGTCACCAAGCTCTTTGACGCGACGCGTCTTCAGACTGCGGATCGTGATCTGCCGTTTCTGAGTGATGTCGGTAATGTCTTTTTCGTTGCCTTCGGGACGAGGTAAGCATTCATTAACCGCCTGATACATTTCGCCCCAGAGTTCCCGCTCGTCGAGATAGCTGACGAGGACACTGCCTTTTTCGACCAGTCCTTTGAATTCACCCAGCTTGCCGTCGTACTCGGTGCTCTTCTTGGTGACGTCTCCCTTGAACGTCTCCACGGCAGAAGTCTGTTCGTTCCAGCGATGGTCGCTGACCGAGTCAAACCGGCTGGCAAACCCGGCCGTCGAACCAGCGAGCCCCAGCAGCAGAGTCGCACACGCGGTGACGGCCCACGGCTTCTTGCGGCGAATCTTGCGGTTGAATGCGATCTCCGGCGGCAGCAACGTTGTATGAATCTTCGTCAGTTTGAGCGTTTGCAAAGCCAGCCCATACGGCACGACGAAGGCCATGATGTTTTCCTGGAACACCGGAGCGTTCAGCACCGTGTCCCCGATCACACCGTTAAACGTCTCGATTCGTTCGACTTCGTACTGCAGATTCTGCTGCAGAAACTTCTGCAGGCCAGCGAGTTTGAAGCCATTGCCGACTCCGATGACCTTCGTGATTTTCGCTTCACGATTGACACTCGAAAAATAGCCGATCGACCGCTGAATCTCCGAAACGTAATCATTGAAGACCGGGCGAAGTGCCTGGAAGACCGCCCGCGGATCGGGTGATTTCGTGGCGTTGCACTTCAGGTGCTCGGCCTTCGCAAACGTGAGCTTCATCTCTTTGGTGAGAGCACGCGTGAAATGGTTTCCGCCGAGCGGCACGTTGCGAATCCAGATTTTCTCGCCGTTGGTCACCATCAGCGTCGTATTGTCGGTGCCCATGTCGAGCATGATGCTGTATTCGTCCGGGGCGATGAAATCCTCGTTCAGCCGGACACCCATCTGGTCGTAGCACAGCACGTTGTAAAGCCCGAGCGGAGCAATCTGCACCGTCTCCACTTCGACCTTTGCTTCCACAAACGGCCTGAGCGCTTCGTAGACCTGTTCCTTCTTCATTGCGAACAGCCCGACCTCAGCCCCCAGCATGAAGCCACTTTCCTCGATGCCGCCGCCCAGCGTCTGGTAATCCCAGATGACATCTTCCAACGCGAACGGAATCTGCTGTCGCGCCTCGTAAGTCACAACGTCGCCGACCTTGCTGGTTTCGACCGGCGGCAACTGAATGAACCGGGCCAAAGCCGAATGGCCAGGCAGACTGATCGAAATCAGATCGCCGGCGACGTCATTTCTCTCAAGGAACGTTTCCAGAGCCTGCTTGATCAGCTCCTTCGGAACGGCGTCCGGCTGGCTGAGAATCTTCGCGTGAGGGATGTAGTCAAAGGCCACGGCGAGAGCCTGATTGGCGGCTTCGGCATACTTGAGGCGAATGGCTTTCAAGCCGGCCTGCCCGATGTCAATTCCCCAGACTGCCTGATGTTCTGCCATTTGAAAACTCCGTCGCACAAGCTCGAAGGATTGCCGTGTGATCGTTGCTGCAGATGATTCTGACTGACGTGATTTCCGACCGGTGCCCGCGCAGAAAGGACGCCTGCGAGGGCTGATCGAGATTCGATTGTCGGTGGATTTTGCTCAGTGGTCAGCCTGACACATTGCAGTCCACAGGGACTGTTGATGTCGGTTCTGTGACACGCCTTGAGAGGTCTGCGAAAGAGAAGTGAAATGAGAATTCAAGAAGTCGCAAACCGTACAGAAGTTAAAGTATCACAGGACTTTAACGATCGTCAACGATAAAGAAAACGGGGCAGACAGTGCCGAAAATGAGTCCAGCGGCATCCCGGATTTGACGCCTGTGACGGTTTCCACAAACCGGAATTGACCTCGCGAAGTCGATTCTGCTTTGCGGGAACTGAGCCACATTCAGTGACGTCAAATCCGAGGAGCCGAAACTGCCGAAGGTAGAAACGCGGGCAACCGGTAAAAACAGGAAATCCGGTTGGATGAGACCGATGCTCCGGACAGGTCAGATTACTAAGACGAGTTCCCTCGCAGTTAGTTCCCGGAAAAACATAATTTCCTGAAATTGCGGTGAGGACAGGACTTGGAACGATTCCTGCCGAAATTCATCAACAGTATTCCGGAATGATTCCGGTCATTTTTGTTCCGAAATCTGACCATAGAATTCCGGCCGACGATTCCGCTCGAAGTTGAACAGGCGGCGATGCTCAGTGCTCAGGTCGAGGTCGCAGCGGTACACGACGAGCTCGTCTCCCAGAGTCGACGCCTGCGCGACAATCTGCCCGGACGGCGCCACGATCGACGTCAAGCCGAGTTGGCTGACCCCCTCCTCAATCCCGGCTTTCGCGACGCCGACCGTCCACATCCCGTTCAGGTAGGCTGCCGACTGCATGCACAGCTGGTGGTGGAACGCGACCAGGTGGTCCATCTCCGGGTGCTCGGGAATGTTGTCCGGCGTGTTGTACCCGCAGAAAACGATCTCAGCCCCCTTGAGTGCGAGCACGCGCCACGACTCTGGCCAGCGGCGGTCATTGCAGATGCACATTCCAACCCGGCCGCCGAACCCGGCCCAGGTCTGGAAGCCGAGATTGCCTCGCTCGAAGTATCTCTGTTCAAGATTTTGAAATGGATTGTCCGGTCGACGCTCGATATGTCCTGGCAGGTGCATCTTCCGAAACCGACCGATGATCGCTCCGTCCGCACTGACCAGGACGCTCGAATTGAACCGCCGCTTCCGACCGTCCTCGACGGCAAGCTCTGCGTACCCCAGCTGAAACCCGATTCCCAGCCGGGCCGCCTCATCAAACAACGGCTGCGAATCCGGGCCCGGCATTTCGGTTTCGAACCACGCGTCCAGTTCGGCTTCATCCTCAATCCACCAGTGAGGAAAGAAGGCCGTCAGTGCGACCTCAGGAAAAGCAATGAACTGACAGCCCTGTTTGTGGGCTTCCCGCATCTGAGCGACGAGCCGCTCGACAACGTCCGCGCGAGTCTCGTCCCGAGAGATCGGCCCGCTCTGAGCCGCTGCAACAGTCAGCCATCGTGGCATTACGAAACTCCCTCAAGCGACGATCAGCCGGCGGTCGGTTCCGATGAATCCTCGCCAGCAGGCTCATCGAATTTAACTCGGGCGTAAATATCGCTCACTCGGAGCTCGCACTGAACCGACTCAAGACGGATCACACTGCCAGGCTCTTCGGTTTCCTGGAATCGCCAGCCACCCTCAGGTTCACGCCGAAAATGCTCAATATGAATCCGGTCCTGAGCGACAAGAAAATACTCCTGCAGCGAATCGATCCGGCGATAGTGCTCTGATTTTTCGCCGCGGTCGTAAGCTTCCGTGGAAGGAGAAAGCACTTCAAGAATCACTCGTGGGTTCAACAGCGTGTCGAGCTGCTCATCCTCAAACTGCGGGTCATCGCAAGCGACAACGACATCCGGGTACGTGTAGAGCCCGGTCGGAGACACTTTGACCCGCATGTCGGCCGTGTAAGCCTCACACGGCTTACCCTCAACAGCATTGAGAATTCGTTGAGTCAGATTCGCGGAGATGATGTTGTGTTTCCGGCTCGCGCCGGTCATCGCGAACATGTCGCCGTTGAAGTACTCGTGCTTCTCCTGCGAGGCACGCTCGATGGCGAGGTACTCTTCGGGCGAAATTCTTTGCTCAGCGGTGGACATCGCTCTGCTCCGATCCGGTTTCAGCTTTGCGACAGTATATCCAGTCGCCACTCGAATCCGATCCGCGTTCAGATTTTCTTCCGGCCGAGCACGTTGACTCCGCTGCCGATAATCAGATTGTTTCGCCAGGCCCAGCGGTAGAACCAGCCGGCCTTTTCCGGGGGCAGGACGATTTCTTCCTCGAATCCCGCCTCGCGAAACCAGGTGCAGAGTTCACTCGTCGTGTGGTGGTACTGAAACTCGGGCGCGTACCAGTCGAACGTGTCGCAGATTCGATTTTCCCTCAGGGGATGAGTGCTGAAGTTAACGACCTTGCTGAGCGACTGCTTGACCAGGGGAATCCCGCCGAGCGTTGCTCCGAACCGGCACCACGGCTCCAGATTTTCAGGTTTCATCTTCGTCGTTCGTCGACGAAGAAAATTGTTGAGAGCTTCCTGCCACCATGTGTTGCGGCGGTAAAGCCACACAGCCATGCGGCCACCCGGCATGACCATTTTCGCGACGGCGTCAAACACAGCCCGCGTGTCAACGTCGTGATGCATCACGCCGATCGAAAACGCGAAGTCGAATGAGTCTTCAGAAAACGGCAGTTTTTTAAGGTCCGCCTGGACGAGCTTGACCGACTCCAGGTGCCCGCAAAGTTTAGCCGCTTTCTCCACGGCCGAACTGTGGTCCGCTCCCGTCACGATTGCTCCCGCCTCGCCGGCAACTTTGCAGTAGCGGCCGCCCCCGCAGCCCGCATCG
>ERZ891418.469-NODE-469-length-13966-cov-14.258932_pt1 | contig 13966 bp, 10 predicted proteins | sample MGYA00521236_ERZ891418 | MGnify/ENA primary metagenome ERZ891418 (study PRJEB32303, sample SAMEA104408696) | aquatic metagenome | biome: Brackish water; feature: Chemocline; material: water | place: Baltic Sea | collected 2014-10-18T10:34:00 | depth 100 m ... | reverse complement strand
CGGCGGCAACGCGGACACAGGTCTTGCGTGTCCAGCCACACATTGATCGCGCTCCGCACGCCCTCCAGAGTCACTCGCACTGACGTGTCTGGAGAGGCGTTGAACTCCGATCGCATCCGCGCACAGAACAGGTGGCTCAACTGAGTCAGAAAGAAGTGGCGATGCACGCAACGCCAGCCGCGGACTTCCCAGTGATCCAGGCCCAGTTCTTCCTTGCCCTCCCGGAACACATTTTCGATGGACCACCGGCCGAAGGCCACACGCAGCAGCCAGCGCACGGTCACACGCTCGCCCGTCACCGGGTTCACCTCGCCTGGCACACGGTTGGCGATGAAGTATTTCACTTCCCCGGTGAGTACGTTCCGCGCCACCAGCAGCGTGTGACGCCGCGTCGGAAGACCCGACTCGTCCTTCCTCCAGAACACGCTCCACTTCACTTCCCATACGACCGGACCTTACAACCGATGGCTTCGGGATGAGCATGCTCGGCGGCGACCAGTTGCTGACAGCGATCACGCAGCCGTTGTTCATCCCACTTGATGGATTCGAGGAACCGCTGCAGCGTGCGCGGAGCCCGTCCAGCCGCCAGCGCGATAGCCTCAGCGGTCCTGCGATGAATATTGGAGAGTTGACCTTTGACATAAATACTCAACAGAGCCCGTGCGTCGGCGCGTCCGAAGCAGTCATCAAACAGCGCGAGAAACGCAACGAGCTTCCTGCCCAGAAACCTGATCTGCTTTAATGTCATCCCTGACGATCCTCCGTGAAGGGTCTTCGTGACACCCTGGAACACACGGGGGATCGTCAATTTCACGGTCGAGGGGAACACCAACTTTCTCCGACCGTTAACTCCTTCTGTTTTCAGAAGTTACACCATCTGCATAACCGCAAAGTGGCGCTGTCCAACTAACAAACACAACCCAAAAGCGCCAGCCCTCCATTCTGCCTCACCCTCCCAAAGTGCGCGATGGCCCTGGATGAGGGGGTAGCCCGTGTAATTGTGAGTTACTCCAAACACTGCGCCGGTTCGATCGACCAGCTCTGCAAGTTCTTCGGCCTGCACGAGGCTGACCGTCATCGGCTTATCACACATGACGTTGAAGCCGGCTTCGAGTACCGCTTTCGCCATTGGAAAGTAAAGCCAGTTGGGCGTCGCGATGCTGACGAAATCGACGCATTCTTCGGCCGGCCGGCTTAGTTCATCGTCGATTAGTTTTTCGAAAGAGTTGAAGGCTCGCTCCGGATCAACACCGAAGTCGGCCGCTGTTTCGCGCGAGCGGTCAACGTCCGACGAGAACGCTCCCGAAACAAGTTCAACACGGCCATCGAGCGTTGTCGCAGTGCGGTGTACTTTTCCAATGAAACCTGTCCCGCCGCCACCAGGCAGGGCCATTCGAAGGCGACGATTCAGCGGAGGGTTAAGCGGCATGAAAACACCCGAACGTGTAGAGGAAATGCAATTGAGATCGCGACGGGTATCTGAACAGCGAGTCTGCAAAATGTCGAGCAGTGGAGCGACGACGCCCACTGCGCAGAGATGGTTCGCAGCAGAGATGGTTCGCATGCGTTGAGAGGCTGACGCTATGCTGAGCGGCCAGTCTGTGACTTCTCCGATTGCCGCTCAACGGATTTCGAATCATGAAGTACCGAATTCTGGGCCGAACGGGGCTCAATGTTTCGCTGGTGAGTCTTGGGACCGGTGGACCCAGTCGGATCGGACAGAGTACCCACGGTGACGAGGCGCAGTCGCATCGAGTGATCCAGCGCGCGCTGGATCTGGGGATCAATCTGATCGACACGGCCGCCGACTACAGCGACAGCGAGACGATTCTCGGGCGGGCTTTGCAGAACGTTCCGCGAGATCGGTACGTCGTCGCGACGAAGTTCAATCCGGATCCGCAGGGAAACGATAAGGTGATTTCTCCGCAGGCGCTGATTGAGTCCTGCGACCGGAGTCTGCGACGTCTTCAAACGCAGACGATCGATATCTACCAGTTTCATGGCCTCGTCCCATCCAATTATCGGCTCGCCGTTGATCAGTTATTTCCGACAGTCGAAAAGCTCCGTGAGGCGGGCAAGATTCGATTTATCGGAGTGACCGAGTATTTCTTTCGCGATGCCGATCATCAGATGCTGCTCGCCGCGCTGGCAGAGGACGTCTGGGACACGATCATGGTCAAGTACGGCATCATGAATCTCTCGGCCGAGCGCGAAGTCTTCCCGCTCGCGAAGGAGAAAAACGTCGGCGTGCTCAACATGTCGGCGGTGCGTGTCAAAATGACGCGGGCTGAGGAACTCGGAAAGACGATCGCGGTCTGGAAACAGAAAGGCCTGATCGCCGCGGACGCCCTCCCGGTTCAGCGACCGTTGGATTTTCTGATTCATGATGACGTGAAGTCAGTCGTCCAGGCGGGCTACAAATTCGGCATCGGCCACGACGCGATTTCTTCTCTCTTGATCGGAACGGGAAATGTGGAGCACCTTGAGGAAAACGTGGAGACCATTCTCGGCTCGCCGCTGCCGTTGGAAGATGCCGAGAGGATTCGATCCGTCTTCGCAGGGATCGTCGAGTCGGAGGGAGATACGGGATAGCGTGAAAACTTCTTCAATCATTTATGGTATCTGCACAGCGAGTCTGCTGCTGTCGAGTTCCGGCGCGTTGGCTGAGGACTGGCCCCATTGGCGCGGCCTGAGTCGAAATGGCGTCACGGGAGAAAGCTCACGGTGGGAGGCCGGAAGCTGGCCGCCCGGTGACGCGACATGGATCGCGTCGGTCGAAGCCGGTTCGAGTGCGGTGGCCGTCGCGAAAGGGAAGCTCTACTCGCTGGGATGGGACCGCGAGAAATCGGAAGACGTGGTCTCGTGTCTCGACGCGAAAACGGGCCGCCTGATCTGGAGACAATCTTATCCGTGCCCGGAATACGGTCGGCGCAGTGAAGGTGACAAGGGGCTGTACTTTGGTCCGTCGGCCAGTCCTTCGTTCGATGCGAAAACCGGCTTGCTTTACACGCTGAGCACCGATGGCGATCTGAATTGCTGGGACACACGGCAGCAGGGAAAACGCGTCTGGAGCGTCAATTTCTACGAGACGTACGACGTCGAACAACGACCGCTCGTCGGTTCGCGCAGGCTGCGCGACTATGGCTACACCGCTTCCCCTCTGGTTCATGGCGACTGGATTGTGGCCGAGGTTGGTGATGAGGACGGCAACCTGATGGCTTTTGATAAGCGGACCGGGCTGCGCAAATGGGCGTCAGAATCGAAAGACCCGGCGGGTCACACCGGTGGGCTGGTGCCGATGACCATTGAGAAAATCCCTTGCGTGGCCGTGTTGACGATTCGCAATCTCCTCGTGGCAAGACTGGATACCGGGCACGAAGGAGAAACGCTCGCTGAGTTTCCGTGGGTGACGGACTTCGCGAACAGCATTGCCACGCCAGTCGTTCAGGGAAACTCGGTCATCGTCACTTCGGAGTACAACCAGTACTCCATCGCCCGAATCGACGTGACGCGAAGCGGAGCGAAGGAAGTCTGGAAGCAGCCCTACGCATCTGGCGTCTGCTCGCCAGTCATCCACAAGGGGCATGTTTACTGGTGCTGGCGCGGCGTGTACTGCCTGGAGTTTGCGACTGGTCGCCCACTTTGGCGCGGTGGAGTGTTTGGCGATACCGCCTCGTGCCTGGTCACGAAGGATGACCGGCTCGTCGTCTGGGCAGACCGCGGTGAGCTCGTTCTTGCTGAGACGGCCGAGCGATCGCCAAAGAAATTCACTGAGCTCGCGAGAAAGCGGAGCGTGTTTCAGAAGGACGTGTGGCCTCACATCGTCCTGTCAGAAGGACGGTTTTACTGCAAAGACAGCGACGGGAATCTGCAGTGTTTTGAGCTTCGCTGAACGGCTGTGGCCAGCCTGAAGTGACGCAGCCAGGACAACGTTCAGCTCGTCAGGTAACCCGACGCGTGAGCGACTGGTTTTCGGTCTTTGTCCCTCGCTTACGCGAAGCGACAGGCCCCACTTTCACCGCGAAATATCCATATTGACCCGTTTTGCGGTCTCTGCGAAGTTTCCGCCCCTCAAACTGCTCACCTCTCTCAATGCGCAGTCTCCATCAAGGACGACCGGCTGCGTACCGCTCAGCAAAGGAGTGCCTACGTCGTGAAGAAACTCATCCTTGCCCTTACTGCCGCCCTCTGCCTATCCGGCATTCTTGGCACAGTCCAGGCACAAACTGCGAAGCCAGCCGCTGCCGTTCCGGTCAAGATTGGCCTGGTCGACATGGCTCGCGTGTTTAAGGAGTACAAGAAATTCCAGAGCCTTCGTGATGACTTGAAAGAGATCATGGAGACGCGGATGAAAGAAGCACAGGCGATTGCCACAGAAGCGAAAACGATTTCCGAGGAAATCAAACTGCTCCGACAGGGCAGTGCGGAATTCATCGCCAAGGAATCCCGGCTGACCGAACTGACGACTCAGTTTCAGACGAAGCAGAAGGTCGCTCAGGCTGAGTACGTTCGAAAGGAAGCGGAAATCTTCGAGCAGATTTACGTTGAAGCCCGAGACGTGATCAAGCTTTACTCGGAGCACTTCGAATACACCCTCGTCCTGCGGTTTAACAGCCAGCCGCTCGACACACAGAGCGGCAATCCGCAGGAGATTGCGAACAACCTCAACAAACTGGTCGTGTACCACCGAGCCCAGGATGACATCACCGACGCGATCGTCGAGTTTCTAAACCGGAAGTTCCCGGCGCCATCACCGAAACCGGCACCACGAGCCGCTGGAAACACGACACCAGGCACGCGTACGAATTGATTTTGAGTCTCCACGGAAACTTTGAGCCGAGGTCTGATCGCAGGCCTCGGCTTTTTGTGGAGGTTGATGGGAGCCGGATGGATCGGGCTTCCGCTTGAAACAGAATGACGACTCAGCAGAGCATCAGGACGATGGCCAGGCTGCAGCGAACAATTCGCCGCGAATTTTCGACCGGCGGAATCGGCTTTATCACGGGAGCGGATGTGACGATCCGCTTTGTCCCGGCGGTCGCCAACCACGGTATCGTCTTTCAGCGAGTCGACCTGGCTGACCAGCCCTGCGTTCCGGCGAGTCTCGATTCGCTCATTCCTCGCCAGAGACGCACCGGACTTTCCGCCAACGGAGCCACTGTCGAACTGGTTGAGCACGTCCTGTCGGCCCTCGCCGGGCTTCAGGTCGATAACTGCCTGGTGCAGCTCAACGCGCCGGAGACGCCCGGATTCGACGGCTCGTGCCAGGCCGTCGTGGACTGCCTGTTCGACGCCGACTTTGAAGAACAGGACGTCGACAGGCCGCGGATCGTGATCGACCGTGAATACGCGCTGGCCGATGAGGATGGCAGCACGATTCGCGCCAAACCGTCCGGCCGTCCCAGCCTGGCGATGACCTACCAGCTTGACTACGGCCCGGCATCGCCGATCCACCCTCAGACTTATTCAGTGGAAATTACTCCCCGGACGTTTGCGAAAGAGATTGCCTTCGCCCGGACATTCGTACTGGGGACCGAAGTCGAGGCGTTGAAGGCGCAGGGGCTCGGCAAACGAACAACGTCGAAGGATCTGCTCGTGTTCGGCGAGCACGGCGTTATCGATAACGACCTGAAGGCTCGTGAGGAGTGTGCCCGGCACAAGATCCTCGACTGCGTGGGCGACTTTGCTCTGCTCGGCTGTGACCTGCACGGTTACGTCACCGCGTGGCGGACGGGGCATCGCATGAATCATGAGCTGATGAAGGCGGTTCGGCTCGCACAGGGAACGACAACGGACTCAACACAGAAAGAGGCGTCCGCTGCCTGACTGGAGATCACCATGACCCGAACACTCGTTCTGGCACTGATTGCAACGGCGGCTCTGTCCGCAGTGGGCTGTTCCTTCACGATCGGGAACACGGCCAGGTCATTCACCGTGAATGGAGTCGGCTCGGGAGCAACACCGGCCGAGGCAACGAAAGCCGCGAGAGAAGACGCCGAAGAACAGGTTCGGCAGATGGGCTACACCGAGTTCGAACTGGAGCCAAGCGGATCGACATCGGCCGCCTCGACCAGCGGTCACAGCGAAGTCAGCATGGGCTTTCGAGTGAGAGACGCCGTCAAACGTGAAGAGCATTCGAAACGGGACCACGCTCACGACGGCGACTTCTGCACGAAATGCAACCACAAAAAAACCTGCCAATGTCCTGAACATGATCTCTGAAATTCACTGAGGCCCCGCTCTGAACTGAGGCCCCGCTCTGAAAAGAACGGGGACTGAGTTATCTCTGATAAGGCTCGACCGACTATGCCCACTTCGATTTCTCCGCTCTCGCAGGTTCACCCGTCTGCCCGACTCGGCCGCAACGTTCAGGTCGGGCCGTTCTGCCTGATCGGGCCGCACGTAAAACTTGGTGATGACTGCGTCCTGGACAGCCACGTGACGGTGATCGGACACTGCCGGATCGGGAACCGAAACCGCTTTCTCCCCAACGTCGTGATCGGGGGCGAGCCTCAGGATAAGAGCTACCGCGCGGACGCTCCAACCGGCGTCAGCATCGGCGACGACAACATGTTCCGTGAGGGCGTCACCGTGAACCGGGGAGCCGAAAAAGAAGACCACTGGACTCACGTCGGCAGCCGCAACCTGCTGATGTCGAATGCCCACATCGCTCACAACTGCCGGGTCGACAACGACACAATGATCGTCAACGGCGTGCTGCTCGGCGGGCACGTTCACGTTCAGGATCGAGCGATCATCTCCGGAAACACCGTCGTGCATCACTTTACGACGATTGGCACGCTTGCCTTTGTGAGTGGCGGGTGCCGGATCGTCCGCGACATGCCGCCGTTCATGCTCGCAGGAAGCGGCACGCCTCAAGTCAGAACGATCAACATTGTCGGCATGCGTCGAGCCGGCATCGAAGAAGACACGATCCGCCTCATCAAGCGGGCACATCGATTGATCTTTCGCGAATTCAAACGCCACGCCGAGGTGCAGTCCATCTTTGCGCAGGAACTGCCGAACGGTTTTCCGCCCGAACTGCAGAAGCTGCTCACCGAACTGGAACTCAGCGCACACGGAGCAAGCGGCCGCGGCCGTGAAGCGTTCCGCAATATTCCGATGAAACCGGCGTTCGAAACCACTGTTGAAGCCCCACCTGTGACAATCCGGAAAGCAGCATGAACTCACTGAAAATGATGGTCGTCGGCGCGGGAGCCCTCGGTCGACACCACGCCCGTATTCTTTCGCAGATGGATGGCGTTGATCTCGTCGCCGTCGCTGATCCGCGCGAAGAAGCCGGGCGGGCCGTTGCAGAAGTTCACGGTTCGGAATGGATCGCCGACTTCCGTGAGGTCATCGGTCAGGTCGACGCCGCGTCGATCGTTGTGCCGACATTTCTGCATCTGGAAGTGGCTTCCGAGTTCCTCTCGCGTGGCATCCCGACACTCGTCGAGAAACCGCTCGCCGGAAACGCTCCTGACGCAAAGAAACTCGTCGACCTCGCGCAGGACAACGACACCATCCTGCAGGTCGGCCACGTGGAGCGATTCAACCCGGCGATGGTCACCGCGCGGAAACTCTCCGGCCTGCCAAAGTACATCCGGGCGGAACGAGTCAGTCCGTTTCCGTTTCGATCGACGGATATCAGCGTCGTACACGACCTGCTGATTCACGACATCGACCTGGTGCTCGACCTGGTCCGATCGAAAGTCAAGACCGTTCAGGCGTTCGGCGTGTCACTGATGAGTCCGCTGCTGGACATGATCAATGCCCGCCTCACGTTCGAAAACGGCTGCATTGTCGACCTCAGTGCAAACCGCGTGCATCCGTCGGTCAAACGCGAAATGCAAATCTGGTCGGCCATCGGCTGCGTGAATGTCGACTTCCAAAGTCGCTCTGTGACCAACTATGAGCCGGGTGAAACTCTGTTATTCGGCAAGTCTCCCGTCGAACTTGCGCAGCGGCCGGGTGCCGACATCGAACAGCTTAAGAAAGATGTCTTCGGAAAATTCATTCGCGTCGAAGAAGCCGCGATCGCCGACGCCGACGCCCTCACCGATGAACTGGCCGAGTTCGTCTCATGCGTCCGCAGCGGCAGCACCCCGTCGTGCGATGGCGAAAAAGCGCTGGCAGCGCTGGAAGTCGCCGACCGAATTCTGGAGGCGGCGGCCAGTCACAACTGGGGTACGAAATACCAGATCCGCGACGTCGCTTAGGATTTGTCCCGAAACGACTTCCCGTTTCTCCGGGAGGCGAGGCCGTCGGCTTTGACGGTTTTGCCGGTCCTCAAGACTGCGTCAACGTCGGCAGACTTTACCCAGTCGACGGCACCTGACGCCGCACCCCCCGAATGTGTCGCAGCCGAGAGTGGCTGACGTCCGCCGGCCTGTCTGGCGCGTAGACTTGCTTCAAGAGTTTCGGAAGCAGTACGCGCTGACGGTGGGTCTCGCTTTGCCTGGCCCACCCGGAAACAGGCAGGTGATTGATGAGTGTCTTCTTCGGTCGAACAAAAGCCCTGGCCGCTTTCCTGGCGGTCGTCGTGATCCTGCCTGTGGCTGTGCGAGCGGACGAGGCGGCTGATAACGCAGCGAAGGTTGAACGGCGAGCCCGGACAACCGCCGTTGCACTCAACTACTGTCGCGCTTCGTTTCACCGGATCCGAAAGTACGAGTCGACTCAGGTCATCCTTGAGGAACGGGACAAGATCCTCAACAACCTGAACCTGAACGGCATCGGGAACGAAGAGGTCATCAAGCTTTACTCGGCGGTTCTGGATGAGATGAGCCAGGTGGAGATCGCTGATCTTGAAAAGGAGGTCTATCAGGAAAAGTACAAGAAGTCGCTCGCCCGGCAGGTCGGCACCTCGCTGTTTATCATGAGCGCGGAGCTGGCGACGATTTCCATGCAGAACATGGTCCGAACCGGCGTCAACAGCTGGCTCGATTACCGCGACACCGCGTGGACGCGCGAGCTCGATCAGTTCAAGCTTGAGAAAGAACGCATTCAGGCGGTCGTCAGTAAGTCGTCGCGTTTCCTCGACACATTCTGGAAACTGGCTCAGGAGAATGAGATTCCGGATCGCTGGCTGATCCGTGGGACAGAACTGGATCAGTTGATGGTGGCGACTCAGGAAGAAGACCTGACGAAGCGACTGCGAATTCTCACCCGCATGAAACCTTACATGGAGTGCTACCCGCCGTACTGGTACTACCTCGCTCGGACGCAACAGGGACTCGGGCAGTTGATCGAAGCCGCGGACACTTTCGAAGAGCTCGACAAAGTCGCTGACGGTCATTTCCGGCGGGACGACATGCTGGCCGCCTCGCTGGCCAACCTGGCGATGATCCGAAGTCATCTTGGACGACCCGGTGCCGAGGACGCCGCGCGAGAAGCCCTCGCGAAATCGTCGGCCGTGTGGGAGGCCAACCTGATGTGTGCCCAGGTTCTCGAGAAGGCCGGCGAGATTCCCGACGCGGAAGATGCGATCCTGCGCAACCTTGACGTGAACCTGGAACGATCGAGTTCGTCGGTCGCGCTGGTCGGGCTTCTGTATCGGCAGAACGAGCTCACGCGGCTCGGCGAGGCACTGTCTGATGAGGACCTGCTCGCGTCACTGCCGATTCTGAGTCTGGTGCAGTGCATGCAGAAGCTCGGACCCGCGCGAACCCCTCCGGCCGTCGCGATGAAAATTCGAGAGTCGTTGCGAGTTGCCGTCGAACCGCGTTTTGGGCAGGACGACCTGATCATCGCCTGCTCGCCCGGCTGGCAATCCCATTTTGCTCAGGTCAGCGCGCTGACCGGAGACCGGACGCCGCTGGAGAAACCGGAGCTGACCGTGCACCCGTCGGGAGATCAGATGCTGCGTTTCCGCCGCGTGGTCGACGGCACCGGATCGCTCAGCGGAATGCTCGTCGAATTCCAATATCCCGATCCGAGCGGGGGACGAAATCCGACGCGACTTCAGGTCCGCCTCGGGGCACCCGTCTCGAAGTCGGGACCGCAGGCAGCCCCTGCGTGGTGGACCGCGGCCTCGCCAAGCGACGTAACACTCGCGGGCGTGGGGGTCAGTCTCATCGGTGAGACTCTGCCGGCACCTCTCATCGCGGCCCCGCCGGCGGCAGGAATCCGGCGTCCCGGCGGGACCGGCCCGATCAACCCCGTTTTTCCGACTCGTCCCGATCAGAGCCGGACAGCTACGAACGACCGCGACGCAAACACGAACGGGACTCAGGGTGACGATCGCGGTTCGCGGCCGGAAGCCACTGCTTCCGATCGGAAAGTTCCCCGAGCTCGAATTCTCGGTGTGAGACCGATTCCGCTCCCGGTTGAGAAGCCACTTCAGGTGCCGCCACCACCGGAATGACAGGCTCGCGAACCTGCTCTGAATGAACGTTGCAACTGACTTCATCACAGTGCTTTACGTCTCACGATTGCTTCCAGCGACTGCGCGACGCCTTGTCGAGCCGCCAGAGCCTGCTTGACTGTCCGGGCCACGTCTTGAGCGCCTGACTCGAAACCAGAGATTCTGTTCGAGTCGCTCGACGCCAGCGGAACCAGAATCCGCTTAACCGCTCTAACTCATCCGGGTCGCCTGACCCGGAAACATCGTGCAGCACGCGCGTTTCGTGAATTTGTTGACTGGCCACCTGCCACCGTCCGATTGTGAGGGTGTGCGCCGTCAGTGATTGTGCGCAGTGTGCATCGACTGCGGCACACAGAAAAACTGTTCTGAACAGGTCGATTGGGGAAGTGACGTTTGACTTTGTCTTTTGAACAGCCTGATAATGGCTGGATTCGCAGACGATTCGGAAAGTGGTTCCAGTCCAGAACTTCGATCCGGACGGATGCGTTGCGCACCGCCACAAACTGCCGACGCCCGGACCGCAGCGGCGTGGTTGTGATTCCCGCCCACCAGGAGGGTGAAGGGAACCTGAGAGTGTGGAGCTTGCCGAAAGGCGCGTTCTTCCTTTTCAGCAGTTTGACCCAATCGACTGCTCCTGAATTTTTACGGTTCCTGCAGTCGAAGCGGGCTGCCGTCGGGAGTCCGTCCGTCATGATGAGACTGGCTGCGCCACCCCGCTCCGCTTTGACGGCACGTGATCTGGACTCCAGCTTTTTTCAACTCGCGAACCCGGTTCCGGCCGGGGGAAAATTCGAATTCTGTTTTTCTACTTTTGAGTTTCGGGCGGACGGGCAGGCGAACACGCCGGCACGTTACGACTGCCATCTGCCCCAGGGAACAGCAACATGCTTCTGACCTCATGGTTGAAGAGGCTCATCGACCGGTCTCCCCGGCGAGTAAAACCGAAGGCTCCGGCCCGGATCACTCAGCTGGGGCTCACTCGACTGGAGGAGCGGGTCGTCCTCAACGTTGGACCCGTAGCCGACGTTCTATTGGAAGATCCGCTGGCGACAGTCGAAGTCGACGACGGCGACCTGTTTGTTCGCGACGCGTCGGGCCAGGACGATGAGCTCAGCATTACGGTGAACGGGTCGAATTACATCATTGAGTCACTTAACGGAAACCTGATTGCCGGGAGCGGAGTGACTCAGGTTGATGAGAACACAGTTGAAGTTGCCATGGAAAGCGTTTCCGGGCAGATCGACATTCAGACCCTGGAAGGGGAGGACACTCTGACCGTCGACTTTGGAGGACGCCTGGACTGGGCACCAGTTTCTTACGACGGCGGCTCAGATGGATTTGATTCACTCATCGTTACGGGGGCGGACGGATCGCGCTCGGGTTACCGTTTCGTTAATTCATCCGATGGTTCGATCCGAATCTCGTACGGAATGTCTACCGCTGATCTGAGCTTTCTCGGCGTCGATTCGATCTCGGACAACAGTGCTGTCGTTGACCGTCTATTTTCATTCTCGGGTGCAGAGGAAACGATCACACTGTCCGACAATGAGACTGCGGGAGATGGATTCTCGTTGATCGGCTCATCAATGGCTGCGAGCGTCACCTTCGCAAATCCGACGAGCTCATTAACGATTCAATCAGCGAATGATATCGGCGCGGACACGATCAATATTCAGGGTGTTGATTCGACATTCGACAGTGACCTGATCGTGAACAGTCAGTCTGACGATACTGTTTCTTTTCAGCAGGACGAGACGGATATCGGCAGCGGTCATCTGTCAGTCATCACCGGTACCATCAACGTCGAGCACCAGATTGTCAGCAGCGGCGGAACGATCGAGCTATCGGCAACAGAGGAAATCACAGTCTCGTCGACAGGTGAGATTGTCAGCCACGGCGGCTATGTCAAGCTTGATTCTGGCGACAACGGTACCACGACGCTGTCAGGGCTCATTGACGTTTCAGACGACGAACCGGGCCAGTTCGGCGGGCGAGTCGAGCTTCTTGGCATGCATGTGGGCCTGTTTGATCAAGCGCGAATTGACGCCTCAGGAGTTGCAGGCGGCGGCACCGTTCTGGTCGGCGGTGATTTCCAGGGAAGCAATACCGCCATCCGCAATTCCCGTATCACTTACGTTGGTTCGAATACGTCGATCTCCGCCAGTGCCTTGTCGCACGGCGATGGCGGGACTGTCATTGTCTGGGCCGATCATACAACACGGTTCCTCGGACAGATCGAGGCTGAAGGAGGCCTGGAAGGCGGTGACGGTGGGTTCGTCGAAACTTCGGCCCACTATCTCACGTTTACGGGCAGCGTCACGACGCGCGCCCCGCACGGAAAAACCGGACAGCTGCTGCTCGACCCGACTGACCTCACCATCAATAACGGCGCCGATCAAAATGTGAAGGAGGATCCGGCAAACACATTCGGTCCAGACTTGGCAGCAACCACAGTATTGACCTGGGCCACAATTGATACCGCTCTTGACAGCGCAAACGTAACCGTGACCACCGTGGCCAGTCCTGACAACGGTGAAGACGGCAACATCACTATCGCCGCCGCCAGTCCAGACCTGGCCAGTGGCAACCAACTTTCAATCACGGCTGCCGGAGCAATTGTCGTCAATGCAACCGTTACCAATACGGGAGCGGGAGCTGTCGTATTAAACGCAGCGAATGCAGTGACCGTTGGCGCGACGATTTCGCTTGGGGGCTCACTCAACGTAACCGGTAGCGCAATCACACTCGGCGCCAACGTCACCACAACAGGAACCCAGACTTACAACAACGCCGTCACCCTCAGCGGCGGCGACCGGATTCTGACTGCCTCGACCGTGCAGAACGTGAGCACGATCGCCGGCGGCACGAACGGGCTGAAGATCGACGGCATCGCCGACATCGACGGGGCGATCACCGGTCTGAGCACGTTCGAGGTCACCGGTGCCGCGAACATCGGAGCCAGCGTCACCAGCAGCGGCACGCAGACCTACACCGGAGCGGTCACGCTGGGCGGCAACGTCGACATCGACACCGTGGGGACAGCCGCCGGCAACATCCTGTTCAGCTCGACGATCGCGACCGGCGGCAACAACCTGGCACTCGACGCCGGAGCGGCCGGCAACGTCACGCTCACCGGCGCGGTGACCGGCGGCGGCGACCTGACCGTGCGTGACGGTGACGTGCAGAGCTACGCGGCACTGACAGTCAACAGCCTCGACATTCTGGACGCCACCACCAGCGTGACGCTGGGCGGAACCGTCACGGCGACGACCACCATCGACGTCAACAGTGGCGGCACGATCGTGCAGAACGGCGCGATCGCCAGCGGCACCAACCTCGACTACGACGCCGGTTCGACAATCGCGATCAACGCCGCGATCGGCGTGTCAGGCACCGTGGACATCGACGCGACGGGCGTCACCACGATCGCCGCGGCCGGCGCCATCACGGCCGGCGGGGCCGTGACCTTCGGAGCGGACAAGACCGGCACGCTGACCACGTCCGGCGACATCGACACGACTGACGACAATGTCACGTTCACCCGTGCGGTCACGCTGGGCGGCAACGTCGACATCGACACCGTGGGGACAGCCGCCGGCA
>ERZ891418.468-NODE-468-length-14003-cov-7.283983_pt1 | contig 14003 bp, 8 predicted proteins | sample MGYA00521236_ERZ891418 | MGnify/ENA primary metagenome ERZ891418 (study PRJEB32303, sample SAMEA104408696) | aquatic metagenome | biome: Brackish water; feature: Chemocline; material: water | place: Baltic Sea | collected 2014-10-18T10:34:00 | depth 100 m ... | reverse complement strand
CCACAGGCTGGAGGAGATGAAGTAAACGTTGAGGCCGGCCGGGAAGCTGTAAAAGAGGAAGCCCATGAAGAGCATCATGAACGTCATCATTTTCTGCTGCATCGCCATTTCAGCATTGATCGCCGGCGGCATCGTCATCTTCTGCTGACCGTAGAACAGCGCAACGGTGATGAGCGGAAGCAGGTTGAACCACTCGCCCAGCAGCGGAACGTAGAACGGAAAATCGGCCAGGTGGTCCGGCGCGGCGAGGTTGTCGACCCACAGGAACGATGCCATCCGAAGGTCAACCCAGCTGTAGAGCGCGCTGTAGAGCGCGACGAAAATCGGGAGCTGACACAGTGCCGGCAGGCAGCCGCCGAGCGGATTGACGCCTTCTTTCCGCCACAGCTCCATCTGAGCCTGGCTCATCTTCTGCGGCTCGTCTTTGTATTTTTCTTTGAGCTCCGCGATCTGTGGCTGCAGATCTTTCATCCGCTTCTGGCTGCGCGCCATCTTCCGAGAAATTGGAAACATGCAGCAGCGGACACAGACTGTCAGCAGGATGATCGCCAGACCAAATGGCAGTCCAATCCCGTGAAAGCTGTCGAGCAGCCACACCATCACATGGCGAATCGGCGGGAACCATCCCGCATCGATGATGCTGTCCGCTTTCAGTCCGACGAGACTCTCGATCCGTTTCGGTCCAAGAAAGACCTGAAATCTGTCCGTCGCGCTTCGGTCCGGCTCAATGGTGATTTCACGCGATGTGAGTTCGACGCTGACGTCGTGCCATTGTTTTTTCTCTGGCTCGGTCCCGATCAGGACGGGTTCGATCGAGTCGAACAAATTGTTTTTCACCTGATCGCCAGCGGGAAACACCAGGGCGGCAAAGTACTGCACGTCGACGCCGATGTACTTGAGCGGTTTCGACCACAGGACGACATCGTTGTCCTTGACCTGCTCGACGAGGTCCGCCGCAGTCAGTGTGTCCGCAGAGACTCCACCCTCACCGTCATTGAAGCCAACCTGAACGTCGCGGAATTTACGAGCGTTCTTCTCATTCTCGAGTGGCAGACCGACCGGCCCCTGCAGGACGTACTGAAGCGAAACGTCATCGCTGCCGTTGTTGATAATCTGCAGCGTGACGTCGAGCATGTTGGCTGCGACTCGCTCGGCGGCAGCCTTTTCCTTTTCTGCTTCCGACAGTTCCGTTTTGGGGTCGGCCTTCTCTTCGACTTTGCGATTCACGCTGAACGTCTTGCGGAATGTCAATTTTCCGTCAGGCGATTTCAATTCGAACGTCGCGCCGGAGACGATTTTCGTTCCGGGAACCTTCTCTGTTTTGACGAGCTGCCAGTTCAACGTCTTGAGCGACGCTTTGGGGTCAATCTTCCGCCAGGCTTTGTCGATGCTCGCGACCGACAGGTCGAACGACAGTTCGGGGCGTTTCTCTGGCGAGACCTTGCTGAACGGTACATCGCTCAGAATGTTGTTGCCGAGTACGCTCAGCTGGGGACGAGGTTTGTCCTTCGGGAAGTTTTTTGGCAGATCAGCAACGACGTACTGCTTGCCGTTGAGCGTCGCCGAACGGACTCCGGCGCCGAGGCTTTCCACCTCGACAGACATCGCGAATCCTGATTCCGGATCACCGCTTCCGAGTACGACTGTCTGGCCAGGATGCCCGGGGAGTTTGAACTCCGGTTCCTTTGGCTCAACGGGAGCCTCACCCGGTTTTGCTTCTTCGCCTTCGCCAGGTTTGGCCTCACCACCGTCGGCAGGTTTCTTAACAGCCTCTTCGCCACCTTCTTCAACGCCAGCGTCACCATCGAGTTCTGCGATCTGGTTCGGGACGCGCGGCGCGGGTGGCCACAGCGTGGTCTGGAGGATGTTCCAGCCAAAGAGGATGACAAAGCAGAAAAAGCCGAACAGGAGCAGACGACCTGTTCCCGCGTTCTTCTGGTCGCGCTGCGGTTGTTCCATCTCACCGGCCGTCTTTAAGACGGTCTCCCAGGAAGTTATCGAGTTCGGGGATCGCGTAGATCTTGCTGGCCGTCGTTTCAACATCGTACTTCACGCGACGGTAGGTCAGCGTGCCGCCATTCAGAATGACGTACGACGAATCGGGAACACCGTTTCGCGGCTGCCCGACCGAACCGACATTAATCAGATGTTTCTGATTTCCCAGCTCGTACTCGAAGTTGAGTTCCTCGGGAGTGAGGAAGTTCAGGTCCTCGGTGAAGACGCCCGGAATGTGGGTGTGGCCCTGGAAGCAGTCTTTTTCAACCAGTGCAAAGATGCGTTCCATCTTCCTCTGGTTATAGATGTCCTCAGGGAAGACATACTCATTCAGCGGGTTTCTCGCCGAGCCGTGCACAAAAAGCAGATTCGGTTCTTTGAGGACACGCGGCAATTCACCAAGAAATTCCCATCGTTCCTGGCTGCCGGCGCCGGTTTCCAGAATCTGACGCGTCCAGAAAATCGCCCGTTCGGCTCCCGCGTTGAAGCCTTCCGGATCAAACAGAGCCCCCTGGTCGTGGTTTCCGAGGAGGCTGGCCGTACAGTGCTCTCTGACAAGATCAACACACTCACGCGGGTTCGGGCCGTAGCCGACGATATCACCGAGACAGTAAATCTCAGAGATTCCCTGCTCTTTAATGTCGGCCAGCACGGCCGTCAGGGCCTCCATGTTGCCGTGAATGTCGCTGATGATGGCTCTCAAGGGAGCTGGCTCCGTGCCCGCGGAATCGCGAACATTGAAAGGCTGAACCGGTTGCGTCATGGACTCTTCGTCACGGTCTCTTCGGCATGTACGGCAGAGGAATCGCCGTAAACCACCGGCTCCGCTCATAATACGAAAAACCGGCCCAGAAAAGGGATCGGGCATCTTAGTTCAGTCGATCGGAACCGGTCAAGCAGGCACATTCCCGCGAATGCTTGCGTCCGGATCTGTTCCCTCAGTCCCTGTTCTGTCGCGACTCGCCAGGTTCGCGGAGTTGCGGGACACCGCGGGAAACGCAGCTCGATGAAGAGCAACCTGAAATTGCGACGGCCTTTGCGAACCGCCACTCCGAAAACCAGTCGTCGATCACGAGGAGACCGCTCGACAGAGTGCTGCCGATTCGCCGCGGGTGCCGGAATCCGACGTGGCCATGTTGACCGGACTCAACCACGGCCTATGTTTGCGGACCTTTCAATCAGTTTCCGGACCACGGACGCTGCAGACCGGCAACAGGCGCACTCATATGGACAGATGATCGCCGCTACGACTGATTCATCAGTCACAGGCTGCCGGCCAGGTCGTCGCGAAACCGCAACACGTTGCAAATCTTCCGCACCGGTTGTGACGGCGAGCCAGGATCAGGACGAGGCATCTGCCTCGACCGGATCGTGGCAGATTTGAAACAGTGGTGAGAGATTCCGAGGCGAATTTCTGAGGCTCGACCGATTCGCCGTCTGCGGCTAACGAGAGAAAATCACATGAAGACGATTTCGGGATCGCTGCTGGTTGTTGACGACGATCGCCACATTCTTGAGGCGATGGCCGACTACCTGCGCAGCCTCGGCCACCGCACCAAGACCGCTCAGTCCTGCCAGCAGGCGATGGAGCGGATGGGCGAGTTTCCGTTTCAGGTCGTCATCTGCGACGTCAATCTGCCAGACAAAGACGGCTTTCACTTACTTGAGTGGGCGGTCGACGCCTGCCCGGACACGTCGGTCATCATGCTGACCGGATATGGCACAATCAAAAGCGCCGTGGAGGCGATTCGAGTTGGTGCCTTCGACTACCTCACAAAGCCCGTCATCGATGATGAGCTCAATCTTGCCATTCAGCGAGCACTTGGTCAGCGAGCGATCGTTGACGAAAATAAGAGCCTCCGAAAACAACTCAACGAACGATTCGGTCTCTCGAACATCATCGGGCACGACTACAAGATGCAGAAGATGTTCGACCTGATCGAGAGCGTCGCCGACACTCGGGCAACGGTCATGATCCTGGGCGAGAGCGGTACCGGGAAAACGATCACCGCGAGGTCCATCCATCAACTCAGCACGCGATGCGACCAGCCGTTCGTTGAAGTCGCCTGCGGAGCTCTGCCGGACACGCTGCTCGAAAGCGAACTCTTCGGTCACGTTGCGGGAGCGTTCACCGGAGCAACTCACGATAAAATTGGAAAGTTTCTGCAGGCCAACGGCGGCACGATCTTCCTCGACGAAATCGCGACGGCCTCACCAAGCCTGCAGGTCAAGCTGCTGCGAGTTCTGCAGGACCGCGAATTCGAACCGGTCGGCGGCACGGAGACTCACCACGTCGACGTACGACTGCTGCTCGCGACGAATGAGGATCTGGAAGAGGCTGTCCGACAGGGCCGTTTCCGCCAGGATCTTTTCTACAGAATCAACGTAATCTCGCTGACTCAGCCGCCACTTCGCGAGCGGATTGGCGACATCCCGCTTCTCGTCGATCACTACCTCGAAGAAATGAACGAGCGAAACGGCAAGCACGTTCGCGAGTTCGACGACGCGACAATCTCGCTGATGCAGCGTTACCGCTGGCCGGGCAACGTGCGAGAACTGGTCAACGTGGTCGAGCGAGCCGTCGTCCTCTCAAAGAATGAGGTCATTTCGATCGAGGATCTGCCCGAGTCGCTTCGCCGCGACGACCCGACTCGAAACACGTTTCAGATTCCCGGCAATTCCGGCGGCCTGAAGACAGCCCTCGTCGCGCCCGAGCGGCAGATCATTCTGAACGCTCTTGAGTCGAACGGCTGGAACCGCCAGAAGTCGGCCGCCGCACTCGGCATCAATCGCACGACGCTTTACAAGAAAATGAAAAAGTACGAAATCTCGTTCGAGCATCAGCTGCTTCACAGTTGATCTCACCGCAACCGAATGATCTCACCGCAACCGAACCGACCCGCCGGGCGAGCAATCTCCGGCGGGCTTCTTCGTATCTCTCCGCTGTTTTATCTCTCCGCTGTTGCCGGGAAACGAAGAGTGTTGCGAAGAAACGCACGAGCCTGCTGAGATGCGCGACTACTCCTCAAACGTTGCCTTTTGCCTCAGCAGATGGTGGTAGTGCTGGGCGAAGCGGTGAGCCTCGTCGCGGACGTACTGCAGCAGCCGCAATCCATACGAGTGGCGGCTGAGGATCTTCGGATCGGACTGACCGGGCAGGAACACTTCTTCCTCGCGCTTGGCGAGGGACAGCGTAAACGGCGGCTCGATGTTGAGAGCACGCATCGCGTCCATGGCGGCGTTGAGCTGACCTTTGCCTCCGTCGATCAGCAGCAGGTCGGGAAACCGCTCGCCCTGCTGAGAGAGTCGACGAAACCGACGCGAGACGACTTCGTGGATCGAAGCGAAATCGTCGACGCCTTCCACTGTGCGGATTTTGTAGCGCTTGTAGCCGTGCTTGAATGGCAGGCCGTCGATGAACTGGACGAGACTGGCGACTGTCTCGCCGCCTTGCAGATGCGCGATGTCGACTCCCTCGATGACGCGCGGCAGGTCCGGCAGGCGGAACGTTTTGCGGAGCCCGGCGAGTCCTTTTTTCGGGTCGATGTAAAAGACCTCGGGCTGAGCGTGTTCTTCGAGGTCACCTCGCAGGTGGAGATCTTCGAGCGCTTTAATCTCGTCGCGAATCCGCGCAGCCCGCTCGAACTTCAGCTCTTTCGAAGCCTGCTGCATTTCCGAATTCAGGTCCTTGAGCAGCCGGTCTTTCTTCCCGTCGAGGAACATTCGCAGCCGCTGCACATCGCGTTTGTAGTCTTCCTTGCTGATCCGCAGATTGCACGGGGCGGTACACTGATTGATGCTGGCCAGCAGGCACGGGCGGAACCATTGCCACTTCTCGTCGTCTTCCTCGATGTCGAGCGTGCAGGTTCGAAAACGAAAAATCTTCTGCAGAATGGTGATTGTGCCCCGCAGCTTTTTCGCGTTCGTAAACGGACCGTAAAGCTTCGCTCCTTTGTCGAGCGGCGTCCGCGTGAACTCGACGCGCGGGAAGTCTTCGTGAGTCGTAATCTGCAGGTAGGGAAACGTTTTGTCGTCTTTGAGGTTGCTGTTGAACCGCGGCTGAATGTCCTTGATGAGGCGTGCCTCAAGCAGCAGTGCGTCGACCTCGCTGTCAGTCGGGACGAAGTCGATGTCGCAGATCTCTGGCACGAGGTCCGCTGTCCGACGGTCCTGCCGGGCGGCCTCAGTGAAGTAGCTTCCCGCTCGACTGCGAAGGTTGACGGCCTTGCCGACGTAGATGACTCGCCCGAGTTCATCTTTCATCAGGTAGACGCCGGGCGTCGTCGGAAACTCGCGGACTTTTTCGTGAGGCGGCTGCGCAGGCCCGGCAGATTCCGGACTGGACGCCTCATGCACATCGGCCGTGGAGTCAGCATCCACTGGCGGAGTTTCCGATGATGACTCGTCGTCCTGCATGTTTTTTTTCGCAGCATTCTGAAAGCAGGGAATAAGCGGACTGTGGCGTGGATCCGTCCAGAGCCGCCGTTTCGAGCTGAGTTTACGGCCGTTCGACGAACACTGTGAAGAGACGCCGCGAGATTCCTGAAGTCATCCTGGCGGGAGAGTGCCATGTCTGATTCTCGTTCTGTTGCCGGTCCGCTCGTTCTCACAGTCGCGGCAGTTGCTGGAATTGCCGCTCTCGCCGGCGCAGTGATATTTTTCGGACTCGGCAGCGACACCTACGAAGTCGAGTACACCACTTACGGAAAACCAGAACCGCCGCCAGGGCCAACGCTGGAAAACGACCGGCTTGAGGACAAGAACCCGGAGTTCGATGCCGAGCTGATCGACTCGCGGCCGCTGGATGGCTGGGACGTGAATGCCAGCGCGGCGGTCATCCGTCTGCACTGCCCGATGATCAAGCCGGATCAGGATCCGGGGCTGCTGGAACTGCACGCCAGCTACTCGGCGGCCGAATCGAAAGACGAAACGCAGCACGCGCTGCCGAGTGCCAATCTGATCGACGGAGCCAACAAGCAGTTTGACGATGGCCTGTTCGCGGCTTTGGAAGTCGCAACGTTCCGCGGCTCGATCGCGGCCTTCCCGGCCGTGCCGCAGCTCGTTCAGCAGATTGCCCAGAAGCTTCCGTCCGAGAGCCCTGCTCGACCATTTCTTGCAGCGGCGCTTTCGCTCGCGGGCCAGGAAATTGAACTGACTGCCGATGAGCAGGCCGCGTGCGACCGGTACCTCGCCGATTTCAAATCCGACGAGTCGCGCAGCAAGCCGATCTCGTTTTACAACTGGACGGAAGAGCTGCAAACGATCTGGAGAGTCTATCGTTTTCTGCAGACGGAAATGTCGGCCGGCGTCGCGAAAGTGAAGTCGCCAGCCGACGAACTGCAGATTGCGCGCGACATCGCGGCGGTTCTGGAAGCCGACCCGAAACTCCGCGAGTCCTACACAGCCGCGACCGGTTTCTACATGTCGCTCACGAATCCAGCGAGCTGTCTGTCGATGGACGCTCTCATCGGAGCCGGCGACCGATCGCTCACGGAACTCGCCGAGGAACGCGGAGCCCGTCGCGCGACGATCGCGTTTCTGCCTCCCTCAACCAGTCGCGAGACCGAGCTGTTTTCGTCGCTGTTCCCGCGTGGTTTGCCGAGCGGTGCGAATCTGATGGCCGAAATGATCGCGGCGGTCCGTTCCGGAAGAGTCGACCTCGCCCCAGGCGAAAACGACGGCTGGTACCAGCATCAGGTCTTCGCTCTGGAGACAATGCTGCTCCCGTCGAAGGGGCAGGAAGAACAGAAGCTGCTGCTGAACAAGTCCTATAAAGAACGGCTGGTCCAGGCATTTAAGGCACTCGTCACAAAGCGTCGCGAGACTCATGTCCGCGGCACTGACGTGGCGACAACGAGCGAGGCCGCGCCGTTTAACAAACTCGGATTTCGTCCGCGGCTTCGTATCGAGCCCTGCGTGACGTACTACCTCCGCACGGCTCGGGCTTACGGCTTCGTGCAGAACTTCCTGGCGAGCGTCGTCGGTGACGACACGCTCGCGGAACTTCACGGGCTCACCACCGACGGGGCTCGGGAGTCGTCACTCAAAGACGAACTCGAGTCGGTCCGTCAGCGGGCGTACGGCTTCTACCTGATTTCGTGCGAGGACATCGGACTGCGACCGGAACTGGCTGAGGGAGAACTCGCTGATCCGCGTCTGACAAAGCAGCTCGCCCTGAACTGGCTGATGACTCTGTCTTCGAACCTCGATCTGAAACGCGACACGCGAGTCGCCGTGCCGATCCACCAAGACCGGCGGCAACGCCAGACGCGAATCTGGGTGACGCTCGGAGTCCGACAGACGAAGCTCACCGCGACCTATGCGCGGCCGCCGATGGTCCGCAACGAAGAGGAACCCGACTGGAAGACACCGCAGAGCTACCAGTTGAATTCCGGCAACTTCCTCATCGCGGTCGACGAGTTCGCGGAAGTCACGATCCCCGGCCTGACCTGCCCAAACCGCAAAGAACTGCGGAAGCTGTGCGACGAAAAGAAAACGAAAGAAGCGATCGTCGAGGCGCTACAGAACGGCGAGTGGAAGTGATTTCGCTCAGAGGTTGTGAATTTGTCGTGGCGTAAGCTTCCAGCTTGCGATCTTCGGCCTCGGCAAGCTGGAAGCTTACCCTACTGTCGCTCAGCGGGAAGAGATTTGCGAAACACGACCATTGACCGCGTCCAGAACGTAAATGGATCGGTCAGGAAACGCGTTCACCGCAGCTCGGACGACTCGCGTTTCTTCGTCAGACAGTCGCGGCGTCCCTGCGGCTTCGCTGATCGGCAGCCGCCCGTAAAGAATCGGGCCGGTGAGCGACGGATGATTGCTCACGTAGTCGTTGTGGCGGTCGGACGGGTCGTGGCGGATCAGGACGAGGGCTGGAATCTCGGTGACGGTCTGCTCAACGACCGAACGAATCGCGAACTGCTTCATCCGGGCAAACGCGAACTGGTTGATGCCGGCGTCCAGTCGCGAGACCGTCCAGAACGGTGAGACGGACACATTGTTTACGGCCACGGAAATCAGCAGAACCGCTCCCCACCAGAGGCTCATGCCTGGACACTTCATCGAACGAAATGTTCGAATCAGAATCAGCGTCGCCGCGGCTGCGACGAGGCACCACAGGACGCCCGATTCGAAAACGTAGTGCCAGTCCAGAATCCCGCCATACCAGTACGGAACGTGGGCCAGGTGGAGCGTCACGATCGACGCCGGGATCAACCACCACCGCGCCGCGAGTTTCTCCGTACCCGGTTTCTGTTGAGCGTCACTCCGCGCGAGGCGATCTCGACCAGCCAGCAGGAAGACGCAGCCGGAAACGATGAGCGCACTCAGCCCGAGCGTCCATTGCCAGCTCGCCAGGAAACGCGTGCCGACGTTTTTCACGGCGAGGTCCGAATCAAGATTCTCGGCCCACCGGTCATAGTGGCGAAGAATCCGGTCGGCATTGTCGACTAGAAACGGCTCGGCCCGCACGACATTGTCGAAGCCGTACATGTGCCGCGGCGTGAAGAGCTCGGTGTAAAGCTGGTACGGAGACTTGAACGCGTCATTCGTGGTCAGTTTGTTGTGAGCCAGAATGATGCCGAAGCCCAGCAGCAGCGGCACTCCGTAACCAGTGAGGATGGCGACCGTCAGCCGGCGGGAGCGTCTCCTGTTCCGAATCAGCCAGGCGAGCACCCAGATTCCAAACGGCAGCCCGACTCCCGCAGCAGTCATCGGCCGGCAAAGCATCGCGAAACTCAACGCGAAACCCGAAACGAAACTCCACTTCACAGCAGATCGACCGGGCTTTCCGAAACCTGTATTTGAAACTTCGTTTGCGGTCGCGTCTTCCGGGCTAGCCTCTGCCAGCTCACGTGTCATCCTCAAAAATGCAAACATGAAAATGCAAAGCCCGAGCAGGCCTGGCTGGTGCGCGAGCAGCAGATTTCCAAACAGCACAAGTCCTGGCGAGAAAGCTGCCAGCAGACCGGCCAGCAGACCAACGCCGTTGCACGACAGCTCGCGACCGATCGCGAAAACCAGCATGCAGATCAGAGCCGTCGCCAGCCAGTGGCCGAGCCACGGGTTTCCGATCGCGACAAACGGAGCCATCCACAGTCCCGTTCCGGGGAAGTACCGGCTGGCAAACCGGCCCTCGTTCAGGACGTGCATCTGATCGAAAATCCGCGGCACTTCCGAGTGGCTTTCGAACGACCATCGGCCGGCAAGAAATGTCTCGGCCTGAAACAGATAGCTGAACTCGTCGTGCAGCGCGGGCGGGAGATCTCCAAACGTCAGTCCGGATTCTTCGGAAACGATCGTCGACGAAACCCGCAGACAGATGAGAAAACCTGCCAACCCCACGAGCCCCGCGAGAATCCACGCTCGCCGCAAACGGCCTCGCCGCTCTGGCACGCTGGCATCTGCGTCCGGTGGGCCTTCACTCATCCACGAAAGCAGCCGCTGAATTCCGACCGAGTCTCGATCCAGCAGGGGTCGCCGGATTCGCCAGCAGAACGGCGCGAGGAGAAGCAGAAAAAGAAACGGAGTTGTGTCGACGTTCCAGTCAAACAGCCAGACGACCGCGTCTCCCTCGACCGCGCGCCAGCGATCCCGCTCAGCCGGAAGAATCACAGCCAGCATGATCAGCCAGCCGACGACGAATCCGATCAACGCGGCTCGCGGTGAGGGCTCACCGGAACCGTCTGGCTGCGAGGCAGGTTGAGGCGAGATCTCCGGCAATGCTGTCTCCCGAATTCCGGCCCGAGCAGTCTCGTCACAGTTTACATCTCGTCACCGTTTAACCCGTGGCCGAAGGCCAGGCTGCCGGAAGTGAGAGGCCTGGCGGACGACGTGATCGGTTCTTGAGCCTGGCCTGCGGCCACGGGTTAAACGTCAGGCTGACGACTTACAATGTCGCCATATTCGCCGGCGTTCCGTTCAGCCCGGCCACGTAAACTCGAAACCGGTCGGACAGCGCGGGAACGTTCTTTTCCAGCCGGTCACGCAGCGAGCCGGGACTGGGGTCCGTTCGCAAATCCTGAAGGTACTCCACCAGCAGTTGCCGCGTTTCGTCCGAACCGTGCAGCATGAAGTGCACCCAGGCCCACGCCTCCCTGTAATCGGCCTGGTTCATCATACTCACTTCGTGAAGTGATTCGAGCCGCTTGAGATTCGGCTGCCAGCCATTGCCAATCGCCTCAGCCAGTTCCTGAGCCGACTTCGAATTCACAGTTCCGGGTGCCGGTCCGGCCACCTCGAAGTACTCGGCGAGCCCCTCGTCCAGCCACAGCGGAACGTCCTGCAACGTCGAATGCAGAAGCCCGTGTGTGAACTCGTGCCGCAAATCTTCCTGAACCCGCTCGCCCCAGTACGTGTAAACGGCGAGCTCGAATGACGTGCCGATAAAGTACGCCCGCCGAGCCGGCAGCGACGGGTAAGTCGTTTTGAGGTAGCTGTAGTACTCCCGTTCGTCGGGAAAGAGGTAGACAATGACGGGCGGGCCGTTGAGCTCCAGCGAGAGTGAATCGGCCACTTCTTTCCGCAGCTCGATCAGATTCGAAATGAGCGGGTGGTCATAGTTGAGGCGAAAATCACTGAGCACAACGAGTTGGTCAGCCTGAACCGAATGCCGCGCGGGAAGGAGACCGCGATCCCGCTCGGCCGTGCGACACCCGGACGCGCCGACAGTCGCCGCCAGTGCGCAAAGAAACCCCCGGCGCGAAACAGAGCGATCTGCGCGACGCAAATCCGGTGAGTCAATCAAAGTCTGCCAGTCAGCCACACTTGTCCTTTACTGAAGGGTCGTGCCTTGATTGCGGCGTGCATTTTTCCAGGCATCCAGCACGTCGAACAGCAATTCCTGCGGCGGAGGCTCTTTGATGATCTCGCCCCTGCCGGCCTCAACAAGCGCCTTCTTCAACTCGGGGTGCTTGCCCCATTCCTCGACGTCCCACTTTCGAACGTCGGCGAAGCAGTCGGCGAATTCCGTCTCCTGCTTCTTGACGAAGTGCCAGTCGGAATCGGTTCGCACCACATGAATGTTAAACGCGAGGAACATGGCCACAGCCCCCAGGCCAATTCCAAAAACCAACGCCATCAATCGTCGCATGATTGCTTCCCTGCAAAGCGGCCTGAGACGCGATTTCCACCTGGAACGCGACCGCGCCAAATCGTCAGTTGATGCGGAAGTCTGACGGAAACCAGGAAAAACAGACAAGACCGGTTCCGAGTCTCCTGTCCGCAGCCCGCCCCCTCCGTGCCACGACCTTCCAGGCCGTGAACCAAACCGCCCTCCCGGGCAGCACGCCGAACCTCAGCGAGCCAGGCTGCTTGACAATCGGCCCGAGTCGGGGACCATGCCTTGCCGTAACCTGTGTCTGAGATAACGGTTCCGACTTTCCAGACACGCTCGGCCCGTTTGCAGCCCGTTGAAAAAAGATAGCGGCACGGCGCAAGCCCAATGGCATTCACTTTGTCGTTCACTGCCCATTAGCCGCAACGCGTTAGCGTCCGGTTCCACCACGTCTTGACGGAACCGGACTTTCTTAACGGGCTGTTTGCCTGCTCTGTGTCAGATCGAAACCGAAAAGGAACATCTGTGAAAACGCTCAAACCGGCCGCGTTGAAAACTCTGATCGGTGATCTCTTCGAGCGGGCCGGTTGCGGGGCCGAGGAAGCAGCCGTCATTTCCGATCACCTCGTCGAAGCGAACCTCGTCGGGCACGATTCGCACGGCGTGATTCGAGCTCCGATTTATCTGCAGTGGATGAGCCAGGAAAAAGTCTTCGCCGGCAGGTCGATCGAAGTCGTCGTCGATTCCGGACCGCTGGCGGTCGCTGATGCAGGACTCGGCTACGGACAGTGGACCGGCCGCCAGGCCGTCGCGGTGGGAGTCCAGAAATGTCGCGAGCATGGAGTCGCGATCGTCGCGCTGCGAAACGCGGCTCACCTGGGCCGCATTGGTACCTGGGCAGAGATCGCTGCCGCAGAGGGTCTCGTGTCGCTCCACTTTGTGAACACGACGGGGCTCGGCATGTTTGTCGTTCCAACCGGCGGGCGGGACGCGCGACTCTCAGTGAACCCGGTCTGCATCGGTATCCCGATCGAAGGTCGAGACGCGATCATCCTGGACATCGCGGCCGCGGCGAGTGCTGAAGGCAAACTCAAAGTCGCGCGCAACAAAGGAGTCCCGGTCCCCGACAACACGATCGTCGACGCCGAGGGCAACGCGACGAACGACGCGAACGATTTTTACGGACCGGAAGGCGGCCGGCCGGTGGGGGCCATCCTGCCGTTCGGCGGCCACAAGGGGTACGGCCTGGGACTGGTCGCGGAAATTCTCGCGGGAGCACTGACCGGAGGCGGTTGCAGCGTGCCTGGCAAGACGCTGCTCGAACAGGGGATGCTCTCAATTTATGTCGACCCGGCAAAGCTGCAGACTCCGGGAAGTCTGTTCGAGGAAATTCGCCGCTACGTCGACTTCGTCAAAACCTCGCGGCCGACAACTCCGGATGGCGAGGTCCTCGTCCCAGGCGAAATCGAAAACCGCAACCGCGCTGTTCGAAGCAAAGGCCTGGAACTCGACGACACGACGTGGGGACAGATTGTCGACGCGGCAAAGTCGGTTGGGGTTGAGGACGATCTGATCGAGGATGCAGTGCTCTCGTAGGAATTGCCGCAAAGACGCGCAGAAGTCACAAAGCGCTTTTATCCCTACCGTTCTTTTGTGTTCTCTGCGACTTTTTGCGGCCACAATCGGAGACAGCGATGACCGTCGGAACTGGATCACTCACCTTCGAAGCCGTTCCTGGCTGGGGAGACATCCCCGCCGAAGCAGGCCTCATCGAGGCCATCGGAGTGGCAGTCGACTCGCGCGACCGCGTTTACGTTTTCGCGAGGGCCGACATCCCGCTGCTCGTCTTTGAGCCTGACGGTTCATTCATTCGTGGCTGGGGCGAGGGATTGTTTGTGCGACCTCACGGCATCTCGATCGGCACAGGGGACACGCTGTACCTGGTCGACGATCT
>ERZ891418.466-NODE-466-length-14044-cov-5.128172_pt1 | contig 14044 bp, 9 predicted proteins | sample MGYA00521236_ERZ891418 | MGnify/ENA primary metagenome ERZ891418 (study PRJEB32303, sample SAMEA104408696) | aquatic metagenome | biome: Brackish water; feature: Chemocline; material: water | place: Baltic Sea | collected 2014-10-18T10:34:00 | depth 100 m ... | reverse complement strand
GAACGACGAAAAAGGATCGCCGCGGGGGAGCGCTTTCGCACCATCCCACGGCGATCCCAAGAATCGCGATCCTAAGAATAGAGCTCGCCGCGGGTGGCGCTTGCGCACCATCCCGCGGCGAGCCCAAAAAGCCGACTAGCAGGCGTTGTAGCTGTTGCAGTCGTCCGGCGCAGGCAGCTGCGTCGGGGTGATACCGCAGGCCGGGAACGGCGCCGGCGGCGGCGGACCGTTGCTGAAGCGGTAACCGAAGATGTAAGCGGCGTCGGAGAGATCAACCAGGCCGTCATCGTTCGCGTCGCTCGCGATGAGGCAGTCGATCGTCGGCCCGTTCTGGAAGAGATCGTTAATGATCCAGATACCGTCCGCGATATTCACGATGCTATCCTCGTTCGCGTCGCCACGACGGAAGTCGACAACCGTGATGATTTGCGGAACGAACGTGACCGAGCCGTCCACAAAGGTGGCGTTGAGGCTTGCACCGTTGACAACGACAACGTTGGCGACCGGCGGAATGCCGAGTCCATCGCTGAAGGTGAGCGGGGTGGTCACACCGACCAGGTCACCCGCCAAAGGCGACGGCGACACGGTGGCGTAGCCGACCTCCATCACGACAGCGTCCTGGAGAATGATATCCAGACCTCCCACGAGCGAGTAGACCACGCCGATGGTCCAACCGTTGGTATCGTCGAGACCGACGGTCGCGAAGGCAGGCGCCTGCCCGAGGGCCGCGGTCAAACCATCCGTGGTCACGCCGGTAACTTCCATGATGCTGGAGTCATGCCCGAGGCCCATCGAGAAGCCCTGGGTCAGCGCATCCGGCGCGCCGTTGGCATCCTGATCGACCGAGACGCCGATCGTGAAGCTGGCATCTCCGCCGGTGTCCGGGTTGTAGTTCACGCTCGGCGTCGGCGCCAGGTACGAGAACGAGGGCTGCGGTACGCCGACGATCTCCAAAGTGAGGCCGTTGAAGGTCGGAACGAACGACGCGCCGCCGACGACGATGACGGTCGCCACCGGAGGAATACCGAAGGTGTCACAGGGCGTGATCGTCGTGGACGCCGTCTCGAGGTCAGCCGAGTAGGTACCCGTAGTCAGGTCGTAACCGGTCCCTGCAGGGAGGGTAAACGCCCCGACGAGACTGATCACCAGGCCGACGCTGTAACCACTCGCATCCATGGCCTGCTGGTTGAAAGCAGCCGCACCTCCGCCGGCCACCGTCATCGGAACGACTCCATCGACAACGGAGAGGAGCGTCACAAATGCGGTGTCGTTACAGATTCCGTAGGACCATCCCTCTGAGTCGCCACCCGTGAAGTCGAGCGTTACGCTCGCATCGAAGGTGACTCCTTCGCCGACCGATGCCGGCCCGACGACATTGAGCGAATAGGTCTGGGCCCCAACGACCCCGGCGCTGAGGACGACAGCGGTCGTCAGCAGTGCGGTGATGAACTTACAGTTCATGTCCATCCTTTCTTTTGCCTCGCCCATTAGCGAGTTTTGGATCGAGCGCCGAGGTCAGAGCAACGGGCGACTCGATGGCGGTTCGAGTTTGACTCTTCGCGAGCCGAGCCGGTCGGATACAGCATCCGGGCCTGACTCGCACAATGTACTTTTACTAAATCAGAGGGCACGATTCGGAGAGTTTCCCCCTCTCGCACCGCTCTTCCCTCTCGCGTCACCGAGCAATGGACCTCAGTCTGTCCATTGCGGAAACACCTAAATCAGCGGTCACGACAGACAGCATCGATTGCTGGGGCGATCCGAATCGTGACCTCTGATTTAGCAGGCGGAGTCGGGACCCATGCAATCGCCGAGTTCGTCAGCGGTCGGGTCGGCTCCGTCGTCTCCGTCAATCGGGCCCGGATCCGGCGGCGCGTCGCCACCCATGAACAGGTAGTTCATGATCAGGACCGAGTCAGCCAGGTTGATCTTGCCGTCGTCGTTCGCGTCACAGCCATCCGGGCAGAGAATCGACTCTCCACCGAACTGCCAGCCGAGGATCTTCGCGGCGTCTGCGAGGTCGACTTTGTCGTCCGTGTTGCAGTCTCCACGCTGGAAGATCTGCTCCGGAACGACCATGACCGCACAACCGATGGTCGCGAAGTTCTGGATCGACTCGAAGTCGATGACCGCGATGTTCTCGATCAGCACGTTACCCGGACCACTGTTCACGTCGCAGAAATCGACGCTCAGCATGGTTCCGCACGTGCCCGCACCGATGGTCGCGGTCGCGCAACCGATGAGGAGCGGAACGGCGGTCGGCGGAACGGACTGGCCGTCGAACGGCGGCAGCGCGTCGAGCAGGATACCGACGGTCATGTGGCAACCACCGGTCGGATCGTTATCGAACGTGGCGTTCACGAACTCGGCACCCACCTCGTCGAAGATCGACCCGGTGATGTCGAAGCTTGAGAACTCGAGGTCACAGCTGTGGCAGGTCGCGATCTGCAAGCCCTGCATGTTGTCGTCTTCGTCGCTATAGAAGAAACAGATCTCGACCGACTCGCCCTCGGAGCCCTTGATCGGGGCTGCGGGGTTCAGGGCCGGGTTGGCGGTTCCTTCGTAGTCACGAGGACCACAGTAGAACGTGGTGTCTTCGAGCGGAACTTCGACCGGAACGCAGTCGAACGTGCCATTCTCGAGGATCGGGTTGATCGACTGACCACCCACGACGATCACGTTGGCGAGCGTCGGCGAACCGAACACGCCGTCCACGAAGGTGAGGTCGGTGGTGACCGTCGGCGGAACCGGGAGACCCGAGAAGGTCACTTCGGTCACGCACTCGTAGCAGTAGTTCGCAATGTGGACGTTCTGGCCGGCCGGAATGGTCTGGCCATCGAACGGAGCCCCGAAGTCGAGGACCACACCGACGGTTCCGCCACCCGCCGGGAAGGCGGTCTGAACGAACTCGGCACCCGCGGTATCGGTCGCGGTTCCGTCGAGGTTGATGCTGACGAGATCGAGGATCAGCGGATCATGCGAGATCGACAGGACGAAACCCTGAGTCGGGCCGACGTCGTTGTCGAGCAGGATCTGAACGCAGCCACCGGTGTCGGACGATCCGCCCGCGATGGTGAGCGTCGCCGGCGGCGGCGGCGCGATGGTGAGCGCGCCCGGTGCGCCATTCAGGGCGAGGCCCTGACCGGCACCGATCGAGAGGCCACCCTGCACGATGATGTTGTCGAGCGGCGGGTTGTTCAACGCGCCGTCGAGGAAATTGAACCCGGTGACGACGTTCGGGTCGAGGGTCCCCAGGATCGTCGTCGAGGCGACGTCGAAGCTGGCGATCGCCTGGCTGGTTCCCGGCGCGATGGTTTGACCACCGAACGGGGGACCGGAATCCATGACGATACCGAGGGTGAATCCGTTCGCGAGAATCTCGGGAACGAAGAGCTCGGCGTCGGTCGGGTTGGTGAGCGCAGTGCGATCAACCGACGTAACCTGGACAAGCCCGGGATCGTAGGTCAAGGCAATCACTGCGCCCTCAACGGGGGCCGTGTTTGTCATGTCTACGGTAAACGTGGCGCTACCCGTCCCTTGGACGGTACTCGTGCCGCCGACGCTGAGCGATTGCTGGGCGAAACCTGGTACGCCGATCAGCAGCACAGTCGCCGCCGCCAGGAGCCCGAAGCAGACTTTCCTCCTCATGTTCTCCTCACTAGATCACTGCGTGATCCTTGATCACCTGAGGCAAGGTGACGCGTTACGACTGGGATCTTTTTCGGGGCCCACGAGGCGAGAGAGCGCAGCTCCACTCTGACCGCTTTGCAGACCCTGCTGATCCGTGACTCCTCAGGGAAAAACCGATCGCCTTCGAACGTGTGCCGCAACGTTGCCCAACGCCGCTACCCGTGACACTCATCCGTCGTTAACCGACCACCCCAGTTCTTAGCTTGAACCGTAGCTTTGCTTGAACCGTAGCTCTGCTTGAACCGTAGCTCTGCTTGAACCGTAGCTCTGCTTGAACGATAGCTCTGCTTGAACCGAAACTTTGCTCGAGCCGAATCAGCTTGAACCGGCGAGCAATCCACTCAAAGAGTTCCTTCGAACGATGGCACTTCGCACGATCGACCTGAGTCGTCACGTGCAGACGATCCTTCACTCCGAACGAACACTTAGCCCAACGAGTGACTCGAGATGCTCTCGCGAGATGAGCGCTAGCGCAACCTTCGAATCGGTTCAGCGACCAGGGAGTCTCTAAACCGGCCCAGCGCGAGCATCTCGGAGCGTCTTCGTTTTCGATCGATAGCTACCGGTAGCGTCGACCTCCTCAGGATCGACGTTGCCGGGTCGAAAACGTGCGCAAAAAGGTAGGGAGCAGCCGAGTCCCATTCCCCACGGGGCCGAGCAGCCCCCCTTCAGAGCGTCGCTACTCTATCACAGCAATCGAGGGCGGGGAAGCACCCGAGTGACAGTCAAAAACGAGCGGCCCCGACTCCTGCAACCCTTCTGGGCATGAAGACTTGTGCAAGCGCCAAGGCGTTGTTGTGGTATTTTAATCCACAGTTCTTTGACACAGAATGAGCAAACCGTCCACACCCCATTCCTGGCACACCCAGAAGACCGCTCTCTCGTGAATTTCAGACAGGAGAAAACCAGCGAGCTCAGTGAGCGCGGAGGGCAGCCAAAGATCGGGGACAACCTGGCAGGCTGTCGGAGAACTCAACCCGACAGCCTCCTCGGATGAAAACAACCCCGAGGCATTTCTGCCCCGGGGTCGAATCGTCGGCTCTCCGACGAGTGATCATTCCCACGGTCAAACCGTAAGAAGCAGCTGAACTCCTCCGTTACGGAGTGCAGGCCGCGTCTTCGCAGTCTTCGGGGGTTTGAGTCGGCTCAGTATCGCAAGTACCGAACGGCGCCGGGGGCGGCGGGCCACCCTGGAAGATGTACGCAGCGAGGTACACTGCGTCCGCGGCGTTCGCCACGCCATCGTCGTTCACGTCGAGCGCGATCGAACAGACGATCGGAACGCCCTGGAAGAGCTGGCTCAGGATCGAGATGATGTCCGCGATGTTGATCTGGTCATCACCGTTCGCATCACCGCGGCTGAACGCGATCGTGGTCGTACCGTTGAACGTGATCGATCCGTCAGTGGTCGCAGCAGCGAAGCTCGCACCATTGACGACGACGACCAGCGAAACCGGCGGCACGCCGATGCCCGCGTCCCAGGTGAGCGGCGTCGAGGTAGGCCCAACGGTGCCCGCGAGCGCACCGGCAACACCGTCGTACTGAACGGAGACGGCGTCGTCCCCGGCAGCGCTAAATCCGACGGTCTCACCACCGGTGAGCACGTACACGATCCCGACCGACCACGCATCGGCGAAGAGGCCGACAGTGAAGAAGTCCGGACCGTCGCCACCGTTGAGAGCGGCGAGCGCGCCGGCCGGGGTGACCGCAACCGGGGTCACGATCGCCGGGTCGTTCGACACGGCGAGGGATAAACCCTGGGTTTGGTTCGGGAACGTCGCACCGAGGCCGCTGTTGTCGGTCTCAGCAACCGCGAAGTTCACGGTCGTGCTGCCACTCAGGCCGCCAGTGGACGGGTAGTTCCCGCCATCGGCGTTCGGAGCGATGTAGGTGAACGCAGGATCCGGGATATCGAGCACTTCAATGCTGCCGCCCGTGGCGGTCGGGGCAATCGAGGCGCCGCCGACGACGACGACGAAGGCCACCGGCGGAACGCCGAGGGTTTCGCAGTAATCGAGAGGGTAGAGACCCGGAGCAGTGCCCCCCGGAATGTCGTAAGTGGTCCGCGCCATCGTGAAGGTCGAACCGCTCGGAATCACCGCGCAGCCGGTGAGGCAGACGACGACCCCTTGGGTCCAGCCGCCAGGGAAGACGGCCGTGTTGATGAATCCGTCCTCCGACAGCAGATCACCAGCGCTGGTGAGGTCGATGTCGGAGTCGACGGAGATTGCAGTGACCTCAGGGCCACTGCACACACCGTACGACCAACCCTCAAGGTCAGCCGTCGGGTTCGAGACGACCGAGTCAATCGTCAAACTGCCGCCCGGAGCGGCGGAGCCGCTCGTGATTGAGCAGACGTAGTTCGGATCTTGAGCACCAGCGGTGGAGGCTGCACATACGAGTGCAATCACCGCCAGGCCAGCAGAAAACTTTCGAATCATTGGTTTCCTTTCTGAACGTTGACACTCGAGACCGGGGAGCCCCAATTTGCTATGAGCCCCAGTTTACTTGGAGCCTCTGCGGCTCCCCGACCTCGAAGGCGATGATCGAAACTAGCAGGCGGAGTCGGGACCCATGCAATCGCCGAGTTCGTCAGCGGTCGGGTCGGCTCCGTCGTCTCCGTCAATCGGGCCCGGATCCGGCGGCGCGTCGCCACCCATGAACAGGTAGTTCATGATCAGGACCGAGTCAGCCAGGTTGATCTTGCCGTCGTCGTTCGCGTCACAGCCATCCGGGCAGAGAATCGACTCTCCACCGAACTGCCAGCCGAGGATCTTCGCGGCGTCTGCGAGGTCGACTTTGTCGTCCGTGTTGCAGTCTCCACGCTGGAAGATCTGCTCCGGAACGACCATGACCGCACAACCGATGGTCGCGAAGTTCTGGATCGACTCGAAGTCGATGACCGCGATGTTCTCGATCAGCACGTTACCCGGACCACTGTTCACGTCGCAGAAATCGACGCTCAGCATGGTTCCGCACGTGCCCGCACCGATGGTCGCGGTCGCGCAACCGATGAGGAGCGGAACGGCGGTCGGCGGAACGGACTGGCCGTCGAACGGCGGCAGCGCGTCGAGCAGGATACCGACGGTCATGTGGCAACCACCGGTCGGATCGTTATCGAACGTGGCGTTCACGAACTCGGCACCCACCTCGTCGAAGATCGACCCGGTGATGTCGAAGCTTGAGAACTCGAGGTCACAGCTGTGGCAGGTCGCGATCTGCAAGCCCTGCATGTTGTCGTCTTCGTCGCTATAGAAGAAACAGATCTCGACCGACTCGCCCTCGGAGCCCTTGATCGGGGCTGCGGGGTTCAGGGCCGGGTTGGCGGTTCCTTCGTAGTCACGAGGACCACAGTAGAACGTGGTGTCTTCGAGCGGAACTTCGACCGGAACGCAGTCGAACGTGCCATTCTCGAGGATCGGGTTGATCGACTGACCACCCACGACGATCACGTTGGCGAGCGTCGGCGAACCGAACACGCCGTCCACGAAGGTGAGGTCGGTGGTGACCGTCGGCGGAACCGGGAGACCCGAGAAGGTCACTTCGGTCACGCACTCGTAGCAGTAGTTCGCAATGTGGACGTTCTGGCCGGCCGGAATGGTCTGGCCATCGAACGGAGCCCCGAAGTCGAGGACCACACCGACGGTTCCGCCACCCGCCGGGAAGGCGGTCTGAACGAACTCGGCACCCGCGGTATCGGTCGCGGTTCCGTCGAGGTTGATGCTGACGAGATCGAGGATCAGCGGATCATGCGAGATCGACAGGACGAAACCCTGAGTCGGGCCGACGTCGTTGTCGAGCAGGATCTGAACGCAGCCACCGGTGTCGGACGATCCGCCCGCGATGGTGAGCGTCGCCGGCGGCGGCGGCGCGATGGTGAGCGCGCCCGGTGCGCCATTCAGGGCGAGGCCCTGACCGGCACCGATCGAGAGGCCACCCTGCACGATGATGTTGTCGAGCGGCGGGTTGTTCAACGCGCCGTCGAGGAAATTGAACCCGGTGACGACGTTCGGGTCGAGGGTCCCCAGGATCGTCGTCGAGGCGACGTCGAAGCTGGCGATCGCCTGGCTGGTTCCCGGCGCGATGGTTTGACCACCGAACGGGGGACCGGAATCCATGACGATACCGAGGGTGAATCCGTTCGCGAGAATCTCGGGAACGAAGAGCTCGGCGTCGGTCGGGTTGGTGAGCGCAGTGCGATCAACCGACGTAACCTGGACAAGCCCGGGATCGTAGGTCAAGGCAATCACTGCGCCCTCAACGGGGGCCGTGTTTGTCATGTCTACGGTAAACGTGGCGCTACCCGTCCCTTGGACGGTACTCGTCCCGCCAACGCTGAGCGATTGCTGCGCGCCCGCGGAACCCGCGAACGTAATGAGTGCAGCGACCGCGAGCAGTGCGGAACACTTTCTGAAACTGCGGTGGTTCATGTTCTCCTCCCAACAAAGCCCAAGTGCGAGGACAGCTCGCGCGGAAAGACTCCGCGTCCGTGTCCTTGCGGTACGTATTTCATTAAAGGCGGGACCCCCCACCTCCCCTCGAGGGTTACCAACCCCGCTGGAAGCCGTCGGCTGGTCTCGATTTCCATGCGTGGGGAGCCAATGGGACCGAGAAGAGATGACGCTCAGAGGCACTCAGAAGCCAGAATGCCTCGTTGCGATGAATCTCTTTCGAGCCCTTTCTCCACACACTCCTCACATCCTCGACAGGTGAAACGGAGCGGCTCGTTCGCTCGTTCTTTGCGCAGCAGCTCTACGCGAGATCATCCAGAGCATCCCTCTGGAGTGATCGAAGAACGGAGATCGTTCGAACCTTGCTGTCCAAATCCGTTAGACCCAAAGAGGTAGGAGAGAAACCAGCACTGCCTGCCAGCCGTCGCAGGTTACGAGCGGAACCCTCCTCTGATATGCCAATGTTTTCGCAGGGAGCGGACCCGTTGTCAAGAACCGAGGAGTCCCACTCATCCTGTTCTGGCCCCAGTCCTCGCGGGTTGCGGACGCCAACGTGAAGTGATAGCTGGGCCTGAAAAGTAGGGCGCAAAGATTCTAGTATTGCACCGCCGCAAATGTTTTTAGGGGGCGCATCCCCCAGCGGAGAATTCCTGGCCGGCCGCTCGCAATTGCCCCTGAACGCCCCCAGGACATAAACGAGGCGCCTGGGGGGCTCAGTGACTCGAAATCATCGGCCAATCATGCCGTGACAAGCGAGGTACCGGCAGGCGATCCAAAAGGCTGGGGCGATCCCGAGGGCGGGGGGGAAAAAATTAGAGCGACGATTCCGAGGTTTCTCAAAAAAAAGTACCAGGCGCTTTCCCCTGCGGAGAAAATGCCTGGTCTTTGAGTCACGTCTGACGAACTCACAGTTGAGATGCATGGCCCATCAGAACTCGGTGGCCCAGCAGAACTCGGTGGCCCTTGGGGACCTTGGTCAGCTCGAGCCGCTGGCCGCGGGGGCCGCGGCAGGCTCCTCCGTGCGCACGTAGCCAAAATAGGCACGCGGCGCGTTGTCGCCGAGGCGGGTGCGCGCCAGGCCGAGCACACGCGTGTAGCCGCCGGGGCGGTCCGCGTAGTACGGTCCGATTTGATCGAACAGCTTCGAGACTGCCTCGCGGTCGCAGAGTACCGCCATCGCGCGACGCACGTTGTGCAGCGTCTTGTTGCGCGACAGAGAGATCATCTTCTCTACCTGTGGCTGAATGAACTTTGCCTTGGTGCGAGTTGTGACGATGTATCCCTTCCGGTCGAACTCGAGGAAGAAGGAACGCATCATGTTCTTCGCGAGAGCTTTGCGGTGCGAAGAGTTCCGGTTGAGCTTGTAGCCCGCTACGCGATGTCGCATCGGATCGTCTTTCCTGAGTGCATGCCTTTAGCGCATTGAGGTCTCGTTCGGACCCCGGAGCAAAGACACGCTACCTGAGCGCTCCCAGCTTGAGGTTCAGCTCGCCGAGCTTCTCTTTCAACTCGTCGAGTGAAGTCTGCCCAAAGTTGCGGATGCGCAGCAACTCGTCTTCAGTGCGGGAAACCAGCTCGCGAATCGTCGAGATGTTCTCGGATTCGAGGCAGTTCGAAGCGCGAACCGACAGCTCGAGATGGGAGATCGGAAGGTCGTAGAGCTGCTTCAGCTCCTCGTCCTCACCGGGCTCCTCGTGAACCTCGGGCAAGCGCGGCTGCAGAACTTCACTCCCGAGCTCGAAGTACTTCACCAACGGATTGAGGTGCTTGCGCAAAATTTTCGCACCCTCGACCAGCGCATTCTCCGGTGAAATGGTGCCGTTCGACCACACTTCGAGACTGAGCTTGTCATAGTTCGTCAGCTGACCGACCCGGGTGTTCTCGACCCGGTAACGCACACGCGTCACAGGCGAGAATGTCGAGTCCATCCAGATCGAACCGATCTCTTTCTCGCCCCCTGCGTTCTCGGCGGCGGTTTGGTAACCGCGCCCTTTCCGCACTTTCAGGATCGCGTTGAACTCGACGTTGTCGGTCAAGGTCGCAATCAGCTGATCAGGGTTGACGACTTCGATGTTGTCGTCGTGCTCGATGTCACCTGAGGTGATCGGGCCCACGCCAGTTTTCTTGATGTAGACCTCGCCCTCTTCACCCTCCTTCAGACGCACGAGCACCTGCTTGAGGTTAAGGATGACGTGTGTGATGTCTTCGTAGACTCCAGGCTTGGTCGTGAACTCGTGGTCCACGCCATCGATCCGCGCCTCGACGATGGCTGCGCCCTCAATGGAGGAGAGCAGAACACGACGAAGGCTGTTGCCGATCGTGTGGCCGAATCCACGCTCGAACGGTTCGATGATGAAATGGCCGTAGCTCGGAGACTTCGACTCTTCCAGGCACTCGACCCGGTTGGGAAGCTCGAACTCGCGCCAGCGAACTCGCATCGACATTTTCGACATGACTCCCTTCGCGATCTCGGACGCGCTGTGCGCGTTCCGCGTCGCTCCCCGAACACCCCAATGGTGCCCGCGGATGGAAAGTTCGGCGCCTCCGACAGACAAAAAGGGTCTTATCGGGAGCAGAATTCGACGATGTAGGCTTCGTTGATCGGAAGCACGACGTCTTCGCGAGCCGGGAACTGACTGACAGTTCCCTTGAGCTCCTTCGCGTCGAGCGCGAGCCAGTTCGGGACAGCGTGCCCGGTGACTCCTTCGACCTTCGCGCGGATCATGCCCTCGCTCTTCTTGTGCGACTTCGGCGAGATGACGTCCCCCACCTTGACGAGGTAGGACGGCACATCGAGTTTGCGTCCGTTGACCGCGACGTGGCCGTGGGCAACGACTTGGCGCGCCTGCGCGCGACTTTCCGCGAAGCCGAGGGAGAACACGACGTTATCGAGGCGGCGCTCGAGCAGGACCAGCAGGTTCTCACCCGTGTTGCCGCGCAGACGCTCGGCCTCGGTGAAGTACTTGCGAAACTGTCCTTCAAGGACGCCGTAGATCCGCTTTGTCTTTTGCTTTTCGCGAAGACGCTGACCGTACTCCGAGAGCCGGCTGCGGCGGAACGCGTGCATTCCGGGGATGTACGCACGCTTCGAGACTGCGCACTTTGCCGTGTGGCAGCGCGATCCCTTGAGGTAGAGACGCTCACCTTCACGCCGACAAAGTCGGCACTTGGGTCCGCGGTATCTCGCCATTGTGAGTTCCTACCTTCTCAGACGCGGCGCCGCTTGCGCGGGCGGCAGCCGTTGTGGGGGAGCGGAGTGACGTCTTCGATCGCGTGGATGTCGAGCCCAGCGGTTTGAATCGCCCGGATCGCAGATTCACGGCCGGAGCCGGGACCCTTCACGCGAATGTCGACCTCTTTGACGCCCATCTTCTTCACGATGCCGGCGCACAACTCTGCGGCGCGCTGGGCCGCGAAGGGGGTCGACTTACGGCTCCCCTTGTATCCGACTGAACCGCCACTGGCGCAGCAGAGTGCCTGCCCCTCGCGGTCGGTCACGGTGATGATTGTGTTATTGAAGGTCGCCTTGATGTGGAAGACTCCACGGGAGACGTTACGTTTGACCTTCTTTTTCGCCTTTTTAGCCATCGATCACTTCTTCTTCTTCGCGACGAGGCGCTTCGGACCCTTGCGGGTACGAGCATTCGTCCGGGTTTTTTGCCCGCGACATGGAAGTCCGCGGCGATGGCGCATGCCGCGGTAGCAAGCGATGTCCTTGAGGCGCGAAATGTTCTGCTGAATCTGCCGACGGAGGGATCCCTCCACCACGTAGCTATTCTCGATGACAGTACCGATGCGGCTCAGTTCGTCATCACTCAGATCACGCGACTTCACAGCGGGGTCGATCCCCGCGACTTTGCAGATGTCCATCGCCGTCTTCGGACCCACGCCGTAGAGGTAGGTCAGCGCAATGTGAGTGCGCTTGTTCGGCGGGATGTCGACGCCTTGCAAACGAGGCATGAATCCCCTACTTCCCCTGCCGCTGCTTGTGACGCGGGTTCGCGCAAATGACGCGAACGACACCGCTGCGGCGGATGATCTTGCAGCCCTCGCAGATCCTCTTCACGGAGGCCCTAACCTTCATAGTAAACGGCCTTTCAAGGCACACAGCCTTCATCGTGAGGGGTCTCCGTCGGCGGGAAGCGTGCGTAACGCTCCCGCGAGGAAACCTGCAGTCCTTGCGAGCGCCTGAGAGCTTGGTTAAGAAACGAAGAGCTTGGTTAAGAAACGAAGAGCTTGGTTAAGAAACGAAGAGCTTGGTTAAGAAACGAAGAGCTTGTTCAAAGAAACGAGTCGCGATTCGTACACGAGCGTCCGGTAGGGATGCCCGGAAATCTATCGGCAAGGGGCGGAATATAGCCAAGTTCCGCCCCCAGGGTCAACAGTGGAGGGACGAGATTCCCCGATCTCGGGAGAAGTTCTGGCCCCCCAGCCAGAACCGGTGATCGGTGGCTGGCAATGGCAAGGTCCCCAGAGGCCTTCAGAGCCAAAGCACAGTCCAATCGAGGCAAAACAGATCGAGGAAGAAACTTCCTGAGCCAAATGGGACTCTGATCTAGTACGCCCAGGTCTCCCCTGGCGCGAGCGTCAGGATCCGCGGTCCCGCTTCGGTGACGGCGACGGTGTGTTCACAATGGGAGGAGACGCCCCCGTCGATCGTGACCACGGTCCAGCCATCGCGCAGCGTCTTCACGTCCCCGCTCCCCGAGTTCACCATTGGCTCGATCGCGAGGACCATGCCGGTTCGAAGCTCAGGATCGAAGCGATCGAACGTGGGTCCCACGAAGTTCGGGACTTGCGGCTCTTCGTGCATTTCGCGCCCGATGCCGTGCCCCACGTACTTCTCGACCAAGCCGAGCCCGTCAGCACGGATCACGGCTTCGATCGCCCCACACAGATCAGAGAGTCGAACCCCTGGTTTGGCGAGTGCGATTCCCGCGGCCAGAGAGCGCATGCAGCAGTCGAACACCTTGCGGCCGACCTCATTGACCTCACCCACCTCGTAGGTCCTGGCAGAGTCACCACAGAAGCCGTCTTTTCGCACACCGATATCCACGCTGACCAGGTCGCCATCCTTGAGGACACGCGAGCCGGGGATGCCGTGGACCACTTCTTCATTGACGGAAATGCAGGAATGCGCGGGAAACCCGTGGTAATTGAGGAACAGGAGCTCCCCCCCCTCGCCCCGGGCAAAGTCACGAATCGCTTGGTCGATCTCTCGAGTCGAGGTACCGGCGCGCACCAAGGGCGCGACGATCTCGACGTGAGTCCGCCCCACGATTTCGCCGGCCGCGGCCATGAGTTCGATCTCGCGTGGAGATTTGATCTGGATCATGCGCGACCGCTCATCCGGCCAGACCGATGACCGCCCGATCGACCGCCGCGTTCACTTCCTCGATGGAGCTGGTGGCGTCGACGGGAGTCAAAGAGTCCAAGGCACGGTAGTGGTCGACGAGGGGCTGGGTCTCTTCCAGATAGACCTGGAGGCGATTGCGGATCGCGTCTTCCGAGTCGTCCGTGCGCTGGATCACGGAGCACTCCCCCTTTTCGCAGTCGGCGGGAGCAGGGGGCGGGGAGAACTCGAGGTGAAATGTATCGCCGCAGGTCTCACAGACCCTGCGTCCACCGAGACGACGCACGACCTCTTCGTCTGGGACATCGAAGTAGAGGACGGTATTGAGGGTCTGACTCAGTTCTTGAAGCAGGGCCTCGAATGCAGTCCCTTGCTCGAGATTGCGCGGGAAGCCGTCGAGGAGCCAGCCACCCTGTGCATCAGGCTCCTGCAAGCGGTCGCGAACCAGGCGGAGCACGATCTCGAAGGGGACGAAGTCCCCCTTGTCGACGTACCCTTGTGCCTCGATGCCGGTCGGCGTCTGCCTGGCGATCGCGGTGCGCAGGATGTC
>ERZ891418.465-NODE-465-length-14070-cov-5.937924_pt1 | contig 14070 bp, 10 predicted proteins | sample MGYA00521236_ERZ891418 | MGnify/ENA primary metagenome ERZ891418 (study PRJEB32303, sample SAMEA104408696) | aquatic metagenome | biome: Brackish water; feature: Chemocline; material: water | place: Baltic Sea | collected 2014-10-18T10:34:00 | depth 100 m ... | reverse complement strand
AGGTCAACCCGCCGGACCGCCGAACGGTCGTGCCGCTTGGCATTGATGAAGAACCCGCACTTTCCGAACCGCTCGGCCCGCTGCTGGCGCTGCTCGCCGGCGTCTTCGAACCTGACGTGAAAGCGGTGCTCACCCGCGGCGGACTGGTCAGCATTCGCAGTGTTCTTGACAGTCAGTTCGTCTATCTGCCTCACGATGTTGTCATTCCCGGCGCGATGACGGCAGGAGATCTCTCCGATCTTGGTGCCGCGATCGCGCCGCGTCGGCTTCGTATCGACGCTCCGGTCACGGGCCTGAATCAACGGGCCACTGCGGAGGCCATTCAGAAGGAATGGCGGTCTGCTGTTGACTCATACTCGGCCGGGAAATCGGCGAAGAATCTTGAGCTGTCACCGAAGAAACAACCGGTCGCGCGCTGGCTGATCGAGTCCTTGCGTCGCGAATAGTCCGAGTCAGTCGCAGGGCGAGCCGAACGAAGTGAGCCCCAGAAGTGAGCCCCAACAGATTGCCGACGCGCTTGCGGTGGGGCTCGCTCTGCTCGGCTCTGCTCTGCCCACCCGACTGCGGATCGCCCTAACCTTGGGCGGCCGGCTCGATCAGAGTGACCGTCGTGCCGATCTTCGGCGGAGGGACATCCTGCGTGATTCCGGAGGGCCACTGAATCGAGACCGCCGAGATCCGGCTCGCTTTGCCAAGGCCGATCAGCAGTCGCGGGTCGCTCGAGCTGGCGTAGCTGCCTCCGCTGCGAATCTGATGCACGAATTCGGTCTTGCCGTCGACTTGAACGCGAACGATGGCTCCCACAGGAATCCGACTGCTCGTTCGGCCAATCAACCGCAGCCGAATCCAGCTTCCACTTTTCTTCGACCGGTTGTCGAGCAGCGCGACCGGCTCATTTGTGTGCGCGATCACCAGGTCCGCATCGCCATCGTTGTCCAGATCGCCACACGCCAGGCCGCGTCCCATGTGAGGGCTCGATGTGTAATCGCCGGCCGATTCCGCGACGTTAATGACTCGCCGGCCGTCCCGATTCAGCAGCACGAGCGGTCGCTGCCGCAACGGAGCCGCCGTCGGGTAGCGGATGACATGTCCGTTTGAGACAAACAAGTCGGAGTCTCCGTCAAGATCGGGGTCAAAAAACGTGGTTCCCCAGCCGACGTACAGAGCTCCGATCGCCGAAACTCCAATCGACGAACTGACCGGCTGAAAGGCTCCGTCGCCCTCGTTGCGGTACATCGCGAGACTCTCGGATTCGTAATTCGCCACCCAGATATCCGGCTGCCCGTCCCCGTCGAAATCACCAATGTCGACTCCCATGCTGCCGTCGGACCGCCCCTCTTCGCTGTACGCAGTTCCGCTGACAAGGCTGACATTCTCAAACCGATTGCCACCGTCGTTGAGGTACAGGAAATTCGCCACCGTATCGTTGCCGATGTAGGCGTCCAGATCACCGTCCAGGTCGACGTCTCCAATCACCAGGCCAAGACCTTTTCCCTGGTCACTCAGCCCCCATTCGGCTGAGGCATCGACAAAGGTGCCATCGCCACGACTGAGATACAGCGAATCCGCGAGGCCCTCAAACTGCCTGGGGGGGCAGACTTCGCGATCGCCCGGCTTCGGCCCCTTGCACTTCGGATGGTTCTCGAACGACCAGTTGACGTAGTGCGTGACGTACAGATCCGGGTGGCCATCCAGGTTGAAGTCGCCAAAGGCGGCACTGCTGCTCCAGCGGTCATCGTTCAGGCCGGCCGAGGCCGCCTCTTCCAGAAACGTCCCGTCCCCCTGATTGGTAAACAGTCGCAGTCCGCCGTATCCGGTGATCAGGAAATCGGAGAAGCCATCTCCGTCGATATCTGTCACCGCGATTCCATGCGAATAGATCCGGCTGTCGGCGACACCTGCCAGGTCTGTCACGGCCTGAAACTTCAAGTGGCCGAGGTTCTGAAACAGCGCGGAGGGAAGTCCGTGAATGGACTCTCCCTGGAAACCGCCGCCACCTGGCAACACCACGTCCAGCATGCCGTCGTTGTCGTAGTCAAGCAGCCCGACTCCTGCTCCTAACGACTCGATAATGGCGAATTGGCCGGCCTCCTCGCCATTCTGGTAGACGAATCGCAGGCCGGAATCCGATGCCACATCGACAAACTGCAGTCCGTGCGATTCTCCATTTGTGGCGCCAGGTCGAGCTCCCGGCGTCTCCCCGGAACCATTGACCGAATGATCGTCCGATCCTGGATCCGGGTTGTCGTCTGTACTGTCGCAGCCTGTCAGCAGGCACAACCACAGCAGGGAAAGACACGACAGTCCAGAACACACAGTTCCGAATTGCGGAAGCAGCAGGTGTCGTTCATGACAGTCGTTTTTTTTCATTGTGCCGTAACCGCTCATGTGTGTATCCGGATGCGACCGCATGATTCTGAAAGTTCGTCGAACGACTCTCGTGGCTGACGAGGCGACAAACAGCGGCCTTCACTGAAGGCGAACATTATTCCACGACAGGAACTGCCGGTGTCTCCTCGTTCGAGGAGACGTCTTTCTGTGCGGGCAGGCTGTCGATTCTGGCCTGATACACGTCCGCAAGGCGGACGAAACTGACATCAAACTCAGAACATTCTCGATAGTACGCAACGAGAACTTCAAGTGCCTGCCGATTGTCGGGAGCCTCGTTAAGAATCACGCTCAGTTGAGCGAGCCCGGTCATGGGATTCCCATAGGTCAGATAAATTCGGGCGACCTCTGTTCGAACTCCCAGGTCGGCCGTATCGGCGGGATACTGGGACGTGGTTTTTTCTGCCCAGTTCAGCGCGGTTTTTCCCTTTTCGGCGAACTCAAAATGCTCACTCGCCTCCTTGTCGCGACCGGCTGCCCGCAACGCAAGGGCCAGTTGATAACGATGTTCGAATCCACCAGTCCGCAGTCGACACAGGTTTTTCAAGTCCCTGACGGCTTCCTCGTGGCGGCCGGCAGCCATGTGGATTTTCCCCCGCTTCAGGAGCGCCTCGTCGTGATCCGGTTCGGAGGCCAGGACGAGGTTCAGCTCCGTCAAAGCTTCCTCCGAGCGTCCCAGGATGATCAGTGCTTTGGCAGCCCCCACACGCGGCCCGTTCAGGTCGGAATGTATCTTCAAACATCGACGAAACTGGACGAGTGCGTCTTCCGGACGCTTCTGTTTCAGCAGCACAGACCCCAGCCCTGTCAGGGCGTCGGATGATTCCGGATCCCGCTTCAGTGCCTCCCGATAGCTCTCTTCCGCCAGGGAGAACCGGTCAAGCCTGTAGTAAATCTTCCCTTTGAAAATCCAGGGATAGGAATCCTCGGGGAAGTCGGCGATCCACGTCGCGAAGAGATCGTCCGCTTTCTGCGATTCCTCATTCAGGAAGTAACCGGTGACGAAAGCCTCACAGATTTCCCGGCCATCATCCCCTGGATTGAACAGCAGTTCGCTGAGCCACGGTTCGGCGTCGCGCATCCGGCCAACCTGAGCGGACATGAGGATCCGCTCACGCTGGACCGTTCCTCGATCTGTTCCCAGGGCCAGTGCAACGTCGAGCCACTTTCTGGCTTCCTCAAGATCCCCTGTCCGTCGGCAGGCCCGTGACTTCAGAAATGCGATTTCGGCTTTACGTCCGTGAAACCAGTCTGCAATTTCGAGCCAGTCCTGTGCGGTGTCGACATCTCTTTGAGTCAGCGCGGCCCTCGCCTGGGAAACCGCAAGGCCCGCAGCGCCACCGCAGAACAACCAGATGCCGGTGATGCTGAAGATTGCCGCGCAGACGAAGAATCGACGAGACCGAAGGAAACGAAATCGAGTCTTCGAAGCAGGTGTCTGAGTATTCGGCATTTCAGGCGGCCAATACTTGAGTCGCGTAATTCACAATTGAGAATCGTGGCGGACCACTCCTGCCAGGCGGGATGCTGGAGCTTAACGATCAGCGATGCCGGAGCCCAATCCTGAACCTGCTGACTCCAGCACTGCCAGCCGGAAATCTGCAAAGCGGGCAGAAAGAAAAAGCTTCAGTCGACGGACGATGCTTCATCGTGTTTCACGGCCGGTTCTGGTGTTGTCTTTTCCGGCCCGACACGGTCCCGTGCCGCCTCGTAGTATTCGGCGAAACGGGAAAACTGTTCGTCGAGATGGGAGCAGCTGCGGTAGTACGTTGCGAGTGCTGCCAGCGCCGGCCGATTTTCCGGGTTCTCGCTCAGCACCGCTCGAAGCCATGCGAGCCCTTTGATCGGGTCCGAGTATTTGAGGTAGATGATTCCGAGTTCGGTTCGCGTCTCCAGGCTGGTCGGATCGTCAGAAACCCGAAACGAAACTTCATCCGCTCGCCGCAGCGCGGCCTGCCCTTCGCTGACATACTGAAAGTGTTCCTTCGATTCTTCTTCCCGCCCCGCAGCCCGCAGAGCAAGCGCGAGCTGGTACCGGTGTGCGACACCCCCGGCACGCAGTCGACACAACGCCTCGAAATCCTTGACGGCCACATCGTTGTGAGCGGCCGCAAGGTGAAGTTTGCCTCGCTCCAGCAGTGCCACGGCATGATCTGGCTTTGCTTCCAGGATCCTGTCGAGCTCAACGAGCGCCTCCTCGGACTTCCCAAGGACGATCAGGGCTCTGGCGGCTCCGGCTCGCGCTTCATGCAGGCTGGGGTCCACGTTCATGCACTGCCGAAACTCGGCCAGCGCTTCTTCTGGTCGAAGTTGTCTGAGCAGGGCTTCACCCAGACCAATTAACGCCTCCGGATGTTTCGGGTCACGATTCAGTGCCTGTCGAAAATCTTCCTCAGCGAACCCATGCTTGTCGGCGCTCAGTTTCATCTTGGCCCGGAAGACCCATGGCTGAGGATCCTCCGGAAAATCTCCGATCCACGAAGTGATCAGCGCGTCCGCTTTCCGCAAGTCCTGGTTCAAATAGAAGCCATTGACAAACGCCTCGCAGATTTCCTGACCGTCGTCGCCCGGGCTGAGGATCAGCTCAGACAGCCACGGCTCTGCCTGCCGCATCTGACCGACCTGAGCAAACAGGATGATTTCTTCACGTCGCACCGCTTCCTTGTCCCAACCCAGCTTCTGTGCGGCAGCAAGCCATCGACGCGTCTCTTCCAATTCGCCGCGTTTACGGTGGATTCGCGCTTTCAGGAAGGCGATCTCGGCCTGGCGGTCACCCAGCCAGTCGGCGAAGTCGAGCCATTCCTGTGCCGAATCCAGGTCCCTCCTGGCCAGAGCTGCACGCGTTCGGGAAGCCGCGTAATTCGACGCACCGCCACAGTACAGGTAAATCCCAAACCCAATCAGCAGAGCCGCATAAACGAACACGCGTCTCGACCGAAGGCTGAAGCGGGTTTTCGGCACAGGCGACTTGGCTTTTGGCATGCTCAGATGGCCGGTCTTCAGGGCGGATCTAATGCGTCGGAGAATTCTATTCACACGCCGGAAAGCAGAAACGGTTCGGCCCAACGACACGCCGCGATAAGAAACGCTGTGACCGGATGGCACGATTCTGAGGAGCAAACCGGCAAAATGCTACGTCGAAACGAAATTGGCTCTCTGCGAGAAATGGAATTTCTTCCAGAATTTTCCCGATTATGTCTCCAGTTTCCGCCACAGGTCCGATATCTTCGAGATGTTTTACAGTATCGGGGCTCAAAGAACTTAATCCTGATCGCAGTTGGTCTGCATATTCTTTTTCAACTTTTCGTCCGTCTTTGGAGGCTGAAGCATGAAAAGTGTCAGACGTCGGAACGCGTTTACTTTGATCGAATTGCTCGTGGTCATTGCGATCATTGCAATTCTGGTGGCCTTGCTGCTGCCCGCCGTTCAACAGGCGAGAGAAGCAGCCAGGCGTGCCCAGTGTAAGAACAACCTGAAGCAACTCGGGCTGGCTCTGCACAACTACGAGGAAACTCACAAGATTCTGCCTCACAACGGGCTTTATGCCTGGGCCTGGGGAGCAGAGTATGGGAGTCAGTACGTGCAGTTGCTTCCGTATATGGATCAGGGCCCTCTGTTTAACGAGCTGTTTTTCGAGGGCGGTTATCCGGCTGGAACGACCCAGAGTAATTGGGGCCAGGCCGGCTATGGCAATCCGGAAGTTCAGCTTGTCAAAAGTACGGGACAGTGTCTGAGAAACAGCGTTATTCCAGGCCTGCTTTGCCCGAGCGACTCCTGGCGGGTTGGTGGAGGAACTGCCCGTGCGAAGTGCAATTACGGTTTCAACATTGGTGCCCAGTACATGCCGAGTCGAACAGGCTGTAATCCCGGCGCTGGTGGCTACCCGATTCCAAACCCGAGACTTCCCGGCAACCAGCCGTGGCAGGGCTACAATGGCACGAGCTGGGGAGGTCACGGCAACACAAATAACCCTGCGGAACTCTCGGGCGTCTGGGGTCGGTTAAGTTATGCCGCAAGATTGGCGGAAGTTGACGATGGTCTTTCAAACACAATCTTTCAGGGAGAGGTCCGTCCGGAATGCACAGACCATATGCGTGAAGGATGGGCTCACCGGAATACTGGCTGGATCGCGGTGACCGCTCCCATTAATTTTCCGACCTGCAACGGCGACCCGGCGTTGCCTGCCGGATGTCATCTGTCCAACAACTGGAACACCTCGCAGGGTTTCAAGTCGTCCCACACGGGTGGTGCCCACTTCCTGATGGGCGACGGTGCAACGCATTTCATCAGTGAAAACATTGATTATGCGACGTACCAGAACCTCGGGGGCCGCAACGACGCCCAGACGGTCAGTACATTCTGATCTGTGGGTTGAATTTGTTCCTTGTCGCGCGGCGAATGCGATCGCCGCGCGGCAATTCTGGCTCTCTCTTGTTTAGGGTTTATTGCGATGAATGCCTCGGGCCTTGTTTTCAGGGTGGCAGCTCCACTGACTTTCATTTGTGCTCTCGGTTTGAGTGGGTGCGGTGGCGGTGGTGATACTGCTCGGCCGAAAACCGCAACGGTTTCGGGAAAGGTGACTTACAAAGGAGCTGCCGTCGAAGGGGCTGTTGTCACATTTTCGGTAGTGGGTGCACCTCGGGTCGCAACTGGCGAGACAAATGCCAGCGGCGAGTTCCGTCTGACGACTTTCGACACGAATGATGGTGCGATCATCGGCGATCACAGCGTGACAATCAGCAAGAATAAGGCCGGTGCTGGCGGGACAGAGGAGATGACTACAGAGAGTTATGCAGAGATGATGGCGAAGGCGAAGGACGCGCAGAGGGGAATTCCCGGAGTTGATCCTGAACAAAAGGGAGAATTGCCAGCTAAATACTCTAAGGCAGGCGAGTCCGGCCTGAACCGAACAGTTGTTGCTGGTGAAGCAAACGTCTTTAACTTTGACTTAGAGGATTGAGTCGGCATGCATCTTGACTGGCCCGACAGGCAAACCCGGCTTGTCGGGCTTTTTCATGCGCCGGCACTGCTTTTTTGAAAGCCCGTCTGGACCCTGAACATCGTATGAAACAAGGTTCTGAATCGAAAAGTGGCAGGAAGGACGTTGCCCCCTGGATGTGGTGGTGTCTGGTCATTCTGACAGTGTCCTCCGTCATTGCAGTCTGGCGCCCATTTCAGTCCTCGCCTGAGGAGCAGTTTCTGGATGGTGTCATGGCCGTTGAACGCGGGGAGATTGCAGAGGCCCGTTCGATTCACCGTCGACTAATGCAACGCGGAGCCATCGACGAGGCACGGGTTCTTCAAGGGGGCATTCTGACTCGCCTGTCCGAGTGGCAGACCGCATTGGGGTTTCTGGATGCCTCGATGGCGCAAGGGCACCTTCGTCGTCCGCTGCTGCGGTGGGCTGGCCAATGCCTGATGGGCATCCATGAGTTGGGACGGGCAGAGTTTGTCCTGCGAATGCTGGTGACGGAATTTCCGGACGACCCGGCAGCAATCAGGATGCTGGCAGTCACCTATTACGATCTGGGCGCAATGGGCCCTGCTCTCAGTTGCCTGAAACAATTGCAGAAACTGAAACTGGACGACTATCGCCCGCATCACCTGAGTGGGGTCATCCATCTTGATTTTGAGCAGTTTTCTGACGCGGTCAGCGAATTCAACGAAGCGCTTTCACGCCGTCCCCCAGAGGCGAAGCGGATCGAAATCAGCGAAAATCTTGCCTTCGCACACATCAAGCTGCTGCAGTTTGCGCAGGCACTGGAGTGCCTTGAGGGCATCCCGGAATCTTCCAGAAGTCTCGCAATGCAGGCGATGTGCTACCTGGCTCAAGACGATGTGAGCAAAGCCGAGGAGCGGATCCGTGTCGGCAGGAAGTTGCTGACTTCGTCAGGTGAAGCCGAAACGAGTTTGCTGAAAGCGGAGGCCCGATTGATGAGCCATCTCGGCGATTACGAAAGTTCGTTGGGCATTTTGCAACGGCTTGCTGAACTTGAGCCTCACAATGTGAAAACGCACCACGAAATCAGTCTCGTTCTCGGAAGGCTCGGCCGGAATGCAGAACAGAAGGCGGCCATCGCGAAGACTGAAAAGCTTCGAGAACTCAGGAACCAGCTGACGGAATTGAGTAATCGAGCCAACGCGGCGCCATACGACTTCGAAGTGCGGATTCGGCTTTCCGCTGTTTGTCAAGAACTGGGATTGGAAGAGTTGTCCCGATCGTGGAATCAGGCCGCTCAGGCCATTCAGGATTCCGCGGAATGGCGAGCGAAGAGTCTCCCTGCAGACAGCGGGGCATGACAAATCGACGAACTGTTTGATCACACAAAACGGTCGTAGGCTTTTAAAGCGGCCATGCTGAGAAACAGCCGTCATTTGGAAGTGGGTTGTCGTGACTCACCCATATTCCAGAACACGTCGATTTTACGAACCGTTTGAGCGTCGACATCAAAATCTGTCTGGACGCCGAAGTGCCCGGCCACGATGTCCAGATCGCCATCTCCGTCGAGATCACCGAGATCTGCGGACATAAATCCGTACCGGGTATTTCGCTCGATGCTGTGCCGACGAAATTCTCCGACAGCCGTTTGTTCGAACCACAGCAGCGTGTCGAACTTTCCATCCTTGTCAGGTGAGGTCACGGGATTTTCGGGTGGGATCCACGCCCCCACAACGATGTCACGGTCACCATCGTTATCGAGGTCTCCTGAGACAGCGCGGCATGCGCCGGGAATCAGTCCGATGAGGTGCCGTTCAAACGGGAAGTCTCCGGTGTTTTCGAGCCAGCGGACTCCGTGGTACGGCTTGATCAGTTGAGAATCGAGCGAGTCCCCATTGACGTACAGGACGTCCAGGTCGCCGTCGCCGTCCAGGTCGACCAGTTCGATTCCGCTTGACCCGAACGCTGGTTCGCTTCCGGGGTGGATGAGCTGTCGTTCAAACGAGCCGTCGCCGCGGTTCAGGAACGCAGCCACTTCTTCGTGTTCCTGGCTGATGAGCGCGACAAAATCGAGATCACCGTCGTTGTCGAGGTCCGCAACAGGAACGTGAATGGTGCCATGCCGGGTGTCAATCACGCTCGATTCGAACTGCGGCACGCCATCGACTTTTCCGGTCTGCTTCAGCAGGTGAATTCTGCCGGTCTTGATCCAGCCAAACTCGGCGACGATCAGGTCCAGATCGCCGTCTCCATCAAAGTCGCCTGGTTGCGCGTCTGTGACTCGCCCGACATCTGCCAGCAGAACAGAAACCTGTTGAGCCTCTTCGGCGTCAGGACGATACCAGAGGACCTGACCGTGATTGTGATCTTCCGGCAGATAAGAACCCAGTTCGGAAATCACGTAATCCGGACTGCCGTTTCCGTCGAGGTCGGTTTTTGTAATGCGGGCCGGGTGTTCAAGCCCAGGGAGCGTCTTTACGGAGATTCGGACATTCTTCCCGGCCAGAGCCTCACCAAGAATGCCGTTCCCCATGTCACAAAACAGAGCGGATGTATGGGGAGATGCGGTCGTCGCGTCGAAACCGGAACCGGTTTGAAAGAACACTCCGGAAATGGACGGCGCTCCTCCGGGAGCGTCGTAGGGAATGGGTTCATGCCGAAACGGAATCGGTGAAGTGGTCCCTTTCGAGGGCGACAGGACCAGGCTGTCCGGTGCCTGTTCGCGGAACCAGCGCACGACGGTTGTCATTGTCGGTGCGGTGAGGTCCTTGCGATCTGACGCCCGGAAGAATCCGTAGGCTTTTTCGACTTCGTGGTGCCATGAGTTTTTGGGGAAGGTGGCCGGATCAGGAACGGCGTGGCAGCCACCACAGAACGCGGTGATTTGTGGACGCAACGCCTCGATCTCAGCGGACGTTGCCGGGTTGCCATCCCGCGCGGGATCGGTGTCGGGGTCCGAATCGCAGCCATAAAAACTGACGAGCCCGATGGTGAGGGCGAAAACTCCGAAGACCGAGCCGTACACGCCTGTCGTCTTTTGTCGATCGAACACTGCCATCATTTCTCTCCGCCGATGATCGCCCGTCTGCCGTGTTTCTTCGTAGATCGCGGCTCAGTCGGGCTCACTTGCTGTTTGAATCCGCATTGTCCGTTGTGCTGCCGACGTCTGTCGAGGCTGGCTCTGTCGCCTGCGACTCGTTTTCCGGGTCCGGTTGTTTCAGTTTGTCAGCGACGATCGTGTCGAGGAACAGCTGGCTGGCGTGAAACATCAGCATCGGAAAAACCGCGAACGGGACTGCCTGGCCGAGGAACGCTTCGGCACCGCCGAAGGTCGATGGGTCGGTCGCCAGGTACACGCCGATCGGGAGCGTTTTCTGGCTGCCAGCGAACGTTGCTCCGATCCGATCTTTCCGCTCGAAGCCGAACGCACCGCCACCGTACCAGGCAGCAGCCAGAGCGATCAGGTGGATTGCGACGCAGCTCAGCCAGACGACGGCGATTCCCAGCACCTGAGTTGAGAGGCCTCCCTGTTCCTGAAGTTTCACGCCGCCCGCGCAGGCACTGAGAAAGACGAGAAACAGGATGCTGGATTGAGCGACGACGCCGATTGCCGTTTTGTTTTTCCTCGCGAACTCCTCACACCGAGCGGGCTGTCGGATGAACTGGCCGGCCAGCGTCGGAATCAGAACCACAAACACGAGCTTGCCAGCCAGATCGTAGACGTCGAGTTCGACCGATCTGCCCGCTGCCATCGTCAGCCAGAACGGAGCGATGATGAAACACGACGTATTCGTCGTCAGTGTGGTGAGCAGCGAAACGGCGTCGTTGCCTCCTGCTTTTCGCGTCCAGACCGAACACGCGGCCAGAGTGCAGGGGGTGCTGCAGGCGATCATCAGGCCGATGGTAAAGTCGGGGGTCTGCTGGAAACTCATCGCGGCCCAGCCCAGCAGAGGGATGAGCAGATAGTTGGTCGAGCAGGCCCACATGACAGGAGCAGGCGACTTAAACGCGGCCTTCAGCTGCCGGCTGTCCAGACTGAACGACATCAGCAGCAGGACGAAAGCCGTGACCCAGCGTGCCGGGACGAGTTCGCGAAACGCCTCGATCTTCTCCGCCTCGGCGACGTAGCCGAGCGTGATGCCGGACACGATGAGGATCAGCAGAGAGATCAGAAACCACCGTTTTATGAAGTACTCGATCATGCGTGCGTCTCGCCGACGGTTGGGGCGGAATCTGCCGAAGAACGCTCATCAGCTCGCAGATGCTGCACCCAGGCGGGCGGCAGATTGACGAAAATCCAGTCGCGGCGGAATCGGAGCCGGTCGGTGTAACTCTTCATCGTCGAGTCGATTGTGGTGAGTCGCTTCCGGTCCTCACTCTTGCCGATACGGGTGCGGATCGAGCGGACAAACTGGTACTCGAAGTACGAAAGGACTCCGCCAGGCTTAAGCAGCCGGAAGTACGCCTCAAAAATTTCATCGACGAGTGCCGTCGGAAAATTGTTGAGCGGCAATCCTGAGATCACGAAATCGTAAGGTTCTTCCGCTGCAAACTCCTGAATCGGGACCACGTGCACCTCCGACTGCTCGCGAACCCGTTTCCAGGCGGGTTCGTTGTCGAAGCGGGCGTTAAGCATCTCGGCGAAGGCTTCATTGAGTTCGACGAGGTCGAAGCGGTCGCCCTCGCGAATGTGTTTGACGAGAGTCCGGGTCACCGCGCCGGTCCCCGGTCCGATTTCAAGGACTCTGACCGGCGCATCGCCCGCTCGCTGTTTCAGTGGGTGAGCCATCGCGCTGGCAAGGAAGCGGCTGCTGGGAGCGATGGCTCCGGTTGTTTCGAAACGTTGTCGAAACTGCCGGAAAAAAGTTGCGTATTCACGAAGAGGCATCGGGCGACCCGGGAACGTTGAACATCGAATTTTCAAACGTACCACTTCGAAACGCTGCGGGCTCAACGTTGAGGTCGGGCGGTCGATGTTTGACGTTCATTTTCGCTCGGCCGCGCACTGCTCGGCCTGGCGGACGATATCGACTCCCACGGAGTGGCTCCAGGCAGCGATCAGTCTTTGAAACGACGGGCCGGGTTCGCCGTTGCCGATGGGCTGCCCATTGAAATGCGTGACCGGGATCACGCAGTACGGGGTCGACGTTGTCAGAACCTCGTCGGCCACGGCGAGATCTTCCGCGGTCAGGTCGGCTTCCTCGACCGTCATGTCGAGTTTTTCAGCGATCTCGATCAATGTTGTGCGGCTGATTCCACAGAGGACGGATCCCTCACGCGGCGTTCTCAACCGATTGCCGTTCAGTACAAAAACGTTGCCGGAACTGGTTTCGGTGAGAAGACCGTCAGTCGTCGCGAGAATGGATGACGAACCGTCGTGCTTCGCCCGGGCCTCGCGGTCCGCCCGCAACCAGTGCAGGCGGTTGCGGTGCTTGGCTCGCGGATCGACCGCCGAGCCGGGCAGGGGGGGGACGCTGACCGTCGCCAAATGCTGCCCTTTGGTGTAGCGGTGAGCCCACAGTTCGAACGGGAGCGGGAAAGAATGTACGCAGACTGTGCCCTGGCTGACCTGTCCTCGCCCAGCCTCACCGAGATACGTGAGGTTCTGTCCTGCCGTGACGAAAGCGATGAGCCCGAGTTCGTGGTGAGGCGGAATGAGCCCGTGGTTGTGCGTCACGACGGCCTCGACGGCGTCTCGCAGCGTCGATTCGTCAACCTGCGTTCCGAATTCAAGCAGGTCCAGCGAGGTCATCAGCCGTAAGAGGTGCTCGGCCAGGCGGTACGGCTCGTGCTGAAAAGTTCGCAGAAATTCCGTCACGGAGGCTCCCGCGACGACACCGAGGTCACCGACCGGCACGGCGGCTTGAGCGGCGTCGATCAGTTTTCCGTTCAGCCAGGCGACTGGGTCAGGCATCGTGATGTCCGCCGGCGAGGCCGATTGGCCTACGTGTGACTTCGAAAATTGGGTCCGATATACTCCCGCGCTTTGGCTCGCTGCCGCAACCGGTGGCTGGCAGGTCGTTAAAAAAGTCAGCGGCACGGCGTAAGCGGTCCGGTCCGGGTGTGTTTTCCCCGCGCAGACCGGGCGGCTCGCGCCGCTCCGCTCCGCTACATCGATTCGACTTTTTAAACTGGCTGCCGCCGGATTGAATCAGACTTCTGCAGAGGATGCACCCATGGCACTGACAATTGCACCAGGCTCGACGAAAATCGGATGGATCGGCACCGGAGTCATGGGGTCGAGCATGTGCGGGCACCTCATCGACGCTGGCTTTTCCGCGACGGTTTATACGCGGTCGAAAGAAAAGGCTTCAGGTCTCATCAAAAAGGGAGCGACCTGGGCGGATTCGCCGAAAGCCGTCGCCGAACAGTCAGATGTCGTCTTCGGCATCGTTGGATTTCCAAGCGACGTGCGAGCTGTCTTTCTGGGCGACGATGGAGCTCTCGCTGGTTCGAAGGGCGGCAACGTCCTGGTCGATATGACGACGAGCGATCCGTCGCTTGCTGTTGAGATTTACGAGGCCGGCAAGGCGAAAGGCGTCTCGAGCGTTGACGCTCCTGTGTCCGGCGGCGATGTCGGCGCGAAAGAAGCCCGACTGTCCATCATGATCGGAGGGGACGCGGACGTGGTGGAAGCGCTCAACCCCTGCTGGAACGCGATGGGGAAAACGATCGTTCGTCAGGGCGGAGCAGGGGCCGGTCAGCACACGAAAATGGTCAACCAGACTCTGATCGCGACGAAC